>Ga0189288_10248_pt1 | contig 32629 bp, 39 predicted proteins | sample UW105minimetaG_FD_130316 | JGI IMG/M metagenome (GOLD analysis project Ga0189288, IMG submission 130316) | Marine microbial communities from the Costa Rica Dome - UW105 mini metaG | ecosystem: Environmental > Aquatic > Marine > Oceanic > Photic zone | place: Costa Rica: the Eastern Pacific... | reverse complement strand
TATCACATCCCCGTTCAGGGCATTGGGTCCTTTCTTATAGGCCCGATCCACACTCAGCGGCACGGCAGTCATAATGCCATTCGCATCCACACCCAGCATATTGATCGTGGTGAACCCGGTTTCCGCATCAGAGCGGTTGACCGTGCCATAGTCACCAAAGACAACCCGGCCTCCCGTCTGAACTTGAAAATAACTTCTCGCAAGGGACCAATCCACACAGTTGATCATCGGATAGCCTTGCTGACAGCCCGCCCCCTCAAACGACGGTTCCAACACGCGAAACATGCGTGGCTGATCCACGCCCTCATTGCGCACCGTGAGGGTGTAATGAGATCCCGTGCCGCCATTTGCGGTCAGAACATCCATGGAATGGTCAAAATGACCAACCACCAGACGGTCGCGGATGCGGTTGAACCCCTCATTTACGAACAGGGCAAATGACGTAGATCCATTCTGATCATCCGGGTCTTGCGGGGGCCCCGCGATAAAGAGCGTGGCCGCATCGGTCCAGGTCGCGTTGGCCGGATTCATCAGTTTTAGTCGGTCCAGATAGGTGCCAGCCACAAATTTGTAGTTATCAGTCCCCGGCAATTCCGCCCGGTTACGCACCATGACGCCTGCATAGGTGTTGTCATCTGGCAGGGTCAGGGACTGATCCACCTCAATATGCACCTGCCCCACGGCCCCCGGTGACGGGTCGCGATTGCCCAGAACAAGATTGCCCCCGGCATGGTCGCGCAGCCGCTCAAGTAGCCATCCCCAGAGCGCGCGCACCTGCGATTTCTGCGGATGATGGTGCCCCTGCCCCGGATTCCCGGGCGTTTCCAAGTCTCGATAGATCTCATTTGGCCCGCCATGTGGAAGGGTCATGTTCTCACCTCACGATTTTGATTGATTGCCTTAGAGAATGGTGGCGCTCACCGGCCCCGCCAGAGTTGCCGAGACCGTGTTGGAGACGTTCACAGACCGCGCGGTCCAGGTGAATGTTCCCGGCCCGCAGGCATCGACAAAGCCGATATCCGCGCCCTGCCCTGCATAGATCACGCCCACCAGTGCCCCATCGCGCAGAACCTCGGTTTTCCAAAGACCGGGGCTGATGGCCGCCGTCATCTCCACAAGCGCCGTGCTGCCGCCTGCATCGCTCACTGTCAGACCGTTGGGCGGCGCAGGCGCATCGGTCACCGCCGCCGCCACAATGCCCGCAACACTGACAGCATCGCCCACAACACCGCCCGGTGTGGCAAAGGCCAGTGACAGGTCATAGGCCTGCCCATCAATCAAACCGCTGATACTGGCCGAGGTGGTGCCCGCGCTGACCGGCACGTCTTGCCAGTTGGTTTCACCTGCGCGCGTGACCTTCAGAACCGGGGCTAGCGCATCGCTTGGCGCGGCCTCCCAGGCCACGGCAATGCCTGCAACAAAGGTATTGGCGGCGGTCTGGACGCCCGCAGGGGCAGCCACAACATTCTGCGGCAAGGGCACCCCGTCCGAGGTGTCAGGCTCTGGCAAGTTCTGCACCGCCCCCTGTTCCGCCAATGACAGGGTAAAGGCCTCTGAGTTGACTAGCCGCAGAGTTAGACCCACCGCCCGCAACAGCCCCTGTTCAAAGCTCAGCTGATGGCTGGCAACCTCATACTCCCCCACCAGCGCCATCTGCGGGATATCCAGCGCAATCACATCCTCATAAATGGCTGGCAGGGCTTTGGGTTTGCACAGAAGGGTGACTTCTTGCCGGGGATTGTCGCGCTCTGTTGCGAGTTTCATCACCGCGCGGCATTGCCGATGGCTGGGACACATTAAGAGGCTCTTTTCAGGCCCAACCAGCGCGCCGCCGTCTTCTGTTTGCCGCGCCGCATCGGTCCAGCGTTCTGCATCCACCTCAACATGGCCGAGGTCATGGCTTGTGAAGCGCGCGGGCAATTCATTGTAGCGGTCCAGAAGATCCGGCCCGTTGTTGACCTCCTGCACCTCAAGCAGATCTCCAAACCCCAGCGTAAACTCAGGCTCTTTCCACACCCCGAGTTGCAACCGTAATTTCCCACCGGGCGTTAGACGCAATCGCCCGCCGCAAGCGGCCAGCATGCGCCCCAGCACATCCTGCGGCTTTTCGTTCAAGAGATATGACCCGCTCAACCGGAACTGTGGTTCCGTGCCTCCCGAGGCCAGCGGCATCATCACATCGGCCCAATCGGCCTGCTCACTGATATTGCCATCCTCAAAGGCATCCGGCCGATTGAACCCATCGCCGAGCGCCACATATCCTGCGATGATCAGCGCCGCGTTCTCTGTGAATGTGACCTCATCATTGCGCGGATCATGAAAGCGCGCTGTCTCTGCCAGCACATTTAGCCCCGGCTCATTGTTGGGATACATCGCCCGGTGATGTTCCGGCGGCACGCTTTCGCAGATGATCAGACTGGACCACAGCCCATCAAGGCGATGCGCATTTGTCCAGGCGGGCCAGATCTCGCTGACCTGCGCGTAATGAGCTTCCGGTACAAGCCCGAGGCGGTCGAAGATCCGCACGCGCGGGTGGCCTAGCTGATATTGTTCATCCGTGACCTGCCCCTCTGCATCCAGCGCCACCGGTTCATTGTTCAGATAGCGCTGAACAATGCCCGTGACCTCACCATGGCCATGGACAACAACCCGGTAAGACACACCCTCTTTGGCCCGGTGGAACACCACATTGCCGCCAACCTTGCGCAGCCCCACATGACCGATGCGCGGGGCCGTGGCGCTCTTGCTGTTGATCTGGATATTCTCAGGCCGTGCAGCATCAGGGATCTTTGGCCCCAGAAGCGCATTTGAGGCGGTGGACAGAAGCAAAGAGCCTGCCACATTCACCGCCATGCCCGCGATGGTCAGACCACCCACCGCCGTGGTCAGCGGAATGCCAAAGGCGGTCACCGTGCCCGCGAAAGGCAAAACGGCGGCAACTACTGCGACCATGACCACCCCGCCAAAATCTTGAACTCATCCGCGATGCGTAGCCCGCGTTCCAAGCGCATCACCGCGCGGCCCTCCAAGATCAGACCGCATAGCGTTTGCCGCCCGATCTGCAGAACCGCGACGCCATCGCCGGTCAGCGGCGCAAAGCCCACCATGCGCGGCGCAATCAGCGACATCAGCCCCCCGGCATCCATGACGATCTGGCGGCACTCAAACCTTGAGGCATAGCGCCCGCGCAGATCCCCCGCCGGATCGATCCCCGTCACATGGGCCACCGCCGAGGCGCACCACAGCGCACAATCGTTTTGACCCCACACGAAAGGTTCCGCGCGGGTTGCAGCGATAAACTCAGCCAGCATCTTACCAATCCGTCCAGGTGATCAGTTTGCCCGCCTCAGTCACAAACTGCAGGCCCTCATCCGTGGGATGCCGGCGCTTTTGATCGTGATAGGTCTGCATGCCGTAGACCGGCACCCCCTTGCGGGCCATGAAGCTTTCCGTGGTCAGGCTGATGATGGCCCCACCACGCGGGAAAGACACGCTCATGCGGTCCATGATCCCGATGTCAAAGGCAAAGGGATGGCCCACCGGCTGGCCACTCTCAGAATCAAAGAGCTGACCATAAAGCCCCGCATCCCGGCCCCGGTAGCCACCCACATCGCCAACCATCTCAACCAGATCCGCCATCCATGTTTCCGCATCGATCCAGTCATTGGGGATGCCCAAGCGATATTCGCGGAACGGGGCCAGTTGATCATCCCCGCCCGACAGCTCCGGCAGGCCCACCAGCAACCCACCGCCCGCGCCCCAGGTGTGACCCCATTTCAGATCGGTGAAAGGAATGTTGCGATTGCTCAAGCGCAGCGCCTCGCTGGCAAAATCCAGATGCAACATCACCGACATCTGCACCGCCTCACGCGCCAAAAGATCCATCACCTGCGCGCGCTGCGGGGCCGGTTGCGATTTCAGAAACTCAATCACGCTCAAAGGCCTCAATGACCTGCACAGTCATGGTGCTGTTGTAGAGCCCGTACTCGGTGAAGGTCTTCCAACTGCGGTCCTCTTTCAGACGCACAAGGATGGAAGGCTTTGAGAAATAGACGGTTTGCCCCGCGGTTGCCGCCGTTCGTAGAGGCGGCGAGAACCGAATGGTTCCTTGGGCGTTTTCTTCGACCTCATAGAGGAAGTCATTGATTGAGAACCGGGCGCCCTGGCATGCATTTTCGCCGATAAAGCCTTCGACGATGAGCGCTGTGGCATTGGCTGCGACATCGAACTTGAGCGTAGGCTCGCTGGTGTCAGGCAAAGCAAAGCCCGAACTATCATCGAAGATGGTCCCATCTGAAAACGAGCTATACCCAGCTGCTATCTCAGAGGGAGTGTAGCCAAGAGCGCTATAGAAGACCTCCAGATTGCCATCAAAGGTCACGGTGCCGAGATTGTAGAACGGCAACCGCAGCAGGTTCACCCGCCCACGCAACCGCGTGCCAACTGAACGTGCCCGGAGAATGTCATCTCCGAACAGTGGGGCCAAATCAATCTGCCCATGCCAGACCCGGTTCTCGGAAAACAGGACCTGCTCGCGACCATCCAACCCCGGCCCCGCGCCGGCGCTTTCGCCAAAGAGCCAGAAGTTTTCATTGTAGCGCGCATCCCCTAACGCTGCGGGCAAATCAATAAATGCCATTTGTACGACGCTGCCCCTGATAGATTTTCTTCTGACTGGCTGTTATTCCGGCCTGTGTGACCAAGGCGGCAGTGCCGGTGGATATACGCTCGACCTCGGCCTGCCAGTTCCCATCGTCATCGACATATGCCCGCACATCGACATCGAGTTTCATCGCCTCGGTGCCAGTTGGCGCCGCGCCATCAAAGGGTGTTTTGCCGTGTGGGAGAATGGTGCCGTCCTCACCGGGCACGAACCATTCGCGCCCGTTCTCGCCCACCTCATAGGCCTTGCCTGCGCGAACATCGCCGCCACCGGCCCGGAATCCGCCGAAGATGGACCCCAGCAGAGAACCAAAGAAGCCCCCGCTGCTTTTCTGTCCGATGCCGCCGCCGATCAGTTCAGACGCCAGATCCCGCAACCCAGATTTGGCCCAGTCCGCGGCCATCTGTTTGAGGACATTTCCGAAGGTCTCGCCGAGGGATTTACCTGCGAAAGCCGCATCCACCAGTTCATCGGTAATATCGCCGACGGCTTCCAGCGCCTCGCCGAACTCCGCCTCGACAAAGGCATCACCCACCATGTCCACCGCACGGGAATAGGCCTCAGGCGCGTCTTTGAAGTACCCTTACTCATTGAGTTCTGCGAGTTCGCGAAGCTCTTCGTTATAGCGCTCCACTGCGGTCTTGGTGCGCTCGATCCAGCGTTCCGCCTCGCGCGCCTCATCAGACAGGCCTTTGGAGCCACCGCCGCCACGTCCTCCTCCGCCACCACCGCCAATCCCACCGGGCAGAGACGGTTTTTCAAGCTTGATCTTGGGGACATCAATGGAGGCCGGATTATAGCTGAGAGGTTTGCCTGTGCCAGGAATACCGAGGCCCACTCCATCCGCGGCGCTTCCGCTAGGGACAGATCCGCCAAAGCTTAGGGTCTGCGTCGTGGTTTCCATTGAGGCCAGCGCTGAGGCGTAGCCATAGGCAATGCCAAACTGATGGGCCAATTGGTTGGCACTGACAACCGCGCTGTCGATCGCGGTGGAATAGTCTACCTGGCTCATTGACAAGGAAGTGTTCAAGGCCTTGAGCAGACTGTCATAGACCGCGAATGCCGCCTCGTTCATGTGACCAAGACCACCGGTGGCATCGCCGACAAAGCGCACGACATCGGCCAGAGCAATCGCCTGATCCGCAAAGGCAGCATCTGCCGAGATCCCCTCCAGCATCTCGCGAAGACGCGCAGCTTCCTCAGCACTCAAGCCCATCTGATCGGTCAGCAGAACCGCCTGAGAGAAGGTCGCCTGCAACTCGCTCGATGCACCATGGTCCGCAAGATCGCGCTGCGCCCGAACTAGGACATCGATCTGATCCGCAAGATAAGCAAGATGTTCAAAGTCCGAAGAGCCACCGCCCATGAACCCATCGAGCTTCTCTGCCGCCTCAACCAGATCTTTGATCGACCCAGTGATTTGCTTGGCTTTTTTGTCACCCTCTGCCTGCGTCCGATTGAAATTCTCCTGCGTGTGATCCACGGCCGACAGACGCGCCTCCGCCTCTATTAATGCCGCGCCCAACTCTTGGATCTTGGCTTTCGCCGCCGCCATTCGCTCGGTTTCGTAGAGGTTTGTACCAAAGAAATTGGTGGTAAATGACGCCGCATCAAGTTCGCGCTGCGCCGCGGCCATCGCCTCCTTGATTGCTTCAAGGTTTGCCCGCGCAGAGGTCCGCATGGCGTCCAAATTGGCCTGAGAAACCTCTTCATAAAAGGTCTTGGTTGCGGTGGTCAAAGCGTCTTGAGCAGTAGCCAACTCACCCAACTCACGTGCATATTCCTCGGCTGCCACTTTGCTTTCGCGAAAAGCCCGGTAAATCCCTGTCGCAGCTGTGGCAACTGCCACAAAGGGAATGGCGTTCATTGCTACAGCCATCGCCCGTGACGCCACCGCCCCTGCAATAAACAAAGCCTCAGCGGTGCCAAGCCAGGTCACCAAGGCGCCCAGTCCAGCCACAGCGGCCGGGATCTTTGTCGCGGCAAGAATACCAAGGCTTGCAGCAAAGAAATCCGCGTTCTCGGCCGCCAGCTGTGCGAGTTCCGAGGTCGCCTCCAATGCAGGCACAAACACCCGCAAGAGCACATCGCCCACCCCGAGCGCGATATCGGAAGTCGCGGCAACCGCCCGGCTCCAGCGCTGATCAAATCCCTTGGAAACCTTCTCGACCGCTGCATCTGTAGCGCCGAGTTTCTGCTCCATGTCCACGAGGATCTGCGAGAATTTCTCACCACCACCGCCAGCAAAGGACAACACGGCCCCAAGTGCTTCCACGCTGCCAAAGAGTTTGGCCATGGCCTCTTCATTGCCATCGGTTGCGACAATCACCTCATCGAGGAACCGAGCAAGGCCTTTGGCTTTCAACGCCTGCACATCAAAGGCGATGCCCAGTTCAGCAGCCGTATCGCTCGCTTGTTTGGTCGGTGCAATCACACTCGCCAGCACCTGCCGCAAACTGGTGGTGGCCGTCGAGGTGCTCAGACCTTGGGCGGTGAGTGCGGCAATACCCGCGACAACCTCGTCAAACGAGACACCAGCCGCGCTGGCGATGGGCACGATCTGACCAAGGCTTCGGGAAAGCTCACCAATTGTAGTCTTGCCCGCTTTCATCCCCACAAACATGGCGTCGGACGCCGCAGCCGCGCTTAGAACATCCGGACCATAAGCGTTCACCGCTGTGGTCAGTGCATCGACCCCGACCGTCACGTCAGTGATACCACCAAGCGCGAGTTTGTTCGCGGAGTCTAAGACCTCGACTGCGCCCGAGACACCATCCGCCCCAGCAGAGATGGCCTGATAGAAAGCGCTGACCTGATCAGTGGCTGCAGTGCCAAACTCTTTGGCCATCTCGCGCGATGACGCGGCCAGCAAATCCATTTCCTGCCGCGTGCCCGCTATCAGGGTGCTGACCTCGGCTTGTGCTGCATGGAACCCGCGCGCACGGTGAACCTGTTGAGATGCCTCAGAGATCGTGGCAAACGCCGCAACTGCCCCAGCCGCGGCCTTAGCAACTGTACCTCCCATATTGGTGAAGCTCTTGCCCATGGAAGTGGTCTGTTTGCCGGTCTCACGCTCGGCCCGAGCGCCCGCAACAACCAGATCATCAAGGGCATCCTCGCCCTTTCTAAGACCGCCGGTTTTGGCAGAGAGAACCAGTTCGGCGAAATCTTGTGAGCTCATAAAGACCTCTCACGACGAAAGACCCCGCTGAAAGCAGGGCCTTGGTTTTGAATTTTGGGTCTCAGGTTTAGCTAACCCAGTCGTTTGACCGGTGCGGCCAGCATTGCAATTTTGCACCTGTCGAATTTTCGGCGGTCAGCATGGGCTTGTCACCGATCGCATAGACACCTGCGAACTTGAATCCTGCTGGAACATGCTGTCCGGCGGCAGCTTCGAGCCTAGCCCACAACTCAACCAAACTGGGTTCGCTCGTTGCCGCAATCGCAGCAGGCACTGCACCAGCTGATAAGCATGCTGCGGACTTCAGGAAGAGGCGACGGTCCATCAAAATGCCCCCCGTTCAAACAATTCAGGTTGTATCGGTGCCGCGAACTTAGGAGCTGACGTCCGACGAACCTCAGAAACGGTCAAACCTCTGGTAAAGAAGCGTTTTAGAACAGTATCCGAGGTCAGATCAGGAAGGGCTGCGCGCTTCATGCTGCACCTCCTTCCTTAGCAAACACGCTCGCCAGCCGTTGCAAGCCTTTGGGCGTTACCATCAGTGTAATGGTCGGCTTCTTCTCGCCTTTTGAGTTCTCGTAGGACCCTAGTTTGTGATCAAGATATCCGACATTCCGTTTATCGGTGTAGGCTTGCAAGGGGCCTTTTCCGTTTTGACGAAACGCCCATTTGTTGACCTGCAACCATGTCTTCAGTTTGTGCTCCGGTACGCTCAACACCTTCGCAGCTGGGCGGATCGACAAAGAGCCATCAAGCGCGTCGATCTGATCATATGCCTCTGCCTTGGGTGCCAGTTCTGCAACCTTGGTTTCCGCGACCTGCGTGCGTTGTGCATAAGAGGACAGAAGAGGAACCAGCTGGCTCGGATCGTGAAGGTCGATGGTCGTTGGCTGAGTTTTCAAACGCGCTTCCATGGCGTTGAAGGCTTCGAGGAACCTGATCTTCCAATCCATCGCAGCTTTGCCGGTGAAGCCCATGACAAGCATAGAGTACCCGTCGCGGGTCAGTTCATAGTGGCTCACGCTGTCACCGGTTAAGTCATTGGCTTTAAACGACGCAAAATTGCGCAGCCCCCAATCTGGCTCCTTTTCAACCATATCTCTGATTGCACGGATGACATCAGAATGCCGTTTCCCAAACTTCTCTGCGATGATCCGAGAAGTGGTTTTGAGGTCCTCTGAGACGAGGTCATTGAAATCTGACTGATTTACAGGTACGTTCATAACTGTTTCCCTTACACTGGGTTTCATTGAAGGGCTGCGCGGCGACCAAACCTTGCGCGGCCCTTTTTCTGTTTCAACACTTGGCATCATCTGTCTCCGCGCTCAGATCGATACCTTTGATACGCATGGCAGTTTCGATGGCTGCCAATATCTCCGCGTTCATTGATCTGCGTGTTTTTGCGGCTTCGTCCTTCACAATTTTTCGCCAACCATTAGGCAAGCGAAGCATGTATTGATCTTTAAAATTATGCACTTACACTACTCCATATCCAAAGGATACCTGCATACTATCCATAGGATATCACTTGCGTCAATAAAAAAGTATCCTATGGATATCATATGAGCGAAGAACAGAATCGAACATATGATGCGCAATATTTGCTGCGGCTAACGAGTGATATGAGAGACCGTATCAAGTCCGCAGCTGCAGAGAACAATCGGTCTATGAATGCTGAGATAATCGCCACACTTGAGTTGACCTATCCAGATGAGCGTCCCGAACAAAAACTCATGGACACTCTGAACGATGCTCTCCGCTACCTCTCCGCTGTTGACGAAACGAAGCGCAAGGAACTTCATGAAGCTGCGATCCAAAAGGTCGCGGAAAACGCTCTAGAAAAACTTCGCAAAATCCAAGAGGATAGTTAACCCTCTATTTTTGCGGCATTCCTTGTTGTGGCGAGTTCTTCTTTAGCCAAAGCTTAAACGAATTTATAACGTCCAAATTTGACAGATTTGAAACCCATGACTACTTATAACCATATCATGAGACCTGATCACGCATATCCCGGCCGCAAATTGCAGCCCAAAAAGCGCTCGCAAAAGCTTGCGCTTAGGCGTGCTTCAGGAAAGTTCGTCCCTGTCTCTCGGGTTGCTGAACTAATTCACGAAGCTCTTGAAGATACGAGATTAAATGCGATCGCCGATGAACGAGCTGAAGGCCCGTTCGTTGAGGTGTCGCTAGATGACCTATAAACTACTGTTCCATGAGCGAGCCTTGAAGGAATGGAGTGGTCTTCAAGAAAGTGTTCGCAATCAGTTTAAAGCCAAACTTAAAGAACGTTTGCAACATCCGCATGTCCCCTCGGCTCGCCTCACGGGGATGAAAAACCGTTACAAAATCAAACTTAAGCGGCCACCTCTACGTCTCGTCTATGAGGTTCAAGAGGATATCCTGGTTGTGAAGGTTCTTGTCATCGGAAAAAGAGAAAGAAGCGCAGCGTACAAAATTGCTGCGAAACGCTGATTACTTACTTTTTCGTCATGCGCCCCCTCCAACTAGCCCGATCCATCGGTGAGATGCTGAACTTGTCTTTCGCGTCTGCGTATTCAGCGGCGTAGGCACGACATAGGCGGCGCAGGGTCATGAATTCCCAGGGCAAGAGGCTGATGCCTACGCCCCTGAAGAAGTCGAGTATAGCGCCGTCTGGACGCGGGATAAGACCAAAGCCGTTTGAGATGATCGGCCCCATCTCCATCATGTAGTCAATCAGGTATTGCCCCTTGGTGAGTTGCACCATCGGCGGGGTGATCCCTTTGGCCTGGTAGAGCGCCCCGCGGGGCTCATCACGCCCCTCTGGGATTGCGTTCAACCAAGCCAGCTGCTGCGCGGCCCAGATCAGCCGCTCAATGCGTTTCCCAGAAAGTTCGCGCGCTCAACAGAGAAGCTACGCACCAGCTCGGCAAAGCTTTTGTGGTTCCCGCCGACAACCTTCTGCAGAGCAAGGAACCATCCAACATCCTTTGGCGCCTCGACCGGAGCACTGCCCTTGTTCACATTCTCAAAGCCGACAATCAGATTGGCGGTCTCATTGAGCAGAACTTCATTTGGATCTTCCGCACCGTCTTTCGCGTCTGCCGGGGCCTGCATCGCCTCGCGCGCGCTCTTCAGCATGTCCTGCCCAACAGAGCCTTCAGCACCCAAAACCTTGACGCGGCAAGGCTGAGTTTCTTCGGTGTCAGCAAAGAGAAGTTTGCCATTGATCGGGCTGGCGAGATGCAGCCAAGCACCCTGATTTCCGGCGGCAACGCTGTCGAACTGGTTGAAATCCATCATGATCTCCATGGGTTCTGGTTCAAATTGAGCCGGGGCGTTGAACCACCTCGCCACCGGCCCCACCGCTCAGGAGCGGATTAGGCTGGCACTGTCTCGGTCACCGTCCCGTAGTTAGGAACAAACTGACAGGTGCCTCCGGCAAAGGAGCCGTTGGTTGGTTTGTTAGGCGAGTAGTCTTTGACGATGCCCGAGGAGTAATCCGCCGTGGGTGATCCCGGTGGCGTCCAGCGCAGGCTATATTCGCCACGCGCTACCGCGGCCGCGATTGCCGCCGCCTGCCCGGGGTCCGCCGCGATGTCTTCCCAAGAGAGCGAAGACGCCACGCCCGTTTCCGCGCCCTTCATAATTCTCGTCCGACCTGACAGCGACGGGACTTGCACATCCGCATGCGTGGTTGCAAATGCTGGCGCCTCAATCAGACCGCCAATGGCGGCCCAAACCAGCGCCTCATAACCTGCCTTGTCACGGGTTGCGGGGACACCGGTTGCAATTTCCAGCGTTCCGTCGATGTGAATAGCACTCATGGCATCACCTCATTTGATTTGAATGGAAGGCGCCCCGGTTTTCGCGCCGTAGCGCCGCCGCGGGGCCCGGCGTCTTAGGTTTTGGCCTTGGCTTTGCGCTCAGCGACGGGTGTTTCCGCCACTGACCAGCCGTCCGCTTTCCAGGTCTCGACCTGATCGGCGGGAACATTGGCGGTGGCCACGGCCTTATCCTGCGGCTTCGTCATCGAAACCGGTCCTGCGCGTGTCATGGCGCTCTCCTTCACTCTGCTAGGTAATCGATACGCACCGGTAGCCGGTAATTCGGCCCATCCGGATACCCCTGTTTCAGCTCCGGTGGCTTGGTGGTCTTCACCTTGCCACCCGGAACATCGAGGCTCAGCGGGTGGGCGAAATGATCCAGCAACCGATCCCCTTCGGCTTCAGCCGTTGTGGCCCAGCTGCCCCGCTCGATCACAACCGTGACCATGAAATAGCCACGGGATTTGACACCGGTGCCGTCTAACCTGCGCGACGTGCGCCCGGTGCGGACGAGTTCCGAGACCAGATAGGGCCGCTGGATTTTTTCGAGATCCTTGTTGTCCCACGACGTGGGAAGACGATCCGGCATGGTCTCAAGGTGAAGCCGCAGCGCCTGTGCAATGTCCTTTTCCGAGATCATTTTGAGACCTCCGCAGCGCGCTGTTTAACGAAGTCTTCGAAGCGCGCGGCATTGGCCCCGACATAGTGGCGCCCGGGCTGGTTGTATTCGCGACCCAGCTCATCGATGCCGGTAAAGCCGACCTCCATCCGCATTGCGTATTCTGCCGTCCAGGTGAACCGCATGTTGTCGCCCAACTCATACCCAGCAAGCGCGGTGACATAGGCGTCACTGGAAGCCTCGCCGCCGTCCACCGAAAGGCTGTTGATCAGATCCGACTCGGCCACAGGGATCTTACCTTCGACAAAGGAAGTCGCGCCTTTGGTGATGCCAAGCTGCGGTGTCTGCGCGGCCTCCATCACATCCTGAATGGCCTCGACCGCGACGTGCCGCATATTGCGCTTGGTCAGGTCCGCAAAGTCTTGGATTTGAGCTGCGAATGTCTTGGTCATCAGTCCCTCCGCAGGCGAACACGGTAGATCCCGGTACATCGGCAACCGACGCTGTGTTTGGCCCCACCCACCGGATCATGCGGGCGGGTCATTTGGGTGCCATCGGGAAAGTCAAAGGCCTCGCCCAGCTGAATGATAGTGCCATTCATAGCGGCGTGGTCTTCGCGCGGCTCCAAGCTTCGGTTGTGCTGCCAACGCACTGTTACGGTTTCAACTTCCGGGTTTTCGAGAACCTGCAGATAGCCCTCTTCGCGTCCGGCCGCCAAAGCCGAATGCGCCTGATCCTTGGCAATGACCTTGCCCCGATACCCAAGCGCCTTGGCCCGGTGCGCCTCCATCACCTTGTCCAGCTCGGCAGGCTTCAGGGCCCGACCTTCCGAGATCGCACGCTGCACCAACCGGTCATAGCGCCGGTCACTGAGGCGATACCGCGGCTTGAGTTTGCCGGTCGCTCGATCCCGCGTGAAATAGTTCCGGATCTGATTGGGGTCAGAGAGCATCTGACGCGCGCGCAAAACATGGTCTGTTTGATCCGAGCTCAGCCCCAGAAACCCGTCAACCCGCTTATTTCCAACCCGACGCCCTGTGATATCGCGGGCAATGCGCTGATGGCTTCGGCCTTCCTGCAGCCCTTCGGTTATGGCCTTCCGCACCACCCGGTCGGTGTCTTCGGTGATGCCCCCAATCAGATCCACACCGTTGCGCTGGATCCATTGCTCCGCCCGCAGATGGCGCCCGTTGAAACCCCAGCGGCCGCGAATGGCGCGCGGGAGATCGGTGGAGATCATGCCGCCGCCAAGGATGAACCCGCTGCGCACAGCCTCTTGCAGCACAAACATCTGAGCAGAAGTCATTCGAACAATCTCAGCGGCTTTAAGGATATCTCCGGCCTTCAAAGCCTCGATCAATGCACGTTCGTTGATGGCCGCGATGTTTTTGGTGAAGGCTTCTATAAACAGCTTGCGGATCGCGACCTCCACTCCGCGCAACGCGTCTTCAAAGCGTTTCCTCTGTCCACCATCCTTGCGATTTTGCGACATTGCTGCGACTGTCTCCCGGTAGTTACGGAGTTCGGTGCCATGGGTATTGCCTTGGAAGACGCATACGAGACGCTGCACAAAGCGCTTCTGCAGCTGGGTCCAACCAAGAAAGACACGCTGTGTGTCGGGGAAAAGGCACTCAACGATGCGCGTGAAGCCTTAGAGATGTTGCAGCGCTCTATCGTGGCCCACCAAGAGGGCATTCACGTTCCGGAGATGACCTCAGTTGGCCCTGTGTCCTTCAATTTCAACCATGAAACCCTCGAAGAGGCCCGGCGACTGCGAGATGAGCACATGCCAGGCAGATCGATGGATGATGTTATTCAGGTTGTGTTGCGCGCAGCAATCACCAGCCTCAGGCAGTCAGAGTGATCTCGTAAAACAGAACCACACCGGCGGGCTTTTCCTCTTTCACGCTCTCGATGCGCTCAAACTGGGTATCGGCGTCGACATCTGCCGCCCGCACACCAGCTGCAATCCAATCGGTTTTACGAGGCTGCGCGCCCGTGGCCTCGATCATCAGAACCCGGCGCGTTTCGCCGACCGGTGTGCCGGTGTGATCCCGACGCTGGCGCTCGCTTTGGAGAGCAATCACCTCAATAAGTTCAGGGGGCTGGCCTGCGGCCGCCTCGGCCTGAGAGGGTGTTGTCGCGCTGTTTTCCGGTTCTCGGCGCAGGGTGCAGTAATAGGGCCCCTCGCCCGTCGCTTCGCCCGCCTCGCGCAAGGCGCTGGCAATTTCCGCTGCGATATCATGACCGCTCATACCGTAAACACCCCGGGCAGGCGCAGCATATAGCGGCGCAACATGGCCTCAATCTTGGTGCTGACCGGTGTCGCCCCCTCGGCGCCGGAGGCATCGCCACGGGTCTCCCACTTGATGCCTTTGACCTCGACCAGCACCTTTTGCTGATCCGGTGTAAATGTCTTCGACCAGAACCCCGGCGTGGCCAGCTCAAGCTTGGCCGCTTCATAGACCGCCGCATTGACGACATCCGGATCCGGCGTCACCCCACCGCCAAAGCGATCGACATAGGTGAACTGGATATGGTCGGTGGCGCGCACCAGCGCCTGAGCGCTGGCCGCAGTGTTTTCGATCACGTCGCCGCGGGCCGCAGCATAGACGATCCAATCGGCAACGCTTGCGGTGATCATTCGGTCGAACCCGCCTGAAGGTCTGCCCAGATCTCATCGCGCTCATTGGCGGTCACGCGATCCATGTCAGTCGGCAACATCTCGTTTATGGCGTCCACCTCAGGCTTGCCATCTTTGGTGACGGAACCGGCCGGCAGGTTCTGGATGACCGCCACGAGCAAAGACGCACGGTTTCCCTCGTCTACACCTACGGCAAAACTCTCACCGTTTTCCGGAGATAAGACCAGCCCCGCCGCCTCATAGCGCACACGCTCAACCTCAGACCATTTGGAGGCATCAACCGTCTCGGTTTTCCCGACACCGATCACGACAAACCCGCCCGCGGAGCGAACAGCCTTCTTGCGACCTGCCGGATTCTCAACCCGTACAAGCATTTAAACCTCCTTAGCGGTTCGCGCGGCGCAGCACGCTTGGGCGCTGGCAGACGTAAAGCGGGTAAGAGTAGATCTCGCCCTTGGTCCACATGTTGCGATCCCGATCCGGCACGTTCATCGCGTAGACCTTCTCACCGGGGGTGTTGACGTATTCCATCGCCTCAAGCGGCGAATAGGCCACTTTGAAGACGTCTCGCCCACCAACCGGGAAGAACTTCGCCTCATCGGTTGGCACCGCCACGGTCGCGTTGTCATCGGTGCCCCGATAGTTGTGGTAGGTGATGCCGCCGATACGGAAGCTCTCGAAGACTTGCCCCTGATCGCGAAGCGCATCACGAGCCGCCGCCTGATTGAGATAGAATTTCTCGACATTCGGGTGCGAGACCAGATCGTCATAGAAATCATCACCGGCCAACGCGTGGATAGATGCCCCAGCCAAAGCACCTTTGCCCGAGCGGGTCATGCTCCGCACAAGATCCTTGCAGACCTTCTGAACATTGGTCCCCGCGCCGCCCAGGTTGAAATCGATGGCGGCCGGGATCGCCTCCTCGAATTCCGCCGAGTAGTCGTAGATCACATCGGTGCCGTTCGCATCCAGCAGCACGCCCTGCAGTGCGCCAAGGCGGTGGAACTCATGGGTCAGTTCCATATCAGCGCGAATGCGGCCCAGACGCTTGGCGTATTCGCGCTGAACCTGCATCAGCTCAGACTCGGAGCCCGTGGCACGGATGCCATCGAGCTCATGCGCGTAGAGCGTGAAGCGCTTGGCCAGTCGGGTGGTTTTCAGAGCAACCACGTCGCGGCCGTCTTTGACTAGATCCTCAGGCGGCGCCCCATCCGCTGAAGTCGGAATGAGCGTCAGCCCGCCCTCGGTGCGATCCACGAAGATGTGTCGCGAGCGCACTTTCTCGACTTCGAACAGGTTCAGCGAGCCCAGGAGCTGCGGAACATAGTCCAGTTTCTGAACCACGCCCGACAGCGACATGGTGCTGAACGCCGAGTTCTTAAAAATATTCATGCTTGCCATTGGCTTGGCCTTTCTTAGCGCACAATGACGCCGCGCGCCGCCAGATCAGCCTTGGTGGCTTCGATCTGCGCGGGCGTAGCGCCATCTGCATAGGTGAGGTGAGCGCCGAGAACCTCAGCGTCACGGGCAAGATTTGTGGCGGGGGTGTCACCGGGCTCTGTCAGCGGCTCGAACAGCAGACCCGCTGCGGTTTCTGAGCCGTCACCCGCGGCGGGGTTATGGCGCACGAACTTCTTCGTGGCCGTCACCTGGCCCAAAACCGCCCCTGCGGGCAGGCCATTGGCTGGCACCGTGACAGTGACCTGATCGCGCGACCGCCAATCATTGGCTTCCGAGATCATGAAGTCGGCCTTGCGCGACCCTTCTTTGATGGGAGGCATGGACTCAATCCTTCTTGTTCAGGATGGCATCCCAGCCATCGTTCTGAATGGTTTTGACGCCGCTGTTCATGGCGTCTGCCATTGGGTCAGCCTGCGCCGCATCACCTGCGAGGATGTCGAACCGGGCCTCGATGTAGGCATCCGCCTTGTCGGCAATGACCGCATCCCCCAGCGCCCCGGCCACAGCCGCCTTACGGATCGCTGCATCAGACAGGCCTGCGAGCTTGATGTCGGGGAAGATGGTTTTCGCCGTGGCCACAAGATCCGCGCGATCTGCGACGCGCTTATCCAGCGCCGCATCGTCCAGGATCTTGCCTTTGGCATCGTCCAGCTCGGCTTTGAGCTTTTCGATATCGGCGTCTTTGACAGCCATGGCCTTGTCATGGTCGGCCTGTGCGTCGGCGAGCTTTTTGGCCTGATCCGCCAGAAAGCTTTCCACGATGGTCGCGTCCGCGAGTGCTACCTGCGCAGCTTTATCGCCAAACACCATCGTTTTCAGAGCATCGGACATCTGGTCCTCCTTTTGATTGCTCCGGGTGATTGGGGCTGCGCCCCAGGGTTCCGCATCGTCGCCAATGCGGCATTCGCTGCCCGCCCTGCCGCGTTCGACAATGGCGAGGTGATTAATTCGGATGTTGCGTTGGATGGCGTCATAGGCCTCGCCCTCAGGGGTGACGCCATCGATGAATTCGATATCGCAGCGATAACCTGCGCTGAGTTCCCGGGTGCCAGCCTCGATCTGGCGGATGGCCTCAGCGTCTTTCACGATCAGCCGCAACTTGATCTTATTGCCGTCCCATGTGGCCTCGGTGCTGGTTTCACCCTTGGCAAGATCTTTCCAGTTGTCGGCGGTGACCTCTTCGGGGTGGCCGAGAGTGATGGGCGCGTGACTGAAGGTGCTGAGGCTCTCAGGTGCTGTCACCTCATCCTCAGGCCGATAGACACGCACAACATCACGATCTGCGAGACCCACCTGAGCCCCCGTATAGAGCTGGATTCCGGTGCGAACTGCAAAGGCATCTGCAATCAGATAGCCAGCACTGGTTTTGCGCGTGCCGCTGAGGGTGGCGGCATCGACAAAGCGGTGTTCTGTCATGAGAAAACTCTTGTTTTAGGAAGGTTGAGAGCCTTCGACGCTGGCTTTCACTTCACCCGAACCTGGATCAACATCATCAGCGCCGCTGTCGCTCTCCACCTCGAAGGTGGTCGAGAACTCCGTCTCAAGTCCCGGGAAGGCTCCGATCTCTGTGAGCGCATTGACCGTGGATTTGGTAACCGCCTCCATGGGAACACCGATGCGCTCCAGCTTCTCGGCGGCTGAGGTGATCTTGTCAGCGTTCTCCGCGATCTCCTTTTCACTGACTTGCCAAAGCGGGCGCCAGTTGTAGTGGATTTCCTCAAGTCGGTTACCGAGAGACGAGGCGATGATGCACTCGTCCAAGGTGGTCATGTTGGGTTCCAGATCGAGCGTCTGACGCACTTTCACCCGGTCGTAATAGCCGCGGGTGTCGGCTTCACCGGTAGCGTTGAGCCCGCCGGGGGATTGGCCATACATGAGGGTCAACGGGATCTCAGCGACCGCGGCAACCCGCGCGGCAAAACGATCCATCAGATCGGCCAATGAGGCAAAGCTCGCGCTCTTCTGCTGATAATCTTCCTCCGCGTCGAGGATCAGTGTCGAGTTCAGCCCCTTGGCCCGCATCGCCAGCGACAAACGGTCCAACACCAGTTTCTCGAATTCACTGCCACCCGAGCGCAGGTTGGCCATGAAGTCTTTGATCTTCACCACATCGACCTTGGCCTCGAACATCAGGCTATCGACATTCGCGGCCGCCCCCTCGTCCCGAGATACGTGGGTCAAAATAGCGTTGAGGATCGACTGCCCCCACCAATCCTGTCCGAAGACTTCTTTGCCGGGGGTGACGACACCGCGAAACGCCACCAGCCGCGACGGATGAATCCTGATTAGTTCCGCCTGTGTTTGCAGCTCGAAGGACTCTGGTTGATTGTACCATTCCGACCTTGGATCCGTGATCAAGTCACCCGGCTCCAGCTGGTCTTTGGCAACGACAGCAAGATACTTGAGCCCGTCTTTCTGCACCCGTTCCGGATCAAGCGGTGTCTCAAGGACCTTGTCCCCTGCGCCAATAAGGATGGCTGCGCCACCACGCAGGCGTGCGATCTTGAGAGCGTCGATCACGGCACCGCGCACATTCAGGCGCTTTTCTGTGGCTTCAATCTTCGAGATTTCATCCGGTCCTGCTTGCCACTCTCGCCATTCCCGGCCCGCGTCTTCCGCCGGCATATCCACGATCTTCTGGACAAACTTGGAACTCTGATAGGCGTTCTCGATCTCGGTGATGTCGAGGTGGGTTGGCGCATAGGTCGTGTGACTGGCCTTGTCGCGATCTGTGCCCATGCCAGAGACAATGTTCTGCAGTCCGTCACTCAGGAGCATGGTTCGACCTGATGCCGTGCGGCGGTAATGAGGCTTGCTCATAGCGCTCCTTTCAGGGAGTAACTGCCGCCATTCAACAAGTCGGCAATGGCATCCATCAGCGGATCAACCTGGTCATCATGGCCGGTGCCGAGACCGTCGAAGGAGGCCAGCTCCGTCACGAGGCTGGCTTTCCATTTCGCCTCGGCGGGCAAGTAGACATGCTTGGTGGCGATCCATGGGGCTGCATCGAGCCCGCGGGTATATTTGTCTTTGTTGCGCGGGATGCCCTTGACCGGGATTAGCTTTTTGCCCGGTTGAGGCAGGCTCAGCGATTGAATAAGGCCAGTTCCCGAGACTTTATCCTCGATCTTCATCCCACGGGGTTTCCACCCACTAGACAGGCATTTGGCCCAGAAGGTACGCGCCATGGCCTCCAGCAGCGGCGCTTTCCATTTCCCGCGGATCTGATCGATCAGGTAGATTTGGCCAGAGGCCGCCTGCCCCCAGAGCTGGAAGACAGAATAGTCATTGCGCTCTTCGGTCTTTTGCGCGGTATCAACATAGATCCATGTGGCATCCATGTGCGGCAGCTCGTGCCATTCCTGCAACCCATCCATGTCGAAGAGCGCGCCCTCGATTGATTGCGGGCGCTGCCGGTACTGGCTGTTGTAGGTATAGGCGTCAGCTTTGAGGATCTCGATCTCATCCTCGGAGTGTTTCTCCGCCCAGAGCGGACCCGGTGGCAGACCGTGCTCGATTGGAACGCCGTGGGTCCATTCCTTTGGGTATTCCATCCCCGGCTCAATCAGGATCGGCAGATCTAGATGGTGCCAGTAGTCTCCGGTGCCGCCTTTGAGCAGGTAGCCCGCGAAGTCATCGGAATGCAGGCGCTGCATGATCACGATGATGGGTACACCCTCATGCGCCAGACGGCTTCGGAAGGTGTTGGTAGCGCGGCGGTTGACGATTTCGCGTTTTTTCGGACTGAAAGCATCATCAGGCTTGAGCGGATCGTCCACCACCAGTGCCCCGGTGAACGTGGTCTTATCCATGTAGCCCGCTCTAAAGCCGGTGATTGGACCGCCTGCCGCCTTGGCCAGCAATCCCCCACCCTGCTCTGTCTTCCAACGGTCTTTGGCCTTGCTATCTGTGCGGATCGAGACGCTGGCAAGCTCCTGAAACTCATCCAGCTCAATCAGGGATTTGACCTTGTCGCTGTTCTCCCGCGCCAGATCATCCGAGAAGGTCGAATGAATGAAGCGCGCTTTCGGGTTTACCTGGAACCCTTTGGCGATGAAGTTCACCACCGCAAATTCGGTTTTGGTGTATCCCGGCGGCAGGGTGATGATCAGCCGCGAGATCTCACGATTGATGACCCGGTCGAGGGTCTGGGACAGCACCCGGTGATGCGGCCCCACAAGGAGCGCCATGCCCTCCCGCTCAGGAAAGAACCACTGAGAGAAAGGAAGAATGCCTCCCGAGGCGGCGAGCTCAGTTTCCTTCCGTTTCTTCTCCACCGAGTCCAAGAGCCGCTGGATCGATGCCAAGTCTTTGGGCTTGCTCAATCAACTCTGCCTCGGTCTTTTCAACGGTCTGGGTTTGGATCGGCCCACCATTCCGGCCAGTATGCTCAATCTTGCTTCGCTTCGGTGCTTCAAGCCCGAACAACTTCACCCGACCATTAATTGCAGACACCATGGCCGCTGGGTTCTTCTCGGTTTTTGCGAGATCCATTGCGTCCTGATAGTCTTCAGAAGCCTGCAAAACACCGTAGACAGCGCGCTCTTTGGCAGCGTCGCGTAGTTCTTGGAGCCTTTGGGTAATCTTAGGGTGATCAAGCAGCTGGCATGCCTCGACATAGATCCAGCTATCGCGGGCATTGTCTGGAACATCATAGGCCTGTCGATAGGCCTCAGCCTGATTGCCTGTCTCAAAATAAGCCAGGGCAAACGCATCCTGCTTAGGCGTGAGCGTCATTTGACTTCCAGTCTGTGATGAAGAAGCGGATTGTCTCGCCCGAGAACTGCAGTAGCACTGAGGGTGCCTCTGACCCTCAGTTCTTCCCGATTATACCGCCGGGGACGCCACCCGACCGGAGCTGTCCAGGTGCGAGCGCATTTCGGTGTGAGTGACCAACCTATACTACATTTTGCGCGGATAGCAACATACGGTAGCTACTTCCAGTGTCGGAGCGATAATCTGGAGAGCAGCAGTTGCAAAGTCTGTCGCAAAGGAAAAGGTGGCGCATGCAACGGCTAGCCTTGGGCTTGAACCGAGCAAAGGTTAGTCCGGCAATAGTTTTCGCATGGCAGTATGCGTCCCTTGGCCGATTTCACCATCAATCGCGCCGGTATAGAACCCCCGTTTTTTTAACACTCGTTGTAGCTGCATTGCAGTCGCGGGGCTCCAGCTATCAGCACGTCGATCTAGATTTGCCGTACTACCATTTTCCAAAGACGCTATGTAGAATTCGACTGCTTTGGAAGGAGAGGCGGATACACCGCGCCCTTTTTCGTACATCCACCCTAGAGCAAACTGGGCATTCACATAGCCCTGAGCGACTGCTTTTCGAAACCAGCCCACAGCTTCTTTATCTGACTGCTGAACACCGCGTCCGCTCTGGTACGCAAGAGCAAGGTTATATTGAGCTGTGGCCAACCCTTGCACAGCAGCTTTATGATACAATTCAAATGCATCATGGTAGGACTGCTGGACACCGCGCCCGTTATGATACATCAGAGCAAGGCTATTTTGGCCATAGGCATCACCTTGTTCAGCGGCTTTGCGATACCATGCCGCAGCTTTTTCATCAGACTGCGAGACGCCCAAACCATTTTCATAGATCCAAGCGAGATTGTATTGTGCAACGGGGTCACTGGCCGCGGCGGTCGCGCCATAAACTTTAATTGCTTCATCATAGCGTTCTGCTGCATGTAGTGCCCGCCCTAGAAACGCATTCACCCGAGGATGTTCCGGGTAGCTTCGAACTGCGGCCTGACAAGCGGGGATCGCAAGTGACGTGTCGATATCGCCGAAACTAACACCTCGTTGAAGCATCGCTCCATTTGACCGATCAGGGTGATTGTTAACCCCGGCCAAACGATCACAATTCTGCACCACTGGATCTGCTGCCATCCTCTCTTGCAAGGACTGTTGCGGGGCGGCTGAGGGTAGTGATGCGAGAATGTGTTGCGCAGTGGCCGCAGCACCCGAATTGGGATGTCCCGCGATCAGTGCTTCAAGCGCCGCGCGCTTGTCCTCAACCTTGGTCAAGTCCAAAGCCCGCCCCAGCTGCGACAAGGCCGCGACTTCTGGATCGGGTTTGGCGACCACAGGGGTATGAGGTTTGAGGATGGCGCTGTGTTCTAAGATCATCGACATCGGCACAGCATAATTGACCTGTTTCGCGCTGGATCCGGCATTGTGCAGTGCAATCACTTGCTGAGTACCCGCGTCGATAACTGGAGACCCCGAATTTCCCGGTAACGTATCACAGTTGTGCCGCAGGCGGCTGCTCGACAGAGCAGGACTTGCGGCGGCACAGCCTTCGCGGCTGATACGCTGGGCATCCCCATTCGGGTGACCAATGATCCAATATGGCGAATGTTCGACCGGCACAGCGCTGGCCAATCGCATCGTACCAAATTCCTTGCCAGGCTTGGCGCCAAGAACACGCAGCAGAGTGTAATCCAGTTCTTTGTTGGTCTCGACTGGGATCTGGTTAACCAAAAAGCTGGCCGCGCCCTCCTCGACACCTTCAATCACGTAGCCAGTCGTAAATCGAACGCCAACAATCGCGCTTGCGTTGACTTTCGGGTGATCCAAAATTCCCGGCACGCAATGGTGGTTGGTCATGATTAAATCATCGGCCACTAGAAAGGCCGTGCAAGGAAAGACGCCGGCATCCGTTGCCACGTCAAGTCGTCCAACGGATCGGCCAAGCCTCGCAAAGACCGAGTTCGGATACTTGGAAATCGGTTCGTTATTATAGTCCCCAAAAGCGGCTTCGGGCACTTCATCCCCTGCAAATTCCGGGTGACTCAGGACGATTTTGCCAAAATCAGACAGATCAAAGCCTACAAAATCCTGCGCTTGGACAGGGCCTGCCAGGGCCACGATCAAAGCAAACGGTTTGAAATAGCGCATGGCAAAACTCTTTTTTGTATAGATTCTCAACGAAGATATCAGGAATTCGAACAGCGGCGAGTATGGAATTTGTGGCATGAGACTTCGTTTGGTTCTCGCAGGACATCAAACAGGTGACACCCGCCGCCCTACCCCACCCTCTTCACATCCAGCGGATCCACCCGAACCCGCGCCTTCTGACCAAACACCTCAACCTCCGCCTCCACCAGATCAAACGGCGCTCCCACCTCTCTCACGTTCCGACAGAACTCGACACACTGATCCGCAAAGGGCCCGGAGATGATCTCCAACACATCACCGGGCTTGAACTCGCACATGGCGCGCTTGTCGCCCTCATCGATGATCTTCATCGCCTTGGCGTTGTCGTCATCCAGACGGGCTCGGAATGGTCTTAGGTGCATCTCCGCCTCACGATTCGGGATCCGCATCAGACAGCGCGCTAGACCCTTCGCGCCTAATGCCTCGGCATAGCGATCCGCGGGAACATTAGCGAAAATGTAGTTCGGGCAGAGGTAATCCACCCAGGGCTCGGCGTAGCGGTTCTTCCCCTGCCGCTTGAACACGATCTGCGTGGGCACAAAACAATCCAACCCCATGGCTCGCAGCTGCTTCTCCACAGCCGCCTCTCCGCGGATTTTCTCATGCCCCGGAAACGGCGAGATCATCTTCGAGGTGGTGATGCCCAGATACCAATTCACGCCTGCTCTCCTGCCTCCTTGGGTGGTTTGGGCAGTTTGCCGAACCGTTTTGGCTCAAACCCAACCTCCTGCAAAATCTCATTCGCCCGCTGCGCAGACATCCGGCGCGGCCGGGGTGACACTGGCGCCGTGGCCTCGCGATCCCTGACCGCGGCCCGTCGTGCGACCTGGATGTTCTGGACGATATGGCCCTCGTTTGGCATCCGGTTTGGGTTGTCTCGCACCCAGTGGGCGCAGGCCGCCTGAACCTCGCTGAGCGGATAGTCGTGCAGCGCATCCATCCAATCGCTGATCAGCCGATCATGAGCCATAGAGCCGCGGTCCCTCTCCCAGCCGAACCGGTCGAATTTCTTGGCCATAACCTCGAGTTCCACCGCCACCATCGCCCGGTGTTTCGCCAAGTCCTGCGATCCGAGCGATTTGCTCAAGGGCAGGATCAGACCGGTTGCCGTGTCGATCGGATGGGCCATTTCCGGGGCCCGGGTTGGGAGGCATTCGATTGTCATAGTTGCCCTCCAGGAGCTTGGTGAAGTTCTGCGATTTGATCAGCCAGTCAAAGCCAAAGCCGTGCCATGGCGTCGGAGTGCGGGCGCGGCAGAAGTCGCTGTCGAAGGCTTTGCGTAGGGCCACCTCCCAACCCTCAGGCCCGCCGCATTCGGCCAACCGCGCTTTGAGCTGACGAGATCGATTGGGGGTAAGCTTTTGCACCCGAGGCCAGCCCGCAGCCTGCGCTGCATCGTTGTAGCGCGCCACGGCTTTGGACTGGTCATTTGCAGGCGGCGGAGAAGAAACATCACTCGAAGAAGCTTTAGCTTCTGAGGTTTCTCTATTCTCCACTTCTCTATTTACTGCGTTTTTGGTGCGTTCTCGATGCGTTTTTGATGCGTTACCTTGCGCGCCACTATCCTGAATATCTGAATACTCACAGATAGTTACATGCGTTTTCCGTGCGTTCCTTTTACCATGGACGCTGCGTTTAATTAGCCCGCAATCTTCGAGGTGTTGTAGAAAACCCCGAATTTTCGTGTCTGAACCCCAAGATGTTGTGTCTAGAAAATCCCGAAGGGTGATAAACAGAGAGCCTTTTGGGCAATCCAAAATCTCATTTCCAACCCTGTGAACCGTGTCTTCCCAGGCTGCATTCCGGCAAAGCCAAAGGTAAGCCTCGCGCTCTGACATGGGCTCTTTCTTCCACATCGGATCATCAAATACGGCCCGACTGACGGGGAACCATCCACTCATCCCAAGACCCTCCCATAGAACTCCGTCGGCCCTGTGTGGCGGGTGTCAAACAGGTGCCAGGCGCAGTTGTCTTTGCCGGTCTGATCCGTGCCCTCGATCCAGCACAGACGGCCCACAGAGACGACCTTCTGGAGCAGTGGCATGAAGCGGGCCGCCTGCCCCGTGTGAACCCAATCCGCATCGAAGAGCAGCCACGTCGGACGCAGCGCAGCAAAGTGCTCGATCATCTGATGCAGGATCCGGCGCGTCCACGGCGGGTTGGTGATGATGTGGGTGGCGCCGATGCTGTTCACATCCTCGACAGAGGCCAGCAACGCATCACTGCGGTATATACCCTCGGCTCCCGGACTGATATCCGATGCCACGACGCATTGCGCGCCATAGCTCTGCGACTGACTGACCAAGTCACCTCGTCCAGCGCAGGGCTCCCAGAAGCGACAAGCCCAAGGGAGGTGCGGTGCCAATGCGTCACCTGCGCGACGGTCGAAGGTCAGATAGCTGTCGTGCTTGCGGCGTTTGAAATTGCTGCGCTTACCCATCGTTCACTCACACCTCCAACAACCCACTCTGACGCACGCTCGCCGCGATATGTGTGGCGAGAGGTGACGGGCCCGCTGGCTCAATAACGGCAACGGTTCCGCGCATTGCTGGCGTCCAAATTATCTGCACGGATCTCAGCCACTTGCGGCTGTCGTCCTTGATCACTCCGGCAGAGACGAGAGCATCTGTTGCGGCCTTCTCAACGTTGCCCGCATCCATGCCGCCCACGCCCTTTTCCCCGACGAAGTAGGTGATCTCCACCGGCGCGGTGAACCGGGGCAATGGCGATTGGAAAGAGAGCATCCGCTTGGCACGCCCTTTCCTATCGGCATATTTCTTGGTGGTGACGCGACCGCGCCCCTTCACGTTGGAGTAAAGGTTATTCACGCTGATGGGCTCAGGCATGACGAGCCGCGCGGTCGCATCAAAGGGAAGCATTAGCCAGCATCCCCGTCTTTGGGCTTCTGGTCCCGCTTAGGCGGCAAGATCGATCGCTTGCCCACATGGTCAGCTTCCGAGATCACACCGCGCACCTCAAGCTCCTCGATGATCCGGGCGGCCTTGTTGTAACCAATGGCAAAGCGGCGCTGGATAAAGGAGGTCGAGGCCTTTTCCTCAGCCCGGATGTAGACCTCAGCCTTTTTGACCAGCTCCTCAAAGTTCTCAGGGATACCCCCATCATCACCGGGGTTCTCGTCCCCCTGATCTGGGAGCTCTGGCTGATCCGGGTCGATATCAGGCGGCGCCTGCTCTCCCATGAAGTTGGTAGAGTCCACCGCGATCAGGATCATGTTCTCGCCGACATGCTCACCCAACACATCCCGGTTCTCTGCGATGTTGTGGCACTCGATCTTCCCGTCGATCCGGGCCTTGTCGCCTCCGATGATCTTAACGTCCTGCAGCTTCACCACCGCACGCGGGAAGTCCCAGCCGGAGAGAACACGCACGGATTTACGCACGAGATCCTTGGCCGCCTGATCGAGACCATTGGCAACGTCGAGCTGCTCGTCCTCGGTCAGCATCGACCATGGGCGCTTCATATCCCGGATGCGCATCAACATGGCGTCCCGCACATCCCCCGACAGGGTGTCGATATGCAGATCCGTCACCTCAACGGCCTCCAGGTCAAAACTGGTTTCGTCTTTCATGAGTGGTTCCTCTTCACTGGTTACGCGGCCCGAAGGCCGAATTGGGTACGTGCCTCAGCGGCTTGCATTGCGTCGCAGTTGCTTTTCTCGTGAGGCCAAAGCGCTGAGCTCGCCCGCAAAGGGACAGCGTGCGCCGGTTCGGAGCTGCTCTCGCCAGCCCTCGATCTCGGACAAGCTGAGCGCTCGGATGAGTTGGAGTTTGTGGCGCTGCATGGCGGGGGTCATGAGGCGGCCCCATCCGATGCAATCGAACTTTTGCAATCGACTGCATGAACGGGTATCAGTTGCGACAACCGATTTTTGGCCATGCCAGACAAGTATTTAACAGAACGATTTCGAAGAGGCGCTTTCTGATGGCTTCGATCCAAACCACCTGCCCTTACTGCAAAACTCAAAACTGCTTTTTTAGGACCCTCGCACCTCCTGCAACACGCGTCGGAGAAAAAGACGTCGGCTACATTTCGTTTCAAGTGCCCTGCGTTTGTTTCGCATGCGGTGGAGTGATTGTTGCGACCTTCAAAGGGTACTGCAAAAGCCCCAACGATATTTACAACCTCTTCAATGAAAGTCGCGACGTCACCAATGTCATTGACGAAGGTTCGAAGCCAAACGTGAGCCTCTTCGAAGTATCGCCCAAACCAGCGCAGGCGGCACATCCTGAACATTGCCCTGAAAATGTCGCCCGTGCTTTTATCGAAGCTGAAAATACCTTGCTCGCAGGCTCTTACACCTTGGCGGCGGCGGGCTATCGCAAGGCTATCGAGCGCGCGATTACTCCTCTGATGCCAGCCGGAAGTAACGCCAGAATGCTTGGCCACAAACTCGGTGAACTTAAAAAGTCGGCGCTGCTGCCCGAAGCCATGCTGGAATGGATCAAGGTCGTTAAGGACGATGGAAATTTTGCCTTGCACGACGAAGACCGCGATTTTGAATCGGCTGAAGAAGTTGAGCCCACGCGCATGTTTGCCCACACGCTTCTTCAGTACCTCTTCACTTTGCCCGCTGAGGTCAAAGCTGCTCGTGAAAAGATCGAAGCCAGAAAGTAGGCTCATACCTCGACCTCCCCCTTGCGTGGCGCCATCAAGGCCCACCACTGGAAGGCAAACCCAGCCCACCAGCTGAACACGTCCCAGACGGAATCGAACCAAACGAGCGGCATCCAGTCGCCGTTTGGCAGGTCGAAAAACCCTTCCTTAACCAAGATCAGGGCAAGCCCGCCCCAGAACAGAGACCGGGTCCAGTCGCGCAAGATCACAAAGCTCGTCACGATCCCGGCTATGCCCACATGGGCCAGTGTGTCGGCCACAAAGTAGGTCCAGTTAGATGCGATGATATCCATCGGTGCACAGCTTAAACTGCTGTGAAGTAAACTCGTTACGCCTGCCTCAGCACTCACTTGCCTTGCCCCATTTCTGTCAGGAATTCTTCTCTGGTTCGGTCGCCAACCATGATCGCCATCGTGGTCCAGACGCCGTGGGTCGCCCCGACGATGAAGACATCTTCAATCGAGGCGCTGTGTGTTTCCGCCAGCCAGTTCAGCACCGTGCGCTCATGGACGGTCAGACGCGGCGCCCAATGGCGGGCTATCTCGCGATCTGTGGCTTCGGGGAATGGGTGGCGGAGCATGGCAGCAAACTGGCGGCGCGAGACGCTCCGCGCTTTCATGCGGTTGGCGGTAAAAGTTTTCCGCCGCTTGCCGGTAAGGAACTGAAACCCCGACCACAGCACCCGCATTGGAGTGCAAGACTTTTCGCGAGGGACGCGGCTAGGCTGGGAATATGACCTACTCATACCTCACCGCCTTGGGGCGGGTTCTCTTCAATATACCGTTGGATCTTACCCGGCGTATTGGAATGCCAGCCGCACCCGCTACGGAGCCGGAACACGAAGTTTGGATCTTTCATCGCAGCCCGGCCAAACGCAGACGCTGTCATGCCGGACTGTTTGAGGTAGGCCTCAACGGTTTCGGGAAGATGTGTCATGCGCCAAGTGAGATAGGTTTTAACCTACATTGTCAATAGGCAAGAACCTATTTGAAACATTTGCGCCCACGAAGGATAAATCCTACATGGATGCTGAAGCTCTAAATCGCCTTTTGGCTTTGAACCTAAAGACCCTTATCGAAGAAAAAGGGCTCAATCCTTCGCGTCTCGCAAAAGACGCCAACCTTAACCACACTGCAGTTAGAGATATTCTTGGCGGTAAGGTCAAAAATCCGACCTACCGAACGCTGGTTAACATCGCTGAGGCAGCAGGCGTTGACATACGTAGGATTACTGTTGGTCCTGATTACGAAACGACGGATCGTGACAACGCTGAAATTGTTGATCTACTGCTGCAGCTAGAACCATCAGAGCGTCAGTTTCTGCTAAACGCTGCAAAAGCTCAAATCGCAGCACGGGGTTCTCACAGCAAACCAACTGGCGAAGATCCTGAATAATGGGCGTCTTCCCAACAACTTCCATACAATAACCTCCCCAGGCATCCCTAAACCTACTCTAGCAAGAACCGCCTTAGCGGAAGGTTTTTAGACTGCGGCGCTCTAGCCTCTGGAGCGAACTGCCGACTTAATCCTGGCACTTCCTTCATGTCAGAACAAAATACGAACATCAAGTGCGATATATGGTGCCTTAAGGATCCCAAGCAGGGCAGCTCACCGTGGGGAACGCTAGATTTGGTAGAATCGCAAAATGCAAAACAGACGCTATTAGGCGTCGATATGTATCTTACACATCGAAGAGCCATATGCAAAAGCCTGATCATAGGCCAAAGCAAACATGATCGATCTACACAGTCGGGCAGACAGTCTACCTTGGCTGCTACTGCTAACTTGGGGGAAGAAGATGGCGACACGGCCAGAGGACAGGCAGCCCTCCGTAAGTGAGCATTGACCAACCACTATTTTCGATTATATGACTCATCGTTAAATTTAAATTATACGAATTACCGCTTTCAAAAGATGGAAAGACAACGTGATCAAATTCACCAAACCGACCACGAACCGCGATATTAAACAATTAACTATTGATGCTTTAGCCGTCGTCAAGGCGGCCGTCACTCAAGACTATTTGGGGTCTGCCGTGGCACTGAATGATCTTTATGAAAACGAGAAGCAGAAGGAGCGTCTCGATATTGGAGCTGTCGCATGGATTTGGGTGCAAGAACTTCTGACAAACACCTTTCTTATTTTAGCAAACGAGCAGCGACTTAGGTCTGACCTTTCAGAAGCCGAAATCGAAAAAGTAACAAAAGAGTTGTTGGATGATATTCTGACGGCGGCACCCTTTGGTGAACTGAGAGAAGTTGAGTTACTGAATCCCGAGCTGAATCCGATAGTTGATGAAGCGCTCTCTCGTGTGCAGAGATTTGTTGACTCCATTACGATGGAATCCGGCCTCAACGAAACCCAACTCAGAACGGCAGCGCTACGCGCCCTCGCCAACGCATCGGCTAAGGCAATCCAGAGTTCGCCTGAGTTCTACGGTCAGTTGCAGACGGCATTAACATCTCCCATGTCGGACGCCGCTAAACGGGAATTTGCTTGGCAACGACATAACTCCTACATCCAAGGACTGTTTCACCGCACACCAATCTTCTCGTTGAATACAAACGAACAAATGCCGCTATCGCACATCTACATCCAACCAAGAGGTTATTGGCATGAAGAGATAACCACATTCAACGAAGAGATTGGGGAAGAGCACCACGAGCAGGTTACATTTGTTCGCGACCTTACTGACACATTGGCCCAATGGGCATCGTTGAGCGATGTAGCACGAGACGAGAAGCTCAAAGTCATCATGGGGGGACCGGGTAGTGGCAAGTCATCCTTCGCCCGCTCATTTGCTTCGAAATTGGTCAGTGAAGGCAATTCGCGCGTCGTCTATATCAATTTACAGCACATGAAACTTCGAGGCGATCTGCAAGGTAGCATAGAGAACCACCTACGCGACATGCACAGTTGGGCAGACTTAGCGAGCGATCAAGGTCTTCCAGAGAGTCCGTTTAATTGGGCGAAAACGGATAACACCCCTATGTTTTTCTTTTTCGATGGCCTTGATGAGTTGACAGCAAGAGATGATGAAGCTCAGACGATCGCACAAGCGTTTCTGCAAGACTTGCAAGGCGTCATTTCGAAGTATGAAGGCCAGATCAATATACGAGCTGTTGTTCTGGGTAGAAATGCCGCGTGTCAGGAAGCGGCAAGGCAAATACGACTAAAACGAAGCAACTTACTCCATGTAGCTCCGTTGACTCCCATCGAAGATAGCATTCAGCCGAGGCATTTAAATCAGCTTACATCACAATTCAAAGGTAGAATTGATGGTGAAGAAAGCCTCCTTAAAACCGACCAGCGGTTAGAATTCTGGAACCGCTGGGTTTCGCTAAAAGGCGGTAAAAATGAAACCCCGAAAATTTTCGGTGAAGAAGCGTTAGCTGAACTGACGTCTGAACCACTCTTCCTCCTCTTAATTATTCTTGCGGGCTTTGTTGAAGGTGCATGGGAAGAGGCCGCAAAGAACAAGAATATTGTGTACAAGGATATTCTTGAGAAAATCTACGACCGGAATCAGGCTAAAGACCATCAAGCTTCAACTGGCATCGACAAAAATGACTTTTATAAGCTCATGGAGACAATCGGTTTAGCAACGTGGCACGGAAACGGCCGAACCGGGACAGAAGAAGATTTCGTTAAACTCAGAGTTTTATATGTCGGCGCTGATGAAGATGAGAGACTAGATGCTCTCCCTGGCTCCAAGCTTAAAAATGTTGCATTGCAAATTCATGCACAGGAAGGCCAAGATACTAGAAGTGGCTTCGAGTTCATTCACAAGAGCTTTGGCGAGTACTTGTCAGCGAAGGCGATCTTGATTTTTGCAAACGAACTCGCCAACCAAGATCGTTTACCGCTGCAAGATAAGGCAATTTTTTGGGCTAAAATGACAGCTTATTCCGATCTAGATACAAACTTGGCCGGTTTTTTGACTAATGAAGTCGCAAACTTAAGTGATAAGTCTGCTCAAAATTTGCGTGCGAAACTAGAAAAACTCGCGCGATGGCTAGCCAAAAATGGAACCCCAGTTCATTTACTAGAAGGCGCAACTACAGACTCATTTCGCAGCCATGAAAAAAAGGACACAAATTGCTCAAGAATGTTATCTTTTTTGATTTCGGAGCTAGCTGACCGCAACCCTCTGATGGTAGCGGATGCCAAAAATTACCCTGAAAAATCTGTTACATACCTCAGAAAATCCGAGCATGGTTATCGCGAATTCCTCACTTCCGTTGTGAATGGCGAGGCTATTGGATTCCCGATCTCCATGAAATGGTTCGATTTAAGGGGTTTTGATCTTATTCACACCTGCTTCCCCCATTGCCTTCTTGAGCATGTTGACTTTTCCGGTGCATCACTTCACGGATCAGTATTCAATTTTTCCAGCTTGAGATTCTCCAATTTCAATAGTGCACAGATGAGTTTTGCATCGTTTCTCGAAGTTAGACTTGAGGGGGCCAGCTTACGAAATGCATACTTAAAGAGAAGTACTCTTGACGATGTGAGTTTTGATGGTGTCGATGTTACCAACGCTGATTTCTCGATGGCTAGGTCATGTTGACAAATGACGCACCCACAGTCGAATTGAAGCGATGTCGATGAACCCGAGGTAGCTTTCTGCGGTTTTGTCGTATCGGGTGGCGACCCGGCGGGCGTTCTTGAGCTTGTTG
>Ga0189288_10245_pt1 | contig 33931 bp, 29 predicted proteins | sample UW105minimetaG_FD_130316 | JGI IMG/M metagenome (GOLD analysis project Ga0189288, IMG submission 130316) | Marine microbial communities from the Costa Rica Dome - UW105 mini metaG | ecosystem: Environmental > Aquatic > Marine > Oceanic > Photic zone | place: Costa Rica: the Eastern Pacific... | reverse complement strand
GATCCCGAGACGCACCCAGTCAACAGTGTGTCCAAAATCATTGAGTAAGGGTGCTTTTGCGCTAGCAAAACGCCCGTAGGCGATAGGGGCTTTCAAGTCCGCTTGAAAGCTCCCGAAAGCCTCCTCGGTTCAGACTACGGAAAGGCCGCCCAATGGGCGGCCTTTTTGTTTGCGGAAGACGGGAAGCTAGGCGCCCGTCTGCACCCAGGCCACGGCCTGGTCGAACTCGTTCGCGCCAAAATGCCGTGCGTTTACTCCAAAGGCGTGTTTGCCCACTTTGGACGCCATGGTCTGCCATCCGGCATCCCCAACAATAGCCGCGCGGGTCAATTGCCCGACATGCGCACTGGCCAGCGCGAAATGATCGCGCAGCGCTCCCAAGCCTTGCCAGCCGTCAAATTCCCGCAGATCGATCACCAAACCAAACTGGCTTTTGCCCGCCAGCAGGTTGTCGAGGTCTTCGGACTTGCCCTCATAAATCTCACTGTCGAGTTTGCCCATCAGGCGCACACACACGGTGTTGTCATCCACTGCATTAATCTGAATGGAGCCAAGGCTTTCGCGCAGCCATCGGCGGACATCGTCTGCCTCTGACAGGCCAAACAGCGCCACGGGGCAGGGCATCAGCACGCCAAACACAGAAATCAGCCGTTTCATTGTGCTGTCGTCGGTCGCAATGGCACAGCGGTCAAAGCCGCGCCAATGTTTGAACCCCAAACGGCTGTCCTGCCACATAGCGCCTGCGGTGAAATCCCCTGGAGCTCCGTCCAGGATCACCAACAGGCGGATGTTCTCTGCCTGCTCAATGGCGCGGTCAATTGCGGGGGTGAGTACGTCGGTATAGTCGCTTTCGGTAATTGGGGCGGTCATGCGGACTTCCATAAACTCCGGCCCGCTCGCTTCGGTCACTTCAATCATGTTATCACCTAAATAAACAAACTGCAGTTGTATCGTGGCATAAGCCTTCGGCGCATCCCAACAAAAGTTTGCATGCTTTGCCTGGGATATTGGCTGATAAGGGCAGAGGTTCAGGAGAAATGGCTTAACTTGTTCACAAAAAAGTGTGCCGACCTTGCAATTGCTCCGCGCTTGGAGCGACACTGATGCATGCATCCGCGCTCCACGCCGCGGAGATTGAACAGCGGACCCAAAATGAGACATTTGGTATCTGCGGCCGCGTTGGCCGCTGTTTGTGCTGCACCGGTCGCAGCCGAAGAATTTAAGTGGGCGGGGACCACCGATCCGCAAACCATGGACCCGCATGCGGTAAACTCAGCGCCGGTTCTGGGCTTTCTCAATAACGTCTATGAAGGCCTTGTGCGCCGGGGCAAAGACATGTCAATTGAGCCGGCGCTGGCAACCAGCTGGGAGCCGATTGGTGACGGCGAAGGCTGGCGCTTCCATCTGCGGGAAGGCGTGACCTTCCATGATGGCAGCACTTTTGATGCCGAAGACGTGCTGTTCTCCTATGAGCGCGCGTCCAACGAAGTGTCCGACACCCGCAGCTGGTTTGCGCCCGTGTCCGAGGTGAAGGTTGTCGACAGCAAGACCGTCGATATCATGACCTCCGCGCCTAACCCGATTTTCCCGGACAGCATTGCCAACTGGATGATCGTGGACAAAGGCTGGGCTGAGGCCAACAATGCTGTGCTGCCGGACAAGGAAAACGGCAACTACGCGACGTTGAACGCCAACGGCACCGGCGCCTTTATGGTAACTGAGCGCGAGCCCGACCTACGCACACAGCTGAAGCCGTTTGACGGTTGGTGGGATGAAGCGACCCACAACATCACTGTGGCGGAGTTCACCCCGATCCAGAACTCGGCGACTGCTGTGGCCGCGCTGTTGTCTGGCGAAGTGGACATGATCAACCCGGTGCCGATCCAGGATGCGGAGCGTCTGCAAGGCCAGGACGGCGTGCAGGTCATTCAGGGTATTGAGGCGCGTGTGATCATGCTCGGCTTTGCCCAGGAAGCGGACGTGCTGAAATACGGCGCGGATGCCGGCAAGCCAAATCCGTTCCAAAACGCCCGCGTACGTGAAGCCGTCTCCAAGGCGGTGAACGTGGATGCGATCCTGAAAACCATCATGCGCGGCAATGCCGAACCGGCCAGCCAATTGGTCAGCCCGGCGATGCGCGGCTATTCCGCCGCCAATATGGATCGCCCCACCTAAGATCCGGAAGGCGCAAAGGCCCTTCTGGCAGAAGCGGGCTATGCGGATGGGTTTGCCTTTGGGCTGAAGTGCCCGAACAACCGCTATATGAACGACGAAGCGGTCTGTCAGGCGGTCACGGCGATGTTGGCGAAAGTCGGCATCAACGCGGAACTGGACGCTATGCCGGTCTCCAACTACTGGCCGGAACTGCGTGCGGATAACTTTGATATGTATCTGTTGGGCTGGTCCCCGGGTACATTTGACGCCGAACACCCCATCCGTTTTCTCGCGCATACCCCGAATTCTGAGAAGAAACTGGGTAGCTGGAACTTTGGCGGCTACTCTAACGCCAAGATCGACGAGATGCTGCCAATGATCCAATCGGAGATCGACGACGGCAAACGCCAGATGATGCTCGACGAATCCGCCGCGATTCTTCAGGCCGACACCGCCTATGTTCCGATGTATGTGCAACCTCTGGTATGGGGCGCCCGTGACAACGTCACTTTGACACAACGGCCGGATAACTTCTTTATCCTGCGGTGGGTGAATCTGCAATAAAACTGCCTAAAAATGAGGCAGCGGGAAATTTTCGCTGCCTCTTGCGCTGCACTTGACCTGCGCCCTGAGACAGAGCAAGGCTCGCGTCAATAAAAAATAAAGGGACGCAGTGATGCTGACGTATGTCTTAAAAAGAGTACTACAGTCCGCATTGGTTCTCCTGGTCGTGGGCCTTGTTGCCTTCAGTATGTTTCAGTTTGTCGGGGATCCGATTGACAACATGCTGGGTCAGGAAAGAACCGATGCAGACATTGCCCGTCTTCGGACGGAGCTTGGGTTAGATCAACCTTTCCCGGTGCAATACTACAAATTCCTTGAGAACGCCGTTCAGGGCGATTTCGGAGTCAGCTACCGTCAGGGCCGCCCCGTGGCGGAAATTCTGGTGGAGCGCGCACCGGCGACGCTGGAACTGGCTGCGGTCAGCGGCTTTCTGGCGATTTCAATCGGCATTGGCTTAGGGGTATTCACTGCGATCCGCAAAGACGGGTTCCTCGCCAATGCGATTATGTCCATCTCGCTGATTGGCGTGTCTCTGCCCACCTTCTTGATTGGTATCTTGCTGATCTATCTGTTCTCGGTGGAACTGGGTTGGCTGCCTGCCTTTGGCAGGGGGGATGTGGTGAAATTCGGGTGGTGGAGCACCGGTCTGCTGACCAGCTCTGGTCTTAAGGCGATCATCCTGCCGGCGATCACTCTCGGCCTGTACCAAATGACCCTGATCATGCGCTTGGTGCGCTCCGAGATGCTCGAAGTTCTGCGTCAGGACTATGTGCGCTTTGCCCGTGCGCGTGGTCTGAAAGACCGCACAGTGAACTTCCGTCACGCATTGAAAAATACGCTGGTGCCGGTGATCACCGTAACCGGTCTGCAGCTTGGCTCGATCATCGCTTTTGCGATCATCACGGAAACTGTGTTCCAATGGCCGGGTGTCGGTCTGTTGTTCATCAACGCGGTTCAGTTTGTCGACATCCCGGTGATGGCGGCCTATCTGATGCTGATTTCGGTGATGTTTGTGGGGATCAACCTGATCGTTGACCTGCTTTATTTTGCGATCGATCCGCGCCTGCGCACGGATGGGAAGGGGGCACACTGATGTCTGATCAATCCGCAACCGCACCGCAGTCCCGCCTTGCCAAGGCCCTGGACAGCGACTTCTTCTACAGCTTCCGCCGCTCTCCCGTGGCTGTGGTGTCTTTCGTCGTGGTGATGCTGCTGGTGCTAAGCGCCGTGTTTGCACCGCTGATTGCACCCTATGATCCGTTTGATCCCGGCTCTCTGGACCTGATGAACGGCTTCACCGCGCCGATGGCCCCCAATGACTTTACCGGCGATGTCTTCTGGCTTGGCACAGATGACCAAGGCCGTGACGTGTTCTCCACCATTCTCTACGGGATGCGCGTCTCCCTCTTTGTTGGCTTGGCCGCTGTGAGCTTCGCCATGATCCTCGGCATCACGCTCGGCCTTGTGGCTGGCTATGTTGGCGGATGGGTGGAAACTCTGATCATGCGCGCCGCTGATGTGCAGCTGACCTTCCCCTCCATTCTGGTGGCCATGCTGATCTTCGGGATCGCCAAAGGCGTCATACCGATCCAGCACCATGACCAAATGGCAATCTGGGTACTGATCATCGCGATTGGCCTGTCTGATTGGGTGCAATTCGCCCGTGTTGTGCGTGGCGCGACGCTGGTGGAGAAGGACAAGGAATACGTGCAAGCCGCGCGTATGATGGGCCGCGGTCGTGGCATCATCATGTTGCGTCACATCCTGCCAAACGTGCTATCGCCAGTTCTGGTGATCGCGACGATCTCTTTGGCATTGGCGATTATCGCGGAGGCGACTCTGTCCTTCCTCGGCGTGGGGGCACCGCCAACCCAACCGTCGCTGGGCACCTTGATCCGCATCGGGCAAGACTTCCTCTTCTCCGGTGAGTGGTGGATCATCCTGTTCCCATCCGTGACCCTTCTGGCGCTTGCGCTGTCTGTGAACCTGCTGGGCGACTGGCTGCGTGACGCATTGAACCCGAGGCTGCAGTGATGACCGAGAAACTCCTAGATATCGAGGGCCTCTCGGTCCACTTCCCGACTCGTCGCAAACTGTTTGTGGCGGTGAACAAGGCCAACCTCACGGTTGAGCCGGGGGAAATCCACGGTCTTGTCGGCGAGTCTGGCGCAGGCAAATCCACCATCGGCGCCGCTGTGATGGGCTTGCTGGAACGTCCCGGCCACATCGCCGAAGGCACGGTGAGCTTCAAGGGTGAGCACATCAACGGGCGCGATGCGGATGGCATGCGAGCTTTGCGCGGTGCGAAGATCTCCATGATTTTCCAAGACCCTCTGACCTCGCTGAACCCACTTCTGACCGTTGGCCAGCAGTTGGTTGAAACCATCCAGTTCCACCTGAAACTGTCCGAGGCAGACAGCAAAAAGCGCGCGATTGAACTTTTGGACCGCGTGGGTATCCCCATGCCGGACGAGCGGATCAATCAATACCCGCACCAGTTCTCTGGTGGTATGCGCCAGCGGGTTGTCATCGCACTTGCGCTCTGTTCCGAGCCGGATGTGATCATCGCGGACGAGCCAACCACAGCGCTCGACGTGTCCATTCAGGCGCAGATCCTTGAGCTGATCAAGGAGCTGGCACGGGAACGTCAAACCGGCGTGGTCCTGATCACCCACGACATGGGCGTGATCGCGGACACCACCGACAAGGTGACCGTGATGTATCAGGGGGAGGTTGTTGAAAGTGGCACCACCCAGCAGGTGCTTGGCGCCCCGGCGCATGAGTACACCAAGTCGCTCATCGCGGCCGTGCCGCGTCCGACGTTGAAAGTGCATCGCTTCCCGCAGCTGTCCTATGGTGGCCGTCAGATCGAGTTCCTCATTGACGATCTGGCGCGCAATTGGGACCGTCCGGAGCCATCCAAATCCGGCACGCTTTTGAAGGTGGACGGGCTGACCAAAACCTTCCTGCAAAGCGGATCGATCATCCCGTCGCGCCGTAAATACTTTACTGCCGTGGATATGGTCAGCTTTGATATCCGCGAAGGCGAGGTCTTCGGCATCGTGGGGGAAAGTGGCTCTGGTAAGTCGACCGTGGCACGCATGATTGCAACGCTCTATCAGACCAACGGCGGCAAGATCTTCTTTGACGAAGACGAGATCACGCAGCTCAAGACCGCCAAGGACTTGGAAAGCTATCGCCGTCAGATCCAGATGATCTTCCAGGACCCGTTCTCCAGCCTCAACCCGCGCATGCGTGTGGATGAGATCATCGCGGAGCCGGTGAAACACCACAAACTGCTGGAAGGCGCCGCCATTCAGCACCGCGTGGACGAGTTGTTGGAGCGTGTGGGCCTTGGCTCTGAGTCGAGCCGCAAGTACCCGCATGAGTTCTCCGGTGGTCAACGCCAGCGGATCTCGATTGCGCGGGCTTTGGCAACACAGCCGCGCTTCCTGATCTGTGACGAGCCGACCTCGGCGCTCGACGTGTCGATTCAGGCGCAGATCCTGAACATCCTCAAAGATCTTCAGGAGCATCTGGGCCTGACTATGCTCTTCATCAGCCACGACCTGCCGGTGGTGCGCCAGATGTGTGACCGAGTCGGTGTGATGCGTCAGGGGCAGATGGTTGAGGTGGCGGACACCGAAACGCTGTTTGCTGCGCCGAAAGAGACCTACACGCGGGAGCTTTTGAGCTTGATGCCCAAGCTTGAAGGGCTGTCCACCGAAGGTCTCGAAGACGAGATCATCTAAAATCAGAAAACGCCGCTCCTCGGAGCGGCGTTTTTCATTTTCAGGGTGCGACCAAGCTGGTGCTGGTATCACTATGGGTCTGCTGGCAGAGTGCCTGCGACATCCAAGGAACCCCGCCATGACCGATCCCACAGAAACCGCCTTCCCAGAGCAGCGTGAGGGCGAAGAGCGTTTGTGTTTTGATCCATTGGAACGTGTAGATGCACAACTGCGCTTTATTGGCCGGATCGAAACACCGTGGCAGCGCGGGGAGTGTCCAAAGAACGTGACCCGCGCCCGCGAAACGGGGCAGGGCGCACGGGTTGTGCTGGAGCCTGGTTTTGTTCAAGGGCTGACCGGCTTGGAGGTCGGGCAGGGGATTTTGCTGTTTTACTGGATGCATCAGGCGCGGCGCGACCTGATTACACAGCGTCCGCGCCATCATGAGACCGCGCGCGGCACCTTTGCGTTGCGCTCGCCCAACCGGGTGAATCCGATTTCGCTGGCGGCGGTGCGCGTCACGTCGCTGGATTTAGAGGTAGGCGTCATTGGCATTGACGCCATCGACTGTTTTGACGGCACGCCGCTGTTGGACATCAAACCCAGCGCGCCGGCTGTTGATGTGCTGCCAGAGCTTTAGAGCTTAGCGTGCAAAGAAGCGGGGACGTGTCGGGGCTGTATGCGGCCAAATCCGGCGGTTCTTGTTGCAGGACGGTTTGGGCTCCGCGGCGAAGTCCGCGTCGCCACAGGCGGCAACGATAAACGCACCAGTTCGGTTTGCACGACGCGCTGTAGGGGGCGCGTCTTGTGATTGGCTGCGAGGTAGTACCCAGACTGACAAATTTGTTTTTGTCATAGTTCCCATTCCCTTACGAACCGCGCCTAGGAGAGAGAATCAGAGAGAGCAGGCGCGGTGCTTACAACACAGGAAAACCGTAGCCAGAATTGGTTAACGAAGAGTCAGTGGTTAAACGCAGGTTTGCAAAAATCAGTTTTTGCGATTTTTTTGCCCGCAATTGGACGTACAGAGATCGTCGTGCGCGGAAACATGTCACGCCTATGCCATCTGGTAATTGTGTAGGGCAGGTAATGTAAAAGTGGCATCCCGTAGGGGAATCGAACCCCTCTTTCCAGGTTGAAAACCTGGCGTCCTAACCGATAGACGAACGGGACGCTCTTTTATGGGCGCGTCAGAGACTAGGTCCCTATACCCCGCTTATGGCATCCCGTAGGGGAATCGAACCCCTCTTTCCAGGTTGAAAACCTGGCGTCCTAACCGATAGACGAACGGGACGCGCTTAAGCGTGAGGCGTATCTAGTGAAACCACAGAGTGGGTGCAAGTGGAAATTTGCGCGACTTCCGGAAAATTTTTGCGACGGGGGCGGGGGCGTTGCTCCCATCGTAGCAAGGCTGCGATTACCCCATGATATTGTGGGCCAAATGACGCTTTGGCTAGGCGCGGGCGGCGTCTTCAAGCCGCAGTTGTACCGACTGGCGACCGCCCCAGGTGTTGATTTCCAATCGCCCTGCAAGGTGGAATCGCGCGCCACCGTGCGATTCGAGTGCGGGGCCTAATGGGGTGTCATAGGCACCAAAGGCAATCGCATCGATGCGCGCGCCAAAGCCGTCGCCAAAGGTCAGTTTCAGGTGGCTGTCGCCCACACGTTTGGTGAATCGGATTTCCACATCCGGGAAAGCAAAGCGCGGCGCGGCTGCCCCCGCACCAAAGGGCCCGGCCTTGTCGATGTCGTTGATCAGATCAACTGTCGCCCCTGTGGGCATCAGTAGGCTGTCGAGTTTGAGGTCCGCGGGCCCGGCGTCGCCCGCGCCTTGTTTGGCCAGCAGTTCAGACAGGCGTTCCATGGCCGGTTCCAGTTGATCCTGCGTTGCGCTGAGACCCGCGGCCATCTTGTGTCCGCCGCCTTTGATCAAAAGGCCCTCGGCAGCCAGTTTCTGAATGCTCGCGCCAAGGTCTACACCGGAAATTGACCGGCCGGAGCCTTTGCCTTCGCCATCCTCAAGGCCAATCACCACCGCAGGACGGTTGGTGGCCTCCTTCAAGCGGGAGGCGACAATGCCCACGACGCCGGGGTGCCAGCCTTCGCCTGCTGCCCAAACCAGCGGCGCGTCCAATCCGCGCTCCTCAGCTTGCGCCATGGCGGCCGCGCGTACCGAGGCTTCGATGTCGCGCCTTTCGGTGTTGAGCTCGTCCAGTCGTGCCGCGAGCGCTTCCGCCTCGGCCGGGTCATTGGTCGACAACAGACGCGCACCCAAATCGGCCTGGCCAATCCGGCCCCCCGCGTTCACCCGTGGCCCCAGCAGGAAGCCAAGGTGGTAGCTGTTGGGCGCAGAATCCATGCGGCTGACATCTGAGAGAGCCACCACGCCGGGGCGATCCCGCCGCGCCATCACTTTCAAACCTTGCCGCACCAGCGCGCGGTTCACTCCTATCAGCGGCGCTACATCGGCCACGGTGCCAAGCGCCACCAGATCGAGCATCGCCATGAGGTCTGGCCCCCGCGTGCCGTCTGCCTCGCGCATCTGTCGGTTGGCTTCCACCAGCATCAGGAACACCACTGACGCGGCGCACAGATGCGCCAGATCACCACTTTCATCTTGTCGGTTGGGGTTCACCACTGCCACGCACTCCGGCAGGGTCTCTCCGCCCAGGTGGTGGTCCAGCACGACCACATCCGCGCCTTTGGCTGCTGCAATAGGCCCGTGGCTCAGGGTGCCGCAGTCGACACAGATGATCAGGTCATGCGCCTTGGCCAGATCGGCCATCGCCGCCTCATTAGGGCCGTAGCCTTCGTCAATCCGGTCCGGCACGTACAGCGTGGCTTGCAAGCCCATCTGGCGCAGCCAGGTGATCAGCAGCGCCGCCGAGGTGCCGCCGTCCACATCATAATCTGCAAAAACGGCAATGCGCTGACGGGATTTTACGGCTTGCAAGAAGCGCGCCGCAGCCACTTCCATATCCTTGATGCTTCGCGGGTCCGGCAGCAGATCGACCAGCTTGGGCTCCAGAAAACTCTCGGCCTCGGCCGCAGTCACTCCACGCCGCGCCAGGACAGCGCAAAGCGCTGGTGGCAAGGCTGTGTCCTGGGCCAGTTGCTCCGCCGCGCGGGTGGTTTCCACGTCCGGCCCCACCCAGCGCCGCCCGGTCAGGCTTTCGGAAACACCAAGGAAGTCAGTCATGTCAGGGCCTTCGTCTTATGAAAAGGCCCGCCAAAGAGGCGGGCCATCTGGGCGCGCGGCCCACTCAAACAAGAATGTCTGCGGTGATCAAGAGGTCTGATCGACTGGTGCGCGGTAGGTCATGCGACGCACAGAGCCAGACTTGGAGCGCATCAATAGCGTCTCGGTTTCGATCCAGCCCGGGGTGCGCTTGATCCGTGGCAGAAGCGAGCCGCCGGTCACGCCGGTTGCGGCAAAGATCACGTCCTGTGTGACCATTTCGTCGCGAGAGTAAATCCGGTCCAGGTCGGTGATGCCGGTTTTGGCGGCGCGTGCGCGTTCGTCGTCATTGCGGAACACCAGACGGCCCCACATCTGACCGCCCATACATTTCAGCGCAGCAGCCGCCAGTACACCTTCCGGTGCGCCGCCACGGCCCATATACATGTCGATGCCGGTTTCTTCGGCTTCGGCACAGTGCATCACGCCAGCCACGTCGCCGTCGGTGATCAGGCGGATCGAGGCCCCAGTGGAGCGAACCTCTGCGATCATCTCTTCGTGACGTGGGCGCTCCAGAATGCAGACAGTGATGTCGGACGTCTCACAGCCTTTGGCTTTGGCAAGAGCTTCCACACGCTCTTTCGGGCTCATGTCCAGAGAGACAACGTTTTCAGGGTAGCCTGGGCCGATCGCCAGCTTGTCCATATATGTGTCCGGCGCGTGCAGCATGGAGCCGCGTGGGCCCATGGCAATCACGGTCAGCGCGTTTGGCATATCTTTGGCGGTCAGCGTGGTGCCTTCCAGCGGGTCCAGTGCGATGTCCACACCGGGGCCGTTGCCGGTGCCCACTTCTTCGCCGATGAACAGCATGGGCGCTTCGTCGCGCTCGCCTTCACCGATGACCACCACGCCCGCGATGTCCAAGAGGTTGAGCTGTTCGCGCATCGCATTCACAGCGGCTTGGTCTGCGGCCTTCTCATCGCCGTTGCCGATCAGAGCAGCGGATGCGATGGCAGCCTGTTCCGCAACGCGGGCCAGACCAAGAGACAACATGCGGTCATGAAATTCCGGCTTCTGAGACATGTTCGGAGGGTCCTTATGTGCTTTGTTGAAATAGGGGATAACGCAGGGGCGCAAGGCTCACAAGGCCTAGCGCCCGCGCCAATCTCACACCGCTTCGATGCGCAGGGCCACTGGGTTCGCAGCCATGACACCGGTTTCGCGCATGGCGACCACGGCGGCATCCAGCGCCGCGCGCTGGGTTTTGTGGGTGACGATCAAGACAGGTGCATGGGCATCGTCATGGCGGGTCTGGCGCATGCGGTCGATGCTGATGCCATTGTCGCCCAACGCTGTGGCGATCTTCGCCATCGCGCCCGGACGGTCCTCAAGAGTGAGGCGCAGGTAGTAGGGCGCAGGCGAGTTGGACTGTGCCGACTTGGCCGTGGTCAGCTGCGCCGCAGGAATGCCAAAGGTCGACAGGCGGAAGCCGCGCGCGATGTCACAGACGTCGCCCATCACGGCGCTCGCAGTTGGGCCTTCGCCCGCACCGGGGCCGCGCAGCACAACCTGCTCCACCGCGTCGCCCTCGATCACCACCATATTGGTGCCGCCCTGAAGCTGGCCCAACGGGCTGTCGGCGGGCACAAGGCAAGGTGACATGCGCTGCTCAAGGCCGCGACCGGTCATTTGCGTCACGCCCAGCAGCTTGATTTTGAAACCAAGCTCGGCGGCTTGGTTGATGTCTTCAATGGAAATGCGCTGAATGCCTTCCAACTCCACGCCGTCAAAATCCACCTTGGTGCCAAAGGCGATAGAGGACAGCAGGGACAGTTTGTGACCAGCGTCGATGCCGCCCACGTCGAGGTTCGGATCGGCTTCGAGATAGCCCAGCGCATCGGCTTCGGCAAAAACCTCATCATAAGGCAGACCAGCATCCTGCATCCGGGTCAGGATGTAGTTGCAGGTGCCGTTCATCACGCCCATGACGCGGGTGATGTCGTTGCCCGCCAGACCTTCGGTCAGGGCCTTGATCACCGGAATGCCACCGGCCACAGCCGCTTCAAACCGGATCACTGCGCCTTTGGCTTCGGCGGTTTCGGCCAGGTCCTGGCCGTGATGCGCCAGCAGCGCTTTGTTGGCGGTCACAACGTCTTTGCCCAGCGCGAGTGCGGCTTCGATGGCGTCTTTGGCAGGACCTTCTTCGCCGCCCATCAGTTCCACAAACACGTCGACATCGTCGCGTTTCGCCAGTGCCACCGGATCGTCTTCCCAGGCATAGCCCGCCAGCGACACGCCGCGGTCCTTGTCTTTGGAGCGGGCGCTCACCGCGCTGATCTCAATTGGGCGGCCTGTGCGCGCGGCCAATACGTTGGCTTTCTGGCGGATAATTTTCACAACACCCACGCCCACGGTGCCCAAACCGGCGATCCCAAGACGAAGTGGTGTGGACTGGGAAGTGGTCATGATGAGCTACCTCTGTGCAGGAGAGTTGAATACGTCGTTTTGCCGTTTAGCCGCTCTTGTGGCGCTGTGCAACGCGCGCGTGCTGCCTCAATGGTTATAGCGCGCTGGCGCGACGTTTCAGGCGGGCGCCCCGGCCGTCGATTTCTTCTTCGCTGGTGTCAGTCAGGCGTCCAGTTTGAGGCTCTGGCAGTGCGTGTTGTGGCAGGATTGCTGGATAAGGTGCAGCGTCCAGCGCGGGGTCGCTGGTTATGTCCTGGCCAGGAATGTCGCCACAGGCAGTGACACCCAAAAAAGGGAGCAAACCTAAAACACTGGCGCGAAAAAACTGCATCTACTGTTCCATCTTGATGACTGCTTTATGCCTATGGCCGCTGCGCCACACAAGGCTGGATTGCGGTCGCGGCAGCATCAAGTCTGGGTTTTAAACGAACGCATGTTCAGATAGCTGTAGGGTATGGCACGAACTCAAGGCTCTCATTCTGATATCACTGGCCCGCGTGTGCGCGCGGCGGCGCTGCAATTGTTTGCCCAGCACGGCTATGCCGCCGTCTCCATGCGCCAGATTGCGCGCGAAGTGGGGGTGCAGGCCGGGGCGCTTTATAATTACACACCGGATAAGCAGAGCCTGCTGTTTGACCTGATGCAGACCCATATGACAGAGCTTCTGGCCGCCCGTGAGGATCTGCAAGACAGCGGGTCTCCGACCGAAGCGCTGGAAAACTTCACGCGTTTGCACCTGCGGTTTCACTCCGAGCGGCCTGATGAAGTCTTCATCGCCTATATGGAGCTGCGCAATCTGACACCGGAAAACTTCACGGTGATCGAAGAGTTGCGCCGTAAGTATGAGGATGCGTTGGAAACCATCCTGCGCGCCGGCGTGGAGAATGGTGACTTCGAAGTCAGTGATCCGAAAATTGCCACCATGGCAGTGATTGCCATGCTCACCGGGGTGAACACCTGGTTTCGAGAGGGCGGACGTCTGTCTCTCGCCGAGGTGGAGCAGATCTACTGGGACATGGTGCGCAAAGCGGTCGGCGCTTAGACGGCGTGTTCTAAGAGGCGGATTGGCCGAAGGGCATGCCCTCGGCCAATTTTTTAGTGTGCCGGTTTGATAAACGTGCCGTTGCGCAGCTCCGCAAAAGCCTGTTGCAACTCTGCCTGCGTGTTCATCACAATCGGCCCGTGCCAGGCCACCGGCTCCTGAATGGGCTGACCGGAGATCAGCAGAAAGCGCACACCTTCTTCCCCGGCCTGAACAGTGACCTCATCCCCATTGCCAAAGCGGATGAGCGTGCGGTCCCCGCTCATGTCACGGATGTTCAACTCCTCGCCCGCCACTTCTTTTTCCAACAAGATACCTGTCGGAGGGCTGGCATCGGCAAAGGCGGCATCGCCTTCAAACACATAGGCAAAGGCACGGCGTCGCGTGTCGATGGGGAAGGTTTTCTTCACTCCCGCAGGCACGGTCACATCCAGAAACATCGGATCGGCGGCAATGCCATCCACGGGCCCGGTTTTGCCCCAGAAGCTGCCAATGACAATGCGCACCTTGGTGCCGTCATCATCAATGATCTCCGGAATCTCGTTGGCCTCAACGTCCTGATAGCGCGGGTCGGTCATCTTTAGATCGCGCGGCAGGTTGGCCCACAGCTGAAACCCGTGGTTCACTCCGTTGGCATCCGCCGTGGGCATTTCCTGATGCAAAATCCCACTGCCTGCGGTCATCCACTGCACGTCGCCGGACTTCAGATTGCCGGTGTTGCCCAGACTGTCCTGATGCTCCACCGCGCCATCAATGACGTAGGTGATGGTCTCGATCCCGCGATGGGGATGCCAAGGGAAGCCTTTTTCATACATCCGGGGATCGTCGTTGCGGAAGTGATCCATCATCAGAAATGGATCAAGCTCCTTTGGATCCTGAAACCCGAACACCCGATGCAAATGCACGTCAGCGCCTTCCATTGCGGCAATGGCCTTGCGTGTCTCCAAAACTGGTCTGATCGACATGGCATGTCTCCTTTCGCCGTCCAAAATAAGACGGCATTCGCGCTCTGACTATTGGCAGTCTCGCAACAAGACTGTGCGTCGGTGCACAGATCCGCAACGCCATGCGACCAAAGTGTAAGTCTGCGCGACGTGACGGCATTCCAAACGCAGGCTTTTGAAATCCCGAAACTTGCGCGTAACGTACTCAGGCGAACAGACACTCATTGGCAGGGGAGGGCCAAATGCAAGGGTCCATGATGATGCGTCCGCTGAAGATTGCGGATATTCTAAGCTACGCGGCGGAAATCCACTCGGAGGGGGAAGTGGTTTCGGTCCGCACTGAAGGCGACATTCACCGCCAGACCTATGCGCAAACCGCCAAACGCGTGGCGCGGCTGGCGCATGCACTGACTGCGCAGGGGCTGAAACTGGGTGATCGCATCGCCACACTGGCGTGGAATGGCTACCGCCACCTGGAACTTTACTATGCCATCTCCGGTGCAGGCGGCGTGTGTCACACCATCAACCCGCGCCTGTCTGCCGAACAAATGACCTACATCGTCACCCACGCCAACGACACCATGCTGTTTGTGGACCTGACCTTTGTGCCCATCGTCGATGCGCTGCGTGGGCAATGGCCCGAAGGCCTGAAAGTTGTGGTGATGACCGATCGGGCGCATATGCCGGACGGGGACTACCTCTGCTACGAAGACCTGCTGGAGGGCCAACCTGAGCATTTCGACTGGCCGGACCTGCCCGAAGACACCGCCGCAGGGCTTTGCTACACGTCGGGCACGACGGGCAACCCCAAAGGCACGCTCTACACCCACCGCTCCACGGTGCTGCACGCCATGATGGTGGGCCTCTCGCTGCCCGCCGCGCTGCAGCCGGGCAAACGTATCCTGCCTGTTGTGCCGCTGTTTCACGTCAACGCCTGGGGTTTGCCCTATGCCGCGCCCCTCACCGGCGCCTCGTTGATTTTCCCCGGCGGGGCTCTGGATGGCGCGAGCCTGTTCAAGCTGATGGATGACGAAAAAGTCTATTCCGCTTGGGGTGTGCCGACGGTCTGGCTGGGCCTGCAGGGCGAGATTGCCAAGCAGGGCCGTATGCCCGAGGGCTTGGGTGACATGGTGGTGGGCGGTTCGGCTGCGCCCGCGTCGATGATCCAATACTTCGAAGAAGGTGGTGTGAACGTGTGTCACGCTTGGGGGATGACAGAGATGTCGCCCATCGGCACCCAAGGCAACTTGCCGGAGCATCTGGACAGCAAGCCCATGGCCGAGCGCATCGCCATCAAATCCAAACAGGGCCGCCGTGTCTTTGGCGTCGATCTCAAAATTGTCGACGAGGATGGCAACCGCCTGCCGCATGATGGGGAGGCTGCAGGTGAACTCTACGTGCGCGGCAATGCCATTACCGCAGGCTATTTTGAAAACGAAGAGGCCAACGCCACCGCCTTTGATTCTGAGGGCTGGTTTGGCACCGGCGACGTCGCCACCATTGATGCCAACGGTTACCTCACCATCACCGACCGGGCTAAAGACCTGATCAAATCCGGCGGGGAATGGATTTCGTCACTCGATCTGGAAAACACGGTGATGGCCCATCCCAAAGTCGCCAACTGCGCAGTGATCGCCGTGGCGCACCCCAAATGGGACGAACGCCCGCTGCTCGTGGTGGTGCCTTCGCCAGAGGGCAAGCCAGACCCTAGCGAGTTGATGGACTTGCTCCTGGAGCACTTCGCAAAGTGGCAACTGCCGGACGATGTGGTCTTTGTCGACGAACTGCCACTCACCGCCACCGGCAAAGTCTCCAAGCTCACGCTGCGCAAACAGTTTGCTGATCATAAACTGCCGGACATGGCCTGAGCCTTGCGCAGCGAGACCCTTAACATCGCCGGCCACGACTTCCACGTGGTGGTGGCCGGCGATCCCTCCAAGCCAGCGATCCTGATGCTGCACGGCTTCCCGGAACACTCCGGTGCCTTTGTCGAGCTCATCGCGCAACTGGAAGAGGAGTATTTCTGCATCGCCCCGGACCAGCGTGGTTATGGTCAAAGCTGGCGACCCGCCGAAGTCGACCACTACGCCGCCTCGAAACTGGTCGGCGATATGCGCGCCGTGCTCGACCACTACAGCCCCGATGCCCCCATCGCGGCTGTCCTCGGTCACGACTGGGGCGCAGCCGTGGCCTACGGCCTGGCCTTCCGCCATCCCGACCGTCTGCAAAAGCTGATTATCGCCAACGGTGTGCACCCGATCCCGTTCCAACGCGCACTGGCCGCAGGAGGCACACAATCGGAAGCCAGCCAATATATCACCTGGCTGCGTGCCGATGGCTCTGAGGACAAACTCGCCGCCAACAACCACGCCCGCATGATGGGTATTTTCTCCAAACATATGGACATGTCCTGGATGACGCCGGAGAAGCTTGCCGCATATCAAACTGCCTGGGGAGATGCGGATCAGGTCCGCGGCATGGTCAATTGGTACCGCGCCTCTTTCCTAAAGGTGGCTGATCCCGGCGTGCCATTGTCGGAGAAAGACCTGCCCAACTTGCCGCCACACCTGCTGCACGTCCCAATGCCCCACCTCCTGCTCTGGGGCGAGGACGACACCGCGTTGCTGCCGGAGTGTTACGCGGGGCTCGAAGACCACTGCACCGACCTCACCTTGCAGACCATCCCTGAGGCCGACCACTGGCTCCTGCATCAAAAGCCCGCCGAAGTTGCCCAGCACATCCGCTCCTTCCTGACCCGCTCAGCCCATTCATAGTCCTCCCAATATCCCCGCCAGAGGCATCCAACCTCAGCACCCCGGACCAACCATCCATCAAGGCGCACCAAAAGTGACGTCATGTTACTTCGTCAACCTCTTGCTTGAGCGTCCCGCGCGCGGCCTTATCCTGACACCAACAACAGGAGTGTCTCATGTCTGGTGACAGCCACCTTCCAAAGGCCCTGCAAGGTCTGCGCATCCCCGCAGTTGCGTCGCCTTTGTTCATCATTTCCGTACCCTCGCTGGTCATTGCCCAGTGTAAGGCAGGCATCATCGGCAGCTTCCCTGCGCTTAACGCCCGCGAAGGCGAGGGCGAGCATCCGCTGCTGGACACCTGGCTGACAGAAATCCGTGAGGAGCTGGACCGCCACAACCAAGAGAACCCAGACCGCCCTGCCGCGCCCTTTGCGGTCAATCAGATCGTGCACCGCTCCAACACCCGACTGGAGCGTGACATTGAACTATGCCACAAACACAAAGTTCCAGTGTGGATCACCTCGCTCGGTGCGCGGGTGGAAGTCAACGACGCGGCCCATGATTGCGGCGGCATCGCGTTGCATGACATCATCAACAACAGGTTTGCCAAGAAGGCGATTGAGAAAGGCGCCGACGGTCTTATTGCCGTGGCCGCAGGCGCAGGTGGTCACGCTGGCCCGCAAAACCCTCTCGCTTTGATCAGTGAAATCCGCGAATGGTTTGACGGGCCTTTGCTGCTGTCAGGTTCCATTGGCACCGGCGCGTCGCTCTTGGCAGCACAAGCCATGGGGGCCGACCTAGGCTACATCGGCTCGCCCTTCATCGCCACCGAAGAAGCCAACGCCGTGCAAGGCTACAAAGACATGATTGTCGACAGCGGCGCTGAAGACATCGTCTATTCGTCCCTGTTTACCGGCGTATCCGGCAACTATCTCAAAGGCTCCGTGACCAACGCAGGGATGGACCCCGAAAACCTGCCGGATGGTGACGTGAAAACCATGGATTTCGGCGGTGACCGGGAAAAACCTAAGGCATGGAAAACCATCTGGGGCTCCGGACAAGGCATTGGCGCGGTGAAAGAAGTCACCAAAACCGCAGACCTCGTGGATCGGCTGGAACGCGAATACATCGCCGCTTGGGTGCGCTTGCAAGCCCGCATGTCATGAGCCAGATGTTCCATCTCATCCGCCACGCGCAAGCCAGTTTTGGCGCGGCTGATTATGACAACCTGTCAGACCTCGGCCACCGACAGTCTGTCGCGCTGGGCGCGGCGCTCAAACGCCAGGGTGTGAGGCCGGATGCGGTGTTCATCGGCGCGCAAAAACGCCATCGCCAGACCTGGGAAGGCATCGAAAGCGCGCTGGGCACCGGGCTTGAGCCGATTGTCGTGCCGGGGTGGAACGAATTTGACTTTGGCGGGCTGCTCGAAGCCCGCTACGCCAGTCGCGACGACAAGCCAGCAGGCCTGCATGATGACCGTAAAACCCATTTTCGCATCCTGCGGGACACGGTGATCGAGTGGCAGCGCGGTGAGATCGACGCGCCACCGGAAAGCTTTACCGCTTTCACAGATCGCGTGCGCGAGGCGCGTGCGATTGTCGCCGCGTCTGGCGCAAAAAAACCCTTCGCGGTCAGCTCCGGCGGCGCCATCGGACGCACCATTGCTGACGTATTGGACGCGCCTGCCGAACAGATGATCCTGCTGCAGTTGCAGGTCAAAAACTGCGCCGTGGCCCGGTTGGTCATGGCCAAAGGCCACACATGGCTCAACGGGTTCAACGAAACCCCGCATATTGACGGCAGCAATCAAGACGAGATGCTGACCTACAGCTAACGTGGACCTTGGGGAGGAGACACCGATGGACGCAACCACCTTGGACACCGCCGCCGTTGCGCGCTGGCTGGCGGACAATCTTGACGGGTTTGAAGGCCCGATTGAAGCCACCAAATTCGACGTTGGCCAATCCAATCCAACCTTCCGGCTGGATGCGCCTTCGGGCCAATATGTCCTGCGTCGCAAACCGCCCGGCGTGCTGCTCAAATCGGCCCATGCCGTGGACCGCGAATTCCGCGTGCAAAAGGCGCTTGCCGACACCGACGTTCCCGTCGCCCAAATGCACCTGCTCTGTGAAGACGACGGTGTGATTGGTTCCGCCTTCTATGTCATGGACTTCATAGAAGGGCGTAACTTCGACGACCCACGCCTTCCGGAACTCACCAACGACCAACGCGCTCAGGTCATCGACGAAATGGGCCGCGTGCTCGCCGCTATTCATTCCGTCGACATCGACGCTGTTGGCCTGTCGGATTACGGCCCCGCAGGCAACTACTTTGAACGTCAGGTTGGTCGTTGGACTAAGCAATACCGGGCCAGCGAAACAGAAACGATCCCGCAGATGGATCAGCTGATCGACTGGCTCGCTGCAAATATCCCTGCGGACGACGGCAAACGCACCTTGGTGCATGGCGACTACCGGATCGACAACATGCTCTTTGCCAAAGACCGCCCCGAAGTGGTCGCGGTGCTCGACTGGGAGCTTTCCACCATTGGACATCCTTATGCCGATCTGGCGGCGGTCATCATGCAATGGCAAATGCCACCGGGCAACGAAGGCAGGGGGCTTGCCGGTGTCGACCGCGCCGCGCTGGGCCTGCCGGCAGACGAGGAATTCATCGCCGCCTATTGCAACCGCATGGGCCTGCCCGGCATCGAGAAATTTGGCTTCTACCTCGCCTTCTGCTTTTTCCGCATGGGCGCCATCATTCAGGGCGTGAAAAAACGCGCGCTGGACGGCAATGCGTCCGACCCCAAACGCGCCGCCAAGCTGGGCACCTTTGTGCCAATGTTCGCAATGGCCGGACTGGAGGCCTCAAAACGTGGATAAGATGTTTCAGGACAAAGTGGTGATGATCACCGGCGCCGCCAGTGGGTTTGGCGCACTCGCTGCAGAAAAGTTCGCGGAGCAGGGCGCCAAACTTGGCCTGTCGGACATCAACGCAGACCAGCTTGCTACGGTGGCGGAGGGCCTGCGTGCCAAAGGCGTCGAGGTTGTGGCCGATACGGTCGATGTCGCCGATGAAACGCAAGTCGCAGCCCACGTCACCAATATTGCCGAGACCTTTGGTGCCCTAGACATTGGCATCAACAACGCGGGCATCGGCCACGACGTGCGCCCGTTGCAGTTCCTCACCACCGAGGATTTTGATCTGATGATGAACGTGAACGCCAAAGGCGTATTTCTCTGCATGAAGTATCAGATCCCGCTGATGCAAAAAGCGGGCAGGGGCGCGATCCTCAATGTGGCGTCTGCGGCAGGGCTTGTCGGCTCCGGTCATTTGTCGCTCTATTCTGCGGCCAAACACGCCGTCGTCGGCCTGACCAAAGCCGCTGCGGACGAAAACGCCACACGCGGCATCCGGGTGAATGCACTCTGCCCGTCGTTCTCGGCGACGCCGATGGTGGATGAGATGGCGGACATCGTGGGTGAGCGCTCCGGTTTGAGCCGTGAAGATGCCATGACCCATATCGCCAGCCGCGTGCCCATGCGTCGCGTGTCCAAACCAGAAGAGGTGGTGCAGGCGATGTTGTGGATCAATGCGCCAGAGAATAGCTTTATGACCGGCCAGACCATTGCCATTGATGGTGGTTTGACGGCGGTGTGATCGCCACAACGCCGGGTGAAACAGATTTAAACGGACGAACTCATGACCCATGCCCCTCTCGACCCGGCCTTGGACGAAGCCCCCTACGAGCTGCAAAAGCACCTCGGGTTTGAGCTCACCCATTGGGACACGGATTACGCCCGCCTCGCGCTGCCGATTGCGCCACATCTGATGAACCGCGCGGGCATTCCCCACGGCGGCATCTACGCCACACTGCTGGACACGGTCATGGGGTTTGCAGGCTGCTATACCGGCACGCCAGAGCTCAAGAAGCTGGCGCTCACGCTGTCGTTGACCACCAACTTTCTTAGCCGCCCCAAAGGGCAAGGTCTGATCGCGGAAGGCTGGCGCACCGGCGGCGGCGCAAAAACCTTCTTTGCCGAAGGCACCATCACGGACGAAACCGGTGAGGTCATCGCCCGTGGCTCTGGTGCCTTCAAATATCGCGCGACAACGCTTTAGCTTGCCAATGCCGTTTGGGCGTCAAGGCCCCAGCTGCGGGCCAGCTCGGCCACAGACGCCAAGATGTAGTTCACGGTCTCATCAGTCATCAACACGCTCAGGTTCAGGCGCACAAATCCGGGTTTGGATGTGCCTGGCCCTTGCAAAATATCATCGCGAATGATGGACGATTGATCGTCGCCGATCTTAAGCAACTCATGCACATAGGGCCCTGCACAGGAACAGCCACCGCGCGCCTGAATGCCGTATTGCTCGGACAGGGCGCGCGTGAAGGCGTTGTGGTCAATGCGCTCGCCATAAGCATTCAGTGGTACAAACGACAGGATCGGTAGGCGCTCTTTGCGCTCTGGCGCCAGAATCCGCAGCCGGGGTTCGTTCTCCCAGGCGGCAAAGGCCCGCGCCGTCAGTACGTCATTGCGCGCCGTCATCGCCTCTTGGCCAATCACCTCTTTCACCTTGAGTGCCAGCGCCACGCGAATATCTCCCACCACATTTGGCGTGCCCCCTTCTTCGCGCTGCTCCAGTTTGGTCACGTAGTCATGCTGATGCGCGTTCACAAAGGCCACGGTGCCGCCACCCGGACGATAGGGCACGCGGGCGCAGGCCAACTCCTGGCGCATCACCAACACACCGCTCGCGCCGGGGCCGCCAATGCACTTGTGCGGTGAAAACACCAATGCGTCGATCTCCGCCCCCGCAACCGGTGTCATCTGCATGGGCAAGTAAGGCCCGCCCCCGGCGTAGTCCCACACCATGATCCCCTCATGGTGTTTGACCAGCCGGGTCAGCGCCGCCACATCCGTGCACACCCCTGTGACATTGGCCGCCGCGCTGAGCGCCACGATCACACGGCCTGTGGCCCCCCGCTCCGTGAGTAGCTGGGTCAGAATTTTGCGGTCCGGACCGGGCAGGTCGCCCTCCGGCACTTCGATCACATCCGCACCGCTTTCACGCCACGGCAGCAGGTTGGAATGATGCTCATAAGGGCCCACCAACACAGTGTCCCCCGCGCCGACGCCCATCAGGTGCATCAACTGGTTCAAGCCGGTTGTGGCGCCGGAGCCAGAGAAGATCACCGCATGTTCACCGGCACGCGCGCCACAGTGTTCGCGTACAACTTCCCGTGCCCCTTCGCGCAGCGCGCCCATACGTGCGCCACAGAAAGACGCATCGGTGTGGGTGTTGGCGTAGAACGGCAGCACCTCTTCCATCACGAACATCTCAACCTGACGCAGCGCCCGCCCAGACGCCACGTAGTCCGCGTACACCAGCTTCTTTGGGCCGGTAGGCGTATCGATAAGCGCCTCACCACCAATCAACCCGGTCCGCAGGAACTCTTGCGGATCTTTTGCGGTCTTCAGCGTGTTGGCAAATGTCTCAAAAGGGGCGGTCAGCTTGGTCATTTTTGTCCTCATGCAGGTCTTGAGGGGATGTTAGACCTATCGAAATAGAAATTTTTGCCCTTTCTCATCGCCAAAAGGACAAATGTGTGGTCAAATGATCTGCATGAGTAATCAAATCGACCAGATTGATCGAAAAATTCTCGATGTTTTGCAAAGAGACGCCTCTTTGTCGCAACGCGAAGTTGCCGACCGTGTGGGCCTGTCGCAAAACGCCCTGTGGCGGCGGTTGAAGAAGCTTGAAGAAGAGGGCGTGCTGTTGGGGTCGCGCATGCGCATCGACCCCACCGCGTTGGGCCTCGACCTGACGGTCTTTGTCATGGTGCGCACCCGCAACCACTCGATGGAATGGGCAGAAGGGTTTAAGGCCCATGTGGCCCGCATTCCCCAAGTGGCGGAGATGCACCGGATTGGCGGGGATTGGGACTATATGCTCAAAATCATCACCTCGGGCATGTCTGGCTACGATGCGGTCTACCGCCGCCTGACCACAGGCTACGAGCTTGACACGGTCACAGGCTTCTTCTCCATGGAAACCATGCTCGAAGACCGCCCTGTCGACGTATTTGAGTGAATTCACGGGTCTCCGTCACAAAAGTTTCATCGCCACAGATCAGAAAGCGCGCGAGCCGTCCTTGCGACTCGTTTTATATATCTATAATTCATGAAGTATGGATATGAATTCTGCTTTGACCGCCTTTTCGGCCCTGTCCCAACACACCCGGTTGCAAGCTTTTCGTCTGCTCGTGACCGCGGGCGATGCCGGCATGAGCGCCGGAGACATCGCCGAGGCTTTGGACGTGCGTCAAAACACGCTCTCCGCCAATCTCGCGGTGCTGCTGCAAGCGGGGCTTGTGCGCAACCAGCGTGAGGGCCGCGTTATCCGCTACTTTGCTGACACCGACGGCATGCGCGGGATGTTGGGGTTTCTTCTGCAGGACTGCTGCGGCGGTCGGCCAGAGCTGTGTCAGCCACTGATCGAAGACCTGACCTGTGGGTGCTGAAGGAACTAAAACGATGACTGACAAAACCTACAATGTGCTCTTTCTCTGTACTGGAAATTCGGCGCGCTCGCTCATCGCAGAGGCTGTGCTTCAGCGCGAGTCCATGGGCCGCTTTAAGGGCTACTCCGCGGGTTCATCCCCCAGAGGCACGCCGCACCCCTATACGTTGGACCTGCTGCAAGGTCTCAACCATGACACAAGCTTTGCCCGCTCCAAAAGCTGGGAAGAGTTTGCCAGTCCAGACGCGCCGCACATGGAATTTGTCTTCACGGTATGTGATCAAGCCGCCGCTGAAACCTGCCCTGTCTGGCCGGGGCAGCCTATGACCGCGCATTGGGGGGTGCCAGATCCGACGCAGGTGGCAGGCACGGAGGCCGAAAAACGCGTGGCCTTCTCGGAAACCTACCGGATGTTGCGCAATCGGATTTCCGCCTTTGTGAATCTTCCGATGGCCGGGCTCGACGCTGTCGCCTTGCAAAAGAATCTGGATGTGATTGGCGCAAATGAAGAGCCCGAGGACATCCTCACCGCCATCCGTAGATTGATGGGAACCGCCGCATGAGCGATCACAGCACAGAACTTGATGCGGGCTTGGGCACATTTGAACGCCTGCTGTCGCTTTGGGTGGCCTTGGCCATTGCCGCTGGGCTGGCCTTGGGCAGTCTGTTCCCAGGCCTGTTTGGTTGGCTTGCCAGTCTGGAGATCGCCTCCGTGAACCTGCCGGTTGCGGTACTGATCTGGGCGATGGTCTATCCGATGATGGTCGGGATCGACTTTGGCGCACTCTCTGATGTGGGGCGCAAACCCAAAGGCTTGGTGATCACAGTGGTGGTCAACTGGCTGGTCAAACCTTTCACCATGGCCGCGCTGGGCGTGTTGTTCTTTGAATTTATCTTCGCGCCGTGGATCGATCCGCAAACCGCAAGCGAATACCTCGCGGGTGTGATCCTGCTCGGCGCGGCACCCTGTACCGCCATGGTCTTTGTCTGGTCCAATCTGGTGCGAGGGGATGCCAACTACACGCTGGTGCAGGTCAGTGTGAACGACGTGATCATGGTCTTTGCCTTCGCGCCCATCGTGGCCTTCTTGCTCGGCGTGACCGACATCACCGTGCCATGGAACACCCTGTTGTTGTCCGTCGTGCTCTACATTCTGCTGCCGCTGGTCGCGGGTGTCATCACCCGCAAGCGCTTGATGGGGCAGGGCGGCGAGAGTGCGGTCGACGCCTTCCGCGACAAGTTGCGCCCCACCTCGATTGGCGGATTGCTTCTGACCGTGGTCTTGCTCTTCGGCTTTCAGGCGCAAGTGATCCTGAGCCAGCCGCTCAACATCCTGTTGATCGCGATCCCGCTGTTGATCCAGACCTACGGCATCTTCTTCATCGCTTACGGCGCCGCGCGGCTCTGGAAAGTGCCGTTTGAGGTGGCCGCCCCCTGCGCCTTGATCGGCACGTCTAATTTCTTTGAGTTGGCGGTGGCCGTTGCCATCTCCCTCTTTGGCCTCGGCTCTGGCGCCGCTTTGGCCACCGTCGTTGGCGTGCTGGTTGAAGTGCCGGTCATGCTGTCTCTTGTCGCTTTTGCCAACCGCACCCGCAGTTGGTTTCCTCCTTCACCTTAACCTCGGTTCGGGCTGTAAGCCCGGACCGCGCCCGACCCTCCCCACGGGAGGGCGCCTTTGGCACCCACCCAGGCTCGGCCGCGGTCCTAATTGATAGGAATTTCTGATGACCAAAATCGCAATCAATGGCCTTGGCCGTATCGGTAAACTGATCCTGCGCAGCTTCTTTGACCTTGGTCTGGACGCCGACATTGTCCTGCTCAACGATCCGGTGGGCGATGCGGAGCTGCACGCGCACCTGCTCGAATTTGACACAGTACACGGTCGCTGGCGGGCTGACTTCGCCTTCGATGAGGGCAGCATCACCGTCGACGGTCACAAAATGCGCAAAACCGCCGCTTGGAAAATCGAGGACTTGCCACTCAAGGAACTGGGCGTCGATCTGGTGGTGGACTGCACCGGCGTGTTCAAATCCAATGAGAAGTTGCAACCTTACTTCGACGCAGGCGTTAAAAAGGTCGTGGTCTCAGCACCGGTGAAAGAAGACGACGTTGCCAACATCGTCTACGGCGTCAACAGCGACACCTACGATGCGTCTACACACAAGGTCATTACAGCGGCCTCTTGTACCACCAACTGCATTGCGCCCGTGGTGAAAGTCATTCGCGAGAAACTTGGCATTGAGCAGGCCAGCTTTACCACGATCCATGATGTGACCAACACGCAGGTGATTGTGGACAAAGCCCACAAAGACCCCCGCCGTGCACGCTCTGCCCTCAACAGCCTGATCCCGACCACCACCGGCTCTGCCAAAGCTATCATCCAGATTTTCCCCGACATGGCTGGCAAAATTGACGGCACCGCCGTGCGTGTCCCACTGCTCAATGCCTCGCTGACGGACATCGTATTTGACGTAAGCCGCGATACCACCGTCGAGGAAGTGAACAGCTTCTTTGCCGAAGCCGCCGCTGGCGAGCTGGAGGGCATCTTGGGTTACGAAACCCGCCCGCTGGTCAGCTGTGATTTCACCAATGATGATCGCTCCACCATTGTCGATGCGCTCTCCACCCGTGTGATCAATGGCAAACACGTGAAAATCTATGCGTGGTATGACAACGAGTGGGGCTATGCCTTCCGTCTCGCGGATGTGACCCGCATGGTGCTTGCTAGTCTATAACCTCTTTGGCTCGTGCCTCTGGCACGGGCCGCGCCTGACCTCCCCCATGGGAGGGCGCTTCGCTTCCTCCCGAGGTCGGACGCGCCCCTAAGTGATCTTGATGACCAACGCCCAAACCAAGAAGCCAGACGGCCTCGCCGCCTACATCACCGTTACCGCCGCCTATTGGGCCTTTATGCTCACAGACGGCGCGCTGCGCATGCTGGTGCTCTTGCATTTCAACGGCTTGGGCTTCTCGCCCATCCAGTTGGCCTATCTGTTTCTGCTCTATGAGGTCATGGGCATTGTCACCAACCTCTCTGCAGGCTGGATTGCCGCCCGCTTTGGATTGACCTCTACGCTCTACGCCGGACTCACCATCCAAATCCTTGCACTCATCGCATTGGCGCAACTTGATCCCGCCTGGGGCGTGACCGCCTCGGTGATCTTTGTGATGTGTGTGCAAGGCGCGTCCGGCGTGGCCAAAGACCTCTCCAAGATGTCGTCTAAGTCCGCGGTAAAACTACTCGCGCCCAAAGAGGGCGGGGGGCTCTTCCGCTGGGTGGCGCTGCTGACCGGCTCCAAAAACGCCGTGAAAGGCTGCGGCTTTTTCTTGGGCGCAGCGCTGCTGGCCATCTGGGGCTTTCAAGCCTCTGTCTGGGGCATGGCGACCATTCTTGCGGTGATCCTTGCCGGGGTCGTGATCTTCATGCCCTCCGGTCTGCCACAAGGTTCCAAGAAGGCTAAGTTCAGCCAAGTCTTTTCAAAGGACAAAAACGTCAACCGGCTCAGTCTCGCGCGCATGTTCCTCTTCGGCGCGCGCGATGTCTGGTTTGTGGTCGGCATCCCGGTCTACTTCAACACCGTGCTGTCAGATGGCACCGCCGAGGGCCGCCGCGAGGCTTTCTTCATCATCGGCATCTTCATGGCGGTGTGGATCATCCTCTACGGTGCGGTGCAAGGCAACGCTCCGCGCATCCTCAAAGCCGCCAACGCCACCACCGACGAGGTGGTGCAGAAAGCCATCAACTGGGTCGGCTACCTGGCCCTGATCCCGCTGGCCCTCACCGTTGCCGTGCTGCTGCTCGACACCTCCAACGTCCTAACAGCCATCCTGATCTTGGGGCTGCTGATCTTCGGCTTTGTCTTTGCTGTGAATTCTTCGGTACACAGCTACTTGATCCTCGCCTTCACCTCGGACGAGCGCGTCACCATGGATGTGGGCTTTTACTACATGTCCAATGCCGCAGGCCGCCTGCTTGGCACGTTGCTCTCTGGTCTCAGCTATCAGATCGGCGGTTTGTGGCTCTGCCTGTTCACCGCTGCCGTGATGTCTGCGCTCAGTTGGCTCGCCGCGAGACGGCTTCGACAGGGCTAACCCTAACTCAAACCGGCTCCGCCTCCGGATGCAGCGCGTCGTTCAGCCACGCCAACTCTTCGGGCAGTGCCAACCGGTTGATCGCCACCGAGGGCACCTTGGGCAAATCTGCCGCCGCCGCCCGCGCGGCCTTCAGGCCTGTTTCATCGCCCGCCTTCTGACAGGCCAAAGCCTTAAGCAACTGAATGCCGCGATCCATCGGGCTCAGGTCCGCCGCCTCTAGCGCGGCCACATGCGCCGCTTCCGGCTGCCCCGCGCCGAGCAAAATCCGCGCATTGCAACACAGGCGGTTGACCCGGAAAGGATCCCCGCTGCCCATTTCCTCATAGACACTCAGCGCATCCAGTGCGCCTTCGTAATTGCCTTCCAGAAACGCTTTCTGGGCAATCAGATCGACAATGCCAATGAAGTTCGGATTGATCTCGCGGGAGCGTGCAATATCGGACGCAGCCCCCGCCAGATCGCGCTTCACCTTAAGCCGATAGGCGCCGCGCGCCCAGAACACAAAATCACTGGTCGGGCATTCCGCCACCGCCACATCGAGGTCTTTGCCCATCTGTGTCAGCACTTCGGGCTCCAGCTGTGAAAACTTCACAGCACTCAGGTTCAACCGGCTCTGCGCCCGCATCGCCAGCGACATGCCGTCCCCGGGGCTCAGCAAGACCGCGCGGTCCAGCGCCGCCAGCCCTTCTTCCCAGCTTGGAATGGTCTGCTTGAAAAACATCGACGCCGCCCTTGCGCGCAGCTCTGACACACTTAGCTGGTTCAGGCTCAGATGTGCCAACCGGTCGCCATCTCGCTGGATGGTTTGCAGACGTACATCGCCCTCAAGTCGTGGCATCAGCTCGTCGACAAAGGCAAAGGGATCACTTGGATCGCCCTCATAGGTGCCGGTCCACAGCGTCTGCATTTCCTCGCGCAGGATCAGAGACATGGTGAACCGGGCCCGCGTGCCAGCGACTCGCAACCGTCCGCGGATCAAGAAATCCGGCGGCGTCACCTCAAGGTTCTCCGTGTCTATCGTACTGACACCGGTGCGTTTGTGGGACAGCTGCACCAACCCGTCATGCAGGTCATCGGCAATCGCGGCATTGTCCGGTGTTTCCGGCGCCGCCACAAAGGGTTCAAACCCCACCGACGGCAAGGCACCTTTGTCCGGCGCGGTGGTCAGGTTGGCCGGCCGCCACTGATACAGGCGGATCGGCTTGGCAATGTTTTTCAGATTGAACACACCGACGTCTTTGAGCTCTTCCTGCCGCTCGGCTGAAAGCGCCTGAAACAGGTCTTCGCTAAACATTGCCCCACCGGGCGGTGCTTCGGTCTCAATCCGCTGAGCAATGTTGACGCCGTTGCCATAGAAATCCGCCTCGTCCTCGACAATCTCACCGATGTGACAGCCAATGCGCAGCTTGATCACCTCATGCTCCGCCAGGCTGCTCTGCACCTCTTCGGCACAATCGAGCGCCTCTTCCACGCTGGGGAACGCCAGAATCCAGCCGTCGCCCATGCGTTTGAGCACCTCGCCGCCATGGTCCTTGGCGACAGGTTCCAGATGTGTCTTGCGCAGCTCCTGCACAGAGGCCACCGCCAACGCTTCGTTCTCGCCCATCAAGGCCGAATACCCTACCAAATCCGCACACATCAAAGTGGTCAATCGCCGGCGCATGACTGTCTTCCCTGACAACAAAGGGGGCGCGTGTTGTTGATCCCGCGCGTGCCCCAACCCTGGCCCAGAATCTTGGGGCAGAGAAGCGCGTTATCAAGGGGGATGCCCGGAAATTCCGAGCAAGGCTCCCGCACAAAGTCTGTGCGGGACGGCGTCTTTAGAGGCAGGGATAGGCAAAGGCCAGCGGTTTTGTAGTCACAAGTTTGTGGGGGATGAAGAGCAACAACATCAGCCGTCACACAGCTCGGCAGAGCCGAGCCCCATTGCCGGCAGGGCCTTGCGCGGCAAGGTCCCGAGAGGGACCCTCCCGTCAAACCATAGGTTTGCATTCGGCAAAAAAAGGGAGGGCGCTTTCAGCACCATCCCAGGGTCAGGTGCAGCTCTCCTTTAAAGCTCAGTCAAAGGTTCTACCGGATCAGGTATGAGCCGGGTCACACCCCGCTGCTGACAGAGGCTTGTGCAGCAAGATCCCGAGAGGGACCGAGCCAAGGTTCTCTGAGATGCAATCCCCCTCCCTTCAAATCGTCGCGCGCAGCGTGACGGATCGCACCCGACCCCGCCCCCCAGGGCGGGTGCGATTTTTTAACGTCTGCGCCAGACGGAACGTGTGGAATGCGTGGACAAAGACGTGCCAAACGGAGAGCCGCCCTCGGTGTCGGTCGTGATCCTCGGTTGCAGTTAACCTTCATTTGCAACTGTTCAGCTCGGCCCCGCCGAGCCGCGCCCAACCCTCCCCACGGGAAGGCGCATTCGCTTCCTCCCAGAGTCAGGCGCGCCTCCTTGTGTGATTATACAGCGACTTGTTTATCCTGCGTCGTTATCCCACCAATGCAGAAGACGCTCTACAACGCCCGCAAGCCATTGCGCGCGTTGGTCGCCCTTCTTTGCTTTGTCCATCCACATCGAAATTGTCGTGACCCAATTGGTGAAACGTGCCTTTACGCCAATTGGTGGCTTTGGTTCCGTCAAAATACGTTCTACGTCACTTTCGATCACGGCCTGAGCTTCCGGGCTAAGTTCTCCGCGGATCAAATCAGGCACTTGGGCCGCCATGTCTTGGTCCGCCTGAGAAGTGGGCGGTGGCTGATGAAGTTTGGCAAGGCGAGCGCAACGTTTACGCGCATCCGGATGTACTTCGTTAATCCCTTCAACTACGCCCCAAAGCGCGTTTTTTAAGTTGGTTAATGACGTGTCGTCTGGATAGCGCTCGCCAATGGTACTTTCAAAGCTCAAGCAAGCATCATAAAACCCGGTAGCCAAAAGGCTGGCGCTGCTTGGGTTTTCCATCAACGCGCGGCGAATGGTTATTGTTTCATACGACTGTTCGCTAAGGCCATTCTGGCCCGCAGAGTCCAGGGCGTTTTCAAGCGCAGAGGCTATTCTCGTACGTGCATATTCTAGAATGTCTGCAGGGAGTGCGTCTTCGCTTTGGATTACAAAAGTAGTGTCGGATGAATTACGCTGAAGCCCAGGAGCGATGAGAGTTTTGTAGCTAAGTTCAATCCGTTCAATTTCTTGGGCTACGGCGCTAGGCCCCGCCTGCCAAATTGCATCATCTATGGATGCGATCTGACGTTGCAGTTTCAACGGCATCGGCGTCCCATTCACCACCGAGAAGAACCATTTGAGCCAAAATTTCCACACGCCGGGGTTTTCTTGTTCAAATGTCTGAAGGGTGGAAATACAAGCCGCTTCGTCAGTGTCGGTGAAACCACGCCACAGAGGCTTGTTCAAAAGTTGATTGGCGCGGTCGTCAGCGAGCGACTTGTTGTTAAGGGAAACAGCTTTTCCGACCTCATGCACCTCGTGAACAAACAACAGGTCTTCCAGCACCTCTCCTCCAGAGTGCTCAAAACCAGCGCTATTATCGGGTCCATCAAAAAAAGTGTATTCGGGCCTACCACTTGCGCAAGAAAGACTGAATACGGGAAAAGATCGAAAATATTTCAGGTAATGAGTTTCGGGCCTGTCGATTGGTTCGTAAGGCGCACTAAAAGAACGGTTTTTCGAATTGGAACCGGATAGAACAGTCATCGCAAGTCGCAGTGATCGCAGAAGTGCGCTTTCATTTCCTTTCAGGACCCAGAGTTCTTCGAGATCAAAAGTGGAAATTTGGCGGAGCATGTATCTACAGATAAGGACCTGCCTCGCATGGGTGTTTAGCCAGCCAAGCCGCCGCAATGCTTGCTCAAAACTCCCAGATTGCCCAAAGCCATCTAAATCTGCCACGCCAAAACCTCAAAATATTCCAATAACAGCTCGCACACCCTACAGCGCTGCTTGACCAACGCAAGATTCCCCCTCATATCCCGCAGCATGAGCACCGATCTGTCCAAAATCCGCAATTTCTCCATCGTGGCCCACATCGACCACGGTAAATCCACCCTTGCTGACCGCCTCATCCAGGAGACGGGCACGGTGGAAGATCGTGATATGAAGGAACAGCTGCTCGACAGCATGGACATCGAGCGTGAGCGCGGCATCACCATCAAAGCCAACACCGTGCGCATCGACTACAAAGCCGATGACGGCGAGACCTATGTCTTGAACCTCATCGACACCCCCGGTCACGTCGACTTTGCCTACGAAGTCTCCCGCTCGATGAAGGCGGTTGAAGGCTCGCTCTTGGTGGTGGACAGCACTCAGGGTGTGGAGGCACAGACGCTTGCCAACGTCTATCAGGCGATTGAGGCCGACCACGAGCTGGTGCCTGTGCTCAACAAGATCGACCTGCCTGCGTCCGATTGTGACCGTGTCGCGGAACAGATCGAAGACGTCATCGGCATCGACGCCACTGGCGCGATCCAGGTCTCCGCCAAAACGGGCCAGGGCATCCACGAGACCCTTGAGGCCATCGTGAAAGAACTGCCCGCGCCCGAAGGCAACATCGACGCGCCATTGAAGGCGATGCTGGTGGACAGCTGGTACGATGCCTATCTGGGCGTGATCGTGCTGGTGCGCATCATGGACGGCACCCTGAAAAAGGGCCAGCGCGTCAAGTTCATGTCCAACGGCACGCTTCATAACGTCGACCGCGTCGGCGTTTTCCGCCCGGAAATGCAGATGGTCGACAGCCTCGGCCCAGGCGAAATCGGCTTCCTCACCGCTTCGATCAAACAGGTGCGCGACACCCGCGTGGGTGACACCATCACCAACGACCGCCACGGCACCGAAGAGGCGCTCCCGGGCTTTAAACCAGCGCAGCCTGTGGTCTTCTGTGGCCTCTTCCCGGTGGACAGCTCCGAGTTCGAAGACCTGCGCGACGCCATCGACAAGCTGGCCCTGAACGACGCGTCTTTCTCTTTCGAAATGGAAACCTCCGCCGCGCTGGGCTTTGGCTTCCGCTGCGGCTTCCTGGGCCTCTTGCACCTCGAAGTGATCCGCGACCGGATCGAGCGTGAGTACAACATCGAGCTCATCACCACCGCGCCGTCGGTGATCTATCACGTCTACATGAAAGACGGCGAGATGATCGAGCTGCACAACCCCGCCGACATGCCCGACATGTCCAAGGTCGACCACCTCGAGGAGCCGCGCATCAAGGCCACCATCCTTGTGCCAGACGAATACCTCGGCGACGTGCTCAAACTCTGCCAGGACCGCCGCGGCATTCAGGAAGACCTCACCTACGCCGGCTCCCGCGCGATGGCGGTCTATGACCTGCCGCTCAACGAGGTGGTGTTTGACTTCTACGACCGTCTGAAATCGGTGACCAAAGGCTATGCCTCCTTTGACTACCAGATGACCGGCTACCGCGAAGACAACCTCGTGAAGATGTCCGTTCTGGTGAACGACGAGCCGGTCGACGCGCTCTCCATGATGGTGCACCGCGACCGCGCCGAGATGCGCGGCCGGGCGATGTGTGAGAAGCTCAAAACGCTGATCCCGCGCCACATGTTCAAGATCCCGATCCAGGCGGCCATCGGCGGCAAAGTCATCGCCCGCGAGACATTGTCAGCGCTGCGCAAAGACGTGACGGCCAAGTGTTACGGCGGCGACGCCACGCGGAAACGCAAGCTCCTCGACAAGCAGAAAGCCGGTAAGAAAAAGATGCGCCAGTTTGGTAAGGTGGATATTCCGCAGGAAGCGTTTATTAGCGCCTTGAAAATGGACGACTGAGGTCCGGTCCGGAGCTTAGCTCCGGCAAAGGCTCCAGTGGAGCGTTTGAGGATCGAAGGTGCGGAGCCCGTCGCCCATTTTACAAGGCGAGCGGGCGGAAGTGTTTGGCGCAGCCACAACACGGGCCCGCCCCCTGACTTTAGGCGCGATACACTCGCCCCAATCCCCAAGGCCGCTCCAACAAGCGGCCTTTCTCTTTTCAACCTATGCCGCATAGCCACCACCCACAAGGATCGCGCCCGACCTCGAGGGCGGCTCTCCACTTGGCACATGCCTGTCCACACATCCCCAGCGTCCCGTCTGGCGCGGCCGTTGCGAAATCGCACCCGCCGTCAAACCGAAGGTTTGCCTCCGGCAAAACGGGGGCGGGGTCGGGCGCGATCCGGATCGACGCCCTTCATGTCCTGTAAGCGTTGCTATTTGACACGAAACCGTCTCTCAACAACAATTGCACTCAAAAGACTAGTAGTCTATGTCGGGGTTCAACCTTGGCAAAACACAGTTTATGAGTGACCATGTCGGCAATAAAAGAGTTCACGCTTCCGTTAGTGCCCTTCGCGTTTCAGGTAGTATTGATCAGCCCCACCCAAGTGGTCCAGTTTGATTGTTAGTGCATGATTGGCCTCTGGTCCATCGGGACGACGGTTTCCGGCGCCGGCGGGCGGTAGCCCAGAGCACTATGCGGTCGTTTGGT
>Ga0189288_10243_pt1 | contig 34057 bp, 32 predicted proteins | sample UW105minimetaG_FD_130316 | JGI IMG/M metagenome (GOLD analysis project Ga0189288, IMG submission 130316) | Marine microbial communities from the Costa Rica Dome - UW105 mini metaG | ecosystem: Environmental > Aquatic > Marine > Oceanic > Photic zone | place: Costa Rica: the Eastern Pacific... | reverse complement strand
GGTGCCAGCTTCGATCCACTGGCCGTCCTCGATCATCAACAAGGAGATGTCCTTGTTGATTTCATGGGTCTCTTGGGGGATCCAGAGCATGGTGCCGCCCTTGTTGACCTCGTAACCGTTTTTGGCGGAACGGGCCTTCTTAATGGCCAGACCGGTGGCGAAACGCACCAAACCGCCGGTCTGAGTCCGAAAACGATCATCAGCGAGTTCGGCCACCACTTCACCCGATCCGATTTTGCTACCGGGGATGGTGTTGAGACGGTAACGCGTGCCGTCCTTCGCCTCCAAATTCCAGATTTCTCCTGCGTGGGTGGACTCACCCAACAGCTTGAAGTCTTTGAGCGTCATCGCGGTGGTGACAATCTGCACCTCGCGAGAGTCACCGAGGGAGTCGCGCAAGCGGACATCACCGCCGAACTCACTTGCCTGGCTGGCCTCGGCAAGCACCTGGCCCTCCGTGACCGTGTCGCTCGGTTTGACCACCGGCTTGGCATTGGGGGGCAGGTTGTAAACATCACCGGCGAGAACCCACATCCGGCCGAGTCTCTGAGCCTTGCGTGTGATGTTGCCCTGACGATCAGTCACCTCTCTGGGCTGAATCGCCTGCTCATAACGCACCTGACCTGCCAGGTCGCAGATGACATCTTTGGTTGCTTTCTCAACGCTCTTCTTGACAGCGCCGGCAGAGATCTGGGCGACAGTGACGTCAGAGGCGATCTGCTGGCCGTTGTCGACAAACAACAGCGAACCGTTCGTGATTTCGATCTTCTGTGCCTTGCCCTTGCCAGACGGCTTGATCGTGAGTGTGAAATCGATCTCGGCCTGCTCAGCATTCACACCATGAGGGGTGCGGTAAAGACGCACACGCGCTTTAGGCCCAAATTCAACAGTGCCCTCAACTTTGGAGCGCACAACACCGGTTTCAGCAGTGGAGACACCACCGGTATGGAAGGTGCGCATGGTGAGCTGGGTCCCGGGCTCACCGATGGACTGAGCCGCAACGATGCCGACGGCCTCGCCCAGGTCCACAAGCTCGTTATGAGCCAGCGCCCATCCATAACACTTTCGGCAGACCGAACGGTTGGCTTCACAAGTGAGGGGAGACCGCACCATCACTGCAGGCACTTCGGCCTTCTCAAAGCGTTTTGAGAGAGGCGGATCAATTTCGGTGTTGCGCTCCGCCAGCACCTCACCCTCAGTATTAACGACCTGATCGGCGGTGAGGCGTCCAACAAGGCGACTTCCGTACTTGCCGTCCTCGGCCTTCACCATGATCGAGCGGGTGGTGCCGCAGTCGTCCTCACGGACGATCACATCCTGGGCGACGTCGACAAGACGACGGGTGAGATAGCCCGAGTCTGCGGTCCGCAGTGCCGTATCCACCAGACCCTTACGGGCGCCGTAGGAGGAGATCACATACTCGGTGACCGTTAATCCCTCCCGGAAATTAGTGCGAATCGGAAGGTCAATGATCTCGCCCTGGGGATTGGCCATCAGGCCACGCATGCCCACCAGCTGACGCACCTGCGACATATTGCCGCGAGCACCTGAGTTGGCCATCATCCAGACCGAGTTGAGCGGATCGTTCTGGTTGAAGTTCTTCTTGACTGCATCGACCAGACGCTCATTCGTCTCGGTCCAGGTGTCGATCACTTTGGTATGACGTTCCACCTCGGTGATCTCGCCAAGGCGATACGACTCCTCGGTGGCCGTGATCAGTTCTTCCGCCTGCCCGAGTAGATCCTGCTTGGCTTCCGGCACCTTGAGGTCATCCACCGAAATGGACACAGCCGCCTGGGTGGCATACCTAAAACCCAAATCCTTGAGCTGGTCAGCCATCACTGACGTGGCTGCTGTGCCGTGGTGCTTATAAGCCCAGGCGACCAGCTGTTTGAGGCCCTTCTTGTCCACCACCCGATTGCGAAAGGGTGGTGGAGTCTTGGCAAGAGCCCTGCTGGCTGCAGCAGCGGCAGCGGCCTTGGCAGCCTTGGCCTTGGCAGCCTTAGAGCCCTTGGCGGATTTGCGGGATTTGGAAGGAGTGGAGGTCATGGCAGCGATCAGTCAGTCGTTCAGAAAAGGGGAAATAACGGGATCAATTCAGGCGTCAGGTGGCTGCCACCGAATCAATGATCGTGTGATTCATGACGACACGGCCCACTGTTGTGAGGATGTAGCGACTGATCAGCGCTCCGTCCTCATCGAAACGATCTCGGCGATAGGTCCACTGTTCGAGGCGGGTTCCATCGCTGAGAGTCTCGGACTTGATCGGTTGATCCAGTTCTTCCTCATCGTCGACTTCACCGTTGAAACGGACCCATACCCACTGATGCAGGCTGAGGCGATTGTCCGCGTGAGCACGGATCACATCTTCTAGATCGGAGAAGGTGCAGGAGCGATCGCCGAAGTCCACGGTCTTGGCATCGGGCTGGAGAGCTGTGAGGTAGTAAGCACCAAGCACCATGTCTTGGGAAGGAGTGATGATCGGCTCCCCGGTAGCAGGCGAAAGGATGTTGTTGCTCGCCAGCATCAGCATGCGAGCTTCCGTCTGCGCTTCAATCGCCAAGGGCACGTGCACTGCCATCTGGTCACCGTCGAAGTCGGCGTTGAAAGCCGGACAAACCAAGGGGTGGAGCTGGATGGCCCGACCATCAACAAGCTTCGGTTCAAAGGCTTGGATGCCGAGACGGTGCAGGGTTGGAGCACGGTTGAGCAGGATCGGGTGACCATCGATCACTTCCTGCAGCACCTGCATCACCTCATCATCCGCACGCTGGATGAGCTTTTTAGCTGCCTTGATGTTGTTGACGATGTTTTGGCGGATCAGGCGATGGATCACAAACGGCTGGAACAGCTCGATTGCCATCTCCTTGGGTAGGCCGCACTGATGCATCTTCAGCTTCGGTCCAACCACGATCACAGAACGACCGGAGTAATCAACCCGCTTACCAAGCAGGTTCTGACGGAAACGACCCTGCTTACCTTCAATGATGTCGCTCAGTGATTTGAGCGGACGATTATTCGCACCGACCACGGTGCGGCCACGACGCCCATTGTCGATCAGTGCATCGACGGCCTCCTGCAACATCCGCTTCTCGTTGCGGACGATAATTTCAGGGGCAAGGATCTCCTGCAGGCGAGCCAACCGGTTGTTCCGGTTGATCACACGGCGGTAAAGGTCATTGAGATCCGAGGTCGCAAAACGACCGCCATCGAGCTGCACCATCGGACGCAGATCGGGGGGGATCACGGGGATCACATCCAGCACCATCCACTCGGGACGAGCATTGGTCGCGATGAAGTTGTCGATCACGCGCAGGCGCTTGATCAACTTGGCGCGTTTCTGGCCCTTACTGCCGGCGATCTCCTCACGCAGCTGCTCGGCCACCTCCTGAAGGTTGAGGTCTTCCAGCAACTGCTTGAGAGCCTCAGCGCCGATGCCCACCACCGGCTCATTCTCGATCTCGGAATCCTCTGCATAGATCTCGTCTTCGATCTCCAGCCACTCATCCTCAGTGAGCAGCTGCTTGTACTTCAGATCCTTGTGATCGCCAGCATCAAGAACGGTGTAGCAGTTGAAGTAGACGATCTGCTCGACATCACGCAGTGGCATGTCAAGCAGGATCGCCACGTAACTGGGAATGCCCTTGAGGTACCAGACATGGGATACGGGAGCTGCCAGCTTGATAAAGCCCATGCGATGGCGTCGCACCCGGCTCTCCGTGACCTCCACACCACAGCGTTCACAAACAATGCCGCGATGACGCACCCGCTTGTACTTGCCGCAATGGCACTCCCAATCCTTTGAGGGACCGAAGATCTTCTCGCAAAACAGCCCGTCCATCTCGGGCTTCAGCGTGCGGTAATTGATGGTCTCAGGCTTGGTGACCTCTCCCACCACCTGTCCATTGGGGAGGGTGCGCTGACCCCACTCCATCACCCGGTCAGGGGATGCAAGTGTGATCTTGACGTAATCGAAGTGATTTTCAGTGCGGAGATTGCTGTTGCTCATTGACGGTTAGGGAAAGAAGGAAAGAGTTGTTGGTTCGATCGTTGATCCGTCAGTCCTCGTCGTAATCCGCGACGCCAAGGGATTCGTAGGTGGGCCTGCTTGGTGTGCTCCGGCGGGGGTTCACGTCCTGCATCAGATCCACTTCCTTACCTTCATCTGTGAAGACAGCAATATCAAGGCCGAGCGACTGCAGTTCGCGCATCAGCACCTTGAAAGACTCAGGGGTACCGGGACGAGGGATTGGCTTGCCCTTGACGATGGCGTTGAGGGCCTCATTGCGCCCCTGCATGTCGTCCGACTTGACAGTGAGTAGTTCCTGCAGGGTGTAGGCGGCTCCATAGGCTTCAAGAGCCCAAACTTCCATCTCACCCAGACGCTGACCACCTTGCTGCGCCTTGCCGCCGAGGGGCTGCTGGGTCACCAAGGAGTAAGGACCGGTTGAGCGAGCGTGAATCTTGTCATCGACCAGGTGAACAAGCTTGAGGAAGTGGGAGTAACCCACAGCAACAGGCTGATCAAAAGGCTCGCCGGTGCGGCCATCAGTCAAAAGGAGCTTGCCAGGGGAATCAGGGTTGTAGATCCAGTCCTTACCGGGCTGACTTGCCGCTTCCTTCAGGAAAGCTTCGACGGTCTGCTGGGACTTCTCAGCGCCGTACATCTCGTCGAAGGGCACAATTTTGACGCGGCAATCAAGGTTTGATGCAGCCCAGCCCATGAGCAACTCAAACACCTGACCCACATTCATCCGGCTCGGCACACCCAGAGGATTGAGGACGATATCGATGGGGGTTCCATCCGGCAGATAAGGCATATCTTCGCGGGGAAGGATGCGGCTAATAATTCCCTTGTTGCCGTGGCGACCGGCCATCTTGTCGCCGACCTGAATCTTGCGTCGTTGAGCGACATAAACGCGCACCACCATGTTGGCGCCAGGCGGCAGCTCATCACCCTGTTCACGCGTATAGATCCGCACGTCCACCACACGTCCACGCTCAGTGCTTGGCACCCTCAGTGAGTTGTCGCGCACATCTCGGGCCTTTTCGCCGAAGATCGCTCGCAGCAGTTTCTCCTCAGGGGGTTGGTCGGACTCCCCTTTGGGAGTCACCTTGCCCACCAAGATATCTCCGCTTTCAACGAAGGCACCAATCCGAATGATGCCCATCTCATCAAGGTTGCCGAGGCTTTCTTCCGCAACGTTGGGGATCTCGCGGGTGATTTCTTCGGGGCCAAGTTTGGTCTGACGGGCTTCAATCTCGTACTTCTCGATATGCACCGAGGTATAGAGATCGTCGTTGACCAAACGCTCACTAACAAGGATTGCATCCTCGTAGTTGTAGCCCTCCCAAGGCATGTAAGCGATCAGCACATTCTGGCCGAGTGCAATTTCACCCCCCTCGCAAGCCGAGCCATCAGCCAACACCTGGCCAACGATGACTGGATCTCCCTGACGAACAATTGGGCGCTGGTTCAGACACGTGTCCTGATTTGAGCGCTGGTACTTCTGCAAGAAGTGGGTGTGATCCACCCCCTCTTCGTCCCGCACAACAATCGCCGTGGCATCCACGAAGGTGACGGTTCCATTGACACGCGAGATCGGCACCATGCCGGAGTCACGGGCCACTTGGGTCTCGAGTCCCGTACCCACGAGAGGACGCTCAGGGCGCAGCAGTGGCACAGCCTGACGTTGCATGTTGGAGCCCATCAAGGCTCGGTTGGCATCGTCGTGCTCCAGGAAAGGGATGAGCGACGTTGCCACAGAGATCACCTGCACAGGTGAGAGCTGAACGTAGTCAACCTGCTCTGGAGGGACCTTCTCGAAGTCTTGGCGGTAACGAACGGGGATCAAATCGGCGAGGATCCGACCGTCGGCATCAGTGGCCACGTCTCCAGGAGCAACCCGGCACTCGTCTTCAAGGTCAGCAGACAGGTAGATCGGGTCACCCTTCTTGAGCACCACACCGTTCTCAACCTTCCAGAACGGCGTTTCGATGAAGCCGTACTCATTCACCCGGGCATGGGTCGCCAGGGAGTTGATCAGACCTGCGTTCGGTCCCTCGGGCGTCTCGATTGGACAGAGACGGCCGTAATGGGAAGGATGAATATCGCGGACAGCGAAGCCAGCACGTTCGCGAGTCAGACCGCCTGGACCAAGCGCACTGATCCGACGCTTGTGCGTGAGCTCAGCAAGGGGGTTGGTCTGATCCATGAACTGGCTCAGCTGGCTGGAGCCGAAAAACTCCTTGATCGCCGCCACCAAGGGCTTGGGATTGACGAGCTGGGCCGGAGTGAGCGAATCCGTCTCACCGACGGTCATGCGCTCTTTAATGATTCGCTCCAGGCGATTGAGGCCAACACGCACCTGGTTCTGAAGCAGCTCACCAACAGAGCGGACCCGACGATTCCCTAGATGATCGATGTCATCAAGACTGGCTCCGCCAACGTCGAGTTCAAGATTGATTAGGTAGTCAAGGGTTGAGAGCACATCCTCATGGGTGAGGGTGCGCACGGCATCGGGGATCGTGAGCCGCAGCTTCTTGTTGATCTTGTAGCGGCCGACACGGCCCAGGTCGTAGCGCTTGGGATCGAAAAAGCGCGTCTGGAGCAACTGCTGACCACCGCTGACTGAAGGCGGCTCACCCGGACGCAGCTTTTTGTAGAGCTCCAACAGCGCCTGGTCTTCGGAGCTGATGCCCTCATCATTCGCAGCCTCGATCGACTTGCGGTAGTACTCGGGGTGCCGGAGCTTGTCGATGACGTCGTTATCCGACAGTCCCATCGCACGCATCAAGACGTGCGCATTGATCTTGCGGGTCTTATCAACCCGCACGTGCAACAAGTCGTTCTTATCGGTTTCAAACTTCAGCCAAGCTCCCCGGTTGGGAATGACGCTGGCGTTGTAAGTGCGGCGGCCGTTCTTGTCCTGTTCGTCTTTGAAATAAACACCAGGACTCCGCACGATCTGGTTCACGATCACGCGCTCGGCGCCGTTGATGATGAACGTGCCGCGCTCAGTCATCAGGGGGAGCTCACCAATGAACACCTCCTGTTCCTTGATCTCCCCTGTCTCCTTATTCACCAGACGGCAGGTGACATACATCTGGGAGGCAAAGGTGGCATCCCGCCGCTTCGCCTCTTCCACATCGTGACGAGGACGCTTCAATCGGTATTCACTACCGACGAAATGCAGCTCGAGCTTTCCGGTGTAATCGGTGATCGGGGAGAAACTCTCCAGCTCCTCGATCAGGCCTTTGTCAAGAAACCACTTAAAGCTTGCCCGCTGCACCTCTACCAGATCGGGCAGGTAGGTGGCGGTCTTGGCGACCTGAATCGCGCTGCTGCTCATGCGGAGACCTGCAGATGTGAAGTGGGGGACAAAAGGCCTGAACGTTGGATCGTCATGACCGCGAAACCATCGATGCCCAGCCAACGAAAGCCGTCCCCCTCAACGGAGAACGGCTACCGCAGCTGGGCTTTCAGAGATCTCGGGACAGAACGGCAGACGTCGTCAATGCACCGGAAGGAAATGGACGCTTCTGGGAGCTCAGGCGCAGATCATGCACCCGGGCCAGGCCAATGAACCATCTTACACTTCAGGGTGTTGCGTCGAACCCCTTCCGGGTTGACAGGTTTTGATTCGGGGATCAAGGCAGCCCGAACAGACGCCGAGCATTAGCGGTGCTTGTCGTCGCCACCTCGTCAAGGCTCTGACCTCGCAGCTCCGCCACTCTGGCCGCCACAGCCGTGACATAGGAAGGCTCGTTGCGCTTGCCACGACGGGGCACTGGAGCAAGGAAAGGACAATCGGTTTCTACCAAGAAACGGTCTTGCGGCACCCGGCGAGCACATTCATGGGTTTCGGCTGCTTTGGCAAAGGTCACCGTGCCGCTGAAACTGATATAGAGGCCCAAGTCCAGAAACGCCTCCATCTCATCAGGGGTTCCACCCCAGCAATGCATCACACCAGCTGGGCATCGCCCCTCAGACCGACGAGAACGCAGTTCCTCGAGCATGGGCTCTGCAGCATCCCGGCAGTGAATGATCACGGGCTTATCAAGCTCCACCGCCAGATCCAACTGAGGCCTCAGGACATCCAACTGCTCAGAAAGGTTTTTATCGCGAAACAGATCTAGGCCCAGTTCGCCAATGGCCACCACTCTGTTGTCGTCCAGGGCAGCCTGTCGCAACACCACTGCAGTGCTGTCCTGCCAGTGCTCGGTATCGAGCGGGTGCACTCCGACGGAGTAACGCATCTCAGGGAAGCGATCGGCAAGGGCACGGATCGCAGGGATCTCAGCCGGCTCGACGCATGCATGCAAAAGAGAGACAACACCGGCTTGCCTCCAACGGCTGGCAACAGCCTCAAGATCGTCTTCAAAGTTCCGAAAAACGATGTGACAGTGGCTGTCAATCAGTGTGGGAGACGTCACCAGGACCTGAAACGCGCCTTCAGGTCCATTCTGCAGGTCACCCGCAACCCCGAGGCGTAGCTTCAGGCCGCGGTGGCCGGTTCAATCGCCTTCTTCACAGCAGCGCTGAGACGCGACTTCTGATGGGCTCCATTGTTGCGATGCAGCACACCGACCTTGACGGCCTTATCGATCTTGCTGAAAGCAGCCTTCATGCTGGCCTGAACCGTGGCCTTGGCGTCATCGCCTGGCTCGGATGAATAGGCGTCGCAAGCGCTGAAGCAACGCTTCATCAAGGTACGCAGCGCAGACTTGTAAGTCTTGTTTTGGACACGGTTGCGCTCCGCAATCTGAACGCGCTTCTTCGATGACTTGTTATTAGCCACTGAGTCGGATACTGGTTCGACAATCCAACACCATAACCCAGCGAGCGCACGCTTACCCCACCTCCGGCAAGGGAGCTGAAGGGACCTAGCTTGAAGCGGCAGTCGCCCTCCAGCCCGCCGATGACAGCGTCGAGCAGTCAGTCATCAGCGCCCTCTTTGCTGCGTTGCCTCCGTGACGTGGGCGCAGCGGAGCAAGTACTCGACCAACTGGCCAATCGCACAACCGGCGACACACAACAGCAGGCGCAGGCCACGGTGAACGGCATTCTCACTCAGGTGCGCCAGCAAGGGGATCGCGCCCTAATCGAACTGACGCAGCGATTCGACCACTTCCGCCCCGAACCACTGCAAGTGGCTCCAACGCAGTTAGAGCAAGCCTGGACAAACACCAGCAACGATCTGCGCGATGCCCTGGAGCTCGCCCATCGGCGCATTCAGGATTTCCATCAGCGGCAGAAGCCCAAGGATCTAGAGATTGAAGGCGTTCACGGCGAGCGGCTTGGTCGACGGTGGCGACCGGTCTTGCGTGCCGGCCTCTATGTGCCGGGCGGGAGGGCCGCCTACCCCAGCACGGTGCTGATGAATGCCGTACCGGCCCGCGCTGCAGGTGTGGACAGGATCGTGATGGTGACACCCGCCGGACCGGATGGTGAAGTGAATCAAACCGTGCTCGCAGCGGCCCATCTCGCTGGAGTGCATGAGGTGTATCGCATCGGCGGAGCCCAGGCGATTGCCGCCCTGGCCTTCGGCACTGAAACAGTGCCCCGAGTGGATGTGATCTCCGGTCCGGGCAACATCTTCGTCACGCTTGCCAAGAAAGCGGTGGTGGGCCAGGTGGGAATCGATTCCCTTGCAGGCCCCAGCGAAGTCCTGGTCATTGCTGACCACACCGCCAGGGTGGAGCAGGTCGCCGCTGATCTCTTAGCCCAGGCCGAACACGACCCCCTTGCCGCAGCGATCCTTCTCACCACTGAGCAAACCTTGGCCGATGCCCTCCCTTCCGAACTTGAACGACAACTGGAGGGGCACCCCCGCGAACGGATTTGTCGTCAATCCCTCCAAGACTGGGGGGTGATTGTCGTGTGCGACAACCTCGAAACCTGCGCAGGCCTCAGTGATCGCTTCGCCCCAGAACATTTGGAACTGCTAGTGGAACGGCCCCAACACCTTGCCGATCGCATCCTGAATGCAGGAGCTATTTTCATTGGCCCCTGGTCACCGGAAGCGGTCGGGGATTACCTCGCAGGCCCCAATCACACGCTGCCGACATGCGGCACGGCCAGGTTCAGTGGTGCGCTCAGCGTTGAGACGTTCATGCGCCACACCTCTCTGATTGCCTTTAACCGGGCTGCCCTTGAAGCAACGGGACGAGCAGTTGAAGAGCTCGCCCGCAGTGAAGGGCTTCACAGCCATGCCAATTCAGTGCATCTCAGGTTGAGCTGAGCGTCTCAGGATCCGCGTTCGAGGCTGCGCACCCCGGCCACATCTCCATTGACCTCGCCCACCAGCACCTCGTCCGCCAGATTGACGAACAGCCCATTCTCGAGCACCCCGGGGAGATTGTTGAGGTCGCGCTCAAGACCAACGGGATCAACAATCCCGCCGTTGAACTTCACATCGAGGACCAGATTTCCCTGATCGGTCACAACAGGGCCAGCCTTGCGGGTGGCCATGCGCAGGTCCGCATTGACACCCATCGCCTGAAGTTGGGCTTGGACCTGACGCCAGGCACCGGGCAGCACTTCGACAGGGAGGAGAAAATCGAGGTTGAGGCGATCCACCAACTTGGTGGAATCGACCACAACAACGAAACGATCGGCACGACAGGCGACCAATTTTTCCTGGACGTGGCAAGCACCGCCACCCTTGATCAGCTGAAAGGCGGCATCCACCTCGTCGGCCCCATCGATGGCCAGATCAATCCGATCGACAGCGTTGAGGCTGCGCAACGGGATGCCAAGTTCTGCTGCGAGCACCTCGCCCTGAAACGAGGTGGTGACACCAACAATGTCCTTCAGCTCACCAGTCGCAAGCTTGGCCCCGAGCCCTTGGATCATCAAAGCAGCGGTGGAACCGGAACCAAGCCCAAGCACCATGCCGTCCTTGATCTGATCCACAGCAGCGGTGGCCACCGCTTGTTTCATCTGGGTCTGAAGATCCACCGTCGTCAAGTGCAAAAAGATCGCGCGACCGTAGCAAGAGCGCTCATCCCAGGCCAGGCAGTGGAGCCGGTTTGACCGAAAGGTGCAAGACCTTATCGTTGCGAACCACCTCGAGGGCAAGGGGTGCATCAATCTCAGCACGATCCACTTGACTGAGCAGCGACTGGGGATCGACCACGGCTGTCTCACCGGCCGTGATCACCACATCACCACGCCTTAAGCCAGCTTTCTGGGCAGGACTATCAGGCAGAACGGTCTGAACCAATGCACCAGATCGTTCCGGCAACTGCACCAGAGCATTCGGATCCTGGTTGTGTTCACGGGCGATCCGTGCCGTGAGAGGCACCAGCTGCAAACCCAAATAAGGATGGACCACCTGACCATCAGCCACCAGCTGATCAGCCACCCTGCGGGCCAGGTTGATGGGGATGGCGAAACCGAGTCCGGCACCGGGGCCGGAACGCACAAGGGTATTGATGCCAATCACTTGCCCCCTGGCATTGACCAACGGCCCCCCTGAATTTCCTGGATTGATGGCTGCGTCGGTCTGAATCAAGTCCAAACGCTTATCAGAAAAACCGAGGCTGCTGATATTGCGGTGCAGGCTGCTGACGATGCCAAGCGTCACCGTTCGCTCAAGCCCATAAGGAGTCCCGAGTGCAATCGCCCAATCGCCAACTTCCAAGGCTTCCGAATCTCCCAGGGGGGCCACCTCAGGCGAAGGGCCTTGCTGAAGACGCACCAAGGCGAGATCCGTCACTGGATCGGTACCGACAACCAATCCGTCGCGCTGATCACCATCAGCAAGGGTCACCGTGACCTCATCCACTCGCTCAACCACATGGGCATTCGTGAGGATCAGACCATCAGCAGCAATCAGCACTCCGGAGCCCTGACCACGTTCATGCTCCATTCCCCCCGGTTCACCCAGTAGGTCTCGAAGCAGGGGATCAATCAGAGTGGGGTCATAGGGCTGACGCTCCACGGTGCGTTCCGTGTCGATACGCACCACGGACGGTGCCACTTGGCGAACGGCCTTGGCGACGAAGCTATGGGGACTGTCGGGGGTCGCCTGCACCGAGGGAGGGAAGACCAACAAAACAGCGGCCATGAGGGAGAAGAGCAATGCCACTCCTTGAGAGCGCCTAAGGCGATTCATGGCTGCGATCACAAACGGAAAATCTCATCTGCAACTTAGGGAGCACGGTCGGGTGGTGGTGTGTGAGCCCAAGCCAGGGACGCGCAGCGGCTGCATCAAAAGCACTGGGAAGAGAAGGGCTCGATAGCGCGATGCGCATGGCATCCGTTGTTGCAACGGAGGTTTTGTCCTGCCATTAATTTGCGCCGTCATCTCAGGGACCAGACCATGACTGCCCCCACAAGCCAGCGCCTTCGCTGTGAGCTCTGTCAGGTGGAGATTGACTGCAGTAACGGGATCGATCAGGTGTTGTTCAGCCTCGGTGGAGCCGGCACCCGCAGCAAGCTTTGGGTCAGGGTTTGTCGGTACCTCAGCAACGATGAACAGAAGGCCAGCTGCATCAATCAAGATGCAACGAAGCGCGGCGAAGAACAGCCCGGCGACCGCTACGACGAAGCTCCTCCCCTTGATCTGGGCAGAGCCAATGGGGGTAGCTGATCCCTGTCGTGCACATCTGGACGTGGGCTGTGGACAGCTCTGAATGCTCAGTTCAAAGTGACAACAGCGCCTCTTTCCAGATCATGCGGCACTTCAGACATCGGCTCGCCCTTCTTTCCTCAGCAGTGGCAGTCACTCTGGTGTCAGTGCTGCCCGTTGCTGCACAAGCCTCCTGCACGTTTCTGATGCCGGTCGGCGGCAATGGCAGCGGGCCCAAACCATGGATCGTCAAGAAGAAAGTGGAGCGTCCGAAGGGATTGCTAGGCCGAGCTGTCGGTCGCACCAACTGGAACACCGATTTCGTTGTCAATCAGCCCTATCGCTCCTTCAAATTGTTCTTCACTGCCGACTCAACAGACGGCAATCCTGGAGCGTATCCAATACAGGCATTCCTCAAATTCAGCGATGGCGGCAATCTGAAGGTTGTGGATCAGACCATGCAACCGCCAACGGGGACAGGAGCCCAGTTCGGTCCGTTCACCTCTCCTTCAGGCAAAGCAGTCAGCCAGGTGAATTTTCGGATTGGAGCTAACAACGACCCTGCCGCAACCGGCTTCAGCTATCGAATCTCAGTGCAAGGCTGCAACTGATTCAGACAGCTGCGCAACCTGGCTGTCTTCCCTCGATCCACTACATTGTTCACAGGCCTGGCGAGTCCTTCTCTCCAGGAGGGTGATCTCAGTATCAGCCGTCGGGCCAGAGCCCGACATCCCAGCCCCTCGTTGCCCCATCCCCTCCTGCCAGATCTCACTTCTGTCGCAGCAAAAGCCGCTGCCGACCAAGGATTTGAGTTGGCAGATCTTCAGATGCTCACCCATCTGAGGCCGATGACGGTTCAGATTCAAATCCGCCACACCAGCGGTGACGATGTGACCCTCGACGACTGCGCTGGTTTGAGTCTTCCGATGGGCGAAGCGATCGAGGCGTCCACACTGTTAACGGAGGCCTACGTCCTGGAGATCAGCAGTCCTGGCATCGGAGATCTGCTCCAGAGCGATCGCGATTTTCAGACATTTAGGGGGTTTCCCGTCGACGTCATCTTTCTAGATAACGAGGGACAGCAACAAACCCTGGCAGGGTCTCTTCTGGAGAGGACTGATGATCACCTTGAAGTCAATATCAAGGGTCGAATCAAACGAATCCCCCGATCGAGCATCCGCTCTGTGCAGCTGACCAGCCCCACCAGCTAGTTAGAGCAGCCAATCTCTCCGGTCGTGTCTCCGACCCACCACCTTTTCTTCTTTCCTTCAGCCCTCGATGGCACTCGTTCTACTCCCCGGCCTCACCAACCTGATCGATGACATCAGCGACGAGAAAAAGCTGCCACCTCAGGTTGTCGAAGCCGCCCTGCGCGAGGCTCTACTCAAGGGCTACGAGCGCTATCGACGCACCTTGTATCTAGGGATCAATGAAGATCCATTTGACGAGGAATACTTCAGCAATTTCGATGTTGCGCTCGATCTCGATGAAGAGGGCTACCGGGTGCTGGCCAGCAAGATCATCGTTGAAGAGGTCGAAAGCGACGACCATCAGATTGCTCTCGCCGAAGTGATGCAAGTCGCCGATGACGCCCAGGCAGGCGACACGGTGGTGCTTGATGTCACTCCCGAAAAAGAGGAGTTTGGCCGAATGGCGGCGGCCACCACGAAACAGGTGCTCGCCCAAAAGCTGCGCGATCAGCAGCGCCGCATGATCCAGGAGGAATTCGCCGACCTTGAGGATCCAGTGCTGACCGCACGTGTGATCCGTTTTGAGCGCCAGTCCGTGATCATGGCAGTGAGCTCTGGGCTGGGTCGGCCCGAGGTGGAAGCGGAACTGCCCAGACGCGACCAGCTACCGAATGACAATTACAGAGCTAATGCGACCTTCAAGGTCTTCCTGAAGGAAGTCAGTGAAGTGCCGCGGCGTGGGCCTCAGCTGTTTATCAGCCGCGCCAACGCTGGCCTGGTGGTGTACTTGTTCGAAAATGAGGTACCTGAGATCCAGGAAGGATCGGTGCGCATCGTGGCTGTCGCCAGGGAAGCCAATCCCCCCTCTCGTTCGGTCGGACCGCGCACCAAGGTTGCTGTCGACAGCATCGAAAGGGAAGTCGATCCAGTTGGCGCCTGCATCGGCGCCAGGGGATCCCGCATTCAGCAGGTGGTGAATGAACTGCGCGGCGAGAAGATCGACGTGATCCGCTGGTCCTCAGATCCCGGCCAGTACATCGCCAACTCCCTCAGTCCGGCCCGTGTCGAGATGGTTCGCCTGGTCGACCCTGTTGGTCAGCATGCCCATGTGCTCGTGCCCCCCGATCAGCTCAGCCTCGCCATCGGTCGTGAAGGACAGAACGTGCGTCTTGCGGCCAGGCTCACCGGATGGAAAATCGATATCAAGAACTCACAGGAGTACGACCAAGCCAGCGAAGACGCGGTCGTCGCCGAGCTGATCTCCCAGCGAGAAGAAGAAGAGGCATTGCAGAGAGAGGCCGAGGAGCGCCTGGCTGCCGAGCAAGCGGCAAGAGCTGAGGAAGACGCCCGTCTGCGCGAGCTCTATCCCCTCCCTGAAGACGAGGAGGAGTACGGCCAAGACATGGCCGAAACGATGGAAGCCATGGACGATGCCAATGCGATGGCTGAATCGGGCGAAGCCAAGCCAACCGAGGCACCCACCGATGAGGTGGAGGGCGTCGAGGCCGAATCCGTTGAGAGCGACAACGAAGCCGTGACCGCTGACGAGGATGGAGCCCGGTGAACGAACCACGCCCTGTCCTGCGTCGCTGCGTAGCCTGTCGAAAGTTGTTGGATCGCCAACAACTCTGGCGCGTCATCCGCGACCACAGGGAGGGGGTCCTCTTAGATCGGGGGATGGGTCGCTCGGCCTACCTCTGCCCGACCGAGGCCTGCCTGGATGAGGCACGTCGCCGAAAACGTCTGAATAAGGCCCTGCGATGCCAGGTGCCCGACAGCGTTATCGCCACGTTGCAGGAGCGGCTCTCCTTTCAGAGAGACAGCCGCTGAGGCAAGATGAACATTGGCCCCAGCTTGTCTGGGGCCCCGAGGCACTCCGTGCCCGGACCGACCGGAGACCTGAATGACCAGCAGCGGCAAAGTCAGAATTTATGAGTTGTCCAAGGACCTTGGCCTGGACAACAAGGACGTGCTTGATGCCGCTGAAAAGCTGTCCATTGCGGCGAAAAGCCACAGCAGCTCCATCAGTGAGACAGAAGCAGGCAAGATCCGCGGCCTGCTCAAGAAAGGCATGCAACCAGCAGCACCAGCCAAACCACCTGCGGGCAAAGCCATCCTGTCCGTCAAAAAAGCTGAGGCTCCAGTGGCAGCACCGGCAAAATCACCGGTCAAGCCCACTGCTGCCGCACCGAGCAGACCGGTGGCAGCCAAACCATCGGCAACCACGCCGGTAGCTGCCAAAGCGCCACAACCCTCCAAAGCTTCGACTCCCTCGGCGCCTAAGCAACCTGTGGCGCGCCAATCGACAGCCAGTGCCCCGGTCAGCCGCCCAGCGCCTGCAAATCCCGCTGCGGCAGCCAAAACCCCACCGGCTCGACCGGCGGCAGCACCGGTGAGCAAGCCCACAGCACCGCAACCGCGGCCAGCAGCCCCCAGTGCAAAGCCAGTGGCAAGCAAGCCGCTCACACCAAGCCCAAGACCAGTTCAGGCCAAAGGAGGCGGAGCTCCCCGACCAGCAGCTCCACCCCCGGTCAAACGCAGCGCACCTACACCCCAACGACCGCCAGCCAGACCTGAACTGGTGGGACGGCCTCAGCCGAAACGCCCTCCTGGGCCTCCGACGCGAGCCGGCAACGGACAACGCCCTGGCGTCAGCCCACGTCCAAGTCAGGCCGGTAGCCAAAATCAGCGGCCCGCCATGCCGCAACGACCCGGGGCCCCTCAACGGCCTGGATCTCCATCTCGTCCCGGAGCCAGCAAAACTGCAGGCGGACGGCCCGGAGCAGCACGCTCGGGCGGCAACACCCTCGAATTGGTGGGTAAACCCATCCGTCGCGATGGTCAGGGAGCAGGAGGTCGCGATAGCAGTGGCCGACCGGCGCCTCCAAGTCGTCCGGGCATGCCCAGCGGCATGCGCAAGCCGATGGCGCCCGGTGAGCTCATGCAGCTGCAAAAACCGAGTGGGCGCCCTGGAGCACCGCCACCGCGCCGCGCCGATGGCTCACCGGTAACGCCTCGCACGGCAGAAGGACCGACCCGAAAGGCGGTGCCCCCAATCGCACGGCCGGCCACATCGCCATCCCCTGCAGCCGCACCCCGCCGGCCTGGTTACCGACCCGCACCTGGTGCAGGTGGTCAGCGTCGTCCCGGACGACCCGACTGGGATGACAGCGCCAAGCTGGAAGCACTGCGGAGCCGTTCTCCCCAGAAGCAGCGGCAAAAGGTCCACATCATTGGCGAAAACGATGATGCCCTGGCTGCACAGACCGGCGGCTTCGCCGGTGAGCAGCAGGCCATGGTGCTCTCTGCAAGCCTGGCTCGTCCCTCCAAGCCGAAGACACCGCACCGCTCAACGCCGAAACCGGTGGCTGCCGTCCGCAAGCGCCGCAAGGAGACAGCCCGTCAGCGTCAGCGGCGACGGGCCATGGAGCTTCGCGCTGCACGCGAGGCCAAGCAAGTCAGGCCCGAGATGATCGTTGTGCCGGAGGACAACCTCACGGTGCAGGAGCTTGCCGACATGCTCAGTGTGGAGAGCTCCGAAATCATCAAATCCCTGTTCTTCAAGGGCATCATCGCCACGGTGACCCAAAGCTTGGATATGCCGACCATCGAGGCGGTGGCCGACGAATTCGGGGTGCCGGTACTCCAGGACGATGTGGAGGAAGCCGCCAAGAAGACCGTCGAGATGATCGAGGAGAAAGACCTCGAGCATCTGATCCGCCGTCCGCCCGTGGTCACGGTGATGGGCCACGTCGACCATGGCAAGACGAGCCTGCTGGATGCGATTCGAAAAGCGCGCGTTGCTGCTGGCGAGGCAGGCGGCATCACCCAGCACATCGGCGCCTACCAAGTGGAGGTTGAACACAACAAGCAACCCCGCAAGATCACCTTCCTCGACACTCCTGGGCACGAAGCCTTTACTGCCATGCGTGCCCGTGGCACCAAGGTGACCGACGTCGCTGTTCTGGTGGTCGCTGCCGATGATGGCGTCAGGCCTCAGACACTGGAGGCCATCAGCCATGCCCGTGCTGCCGAAGTGCCGATCGTGGTTGCCATCAACAAGTGCGACAAGGAAGGTGCCTCCCCAGACCGGGTCAAACAGGAACTGTCAGATCAGAACCTGTTGGCAGAAGAATGGGGCGGCGATGTCGTGATGGTGCCCGTCAGTGCCATCAAGGGCGAAAACATCGACAAATTGCTGGAAATGATCCTGCTGGTCACCGAAGTGGAAGACCTACAGGCCAATCCCGATCGCATGGCCCGCGGCACCGTGATCGAAGCGCATCTCGACAAAGCGAAGGGTCCTGTGGCCACGCTGCTGGTTCAGAACGGCACCCTCAAAACAGGCGACGTTCTGGCCGCTGGCCCTGTGCTTGGCAAAGTCCGCGCCATGGTCGACGATGCCGGCAAGCGCATGAAGGAGGCCGGACCTTCCTTCGCCGTTGAGGCGCTTGGCTTCAGTGAAGTGCCAACAGCAGGCGATGAATTCGAGGTGTATACCGACGAAAAATCCGCCCGTGCAGTCGTGGGAGACAGGGCATCCGATGCCCGTGCCACCCGACTGGCTCAACAGATGGCCTCAAGGCGTGTATCGCTCACAGCCATGTCTGGCCAGGCAAGCGATGTCGAGCTTAAGGAGCTCAACCTCATTCTCAAGGCCGACGTCCAAGGCAGTGTGGAAGCGATTCTCGGATCGCTGGAACAGCTACCGAAGGACGAAGTCCAGGTTCGGGTTCTGCTCTCGGCACCTGGTGAAATCACGGAAACAGACGTCGATCTTGCAGCGGCCTCCGGTGCCGTGATCGTGGGTTTCAACACCTCAATGGCCTCCGGTGCGAAACGCGCCGCAGATGCCACGGGCGTTGATGTGCGCGATTACGACGTGATCTACAAACTGCTCGAGGACATTCAGCTGGCGATGGAAGGCCTCCTGGAGCCAGAGTTGGTCGAAGAGGCCTTGGGAGAAGCGGAAGTGCGTGCGGTGTTTACCATCGGCAAGAGCGCCGTGGCCGGTTGCTACATCACCACTGGCAAGCTGCAACGCAACTGCAAGGTGCGTGTCCGTCGGGGCAAAGAAGTGGTGTTCGAAGGCGACCTCGACTCCCTCCGTCGCAACAAGGACGACGTCAAGGAAGTCGCCACCGGATTCGAGTGCGGCATTGGCTGCGATCGTTTTGCTAATTGGGAGGAAGGCGACCGGATTGAAGGCTTCAAGATGGTCACCCAACGCCGCAAGCTGAGCACCTGACCGTCACCCCCTGCCCCGATCCATCGTGAGTTCTCGTCGCGAGCCCCTGTTGTGGCTTCAGTGTCTGGCCCTTGGCGCCATCCCACTGGAGCTGCTGGTGCTTCGACTTGTGCTCGCCGGCTCAGACCTGGGCCCATTCCCTGCCCTGGAAAGACTCTTGACCTGGGGCATCGGGGCTCTCGCACCAGCCTTTCTGCTCTGGCGGCGATCACCAGACTGGGGATCACTGCTCCTTCTGCGACTTCCCCTAGCCGATCGCACCAAGCGCCAGCGGCAGCTCAGCGCGGCCCAAACCACTCTCCCTTTGAAACTGCTTGGGAGTGCAGGTGTCGTGCCCTTGCTGCTGTTGTTGTGGTGGATCGATGCCTCCGCCCTGCTAGTGGCGGACTTGTCGCCGCTGCAGCACGGCAGCCGCCTGGGGAGCCTGCTGATTGCGGCGCCCCTCCTGGCTCTTCTCCTATGGCAATGGCATCAGCTGATTCAGACCAGTTGGCTACTGACCAGAGACAACGATGCCCTGGACCGCTTGACCCCACTGAGCGAAGCCGAGTTGCAACAGACAACTCTGTCATTAGGCCTGAGTCTGCTCCGGCTGCCAGACCTGGACTGGGGTCCTGAGGTCGTTGCTGATTCGCAGCCGAAAGCACCGACAACACCACCTGCAGCCAGTTCAGACGAACGGTCAGCGGTCGAATCCACCCCAACAACCACCTCCGCAACAACCACCATCGATGCAAGCGACGCCGATGGAAGTGATGTCGATGTAAGTGATGTCGATGTAAGCGACGCAGATGCAAGCGATGTCGCTGCAACCGCCGTCGATGCCAGTGGCGGCACAACAGACGATCACCAAACGCCTGAGATCCCATCAGCGGGGCAACAAGAGAGCGACGACAACGTGGAAGAGACGGCAGGGCAGGACCACGCCCTGAAAGACAGCGAGGCTGAAGACCAGCACCAGCCTGAGGATGTCAGCGAAAAACTGGACACCCCCACCACGATCAGCGAAGACCTCTCTGCAACACGTTCCACTCCTGCGCCAGACAGCAATGACACTCCTGCAGCAGGAGCAGTGGCTTCCGATCCTGGATTAGCCGTCCTTGGAGCGATCGAACCAGAGCAGCCCTCCGAAGGTCATGACGGCCCCGATCTGGATAGCGAGGTCGGAGAGCACGACACTGTCGCCAGCGCTGACGCGAAAACTCATCACGAACAGGCCGAGGCCACCGGAGGCGAAGAGAGCGATCCAGAGCAACCGGCGCAACCCTCTCCAGGGAGTGCGTGACTCTTTAAGAAGCCTCTCCCTCAGTGCAGGATCCAACTGACCATTGGGGTTCTGACCGTTCAATCCCTTGAGGCTGCAGTCCAGAATGTTAAGTTCCAATCGACGCCGATGTAGCTCAGCTGGTAGAGCAACGCTTTCGTAAAGCGTGGGTCGCCTGTTCAAGTCAGGTCATCGGCTTAAGACTCAAACCCAGTTGCAGCAGGAGCTTTCCTCTGTCGCTGGGTTTTTATTTGCCTTGAATTTTGACGAGTTTTGGGGCTTGCTCTCACCCTGCTCTCACTATGTGGTTATGCTTGACCCACGCCTACCTGCTCTCACCCCATGGCTGACGCAGCCAAATGGATCACCAGACTTCGCAACAGCTGCCCGAAGGGCTGGTCTGTCCGCAACATGCGGGGCAAGGTCTTCCTGAGCGTTCGTTCCGGCAAGGGAGGCACCACCGCCACGACCGTGACGCTGCCAATCGCCTGGGCTGCCGACACCGTGCCCGAGACAGTGCAGCTGATCACCGAACTCCACAAGTTGGTGGGTGAGGGTTTCGACCTGCGGGATGCGGTCGCCAAATCCACTCAGCCCGCCGCGGCCACACGTCCAACAGTGACGAGCGAATGGCCAGTGCTGGTGGAAAAATTCCAGGCTGACCGCGAAGTGCTGGCACCCGTTACCGAAACCAGCTGGAAGCGCAATTACAAGCCGTTCCTTGAACGCATCGTTCTGCTGATGGGCACGTCATCGCCTCCGGCTAATGCACGGGCGCTGGCCATCCGTCTGATTGAGCCTTGGGCTGAAATGCCAACCAACAGAGGCAAGGCAATCAAGTGCCTGCGGTTGTTCCTCGAGTTCGGCGTAGAGGAATGCAACCTGCCGCCTGAAAGCTGGACGCTGACGGATCGCGCAGTAAAGCAACTCCGCGGCGCGAAAGCAGAGCGCCGCACCGTGGCGACGATCACTGACGCTGAAATCCTGCGTTTGCTGGATTCATTGGCTGACAGCGATGCAGCAAACCGCTGGAGGAATGCCATTCAGCTGATGGCGCTTTACGGCCTCAGACCAGAAGAACTGAATCACCTTGTGGTGAAGCCGCACCCGACAACAAAGCAGCCAGCGCTGTTCTGCACTTATCAGAAGGTCTGCAATCGAGTGAAGACAAAGCCGCGTTGGTTGATGCCTTTGCCGCTCACTGATGCCTTTGGCGAGCAGGTCGATTGGAACCTCGCCGGCGCAATGGCCATCGGTCAATTGCCGCTGCCGCCTTTGGCTGACAAGTACGCAGTGCGGACATTTCTTGAGCGTCAGAAGTATTGGCTTGAGCTCAAGCAGCAATATGCGGACTGCGGCGAATGGGTCCGCCCATACAGCTTCAGGAATGCTTTCTCGCTGCGTGCCCATCACTTAGGGCATCGGAATGATGTGATCTGCATGGCCATGGGCCACAGCTTGAGCACTCATGAAAGCAGTTACGAGTGGGCTCGAGATGAGTCCGTTCTGGAGCACGTCTGATCCCGACTAAATCCACCCATAGCGTCGTTCTGTGCCGGCAATGTGTTGCGCACACCGGAAATAGTGTTAGCTTGCCTACACGATGTTGGGGCTTCGAGCCCCCCTCTCTGCTCTGGCAGAGGGCCAGCGCCCACCGGGATGGCTTCCAGTGGTGAATCGGGTCGGGTTGCCGTTAATCGCTGTTCCTCTGCGATTCCTTCCCCATCCGTATGACTCGACGCTCCTCAAAGAAACCACTCGGCTCACGACGCATTCGCCTTGAGCTCCCGCCAGAGCTTCAAGGAAACGAGCGTCAGATCCGCGAATTTCTGAGCACCGCTGGCCATTCGTCAGTTGTGCCTGAGGGCTGCGTTCTCATTGTCGAAGCTCCTACTTGCGTCATGCAAGAGCACAAGCGGCGGACGATGAAAGCCATTCGGCGATCGCAGAAGTTCTGGGCTGACCAGAAACAAACCCAGGAACAAAAGCAGCAATAACGGCCTCAGCCAGTACACCCATTTACTGGCACCAATGCTTGTAAACACCCCATGGCTCCTGTCAGGAGATATGGCGTCTGAGCTCGGAATTTCCGTCCGGACGCTTCACTACTACCGAACGATTGATCAGTCCCCGTGGATTGATGGTCGGCACTACAAACGCCGCACACCGGCGGATAAATCGCCCTGGATTTGGAACGCTGAACTCACGCTCAAAGCGTGGGAAGTGGCCAAAGGAGGTGCAGCGTGAGCAGCACCACCAACGAAGCTCCATATGGGCAGATGGCCTGGGGGCTCAACCCCAGCAACCCCGCCGCTAATGAGGCTTGGCGGAAACGGATGAAACACGCCGCCAAGGTGATGAACCGCGCTTCCGATGTCTTCTATGCGGAAGCCGGCCATGACCTGCCCCTCCCCTATCAATCCCATCCAACCCACGTTCAGTTGGCCGCTGCAGCGGTTGCTGATCAGATGGCCGGCCAGGGATTGCACCCCCTCCACGATTCATTCGCGTGGGCCGTCTATGGCAGCAGCCAGGACGAAATGCGCGACCTCCAGAACACCCTCACCTCAGAGGAATGGCAGGAGGTTGATGACCTGGCGCGGGAGACCTTGGCCCAGCGAATGGTTGCAGTCCTGCTGCACAAGGCGCTGAACAACAGCGACATCCCCCTGGCCGACTTCATCGTGGAAGCGCTGGAACACACCAGCAGCGGCGAACTGGATGAGCTGGTCAAGTTGGCCACCCGGACGCATCGCAGCGAGGAGGTGCAGTCATGACGACCATGACCGACCGCAAGGCCTTGATCACCGAAGGCATGCGCGATCTGCTGATGCTGCACCGGCAACTGCAGCCAGACACTCCTGACTGGGAACGGCGCATGCCACTGATCGCCGCGTTTTCAATGCTCACCGCCAAGGGAGACGCCGGCGCAACGGATCGGATGGATTCGATGAATGGACTGCTCGATGTTCTTCAGCAGGAGGGCATCACAGCACCAGGGAGGGGCAAGTCATGACGATCCCTGATTTCTCTGTGGACAGCCGCCAGCGCCACATTGACCTGCGCATCTGCAATGAGCTGATGGAGGCCGTGGAGATGGCCAAGGTCGATGGGCGCTCTCTGGCTGGGACGGATCTGCTCTCACAAGTCGACCCGTCGATGACAGACGAGGAGTTCTGGCAATTCGTCTTCAGAGCCTGCAACCGATACAGCCGGGAGCTGGTGGGACCCTCTCTCCAGGGGGCCATCTGATGGCGAAAGACGGCTGGTTTGAGGGGGTCATATGAGACCTCTCCTCAAGATCAAGCGCCGCTTAGAGGACATCGATCGTGCCCTCGAGCGCCAGCGCACTGCGACGACAAAGCAGCTGCCTGAACTGTTGCGGCTCCGGCGGGAATGCCTGCTCGAGATACGGGATTTGGAAAGCAATTACTGGGGGCACTGATGAGCAGAAAACCCCCAAAACTGCTGTCTCATGATCAGGACGCACTGCTCAGATCCGAGCTGGTGCGTCTGGCTTCAGAGCTCCATCCGATCACCGTTCGCGGTCTCTATTACCAAGCAGTGGTGTCCGCATTACTTGATTACATCACCAAGGACAGCCTGGGCAGCCGGGTCAATTACAACCTTGTCCAAACTCGCGTCTTGAATCTGCGCAAAGCAGGAGTGATGTCCTGGGAATGGGTGGTGGATGAATCTCGAGCCAGTTATTGGCAGCCTCGCTGGGTGGATCCTTCTGGCTTTGCATGGACAGCACCGCACTACTACCGACTGGACTTCTGGCGTGAGCAGCGGATCCGGCCGTTAGTGATCGTGGAGAAGGCAGGTCAAATACCTGTTTATCTCCAGCACGCTCGGCAATTCGGCTTGGATGTGGTGGCCTGCAAGGGTTATGGCTCTGCCAGTTACTTGCGGTCAGTGGCCCTCAGCGTGGATGAGCACATCCGTGAAGGGCAAGCCATTCAGCTTCTGGTCTGCGCTGATTTCGATCCAAGCGGTGACGATTGGCCGCGGGCAGCATTGGAGGAGATCCAATCGCATGTCAGTGAGCCGGAGGCCGTAACGATGCAGCGGGTACTTGTGACCCGCGATGACCTAGACGGCTTTGGCGCACTTGTCGCGCTGCGAGGCGCCAACAAAAACGACAGCCGCACAATGAGATTTCTTGAGCGGCATGGCTTTATGCCCGAACAAGAGGTCTGTGTGGAGATGGATGCAATGAATCCAGCTGAAGCTCGGCAGCGGATTGAAGACATCGCATTAGATTTATTTGATGGCGATCTTGAAAAAGAGCGCAACATCGAATCAGAACAACGTGAGCAGATCACGATGGCTCTGAAATCACTGTCTTGACACTTTAAAGATCATGAAGCCCCCATAAGGGGGCTTTTTTGTGTGTAGAAATGCTTAAGAAAGTAATGAAGTTAGATACATCTGCCGGCAAAGAGATGCAGACGCAGGCAAAGACCGACGTGAGCCATTTTTGAATCCATGTAGTGTTCGAACGTCGTCACCCAATGACACTTGATGCCGCTCACTATTCCAGCCCCGAACTGCAACAGAGAACGCAAATGTCCTCTGACTTTGGTTCTGTCACCCGAACAAAAGGATTACATCGAGCTATATCGAAAAAGCCAAGGACTCCGCTCCATGGCTGAAGCTGCGCGACAGCTTCTGTATCTCGGAAGCCTGGCAACCGCCGAAGCTTGATCCAAAAAAAACGGCCCGCAGGACACCACTCCTCGGGCCACTGTCGAAAGCCACTGCACCAATGACTATTAGGACTTTACCCAGAACGCAGGGAGCTGATTCCCTTCTCTGCAGATGTTGTTGCGCTGCAGCGGTGCATCCAGAAGAACTGATCGATAAATTCCCAGGCCGTGCACCTATCTGGGCGCATCGTGCTGTTGATCAGATGCTCATCGCTCAGGAGCTGAGCTGACATGAGCTGGTTCTCTGAACTCGATCGTCTCCAGCCCCTCGTCGATGACCTCGCATTCCTTCCCGTCGGTTGGGGAAATGAAGGCAAAGGACCGATGCTCAATGGCTGGCAGAAACATGCTGGCTTCAGCGTTGATCAGCTGCAAACCGCTGATGGCATGCGATCCGTTGGTGCTCGCACTGGGCTGCTAACAGGGCCGCTCCTTTGCTTTGACTTCGACGGTGAAACAGCCCTCGGGCTGGGGATTTATCCATGGGAAGCCACTACCTGGCAGGTCCATCGCGATAACGATCCTTTCCGCCTGAAGGTGCTCTGCCGGCCAACGCCAGAACAGCTCGAGATGCTGCCTCAGCAACTTGATGGCACGGTCGAATTTCAGGGCAAAACGATCACCGCACCAAAGCAAGACGACGCCAAAGGCGAAGCCCTTGAGGTGTTCTTCTTTGGTGGCCGGCAAGTGATCGTCCTGGGAGAGCACCCATCGAGCGGCGGCAATTATTTCTGGCCTGCTGGGCTCGGCCCTGAAGCACTAAACGCTCCACCTGATGACTGGTGGGCTCATGCCGTCAGCATCGCGCTGAAGCAAACAGCCTTGGCTGCTTCTGGGTCTAGGCCATCAAAAACACGCAACGGCACCCGTCGACTCGATCCCTGCCCGATCTGCGGCAGACATTCGGGCCGTGGTGGTTCTGCTCTCTGGTGTGACGAGACATCCGATGGGCTGATCCTTTGCATGCCTGGATCCACCTTCAGCGCAGAGCAGTCCCATGGGCCGCTCTCGATTGGTCAGGTCGTCAACGGTTACGCGCTGGTCAAGCGCACCGGTGATGTCCTCACCTTCAAGCCTCATCAACCCCTTCCGTGCCGGCGGAAACGAAATGCCCGGAACCAACACCTCGCCCGATTGGCGGTAACTGCCTCATGACTTCCATTCCCTCCATTTCAGAAATCAACCTGGAACTTGATGAAGCCAGGGCACTCACTGAAGAAGACCTCACGCGATATTTCACCGCGCAGGTTGAACAGGCACTGCTACATGCACCTGACCCTGATTCCCCTCCGCCAGCGCCGCTAATCACCGTCAACGGCCAGACCTACCAATGGGCCGCTAACTATTACCGCTTGATTTCCACGAGCAAGCTCAAGCGAAAGATCGTCGAGATCGCACGGGTCACCAAAGTGCCGCTCAAGGATGGCGGCGAAAGCCATCCATTCATGAAGCCTCGGTTCATTACTGAAGCGCTGCAATGGATCCAGCTACGGACAGAACGCGACGCAGAAGAGCTCAACCCTGATGGCTACGTCAATTGCCGCAATGGAGTGCTGCACATTTCATGGGATGGATCCCGCCCTATCCCCACGCTGGAAATCCATGACCCGGAACAGCACCTCTTCACTGATCCCCCTGGCGTCACTTACAACGCCGAGGCCGATCTGACCTACGCCAATCAACTTCTCGAATGCTTCAGCGTTGAAGGCCGTGCCCTCTTCCTGGAGGTGGCCGGCGCAACGCTCGATGTTGATGCCGTCCGCAGTCGTGGCCATCGCATCCCCGCGACGATGCTCATCGGTACCGGCAAGAACGGCAAGGACACCATCCGCGAAGCATTGGGCCGGCTGCATGGCAGCAGTTCCGTCGCGATCCTTTCCATCAAGGATTGGCAGGGCTACGAATCAGGGTCCGGTCGAGGCCGATTCAGCGTCTCGCAACTGGATCGCGCACGACTCTCCATCGGTTCTGAGAACAGCGGCGCTTTCAAGATCGACAACCTCGAATCACTAAAGGCCGCCATCACCGGTGAGCCGATGTACGTCGAAGACAAAGGCATCAAAGGGAACTGGATCACCCCACGGGCTGCCTTCCTGTTCTTCCTGAATCAGCCGCCACTGCTTGATGGAGGCAGTGCTGCAATCGCCTCGCGCTGGGGTGTCATCAAGATGCCGCACACCTACAGCGTTCAACCCAAACCCGGTCAGAAAACAGCAGACCCACGGTTCAAACACGATCCTGATTTCTTGGCGGAGAAAGTCCTGCCAGGCCTGCTCAATCTCCTGATCCAAACCCTTGGGGATGTTGTGCAGCATGGCTTCAGCCTCGATGCAGTCAGCGATGACCTGCAAGAGCTCAGAGAAGCTACCTGCCACATTCATGGCTTCCTCCGTGATGCCGGCTATCGCGTCACCAATGACATCACCGATGAAGTCGAGGCCAAGGACATCTGGGAAGACCTGACGCGCTGGTACAAGGACAACGATTGGATGGCCATGGATCGCATTGGCGATTGGAAGTTCATCAGCACCAAAGACGGTGACGAACCAATCCGCGCTGCCCGATTGCTGCCCAAACGGCTCATGCAGCTCTATCCAGACATCAAGCCCGATAGAGCCACAACCTCCGATCGAAGAGTGCTGGTTTATGGCATCAAACGGGTGGGGGCAAACACAACTGATCTGGGGGCAAATGAATGCCCCTTCTGAAGGCAAAGGAGGCAAACCGGAGGCAAGCACGGATGCAAATGTTCAGTGATTGCAGTCGCGCGGAGGCAACGGAGGCAAATCAACTATTACGTCAGACCACAGAACTGACAATCAGGAGACCGGGGGCAAACTGCATCCGCTGCGGAGTCAAATCGGTGGCAAATCTGGTGGCAAGATCCCAGTCACACCAATACTTCGGAGGCAATGGAGCTAAACCTCTATATCTATTCAATGTTTTATTAAAAGGGGTATATAAAACGCGTGGAGAAATATCTGACCGGGGTAGGGCATTTTGCCTCCATTGCCTCCTTGCCTCCGACATAGAACCGCTAATCTTGGTTCATGAGCCAAACGGTCGTAAAACAAACGGACCCTTCAGAGGGCAAATCTGCTCCGGGGAAATACAAGCGCAAGCGGTCCCAAGAACTCATCACACGTGATATTCGGGCCTACGAACTGCACATGAATGGTTCCTCCATTCGGGCCATCGGTGATGACATCGGCGTTAAGTCCTCCCGCACTGCATGGGAAGCAGTTAGGCGAGGGGAAAAGCATGTCGAGGAAAACGGAATCAACATCACCCGGCGAACGATTGAAATTGACCAGCTGTTCAAGAACACCCTTGGACACCTTGCAGGGGAAATCTCACGCCAGGCCGGCGAGGGCCGGATTCAAACGATCGAGCGCAGCGATGGCTCGAGGGAGATCCGCAGGACAAAAGGAATCGATCCCCGCACTGCTGAGGCGCTGGCCAGATCCGCTGATCAGTGGGCTCAGTTCCTGGGCATCACTGATCGCGCCAATGAAACGACTCAACAGGCCACGGTGATCAACCTGAGTGCTCCTGCCGATGGCGCTTCTTTCTCTGATCGCTGGAGCTCTGCAGAGACTGTCGATGTGACCACGAGTGAGAGCAAAAGTGAGAGCACAGACCTACTCATGCCGGCAGATGCAAGTGCAGACCTGCATAGACCTACGCCTAGCGGAGGCGTCAAAGGGACTTCTGGCCATCCCGCAGTCGGGACACCTGCCCTCGAGCAGCAGGAGCTGATCTGATGACTGTTGCCCCCGTCGCCGGCAGTGCCGGCATCGAGATCCGCGAGCCCACGCTCACCCAGCGCCTCATGTTGGATGCGCCACACGGCGATGACCTTTGCGTGATCAGTGCTCGAGGCACAGGCAAGAGCTGGGGCATTGCGCTGCTGGTGGCCAGGGACGCGGCGCACTTCAAATCGAAGTTCAGCTGCCTGATTACTCGAACCACCTTTCAGGGCCTCACCGAGCTCCAGGGCCTGCTGTGGCGCTACCTGACGGTGGCATTCCCAGGCACGACCTACTCGAGCGGGGACCTGACATTCAGGCTCGGCGGCAAGGACATGCCATTCGGGAAGCTCGAGCTGGCTTACACCGGTGCTGGCCCAGCTGAGCAGGTGAAGGCACTGGCCCGGCTGCAGGGTCGATCGTTCATCACGGCGATCCATGACGAGGTGGGAAATCACTTCGACAGTGCGTTTATCGACCAGGCCGCTGCCACGTTGCGTGGACCTGCTGGGGTGCCGACGAGGACCATCCTGCTGGGGAATCCTGGCGGTCCAGCGCATCCATGGCTGCAGGCGAGATATGGGATTCCAGCGGGTTATCCAGAGCCAGGGAAGGCCTCGAGGTTCTGGTCAGAGGATCTGGGCAAGCACGTCATCTTTGCCAGTTTCACGGCCAGCTCGAATCAGCATTTGGATGTTGATGCCTATATCCGGAACATCAGGATTGCAGCTGCTGATGACCCTGCGCTGCTGGATGCGTGGCTGCATGGGCGGCTGGATGTGGACATTGCTGGAGCGTTCTTTGGCTCGAGCTTCGGGATCCGGAGATCACTGCGAGATGTGCGACCTGGCGGCATCAGACAGGACGTACTGCGTCGAGCGTTTGTCTGCATGGACTGGGGCTGCAGTGCACCGACAGTGGCGTATTTGTGTTTACCAGATCCAGAGGGTGCACCAAAGGGGAGCATCCATTTACTGGATGAGTTTTATGTAGCTGCCAGCACGGCGGGTGGGCAGCGTGACTGGACGCGTGGCACTTATCTGAGCAATGCCGAGCAAGCAGTGGGAATTATGGAGTGGCTGAGCCGCTGGGGATTAAGGACTGGGAGCACGAGTGTGGTTGCAGACGATGCGGTGTTTAACGCGACGGGAGGGCCGAAAGGGAGTGTGGCGGGGGACTTTAAGGATGCGGGCTGCCCGTTGGTTAGGGCTGGGAAGATGCAAGCGAGGGAGGCATCGGGGCTGAGTTTGGTGCGGACGATGTTGCAGGCAGCTGGGAGGGATCCAGAGACGCCGTGGCTGCTGTGGACTAGGTCGTGTGAGGGTTTAATGGCTACATGGCCGACGCTGCCTAGGCATCCGAGGGATGTGGAGCGGATTGCAGATGGCTGTGCGAATCACAGTTTGGATGCGGTGAGATATGGGGTGCAGTGGTGGCGGAGCAAGTGGGTAGCAAACAGGCCGGTGGCTGTGTATTAGGGATGAAGATAATTAAGGGAGATGTTGTGAGGTTGGCGTCAAGTGTGACGCGTGCTGAATTTGGGGTGGAATTATGTGATGAGGATGGCGAGATGTTGGAGATTGATGGTGTTGTTGAGAGTGAGAGGAATGAATATTGGGTGAAAGTAATTATCAGGAGAATGATTCCAATGGGGAGGTTATGCAGGGCTGCGGAGGGCGCGGTGCTGCGAAGGGTGAGGAGAGATGAGGTATTGGGTGTAATTGAGGGTGAAGCGCGGTTATGGCCTGATGCGAGGTCGCTGCAGGGAGTGAATGATGAGCGCAGGGGAAAGGCGCGGAAGGAAGTTATGCCAGTGATGTGGACCGTTGGTGCAGAGGAGTGCCCAGCCGAAAATTCCCCGAGTGGGCGATGGCCTCAGCAGAGGTCTGATGGATAATTCAGGCATGGATGAGCCTGCTCCCAAAATCATCTCCCGCAAGGAAGCGCAGGCCCAAGGTCTCAAGCGCTACTACACAGGCAAGCCTTGCAAGCACGGCCACATAGCAGAACGCTCTGTAAGCGATAGAAAATGCCTTGAATGCAACCGTTCAAATGTGTCTAGGTTTAGAGAAAATCACCCTGAAAGTATTAGAGAAACCAACAAGAAAGGCTGGTCAAAACTCTCGCCAGAACATAAGCGAGAAAAGGCAAAACGCTATAGAACCAACAATCGCGAAAGCTATCTGCAAGGAATGCGCAACCATTATGAGCAAAACAAAGCTTATTACAAGCAGAGAAGGCATGAAACCCTGCGAAATTTAGCCGATCAATACAATGAATTGAGCGCAGAAGAGCAGCAACGTGTAGATGCAATTTATGCTGAGGCCAATGAATTAAACGCACGCGATGGAGCACGCTCTTGGCACGTTGACCACATCAAGCCATTAGCCAAAGGCGGCAAACATCACCCCGACAACCTTCAGATACTCACCGCCGAAGAGAACCTAAGCAAAGGAGCAAAGTACGAGGCAGAAGATTCTTAAGCAGATTCGATCGGAACAAAATCTTCCTCAGTTCCGTTACCAAGCTCAGCCTCAACGGGCGCAACCAAGCAAAGCCCGGCATCATGCGCGGACTGACGCCTGATCCATGCATCGGTCCCTGCGCCTGTCCTTATCGCTGAGCGGTGTTGCTGCACTGGCACTCGCTAATGGCGCTCTGCTGCCTGCCATTGCTCAAGAGGCAGGTGGCGCAGAAGATCTGGGGGTGATGGAGATCAACCTCAAGGATGCTGTTCAGTTCAATTGGGGTTTCCAAGGCGCATTGCAAGGAGCAGGAACACCGAATCAAGCAGGTATTGGTGGGTTCTTGCCCCTGTCTGTTGGCGAGAACAGTGTGTTCTTTGCTGATGTGTTGCTCAATGCCAACTTTGCTGATTACGGCGGCAACAGCAGCATCGTCAATACAGAGGTTGCTGGAACAACGATCAGCACCTCATCAAGGCTTGGCTACCGCTGGCTGAATGGAGACCGCAGCTGGATGTTCGGGGTGAATGCTGGTTACGACAGCCGCCCGATGAATACAGGCAATGCTGAAACAGGTGTCACGCTCTACGACAAGGAAAGTGCTTTTTTCCAGCAGATCGCAGCAGGTTTAGAAGCAGTCTCTGATACCTGGAACTTCACTGCCTATGCCCTTGTCCCTGTTGGTGATACAGAGCAGCAGCTAAATAGAGCCTTTCAAGGCGGGGCGCTTGATACCTACGGGCTTGATGTTGGTTATGCAATCACTCCAGAGTGGGATGCCTCAATTGGTTACTACTACCAAAGCGGTGATCTAGGAGAAGCAGATGGATCTGGCGTGCAGGTCGAGCTGGATTATCAGATCGCTTATGGTTTAACTGCTGGTATCAATGTTTCCTATGACGAAGCGTTTGAAACCAGAGTTTCAGGCAACATTGAGTATCGCTTTGGCAGCAATAGTTCAGCTGCAGAAACGAAGAAAAAAGCATGGCAAAAGCCAACCATTCAAGCTTTATCTGAAAGTGTTAAAAACAGAAATATCCGCGTTCATGATGCAGCAGGTTCATGCAAAGTGTTTGATCCGCGCAATGGTAAATTTATAAATTCGGTACCCCAAAGTCAGTTCCAGTTTATGGATGAAATTATTAATCCCGGCGCGTCCCTGGAAATTATTAATGCTGATGGACAAGTGGTAAAGTTGCATTGTAGCCCTGGCGCAAAAGATGCAACCGCTAACGGCTGGGAGCCCGCTTGAGTACAAGCCCATCTAGGATCTAATATCTCATCAAAACTCGCTTAAAGCAGCTCATTGGCGGTTCAATACCTGGCACGATTGAGCGCAGTTGAGCAGAAGTAGATCAGGCAATTAGTTATTCAATAGGAACGAAATCTTCCTCAGTGCCATTCACAAGTTCACCGCCAGTAAGTGCCCCGAGAGTGTCGACAACGGTGGGATAGGGATCCTCTCCGAGCTTTGCCTTGGCTCGCTTCCATCTCTCAACATCTCAACCCTCAGCAGGGTGGCAGTAAAAAACCCCACTCATGAGAGCGGGGCATTGCGTTGAAAGGGCTTGGCTCAGAAGGCGCAGCCGTCACCACCGCTAAGAGGACTGATCATCTGACCAGAGTTCTCGCTGAACTTGCCTGACATGTAGGACGTACCACCAGGACCAGAGTTGGCGCCGAGTTCAGCAACAGGGTTGAGTGATTTCCCGAAGCTGTCCATCCCAGCGGCTGGTTCGAAGGTTTCAGTCATGTAGGTCGAACCACCAGGACCAGCAGTGCCGCCGAGGTGTGGAGCGGTGCCTGGGTTGTCGATGATGATTCCATGCTCATTCCTACCTGCATCAAAGCCAGGAGAGGGGACGTCCCCGCAGGTCGCCATGACACTCCCTGCATAGGCAGCTAAATCGTATAAACCAGGAAAAACCAAGCTTTCTGCTGTCATGAAAGTCGAACCACCAGGACCAGCAGTGCCGCCGACGTTCTCCCTCATGCCGAACACCACATCGTTGTTGTCTTGGTCACCAGATCTGATGTCCTCGAAGTAAACAACTTGTATGCCCTTAATGGAACGATCAATGCCGGGGAAGCGGCTACCAATGGGCACGTTTTGACCACAACCTTCTTGGATCCCCACATCGTTGGCGTCGTAGTCACCAACGGTCCTGTCTTCAAAGGTGCTGGCACCACCGTTTGTCCAGATTTTCGTTGGACGACCTTCACCTCTAAGGGAGTCGCCGCCACCACCTGTCGTGAAGTGGTTGTCATCAACGATCACGCTTCCTTTGGTGTCGATGTCTTGAGGCTTGAAAACACCCTCACCCCCAAGGGGGCCCAACAGCTGACCACCGGGTCCTTTGTAAAAGGTTTGTCCATCTTGTTGAACCAGTGAAAGAGGTCCACGAACGCCAAGTGCAAGATCGCCTTGAGGAGCTGGTTTACCGGTGATTGCATCGAAGGTGACCATGTGAGGCATGGATTTAAAAGCGGTGGAGGGTCTCCCCTCTCGATGAACCAACCATCGGCCGAATCAACGGTTCACCTGGCGACCTGCCTCACCAACAGCTGTGAGGTTGGTCACAGGTGCTCAAAACCTAGTCACCACCTAGGCGGGCACCGCTTCCACCCGCCGGACTTCTGCATCGTTTCCCAGGCTTCGATGGCGTTGTGCCTGAGCATCCTGCGCACCACAGGCTGACCACTGCCGCGTAACGGTCTGGTCTCCACTACCACCCACTTCGCATGGGCTGTAGGCATGTCATTCCTGAACCGGCAGACCTTCTGTTGCTCTGTGCTTAGTAGCCACCCTTCCCCGTCTTTCGGGGCGTGGCGATCAACAAGAGGGCGATCC
>Ga0189288_10242_pt1 | contig 34070 bp, 33 predicted proteins | sample UW105minimetaG_FD_130316 | JGI IMG/M metagenome (GOLD analysis project Ga0189288, IMG submission 130316) | Marine microbial communities from the Costa Rica Dome - UW105 mini metaG | ecosystem: Environmental > Aquatic > Marine > Oceanic > Photic zone | place: Costa Rica: the Eastern Pacific... | reverse complement strand
TTGTATCTGGTTAAGATTACCAACGGAAATAAACAGACAACAAGAAAGTTGGTTATAGAATAGTAAAAAAGTATAAAAACATTAAGATCAATAGGTCGTCTACAAAATATGTGGACGACTTATTTTTTTGTAATTTTTGTTGGTAGTCCATCAATACTCGTTTGGTTTTTTTCTTTCCAATATTGTTCTATTTTTTCTTCTCCTTGGTTAGTGGCCCAATCATTTAAATCATTTCGTTCTCCTATATATTCATAAAAAGGAATAGACATACCACAAGAAGTTTGTGCAGAATCGATAGTAATATCAAAAATTTGACGAGTTCCTGGTGTTTTTGGAAATAAAGAAATTACATCACTCCAAGCTTTATCATTTGGTTTTATTTCTTTTCCTTTTCCGTACAAACGTAAAATATTTGGTGTTTTTTCAAAAGAACAAAACATAATAGTTATGCGTTTATTTTCTAATAAATGTGCAGCTGTTTCGTTTCCGCTTCCTGTAACATTTAGCCATAAAACTCGGGTTTCATTCATTACTTTAAAAGAATCCATTCCTTTAGGTGATAAATTTATACGTCCGTTTTTAGGTGCTGTAGCGACAAAGAATATTTTTTGTGCTTCAATAAATTTTTGAAGCCTTGTGGTAATTTTAGTATAAAATTTTGACATATTTATAAGGTAAAATTATCTAAAAAATCTTTTTTAAATTTCTGACCTAAAGGTATTTTATTTGAATTAATTATTACAGTATTTCCCTCAACATATTCCAATTTATTTTTATTAATAATGAATGATTTATGCACTTGCTTAAAAATAGATGCTGGCAACTCCTTATAGATGCTTTTCAAAGTTTTATAGACCACAAAAAAGGTAGTTTCTAAATGAACTTTTATATAGTCTCCTATACTTTCTATATACAAAATATCTTCAATTTTGATTTGATGTAGCTTTTTGTTGGACTTTATTATAAGACTATTATTTGTTTTGTTTTTTAAATCTTTAATTTTGGAAACTGCTTTTACAAAACGCTCGAAAGAAAAAGGTTTTAAAAGATAATCTATAGCGTTTAACTCAAAACCATCTAATGCATATTCTGAATATGCTGTTGTAAAAATTACTTTAGGAGGGTTTTGTAGAGACTTGTAAAAAGAGATGCCAGAGAGTTGAGGCATATTAATATCTAAAAAAAGCAAATCAATAGCATTTTTTTTTAAATAGTCTAATGCCTCTAGTGCATCATTACAAATATGTTTCAAATCTAGGTAATCAATTTTATTTACAAATGATTTTAATACATTTTGAGAAGAGGGTTCATCATCAATTATAATACAGTGTATTTTCATTTTTTTAAATTTATAGATAGTAATACTGAAAAAACGCCATCCTTAATTTCAGTTTTAAATGTATGTTTTTCAGGATATATTATTGACAAATTTTCTTTAACGTTTTTTAAGCCAATTCCTTTGTCTTTATTGTTTTCTAATTGAATGTTTTTATTAAAATTATTAGACACATTAAAGATTAAACTATTGTCTATTTCATTCAAATTAATTTTTACATAAGGGTTTTTAATTCCACTTTTTAAACCATGTTTGAAGCTGTTTTCTATTATGGGCAAAAAAAGCATTGGATAGATTTCTTTTTGTTCATCAACCTCATAGTCAAAGAGGACTTTTGAGTTTTTTATATGTCTATTTTTTTCAAAAGCAATGTAGTTTTTAATCAAATCGATTTCTTTTTTAAGAACAATTTTATCTGCTTCAACATCATAAATTACATATCTTAAAATATCTGATAATTGTAAAATTGCATTGGTAACGTCCTCTTTTTTATCGATAGCTAAAGAGTACAACACGTTTAAAGAATTGAATAAAAAATGTGGGTTTATTTGTCCTTTTAAATAATACAATTGATGTTCAATTTCCTGCTTTTGCGCTTTTAAAACTTTGTTTTCAACTTGATTTAAATAGACCCAATCTTCTGCTAATTTTGATAAAGTAGAAAGTGTAAAAAAGATAAAAAAGATAAAGTATATCTCCACGTTATTGTGATAACTTATAAAGTAATAATCTTTAAAAAAAGTATTTATGATGAATTCAAAAAACAATGGGTTTAATTCTGAAAAAACGATAAGGTTTAGAACAAAAAACACACAGAAAAGGAGATTTTTCTCTTTTTTGAGATATTTTGGAATTAAAAAATACAGGTTGATAGAAACAGGGATTATTAATGTAATTACAAAGCAAATGGTGTAGATGTAATCAATTTTTTCTGGACTTGTTCTTCCGGAAAAAAGAAATAATAAAAAGATAAAAGAACAAACCCATAATATAGCATTAAACACAACTATATTATGAGAGTTTGTTCTTTCTAAAAGGGTTTTATTCTGTATCACTTGTTTTACTTAATGTGTATTTTGTAGATGTTTTCCACTTGTCTTCATCCTCAGAATTCATGTACTTTTCAATAAATTTTTCTAATTCTGTAGAGGAAGCAGTGAGTAAATATTTATCCTTTAAAGGGCCTACTTTGGTATGTTTCATCTTTATTTTTTTTTCTTTAAAAAGCGCTTCAATTTTATCTTCATCCAACCATCGTATTTCTATTTCCCCCTTGTTATTAACATCATATTTTACCAAACTATGGGTATAGATTAAATGGCTTTCCAGTAAGTTGCCAATATCATTTTGATGCTCTAAAGGATAAAAATCTAAAAAAGTTTGGTTGTTAATTTTAAAGGGAGTTGCTAAAAATAAAGACTCTTCTCCTTTGTGTTTTCGTTGAATATAATAGCTGTTTTTGTATTCACTATATAACTGTGATTCCTTTTTTTTCATCTTTTTAAGTGGGTTCTCTTTTTTCATTTGATCTTTAACAGAAATAAATGTCCACACTCCTTTTGAAGTGTCTGTCCATTTTCCAATAAAGCGCTCATCAAAAGAAATTGATTTTTTAGTGTAAAAAGGATTTAATGATTTTACAACACAAGAACTTAAAAAAAGGATACAAGTAATACCTAAAAACGTGTTTCTAATTTTCATGATGGTTAAATTTATAATTATTTGACACAAAAAAAGAACAGATTTCCTTCTATTAAAAATTTTTTAGATAAACACTCTTTTTTTCTCGGTAAAAAAGAGTTTTATAAAATTAATCAATCCAATTTTTACAGCGATCTACAGCTTTTTGCCATGTATTATATAATTTTTCTCTTTTTTTAGAAGTGAAAGAGGGGATGAATTCCTTGTCTATTTTTCTTCTTGTTAAGACCTCCTCTTGTTTCCACAAACCAACACAAATACCAGCTAAATAAGCAGCTCCCATTACAGTAGTTTCAGAAATTTCTGGTCGTTCTACTTTTGTGTTTAATAGATCTGCTTGAAACTGCATTAACAAGTTATTTTTACATGCTCCACCATCAACCTTTAAAGAGGTTAATTCAGTTTCTACATCGTTAAGCATGGCATTTATAACGTCTTTAGTTTGATATGCTAATGATTGTAAAGTTGCTTTTATTAAGTGATTTTTTCCAGTATCACGTGTTAAACCAAAAACGGCTCCACGCGCATACATATCCCAATAAGGGGCTCCTAAACCAGCAAAAGCAGGAACCACCACAACAGGGTTTTCACCCTCCACCAAATTCGCTAATGCTTCACTTTCTTTGGCGTCACTTATAACTTGTAATCCATCACGCAACCATTGTATTGCAGCACCTGCAACAAATACACTTCCTTCCAATGCATAATATACTTTGTTGTCAATTCCCCAAGCAATTGTGGTTAACAAATTATTTTTAGAGTATTCTAGTTCTGTTCCTATGTTCATCAACATAAAACAACCAGTTCCATAGGTGTTTTTGGCTTCACCTTTGCTAAAACAAGCTTGCCCAAAAAGGGCAGATTGCTGGTCTCCAGCAATTCCAGCAATGGGAATGGTAACACCATCTAATTCAAAATTCCCAAAATGATACGAAGAAGGTTTTACTTCAGGTAACATTGCTGAAGGAATTTTTAATTCTGATAGCAATTTTTTATCCCAACACAAATTTTTGATATCGTATAGCATGGTTCTTGAAGCGTTGCTATAGTCCGTTGCATGAACTTTTTTGTTGGTTAAATTCCAAAGCAACCAAGTATCAACCGTTCCAAAAAGTAAATCTCCTTTTTCAGCGTCTTCTTGTGCGGCTTCAACATTGTTTAAAATCCAATTGATTTTTGTTGCTGAAAAATAACTATCAACCACCAAACCTGTCGTTTTTTTAATATAATTTTCTAAGCCTTTTTGTTTTAATTGTTCACAAATAGTAGCCGTTCTTTTATCTTGCCAAACAATTGCGTTGTAGATTGGTTCTCCGGTATTTTTATTCCATACAATTGCTGTTTCACGTTGATTTGTAATTCCAATTCCAACAATTTCCAATGATGAAATATTCGCTTTTTTTATCACTTTTTTTACCGTTGATAATTGCGATTTTAAAATTTCTTTTGGATCATGTTCTACCCAACCAGATTCGGGGAAAATTTGGGTAAATTCTTGTTGTTCCATGGCAACAATTTCTCCTTGTTCGTTTACAATTACAGAACGAGAACTTGTGGTTCCTTGGTCTAAAGCTAAAATATATTTGTTTGCCATTTTTTATTTCAAATAAAGAGATAGCAATTTACAAAATTATTCTGCTAAAATTCCACGTTTTTTTAGTGGAGAGACCATTCGAAGTGAACCTTCTTTAATGGTATTTTTTTTGAAAAGAAAAGTTTTATCAAATAAGGTATTTCCTTCAAAAAAACTAACATGAAAGCGATTGTGTAATTTGAATAATTCAGGTTGAATAAACTCTACTTTTGCAAAAGAATTAGCAGGTAAAAGATCTAATTTTTTGCGCATTAACGAAGTTGTTTTTGTTTCAGAAAAGCCCTGAGTAACAATGACAACCATTTCTAAATCAATGTCTTTTTTATTAATGATATACACATTCCAATCATCTGTTTTATAAATATCATTGTATTCATAAACCACTGCAATTTCTACTCCTGTAACTTCTGGTATTTGAATGTCTTTTTTCATTGATTACAAAGTGGACTCAATCTAATTCACTGTATGCATCTGAGTTTTCATCACTGTCTTTTTTACCTCGTAAATGTATTGACAATACTGAAAACAAGAACTTAAACAATTACAATTATTACAGAAGAACTAGCATTCATATCTTACAATTTTAAATAACCGATTTAAACTGCTCTAAGAAACGTTTATCATTTTCATAAAACATTCTTATATCTGGAATTTGATATAACAACATGGCAATACGTTCAATTCCCATTCCAAATGCATAACCGGAATATTTTGTTGAATCTATATTTGCGTTTTTCAATACATTAGGATCAACCATACCACACCCCATAATTTCTAGCCAACCAGTTCCTTTGGTAATTCTATAATCTGTTTCCGTTTCTAATCCCCAATAAATATCTACTTCAGCACTTGGTTCTGTAAATGGAAAATAGGACGGGCGCAACCTAATTTTAGATTTACCAAACATCTCTTTTGTAAAGTATAAAAGTGTTTGTTTTAAATCTGCAAAGGAAACATCAGTATCTATGTACAAACCTTCCACTTGATGAAAAATACAATGTGCACGAGCAGAAATATCTTCGTTTCTAAAAACCCTTCCAGGAGAGATGGTCCTAATTGGCGGTTTATTTTCTTCCATATAACGAACCTGCACAGAAGAAGTGTGTGTTCTCAACAAAGTATCAGGATTTTTATCAATAAAAAAAGTATCCTGCATATCTCTTGCTGGATGATATTCAGGAAGATTTAAAGCAGTAAAATTATGCCAGTCATCTTCAATTTCTGGTCCTTCAGAAACGGTAAAACCAATTCTATTAAAAACCTCAATAATCTGATTTTTAACTAATGATATTGGATGACGAGAACCTATTTCAATGGGTTCTGAAGGGCGAGTTAAATCTCCATAAATACGTTTTTCACTGGAAGAATTTTCTATAGACTCATTTAATTCAGCAACTTTTAGTTCGGCAGTTTTTTTTAAAGTATTTAATGCTTGTCCAAAATCTTTACGCAGTGTAGCATCAACATTTTTAAATTCTGCAAATAAATCTTTTAGTAGCCCTTTACTTCCTAAATATTTTATTCTGAACGCTTCAACATCTTCTTTGGAAGTTGTTTTAAAAGCGTTTACATCTCCAATTAGTTCTTTTACTTTATCTAACATCTTACTTTTAGGAATAATTAGGGTACAAATTTAAGATTTTTAAATGAAAAGCAATGCAGGTTTTAAGAAGAGTTAGCAACTAAAAAATCTGTTTTACGAAATCGTTTGAGAAAATTATACAAAAGAGGAAAATAAAATAAAAATTTAAATTTAACACATTGGAAATTAATTATATTTGCCGAATATCAATTGTTATAATCATAAAAAAAGAACAATTAAATTATGGAGTCTAAAATTAATACTTTTATGGATTACGTTAACTCACGTAATTCTAATGAACCAGAATTTTTACAAGCTGTACATGAGGTTGCAGAAACTGTAATTCCGTTTATAGAAAACAATCCTAAATACCAAGGTAAAAAATTGTTGGAAAGAATGGTAGAACCTGAAAGAACACTTATGTTCAGAGTTCCTTGGGTTGATGATAGCGGAGAAACACAAGTAAACAGAGGGTATAGAGTAGAGTTTAATTCTGCAATTGGCCCATACAAAGGAGGTTTGCGTTTTCATCCATCAGTAAATTTATCAATTTTAAAGTTTTTAGGTTTTGAGCAAGTATTTAAAAACTCTCTTACTACTTTACCAATGGGTGGAGGAAAAGGAGGGTCAGACTTTAACCCTAAAGGAAAATCAGATAGAGAAGTAATGGCTTTCTGCCAAGCTTTTATGTCAGAGTTATTCCGTCATATTGGAGCAAATACAGATGTTCCTGCTGGAGATATCGGAGTGGGAGGAAGAGAAATTGGGTTTATGTTCGGTCAATACAAAAAATTACGCAATGAGTTTGTGGGTGTTTTAACAGGAAAAGGTGCAAGTTGGGGAGGTTCTTTGATAAGACCAGAAGCAACAGGATATGGAAATGTATATTTTGCTCAAAATATGTTAAAGGCAAACAGTAATTCTTTTGAAGGTAAAACAGTAGTAATTTCTGGTTCTGGAAATGTTGCTCAATATGCTGCTCAGAAAGCAACAGAATTTGGAGCAAAAGTTGTTTCAATGTCAGATTCTTCTGGACACATTTATGATGCAGACGGAATTGATGCAGAGAAATTAGCTCACGTTATGGAAATTAAAAATGTTCGTAGAGGAAGAATCAAAGAATACCTCAATAAATACCCAAATGCAGAATTCTTTGCAGGAGCTAGACCTTGGGGAATTAAATGTGATGTTGCTTTACCATGTGCTACTCAAAATGAGTTGAATGGAGAAGAAGCAAAAACGTTAATTGCAAACGGCTGTATCTGTGTTTCTGAAGGAGCAAATATGCCTTCTACACCAGAGGCAATAGAAGTATTTATGGATGCAAAAATTTTATTCGCTCCAGGAAAAGCTTCCAATGCTGGGGGCGTTGCAACATCTGGTTTAGAAATGAGTCAAAACTCTTTACGATACAATTGGACAAGAGAAGAGGTGGATGCAAAATTACACGCAATTATGAATGATATTCATGCATCTTGTGTTAAATATGGAACACAAGCAGATGGTTTTGTAGATTATGTAAAAGGAGCCAATGTTGCTGGTTTTGTAAAAGTAGCAGACGCAATGTTAGATCAAGGAGTAGTATAATTTTATATTTTATATATTAGTTTAAAAGCGCATCAATTTTGATGCGCTTTTTTTATTTTAACAGATCAGTTTTATAATTATTACTTTTACATAATGATTTAAAAAATCAACACAATTAATGGCATTAATAATTCACTTTTTACTGGGGTTTATTCCATCTTTTTTAGGCTCTTTAACACCAAGTATGTTGAATATGTCAGCTATAAAAATGAATATAGAAAGAGGTAAAAAGGCTGCTGTCTGGTTTTCTATAGGAATTTCCTCAGTTATTTTACTTCAAGCTTATCTTGGAGTATTGTTATCAAAATACATTCTTGAAAACCCAATGATTTTAGAATGGTTAGAAAAGGTAGCAATTATAATTTTTATGGGACTATCTATTTATTTTTATATTCAATCGAAAAAGGAAAAAAAGAAACAAAACCATAAATCAACCAAAGGGAAAAACAGCTTTCTTATTGGTGTTTTTTTATCACTTTTAAACATGTTTTCAATTCCTTTTTATTGTGTTTTAGTTACAACTTTAGAAATGCTAGCGATGCTAGAATTTAACCAGAGCAATATTTTATTTTTTGTCTTAGGATCTGCATTGGGTACTCTTTTAATTTTAAGTATTTACATTAAGTATTCCAAAATTATTCAGCAAAAATTAGAAAGATTTACAAAAGATATTAATTTAGTTTTGAGTTTTTTAACAGCAATAGTGGCTGTTTTTACACTTTTAAAATTCTTTATATAAAATGAAAGTTTTTAGAAATACTGTTTTAGAGGGAAAACACAACAAACCCATTTTAGTGGATACTTTTTTTATGGATAATAGTCGACCCAAGCCAATCGTTATTTTTTGCCACGGTTACAAAGGATTTAAAGATTGGGGCTCTTGGAACTTGATGGCCGAGAAATTTGCTGAAGCAGGGTTTTTCTTTATAAAATTTAATTTTTCTCATAACGGAGGAACGATGGAACAACCCGAAGATTTTCCAGACTTAGAAGCTTTTGGAAATAATAATTACACTAAAGAGTTAAACGATTTAGAATCTGTAATCGATTGGATTTCTGAAGATTCGGACTTTAAAAATGAAATCGATATAGATTCTATTTCATTACTTGGACACAGCAGAGGTGGTGGAATTGTTTTAATAAAGGCAAATGAAGACTCTCGGGTAAAAAAAGTAATTACACTAGCAAGTGTTTGTGATTTTGCAAAGAGAACAGCAACCATTGGAGATTTAGAAAACTGGAAAAAGGAAGGTGTAAAATATGTTTTAAATGGAAGAACAAAACAGCAAATGCCACATTTTTATCAGTTTTATGAAGATTTTATTCAGAACAAAGAAAGGCTAGACATTAAAAAAGCCATTGAAAGTTTAAAGATGCCAACATTAATTATTCATGGAGATAATGACACCTCTGTTTTTATAAAAGAGGGTGAAAATTTACATAATTGGAATCCTGATAGTCAGTTTGAAATTATACAAGGAGCAAATCATGTATTTAACACCTCACATCCATGGAAAACCAAAAGGCTTTCAAAAGAACTAGAAAAAGTAACACTTATTTCTATTGAGTTTTTAAAATAGAATCCTATTCAAATTTCGTAATTTCGAAAGATGAAACTCAAACCTCCTTTCAGAAAAATTATTCATGTAGATATGGATGCTTTTTATGCATCTGTCGCAGAATTAGACAATCCAGAATTAAGAGGAAAAGCAATTGCCGTTGGCGGAAGTGAAGTAAGAGGAGTTGTTTCTGCGGCAAGTTACGAAGCAAGAAAATTTGGAGTAAAATCTGCTATGAGTGGTTTTTTAGCAAAACAAAAATGTCCGCATCTAATTTTTGTAAAATCTGATTTTAACCGATATAAAGAAATCTCTTCTAAAGTAAGAAGTATTTTTTATGAGTACACAAATTTAGTTGAGCCTCTCTCTTTGGATGAAGCGTATCTAGACGTTACCGAAAATAAGAAAGGAAATCCCTCAGCAAATACAATTGCAAGAGAAATTAGAGCACGGATTTATGAGGAAACAGGCTTAAGAGCTTCTGCAGGAATCTCTATTAACAAGTTTATTGCAAAAGTAGCCTCTGATATTAATAAACCGAACGGACAAAAAACAATTCATCCAGATGAAGTGATTCCATTTTTAGAAGAATTACCCGTCAATAAATTCTATGGAGTTGGTAAAGTTACTGCCGCTAAAATGTATAATTTGGGGATTTTTACGGGCAATGATTTAAAGAAAAAGTCCTTAGAAGAATTGGTAAGACTCTTTGGGAAATCGGGAAATCATTATTATAATATCGTAAGAGGTATTCATAATAGTTCTGTAAAACCAAACAGAATTCGAAAATCTCTTGCGGCAGAAAGAACTTTTGACAAGAATATTTCCTCAGAAATTTTTATGTTAGAGCGTTTAGAAAAAATTGCAGATGAGTTAGAAAGGCGAATGATAAAGAATGAAACAAAAGGAAAAACGATCACATTAAAAATTAAATACTCAGATTTTACACAACAAACAAGAAGTAAAACAAAAGCAAATTTTATGCAAAGAAAAAACGAATTTTTTCCGGTAGTTAAAGAACTATTGTTTCAAGATAAATTAAAAAATTCTGTGCGTTTATTAGGAATTTCTTTTGGGAACTTAGATACTGAAAAAAAAGAACCTGTATGGGTACAATTACATTTTGAATTTTAATAGCTATCGTTTTATAGGTTTTATAGATTTTAAAATCCTATGTAGTATAGTTAAAACCGTATCTTTATGATATTAAAAATAACAAGAACAAACTCTAAAAACTCAGATTTCATCAATTTGGTTAAAGAGTTAGATGCCTATTTAAAAATTATTGATGGAGATGAACACAATTTTTATAGTCAGTTTAATACTATCGATGTTTTAAATGAAGTTGTGGTTATGTATGTTGATAATAAACCTGTTGGTTGTGGCGCCATAAAAAGGTTTGATGAATTTTCGGTTGAAATAAAAAGAATGTTTGTTTTATCAGAAAAAAGAGGAACTGGAATTGCTAAGAAAGTGTTGATTGAGTTAGAGCAATGGGCAAAAGAATTGGGATACAAAAAATGCGTTTTAGAAACAGGGAAAAGACAAATTGAAGCCGTTAAATTTTACAAAAAATTGAATTATAAAATGATTGAAAGTTACGGGCAATACAAAGGAATTGAAAATAGCATTTGTTTTGAAAAAAAACTATAAATGAACTACAGTTACTGGGAATTAAAAGAATGGTTTACAAACATCGATTTTACAATTATTGGGAGTGGAATTGTGGGTTTAAATTGTGCCTTAGAACTTAAAAAAAATCAACCAAAATCTAAAATTCTAGTTCTTGAAAAAGGGATGTTACCACAAGGGGCAAGCACAAAAAATGCAGGTTTTGCTTGTTTTGGAAGTCTTTCTGAATTGATAGAAGACTTAAAATCTCATTCAGAAGAAGAGGTTTTTAATTTGGTGGATAATCGTTGGAGAGGATTGCAGTTACTAAGAAGTAATTTAGGAGATAAAAATATCGGTTTTCAGCAAAACAAAGGGTTTGAACTATGTGATTCTGAATTATTTTTTGAGGACTGCATTTCTAAAAAAGAGGAAATAAACGAACTATTAAAACCTATTTTTAAAGAACATGTTTTTTCAACTTCAGAGAATATATTTAACTTTAAAAATATTCATAAAAAATACATTGTTAATAATTTTGAAGGTCAGATAGATACAGGAAAAATGGCTTTTGAATTGTTGCAGAAAGTCCAAAAATTAGGGGTTAAGATTTTGAATAATATTTCGGTAGAAAATTTTACTGAAACAGGAAATAAAATAAATGTAAAAACCAACAGATTAGATTTTTATACTAAAAAATTATTCATTGCCACCAATGGATTTGCAAACAGATTATTAGATGAAAAAGTACAACCAGCAAGAGCTCAAGTTCTTATTACAGAACCGATTAAAAATTTACACATAAAAGGGACTTTTCATTTAGATAAAGGCTATTATTATTTTAGAAACATTAACAATAGAATTTTGTTTGGTGGAGGTAGGAATCTCGATTTTAAAACCGAAGAAACTTCAGAGTTTGGTCAGACACTAATCATTCAAAATGAGTTAGAAAGAATTTTAAAGCAAACAATTTTACCAAATAATAATTTTAAAATTGAACATAGATGGAGTGGAATTATGGGGGTTGGCAATCAGAAAAAAGCCATTATAAAGCAAGTGTCTAATAATGTCTTTTGCGGGGTTAGATTGGGAGGAATGGGAGTTGCCATTGGTAGTTTGGTAGGGAAAGACTTAGCAGAATTAATATATTAAATGAAAAAAAGCATCCACAATTCTAACCCAATAAAATCTAATTTAGTCACTGACGTGATAATAATTGGTGGAGGTTTAGCAGGCTTGTGCAACGCTATCCATTTGTTAAAGTTTGGTAAAAGTGTTTTGTTGATTGAAAAAAATGATTATCCAAAACATAAAGTTTGTGGCGAATATATTTCGAATGAAGTGTTGCCTTATTTAAAATATTTAGAGATAGATCCGTTTAATTTTGGGGCAGAAAAAATTAAAGAATTTCAATTATCGACAATAAAAAATAAAATTATTTCTGCAGACCTACCTCTTGGGGGATTTGGAATTTCTCGATATAAATTGGATTGTGTTTTATTAGAAAAAGCCATAGAAAATGGATTAAAAACCATACAAGATTCTGTTTTAAATGTTCATTTTTTAAATGATCATTTTTTAGTAGAAACAAAAGAAAATCAAAAATTTACATCAAAAATTGTTATTGGTGCTTTTGGAAAACGTTCTTTGTTGGATGTAAAAATGAATCGTGATTTTATAAAAAAAAAATCGCCTTATCTAGCTGTTAAAACACACGTAAAAGGAAGTTTTTCAAGTGATTTAGTGGCGCTTCACAATTTTAAAGGAGGATATTGTGGTGTTTCTAAAGTAGAAAACAATACCATTAATTTGTGTTATATCACCAGTTTTTCATCGTTTAAAAAATATAAAAATCTTGATGATTTTCAAAATCAAGTGGTTTTTAAAAATAAATACTTAAAAGAAATATTTATGAATTCTAAAGTTATTTTTGATAGGCCTTTAACCATTAGTCAGATTTCTTTTGAAACAAAAAAACCTGTTGAAAATCATATCATTATGTGTGGTGATTCTGCAGGAATGATTCATCCTCTTTGCGGTAACGGAATGAGTATGGCAATTCAGTCTGCTCAAATGGCTTCTAAATTGATTATAAATTATTTAAATGGGAAAATGGTTTCTAGAAAAGAATTTGAAAAGCAATATATTAGAGATTGGAATAAAAAATTTAGTTTTCGATTAAAAGCTGGTCATTTTATTGCTATGTTGTTTAGAAATGATAGACTTGCCTCTATTATGTTACAAATTTTAAAGAAATTGCCTTTTTTATTACCCATAATTATCAAACAAACTCACGGTAAACCAATGAATATCTGATGGCTTTTTTTGTTAGAACAAAATATAGAACAGACAAAGAAGAAATGATGGATGATTTTTCCATTGGAGGTGCTTTATTGCGAGACACTTTAGATACATTAGAAAATATAAATAGGTGGTTAGGGGGAAATTTAGTAACCGTAAAATCATTAAAAAAAGTTTTAAAAAACCATCCGAAAGAGGAAGAAGTTATCATTGTAGATATAGGTTGTGGCCATGGAGATATTTTACGAGATGTAGCAAAGTTTGGCAGGAAAAATGGATATATATTTAGCTTAATAGGATTGGACGCAAATCCAACTGCGGTCCAATACGCGATAGAATTATCTAAAGACTATCCAGAATTAAGCTTTAAAGTAGAAGATATTTTTTCGAGGGATTTTAAAAACAGGAAATTTGATGTGGTGCTTTCAACCTTATTTTTTCATCATTTTAAAGAAGAACAATTAGTGTCTTTTTTAACCGATACACTTAAAACAACCAAAATTGCTATTGTGGTAAATGATTTACACAGGCATAAATTTGCGTATTATTTATTTAAGTTATTGTCTGTTTTTATTAAAAACAAAATGATAATTAATGATGGATTAATTTCTATTTTAAGAGGATTTAAAAGAAATGATTTGGTTAGAATCTCTGAAAAGTTAAATGTAAAAAAACAAATATCTTGGAAATGGGCATTTCGTTTTCAATGGATAATTCAGAACTAAATGGCAGTAAAAATAACATCAGTTGCAAAACAACTTCCAAAATATTATAGAGAAACAAAAGATATTATTCCTTTTGTAAACTTATGGATGCAAAATCAAGACAGGCGTTTTCAGAGAAAAGTTACTAAGCTTTTTGAAGGCGCAGGAGTAGATAAGCGTTATTCAATTATGGATCCGAAAGACGTTTTTACAAACACATCCTTTGAAGAAAAAAATAATATTTATGCAACGGAGGCAGTCTTTCTAGCAGAGCAAGCGTTAAAAAAATCACTTGAAAAGGCGAGTTTACACCCCAAAGAAATAGATTTTATAATTACAGTAAGCTGTACAGGAATTATGATTCCATCTATGGATGCATATCTGATTAATTCTTTGAAAATGAAACAAGATATTGTGCGTTTACCTGTAACAGAAATGGGTTGTGCAGCTGGGGTTTCAGGAATTATTTATGCAAAAAACTTTTTAAAAGCGAATCCAAATAAAAGAGCAGCAGTTATCGCTGTTGAAGCTCCAACGGCAACATTTCAATTAGAAGATTATTCAATGACAAATATTGTTAGTGCGGCTATTTTTGGTGATGGAGCCTCTGCCGTTATTTTGTCTTCTCTTGACCGAGATATAGGTCCAGAAATTATTGATGAAGCTATGTATCATTTTTACGATGCTACAAATATGATGGGGTTTCAATTGGTAAATACAGGTTTACAAATGATTTTAGATAAGGAGGTTCCGCAAAAAATCTCAGATCATTTTCCTGCAATTATTTATCCTTTTTTAGAAAAAAATAATTTAACAATTGAGGATATTAATCATTTAATTTTTCACCCCGGAGGAAAGAAAATTGTACAAACTGTAGAAGATTTATTTGGGGTTTTAGGAAAAAATATAGACGATACAAAAGAAGTTTTGCGTTTATATGGAAATATGTCTAGTGCAACAGTTTTGTATGTCTTAGAAAGATTTATGGATAGAAATCCTGCAAAAGGAGAAAGAGGTTTAATGTTGAGTTTTGGTCCAGGGTTTTCTGCGCAAAGAATTTTATTGGAGTGGTAAATTTTTAGAAATGACAAAAGAACAAATTATCAAATATCTTCCATATCAACCTCCTTTTTTGTTTGTTGATGAACTTACAGAAATCTCAGAAAATGGTGTTACTGGTAATTACACGTTCAGGGAAAATCATTTTTTTTATAAAGGGCATTTTAAGGAAAACCCAATAACACCAGGTGTTATTTTAATAGAAACCATGGCGCAAATTGGAGTTGTTTGTTTGGGGATTTTTTTATTAAAAAGGGATATTTCTTCAGAAAAAAAACCTCAAATTGCCTTTACTTCAAATCAAGTTGATTTTTTTTTACCAGTTTTACCAAACCAAAAAGTAACGGTAATTTCTGAAAAAGAATACTTTAGATTTAACAAGTTAAAGTGTAAAGTAAAAATAGTAAATTCGAACAATGAACTGGTTTGTAGAGGAACCATTTCGGGAATGATAATTACAGAATAGGCATGAGTGTTAGAGTGGTAATTACTGGTTTAGGAGTTGTAGCACCAAATGGTGTTGGTCTATATGAATTTACAGAGGCCATAAAATCCGGAATTTCAGGCATTACCTATCATCAGAATTTAAGAGATAAAGGATTTTCCTGTTGTATTGGAGGTGTTCCAGAAATTTCTGAAGAAAAAAAATTGGAGTATTTAACACCTTTACAATTGCGGGGCTTTAATAGTACATCTATTTTATATGGCTGTATGGCAGGAATTGATGCCTGGAAAGATGCTGGTTTTTCTGTGGATGAAAATTCGGAATTAGATTATGATTCGGGGTTAATTTTTGGAGCAGGAACCTCGGGAATTGAAAAATTTAGAGAAGCCATTTATAAGATAGATGACCAAAAAGTAAGACGTTTAGGAAGTACTTCTGTTTTGCAAACAATGGCAAGTGGAGTTTCTGCCTACTTGGGTGGGATTTTAGGTTTAGGAAATCAAGTAACTACAAACTCATCTGCTTGTGTAACAGGAACAGAGGCAATGTTATTAGGTCTTGAGAGAATAAAAAACGGCAAAGCTAAACGAATGTTGGTTGGAAGTTCTAGTGATAGTAGTCTGTATACTTGGGGCGGATTTGACGCCATGAGAGTAATGACTTATAAACACAATGAAAGGCCTAAAAGTGGATCTAGACCGATGAGTGAAAGTGCCTCTGGATTTGTCCCAGGAAGTGGTGCAGGAGCTTTAGTTTTAGAAACTTTAGAAAGTGCTTTAGAACGGAAAGCAACCATTTACGCAGAAGTTTTAGGAGGAAATATTAATTCTGGCGGACAAAGAAAAGGGGGAACTTTAACATCGCCAAACGCAGAAGCTGTTCAGAAATGTATTACTGATGCAATTTTAGATTCCAATATTTCTGCTGATGAAATAGATGTAATAAATGGACATTTAACAGCAACTTCCAAAGATTTTTTAGAAATAGAAAATTGGACTAAAGCATTGCAAAGAAAAGGAGCTAATTTTCCTTTTATCAACTCATTAAAATCAATGGTTGGACATTGCTTGGCTGCTGCTGGATCCATAGAATCTGTGGCATCAGTTATGCAAATTAAAGAACAATTTGTATTTCCAAATATAAATTGTGACGATGTGCATCCAGAAATTTCAGCATTGATTTCTTTAGATAAAATTCCTACTAAAATGATAAAAAAAAAGATACATATTTTGGCAAAAGCGAGTTTTGGCTTTGGCGATGTTAATGGGTGTATCATCTTTAAAAAATATTCAGAATACAATGACAAAAGATAAAATTATATTAAAATTAACAACAATTGTAGAACCTTATGCTCAAAATAAACAAGGGTTTAAAAACTTTACTGAAGACACAGATTTTATTAACGATTTAGAAATAAATTCTGCAAATTTAGTAGATATTATTTTAGACATAGAAGACGAATTTAACATTGAAATTGACAATGATTCTATGGAGAAAATGCTTTCAGTAAAAGCAACTGTAGAAGTTATTCAAACAAAAATTAAGAAAGGATGATTGGCAATGATATTGTTGATTTAAAGCTTGCAAGAACCCAAAGTAATTGGCGGCGAAAAGGATTTTTAGAAAAACAATTCACACAAAAAGAGCAATACGTAATTTTAAATGCTAAAAATCCGTTTTTAACAGTTTGGCAGTTTTGGTCTATGAAAGAATCTGCATATAAATGTTATACTCAAAAACAAGGAAAACGTTTTTATGCTCCTCGAAAATTTGAGTGTACTTTAATATCAGAAACTAAAGGAACGGTTATTTTTGAGGGCAATACGTTGTATACAACCTCTTTTTTAAGCACTTCTTATGTATACACCACCGCTAGAGAGAAAGAAAGTAAAAGACTCATGTTTTCTGAAGTTGTAAGACCAAGTACCTTAGAATTCAATTTGAAAAATCAATTAGCACATGAAACAGGTTTTTCAGCTAAAGACATCCAAAAAGTAAAAACAACTATTGGTGCTCCACGTTTTTATCATCAGGAAGAACTATTAACGGTATCCTGCTCAATTTCTCACCATGGAAATTACGGAGCATATGTATTTAATTTAGATTCTAAATTCTGAGACAATTATGAGATTCATACTAATAGTACTGGTTTTTGGATGTAGTATTTTTGCTTCTTTTTCTCAAGAGTTGATCAAAGATAAACCCAGCTCTTCCATTACCTTTAAAATAAAGAATTTCGGATTTAATGTGGCAGGGAATTTTAATCAATTTGTTACTGATAGTAATTTTAATATAAACAATGTAGAGGAAAGTTTTTTCAATGTAAAAATAGAGGTACAATCAATATCCACAAACTCAAAAGCCAGAGACAAACATCTATTGGATTCAGATTATTTTGACATTGATACCTATCCGAATATTGTATTTGAATCCAACTCAATAAAAAAGATAAGTGCCTCTAAATACTTGTTAGTCGGCATTATAACCATGAAAGGAATTCAAAAAAGAATATCAACAGTCTTAGATGTTAGTTCATCTAAAACATCGGTCACTATTCTCGCTAGTTTTTCGTTAAACAGAAGAGATTTTGGTGTAGGAGGCAAAAGTTTTGTGCTTGCCAAAGATGTAAATATTAAAATGAAGTATGTTGGAGTTAAAAATTAAAGAAGCACTTTTTAGCCAATGTGAAGCTTTTGTAAACAAACGATTCCATACCGTTGAAACCATCATTTCTTCCAATCAAAAGGCCTTGTATTCAGAGACAAAGAGCTCTGCTGGTGATAAGCACGAAACTGGGCGCTCAATGCTACAACTAGAAATGGAAAAAACAGGTAAACAATTGGTAGAAATCTCTAAAATGAGAGAGACTTTAGCAAAAATTGATATTTCTAAAACAACAAAATTTGCTCATTTAGGAAGTCTTATTTACACTGAAAAAAATAACTATTTTTTATCCATTTCAGCAGGACTTCTGACTGTTAAAAAGGACAACTATTTTGCAATTTCGGTTTCTTCACCAATAGGAAAATTATTTTTAGGGAAACAGGAAAAGGAGGTAATTTTTTTTAACGGAGAACCAATTAAAATTTTAAAAATAGTTTGAAGAGATTTGTCTGTTTTGGCTAAGAGGAGTGTTCAAGTTTTAGGTTGATTTGTTGACCAACAGTAAGATCAAAAGGATGATTAAAAAACACAATTTGACTTTCATACTCAGCTTTAATTAACCAATAATGCCCTTTAAAATAAGAGCTTAACACAGTTGCTTTTAATACTGATTTTTCTACCATATGAATTTGATGTGGATATCGTAAAATTATTTTGTTGTTGATAATAATTTCATTTACATCATCAAACAAAGCTGCTACATATTTCTCTTTAGGGTTTTTGTAAACTGCTTTAGGAGTATCGTTTGCAATAAGTTGATTATTTTTAATCACAATTAATTTATCGGCAAAAGACAAGGCATCATTTCCGTCGTGTGTAGCAATAATACAAGCGATTTTTTTCTCTTTTAAATATCCAAATAAGTTTCTTCTTAAAGAGTTTTTTTTAAAATTATCTATTTGACTAAAAGGTTCATCTAAAAGTAATAATTCTGGTTCTTTAGCCAGTGCTCTCGCAATGGCAACTCGCTGTTGTTGGCCTCCACTTAAATTTTTAACTTTTGTTTTTGCAAAAGCTCTCATTTCTATGACCTCTAATAATTCTGCTGTTCTTTTTTGTGATTTTTCAGGATAAAATCGTGATAAATACTTTTGAATATTTTCTTCAACAGAGGTAAATGGCATTAAATTGAAATCTTGTGCAACATATTTAAAGAATTCCATGCCTGGAATTAAATGTTCTTTAGGGCCTAAAATGGGAATATCATTCCAAAATAAAGATCCTTTGTCAACATCAAATATTCCGTAAATTAGTTGAAGAAGGGTAGATTTTCCAGAGCCGCTTTCTCCCATAACACAGAGATTTTCACCTGCTTTTAGCTGGAAATTAATGTCTTTCAAAACAGGCTTCTCTTCATCATAAGAAAAAGAAATATGGTTTACTTTTAGCATGATACAAAAATAGGCGTTTCCTAATAAAAAAAGAATTGTTCTTAGTCTATAAATACCTTTAGGGTTTATTGAACTTAAAAATTAAAAAACCGATACTTTCGCATCGGTTTACTGTAATCTATTGAAAAAAAAAATTCAAAGAGTATACTATAAAAAAGGTTTAAATATTTAATAGACTTCTATTCCTTCTTATCTTTAGTTCTTGGTATCTCAATTTTATATTTTCCAGTCTAATCATTAGGATTTTAGTTTATTTTTTGGCGGATTTGGTAATTGATCGAACCCCATATTATATAATGTGAATCCAAAAATATCGGAATACTGCGCAATGGTTTTTGCAACAGGGGTTCCTGCACCGTGACCAGCATTGGTTTCAATTCTTATTAATGTTGGGTTATTCCCTGCTTGTTTGTCTTGCAATTCTGCTGCAAATTTAAAACTATGAGCAGGCACAACTCTATCATCATGATCTCCAGTAGTTACCATTGTTGCAGGATATTTTGTTCCTTTTTTTACATTGTGGACAGGAGAATATCCTTTTAAATAGTTGAACATTTCTTTGTTGTCATTTGCTGTTCCGTAATCATAGGCCCAACCAGCACCAGCGGTAAAAGTATGGTAACGCAACATGTCTAAAACACCAACGGCAGGCAGCGCAACTTTCATTAATTCGGGTCTCTGTGTCATTGTAGCTCCAACCAATAACCCTCCATTAGAGCCACCTCGTATTGCCAAATAATCTGAAGAGGTATAGTTGTTTTCAATTAAATATTCTGCTGCGGCTATAAAATCGTCAAAAACATTTTGTTTTTTTAGCTGAGTTCCTGCATCGTGCCATTTTTTACCATATTCTCCGCCTCCACGTAAATTAGGGACTGCATAAATGCCTCCTTGTTCCATCCAAACAGCGTTTGCAATACTAAAAGAAGGCGTTAAACTGATATTAAATCCGCCATAACCGTAGAGGATGGTTGGATTTTTACCGTTTAATTCTATGCCTTTTTTATGAGTAATTATCATCGGGATTTTTGTGCCATCTTTAGATTCGTAAAAAACTTGTTTGCTCTCATAAGCATCTGAATTAAAAGCGATCTCAGGTTTCCAGTATGGCTCATAGCTTCCCTTTTTTGGATTGAATTTATAGGATGAATTTGGTGTGTTGTAATTGGTAAAAGAGAAATACAATTCTTTTGCATCTATTTTTCCACCAAAACCACCAGAAGAACCTACCCCAGGTAATTTGACCTCTCTAATTAATTTTCCGTCATAATCGTATTGTAACACTTTAGAAACGGCATCTACCATATATTCAGTAAAGAAATATCCTGCTCCAGAACTGATGTTTAAAACATTTTCTGTTTCAGGAATAAAATCCTTCCAATTTTCTGGTGATGGATTTGAAATATCTACGGTTACTACTTTTTTATTTGGAGCCTTTAAATTGGTTACTAAATAGACTGTACTTCCAACATTTTCAATAGGATATGTATCACTCTTTGTGTGATTTAAAACGGTGATTAAAGCACTGTTCGGTTTTGAAAGATCTTTAAAAAACAGCTTATTTCCAGAAGTTGAAACACTAGCAGAAATGGCAAGATACTTATTGTCTTCAGAAACATTACCACTTACATACCTGTATTTTTCGGAGGGTTTTTCTCCAAAAATAACCTTGTCTTCTTTTTGTGATGTTCCTAATTTATGGTAGTACAGTTTGTGCTGATCTGTTTTTGCAGAGAGCTCGCTTCCTTTCGGTTTATCATAGCTAGAATAATAGAAACCTTCATTTTTATACCAAGAAATTCCAGAGAATTTTACGTCAACTAAGGTATCCTCTTTAATTCTTTTAGATTCGGTATCCATAATAATTATTTTTCTCCAATCTGAACCTCCTTCAGAAATTGCATAGGCTGCTGTTTTTCCATCTTTAGAAAAGCTTAAAGAACTTAAAGAAGTTGTTGCATCATCAGAAAAGGTATTTGGATCTAAAAAAATTTCTGGTTCAGAGTCTCCTTTTTTTCGATAGACTACAAATTGATTTTGCAATCCGTTATTTTTATAAAAATAGGTGTATTCTCCTTCTATAAATGGAGTTCCTACTTTTTCGTAATTCCATAATTCAGATAAACGTTCTTTCAATTGTTCTCTATATGGAATTTTACTTAGGTAATCGAAGGTAACTTGGTTTTCTGCTTTTACCCAGTTTTCAGTTTCTTCACTTCTATCATCTTCTAACCAACGATAATTATCTACAACAGCAGTTCCGAATAGGGTGTCTATAACTGCTTTTTTTGGAGTTTCTGGGTACTTCACGTTAATATTTCTTTTTGTAACTTCTTTTTGGCAAGTAACGAAAACAAGGCTTGCAAAAAGAATTGGAATGATATTTTTTTTATTCATGTCTGTAACATTTTATACACTCCTCAAAGTTAGCAAAAAGTGTTTAATTTTCTTAACGTGAAAGGCTTTAAAAGCGTTTTTAGGGCAATTTTATACCTGTATTGGTATTATTTAACAGTGAAACATCTATTTTATTCTGAAACGATATTTGATCTATTAGCGATTATTCATATGAGCTTTTTTTAATTCTTTCTAATTGGAAGATCAGCATTAGAAATCAATGTATCTTTGCCAAAGATTCAGAATGCAGTATAATCAATTCTGTCTTTTAAATAAGAACTATGACATTTTCAGATTTAGGTTTATCTCTAGCAATGGTAAAAGCAGTTGAGGAAAAAGGATACACTAAACCATCTCCAATTCAAGAAAGAGCAATTCCACATATTTTAGAGGGTAAAGATATTTTAGCTTCTGCTCAAACAGGAACTGGAAAAACAGCTGGTTTTACATTGCCAATTTTACAGCATTTATCGGAAACCAAACATCCAAAATATAGACCTTTACGCGCTTTGGTATTAACACCCACAAGAGAGTTAGCTGCTCAGGTTCATGATAATGTTAGAGAATACAGCAAATATGTAAATATAAAGTCTGCTGTAGTTTTTGGAGGTGTAAATGTAAAACCACAAATTTCAATCCTAAAAAAAGGCGTAGATATTTTAGTTGCGACTCCGGGTAGATTGTTAGATTTACACGATAGAAAAGCGGTCTCTTTTAAAAGAATTAATGTATTCATTTTAGATGAAGCCGATAGAATGTTGGATATGGGTTTTGTGAGAGATATTAACAAAATTATTGGCTTTATGCCTTCAAAAAGGCAAAACTTGATGTTTTCTGCAACCTTTTCTAAAGACATAAGAAGACTCGCTGAAGGAATTTTGAGAAACCCTATTTCTGTGGAAACGGCACCCCAAAATTCAACTGCAAAAAAAGTAACGCACAAGGTTTATAAGGTTGATAAAAAAAATAAAACCGAGTTGATAATTAAGTTGATAAAAGAGAATAACTGGAATCAAGTTTTAGTCTTTACAAGAACAAAACATGGTGCCAATAAGCTCACGAAAAAATTTATAAAAGCTGGGATTTCAGCAGCTGCAATTCATGGAAACAAAAGTCAGGGAGCCAGAACTAAAGCCTTGACAAATTTTAAAAGCAATTCAATTCGTATTTTGGTAGCAACAGATATTGCTGCTCGCGGATTAGACATTCCTTTACTACCACACGTTATAAATTACGAATTGCCCAATGTCCCTGAAGATTATGTGCATAGAATTGGTAGAACAGGGAGAGCGGGATCAGCTGGAGAAGCAATTTCTTTAGTCTGTAGTGAAGAAACTGAATATCAAAAGGAAATTGAAAAGCTATTAAAAGAAGAATTAAACACCACAATTATAGAGGGTTTTGAACCTACAGATACAGCGCCCCCTAAACGAGCAGCAACTCAAAGTAAAGGATCTTTTAGAAAAAAGAATATTACTTCAAATTCAGGTTCTTCAAAGAGAAATAAATCAACAAAAAAACCCCATTTTAAAGGGAATAAGTCTGGAGGGACTTTTTCTAATAACGGAAGAACAGAAAGGTCAAAAAAGAAACGGTATTAGTATCGTTTTTTGTTGATGATATAATTGCTACATTTGTGTTCTAAACCTAATTTAGCATGAAATATCAACCTATTAATTCACAACTTTTTATAAAAAATCGTACAAATTTTGCTTCAAAAATGAAGCCAAATAGCATTGCTTTTTTTAACTCTAATGATATCTATCCCATCAGTGCAGATAGCACCATGCCCTTTGAACAACATAGAGATTTGTTTTATTTAACAGGTGTTGATCAGGAAGAAAGTGTACTAATGTTGTTTCCAGATTGTCCAAATGAAGAGTTACGAGAAGTTTTATTTGTAAGAGAAACGAATGATCATATTGCTGTTTGGGAAGGAGAAAAACTAACCAAAGAAGCTGCTTTTAAAACGAGTGGAATTAAAAATGTACATTGGTTACAAGATTTAGAGAAAGTATTGTTTGAGATGTCTACGTATGCAGACACTTTTTACATAAATACCAACGAGCATTATAGAGCAAATGTAGCAACAGAAACACGTGAAGACCGTTTTACAAAATGGTTATTAGAAAAATACCCTGCACATTCTGTAGCAAAAAGCAACCCTATTTTACAGAGATTACGATCTGTAAAAGACTCCATAGAAATCGACTTAATGCAGCATGCATGCAATATCACAGAAAAAGGATTTCGTAGGATTTTAGATTTTGTAAAACCGGGTGTTTGGGAATATGAAATTGAAGCAGAATTGATTCATGAATTTATAAAAAATCGTTCAAAAGGCTTTGCTTATACCCCTATTATTGCAAGTGGTAATAACGCGAATGTATTGCATTATATTGAGAACAATCAACAATGTAAAAGAGGAGATTTAATTCTGTTAGATATCGCTGCAGAATATGCTAATTATAAAAGTGACTTAACAAGGACCATTCCTGTTTCTGGTCAATTTACAGAACGTCAAAAAGCGGTTTACAATGCAGTAAATCATGTTAAAAAAGAAGCGACAAAAATGTTACTTCCAGGAACTTTATGGAAAGAATATCATATTGAAGTTGGTAAGCTAATGACCTCCGAATTATTAGATTTAGGATTGTTAGACAAGGCAGATGTCCAAAATGAAGATAAAAAATGGCCCGCTTATAAAAAGTATTTTATGCATGGAACAAGTCATCATATTGGACTAGACACACATGATTATGGGCTTTTACACGAACCTATGCAAGCAAATAATGTGTTTACTGTAGAACCCGGGATTTACATTCCTGAGGAAGGTTTTGGAATTCGTTTGGAAGACGATGTGGTAATTCAAAAAAAAGGAGCCCCTTTTAATTTAATGGGAAACATCCCTATTGAAGCAGATGAAATTGAAGAAATAATGCACTGTTAAACTTAGATATACGCTTAAAAATCGAGTGGTACAACTCGATTTTTTATGTCAAAGAATTAATAAATCCAATGGTTTTCGTATTGAACGCTTTTGGCTGCTCTACATTCACTACATGACCACAATTCTCAATGACATATAGCGAAGACTGAACATGATTTGAAACAATGTCTTTGATGGAAGGTAAAAACAAATGATCTTCTGAACCCATTACATATAAGGTCGGAATTTGAATATCTTTTGTTCTAAAAAAACGCAATAGTGGTTTTATTTCTGAGGTTAATTTAAACCAACGTAAAAATTCTTTTTGATATAGTTTCTTTGCTTCATTTACAAACAATAATCTCGATTTTTTATGATTCTTCTTTGGCATAATAATAAATGCAAAGAGTTTATACAATAGCATATAAGGAACTACAGACTTGAAGATATTCCCAACTTTCATTAAAACTTGCGAACGAAAATTCAATTTAATAATAGCACCACCCATAATCATGCTTTGCACCAATTCTGGGTTTTTTTCTGCCAAATTTCTAATTAAAATGGTTCCTAAAGAAATTCCAATAAAATGCGATTTTTCTATCTTTAGATGGTTAATAACCTCAACGATATCATTAGTAATAGAATCGAAAGTATATTTCGGATTGAAAGTATCTTTTAATTTTGGTTTGCTATTTCCATGACCTCGTAAATCTAATATAAGTACATTAAAATCCTTTTTAAAATCACGAACTTGCTTGAACCATATAGAACTACTACCTCCTGCTCCATGAACAAAAGTTACCCATTCTGAAGACGTGTTGTGCGGATATGTATAGTAGTTTAACAAAAGATTGACTAAAGTTTAAAAAAACAAAAATAATGCATTTATTTTTTTTAAAAAACAATCGACTGTTTATTAACGTTATTTAACTGTTTTATTTGGAAAGAACCTGCTTAGGTTAAATGCTAAAAAGCTAATAAAAGCAGGAAGTACCCACCCCAAACTATCTGTTGCCAAAGGAATAAAACTTTTAATTCCTAATATGTGTTCTTCTGGAATTATAAATCCTAAAAAATCTGGAATACTAAAAATAAAAGTTACTAAAACCACTCCTCTAAAAACACGTTGAGTTGCATATTTATTTGGCATAATATTCAGTAAAATCAATACAATTGTTATTGGGTATAGAAACATTAAGGCAGGAACTGCTATGGTAATGATAAAATCTACTTGATAACTTCCAACAACAATTCCGATTACAGAAGCAATTGCTGCCGTAATAATATATGCCTTTCTGGAATCATTACAAATTCCCTTAATGTAATCTGAAGTACCTGTTACAATACCAACGGCTGTTGTAAAACAGGCCAAAGCCACCAAAATACTTAAAAAACTAGTTCCTAAATTGCCTAGTATTTGAGTGCTTAAACTAGATAAAATTTCTGTTCTTGATGCATTTTCTGCAAATGTTGAAGAAAATAACGCCCCACTTAAAATTAACCCTCCATAAATTAATAATAACCCTGCTCCTGCAATAAAACCTGCTTTTCTAATAAGATTCCTTTTGGCATTGAAAGTGGTGTGTGTACTGTAATTTAATGAGATGATAATGACCGCGCCAACGACAACACCACCAATGGCATCAAACGTTTGATACCCCTCCAAAATTCCGTCTACAAAAGGTGTATTAAAGGTGGTTGGGTTTAGAGTTTCTGATGAAGTAAAAATTGCAATTCCAATGATAATTAATAAAATAAAAACAATAATTGGCGTTAAAAACTTACCAATTAAACCAATAATTTTAGATCTGTTTATAGCAAAAATAAAGACCAACATAAAGTAAATAACACTTGTTAATATTGGCATTGTCTCAAAAAAGGGTTGCACGGTTATTTCATGAGCTACAGCTGCCGTTCTAGGTGATGGAATTGCGACAGCAATTATATAAATTAATAAACAATATACACTACTAAAAATTGGAGATACTTTTTTCCCAAAATCATACAAAGTTCCTTGTAATTTTGCGTGTGCAAAAATTGCTAAAATAGGAATTGTTACTGCTGTTAAGACAAAACCTAACACAACAATCCACCAATCTAAACCAGCTTTTGCACCTAAAGTTGGTGGTAAAATTAAATTTCCAGCTCCAAAAAAGAGTGAAAAAAGCGCAAAACCTGCAATCCAAATTTCTTTTGTTTTGTTCATGTTAATTCGTGTCTTTGTTGTCGAAATATACATATTTTTGTATGATGCAGAAATCAATTATTTTTAAAAATGCAAAAATTTCTTTTTCTGATGTTGGAAAAGGAACTGTAGTGGTACTCATTCATGGTTTTTTAGAGAATTCGAGTATGTGGAACGATCTGGTTCCAGAACTTTCTAAAAGAAATAGACTTATTACTGTAGATTTGTTAGGTCATGGAAAATCTGACTGTTTGGGCTATGTGCATTCTATGGAATTATTTGCAACAACCATAGAAGCAGTTTTAAAACACTTAAAAATTAGAACATATATTTTGGTGGGGCATTCTTTAGGAGGCTATATTTCCTTGGCGCTTGCAAAAATGAATCCTTCTAAAATAAAGGGCTTGTGTTTATTAAATTCTACTTCTTTTGAAGATGATAACGAGCGAAAAAAATTAAGACTTCGGGCAAATAAATTAATTCAAACTAATTTTACCAATATGGTAAGAATGTCTTTTACCAACTTGTTTGGTGAAAAAAGCAGAACAAGGTTTAAAAAAGAAATGGAAGCTGCTTTAGAGCAAGCTTTACAAACCCCTATTCAGGGATATATTGCTGCGCAAGAAGGCATGAGAATTAGGTCAAATACCAATTGTGCTTTAGAAGAAAATAATTTTAAAAAACTCATAATTATTGGCAAAAAAGATCCTGTTTTAAAATTTGAACTTTCTATAGAGGAAGCTAAACAAACGAACTCAGAATTTGTTATTTTTTCTGAAGGTCATATGCCCCATATTGAGAATAAAGTAGAACTTATATTGGCTTTAAAAAAATTCATTAAAGACTGTACATCTAAATAAGTATATTTGAACATGAATTTTGAATCAATAATTTCTTTTTTAGCTGTACTTATTGTTATTCTTTTTCTGCTTTTTTCTACTTTTTTATTATCTGTAAAAAGAGAGAAAAAATTATCTAATCAATTATTAGCTGCATTTTTAATAATTACTGCTATTGATGTTAGTGCCTTTTTTTATCATCAATATATAGAGTTCCCTTTAAATTTAGAAATGTTAAGGATTAGTGTTTCTTCTTTTAAAAACCCTCTCTTATTTTTATACATTTTATCAGTTATTTATTCAAATTTTAAGTTAAAAAGGAAACATTTAGTACATTTTTTACCCTGGATAATTGCTATAATAGTTTTAATGCCAAATTTCTTTTTAGCAAGTAATGAAGCAAAAATTGAATTTTTAAAGAATTATGACAGTAACTTAGAAATACAAATACTTGACTATTTTGGAGACATTTTATCTCTAGCGTATTTAATTGGAGAGGTCTATTATATTAGTAGGTATAGAAAATTATTGTTAGAAAACTTTACAAACAAAACAGCATTTAAAAATTACATTTGGCTAAAACAATTAGCTATTTTATTATTTATTGGACAAGTTTTAACATGGATTAAAAACTATTCTAGAATTCACCTTTCTTTAGAAAACACAAACAGTTTAAGAACTATCATTTTACTTTTTGGTGTATTTTTTATCTGTTGGATATTTTTAAAAGCAGTAAATTCTCCTAAACTTTTTAAGGGTGTTGATGTTCATTTAAAAACCTCTAAAGAAATTAAAGAATATATAATAGGAAAAGAGAACAATCCTAAAATTTCTATTCTAAAGCAATTTATGATTGATCAAAAACCTTACTTAAATCCATCATTAACCATTAGAAAATTGGCAGAAGAAATAAAGATGAATTCAAGAGATTTATCTGTTCTAATCAATCAAAATTTAAGTCAGCATTTTTTTGATTTTGTAAACGAATACAGAATTAAAGAAGCGATGAAGATTTTGAAAGATCCAACTAAAAAAGAATTTACCGTCTTAGAAATTTTATACGAAGTGGGCTTTAATTCGAAATCTTCTTTTAATACTGCTTTTAAAAAGCACACAGGTTTAACACCAACACAATTTAAAAAAACTACTTAAAATCAGCAAGTTAACATGAAGTCGAACGTTTGTAAAATTTAGTCGAACTCATTACTATTCTAGAAATGAGTTCGACTTTGTGTTTTCGGTCGCACAATTTTATCTTCTATTGCATTTTTGTGGCATCATAATAAAAACAAATAAGATGAACACAAAGATGAAATTTTTAGGATTGGTTACATTACTAGTTTCAGGAATGCTAACTGCACAAATAATTACAGGAAAAGTAACAGATAATATAGGTGTTATTCCTTTTGCAAACGTTTCTATAACAAATAACAAAGGAGAAATAATTTCAGGAACCACCACAAATGAAAATGGTTTATTTGAAATAAAAACTAAAAATGGAAATTATAAGATTGAAATCAGTTATTTAGGTTATAAGACCTGGAAGAAAGAAATTTTTATAACTAAAAATTTAACTTTAGGTACTATTCTTTTAGAAGAAAATGCACAATCTTTGGATGAAATTACCATAAAAACGCAGAAACGGATGTTGCAAAGAAAAATTGACAGAGTGGTTTTTAATGTAGAAAAGAGTATTGCTGCAACTGGTGGAAATGGGTTGGATATTTTAAGAATAACTCCTGGAGTTCAGGTTCAAAACGGAACACTTGCTATTTTAGGAAGAGGAGCAACACAAGTGATGATTAACGGAATAATTTCTCCTTTATCAGGTGATGAATTGATGAGTTTATTAAGTGGATTTTCTGCAAACGATATTCAAAAAATAGAAGTGATTACAAATCCGCCAGCAAAATATGAAGCTTCAGGAAATGGTGGGCTAATAAACATCATTCTAAAAAAAGGAGTTCAAGATTCTTGGAAAAATGTAACAACAATAGCTTACAATCAAAATCAATATAATTTTACAACAATTAATAATAACTTCTTCTATAATAAAAACAAGCTTTCATTTTCTGGAAGCTTAAATGGAACCAAAGGAAACGTTGAAAATTTAGAAGGTTTACAAATAGAATATCCATTAAATAATTGGGACATTGACATCAACTCTAAAATAGTAAAGGATCAATTCTCTGGTCGATTTTTAATAGATTATAAAGTCTCAGAGAAAACTATATTCGGAATTCAATATTTAGGAAATGCAACAACACCAGAAATAATTGGGACAACAACCTCATCTATTTTTGACAACAATAATAACTTGGAAAAAAAAATGGTAAATCAAGGATACAATATTGTTGATAACAAAAATCATACATTCAACTTTCATTTTATTAAAAAATTAGATACTCTTGGAAAAAGTATTTCTTTTGATGCCGATTATTTCACGTTTAATTCAGAAAATAGTCGTGATTTTTTTACAGAAGAATTTAATAATTCTGGCATTTCACAAGGGGTTAATTCTGCTGCTTTAAATATTGCAAATCAAAAAATAGAAAACTTTAGTTCTAAAATTAATGTAGATTTTCCATTGAAAAAAATAACTATTTATTACGGCATAAAAGCAAGTTTCACAAAAACTAACAGCGATGTTTTATATTTTAATACGCTTTCTGGGGCGCAAATTTTAGACCCAAACAGATCTAATGAGTTTGTGTATAAAGAGGATGTTTTATCTGCATATTTTTCTGCAAACACTAATTTAAGTAAAAAGCTAAAAATGAAATTTGGGTTGCGTTTAGAAGACACTAAAACAAAAGGTATCAATGCAGAAATAAATCAAGAAACAGTAAATAACTACACAAAACTGTTTCCTACAATTTACTTTTCCTATGCTAAAAATGATGATAATAATTTCGGTTTTTCTTACGGAAGAAGAATTAACAGACCAAACTTTAGAAACTTAAATCCGTTTCGTTTTTATATAAATGATAATAGTTATAGTGTTGGAAACCCCTTTTTACAGCCTTCTTTTTCAGATAATTTTGAAGTTTCTTATGTGTATAAAAAAATTTTTAACACCAATCTTTCTTTAAATATTACCAATGACGGTTTTGGTGTGATTTTTAGCACAAACCCGCAAAATCAAACTCAAATTGTAACCAGAGAAAACTATTTTAAAAAATATACGTATCAGTTACAAGAAAGCTTCTATTACAATAAAATTTCTTGGTGGAAAAGTCAAAACAGTGCAAATATATTTGTAAACATAACCAAATTTAAAAATGATTTTGAATCAGAACCAAAAAACGGACTGCAATTTTATTTTAGCTCTAACAATACTTTTGTAGTAAGTAAAAATACAAAATTACAAGTTAATACTTGGTTTATGCCACAACACAATAGTGGTTTGTTTAGTGTTGGTAAAATGTTTGATTTGTCTTTGGGTTTGCAACATAGTTTTAAGAACAACATTAAAATGTCTTTTCTTTTTAGTGATGTTTTAAATACTGCAAGTTTAAATAATTATAATTCTACAGTAAACGGAATCGAGCAAATTTACCAACAAAATGAAAGTTCAAGAAATTTTAGATTTTCACTTTCTTATAACTTCGGAAATAAAAAAATAAACGTAAAAAACAGAAGCTTTAGTAATGATTCTGAACGTAGAAGAAGTAATTAATATCTTGACTTTCACAAAAAATTGAAAAAGCACTAGCCCATAAACTGTGTACGTTTCAAAAAACTCAGAATTGAATTTAATTCTGAGTTTTTTAATGATACTTCACTTTTCTAATAATACGCAAAGCTTCTTTGTATTTTATATAAGTCGTTTTATCTTCTAAGTTTTTTAGGAAGTTTTTTGCTTTTTTTAGTTGCTCTGTTGCTTCAACATATCCGTTTAAAAAGCAGATTAAATAATTGGTAGGCAACTTGGAAATATTTTTATATTCTTCAGTAGATAGTGGAATTTCTTTCTCAATTTTAGAAATAATCATATTGTTCATTTTGTAAATGTCTTCAATAATTGTCTGACTATATTGTGGAGGTTTGAATAGAAATTCTTTTACAATATCATGTTGCCCGTTTTCTTTAAAATTAATAATTGTCTTTTCTAAAGGGTAATGTGTTTCTTCTTTGTCAATTCCTAATAAAATGTATTCTGTTATAATGAATGACTGTTGGTTGTAGTTAATTTGAACAGCATCTAAGTCTGAAAAAAATAACTTTACTTGCTCGTTAATCAATTCTATATCCACTCTACAAAGGAACTTTTCTTTATTAATAATTTTCTTTTTCCCTGCCCAACATAAAACAAACTGCTCATTAAAAACTTTGTATTGTGGGTTGTATTCTTGTTTGTGACTATTGATAAAGTCGAACACACCGTTTAAGGTTAATTCTATGTTATTACGAGCATTTTTTTCGATGGCTTCAACAATTTCTTTATTCGTTTCTTTAAGCTTAAAATTATTTCCTAGGTAGGGCATAGAATTACTTCCCCTTCTATAAAAAATAGTTTTACGTCTGTATTTCCATGCATTTTTTAGAAGTGATGTAATTTTATTATTTGGATAAATTGTTACCAATCCAATTACTTTATGACGAGGCAATCTTGGAAAAGGAACGTTTTCATATTCAATTTTTGGTGGGTTTTTTAAATACGCATTGACCAGATTTTGAATCTTGCTATCATCAAAAAAATCGACACCAAGAATCTTATTTTCTTCGTCTTCTACACCAATAACGATGTAAGAATTATTCGTTGAATTTCCGTTAGAAAGTGCACAAATATGTTTTAAAAACTTTGCTTTTCCTTCTTTATTACTTAAAGATAACTTTTGCTTTTTATCATAAAAACTATTCTCATCGTTATGAGAAAGTAAATTTTTGATAAGTAAGCGTTTGTTAATCATATTAAGTTTTATTTAAAATAGTTGCACTGGCCTGTGCTGTTGGGTATACCACTAAGTCTTCTATATTTACATGATAAGGTCTTGTAATTACAAAGTAAATAATATCTGCAATGTCCTCTGCCTGTAATGCTTTATATCCTGTATATACTTTTTTTGCACGTTCTTTGTCTCCTTTAAAGCGAACATTAGAAAATTCGGTTTCTACCAACCCAGGATGAATACCCGCAACTCTTATGTGATGTTGATTTAAATCCAATCTCATAGACTTATTTAAAGCGTTAACAGCAAATTTTGAGGCACAATACACATTGCCTTTAGGATAGACTTCTTTGCCTGCAGTAGATCCAATATTTACAATAAATCCGCTATTCCTATCGATCATTTGTGGAATAATCGCTTTAGAAACATATAATAAGCCTTTTACATTAATGTCTAACATTGCATCCCAATCATCTAAATTACCTTCTTGAATTGGAGACAGTCCATGGGCATTCCCAGCATTATTAATTAAAACATCGATTTGTTTAAAGTTTTTTGGAAGAGATTTTAATGCATGTTCTACTTCTTTTCTTTTAGAAACATCAAATTTTAATGTTGTTACCTCTGTTTGTTTAGACAACTTTATTTTGAGTTCTTGTAAGCGATCTGCTCTTCTTCCGCAGAGAATTAATCGAATATTATTTTTTGCAAAAATTTCTGCTGTGGCTTTTCCTATTCCTGAAGTTGCACCTGTAATGAATGCTGTTTGTTTCATTTTTTTACTTTTTGAAAAAATTATCTTTAAAAGTAAAAAAAGCAATTTGGAGAACCGTTTTTTTGTTGGTTGAATTTTCATCAATTATTAACAAAGAAAAAACCGCTCCTCTCAGAGCGGTTTTCCTTTCAATTGACTATTAAGAAATAGCCAATCAAAAATCAACTAACCAAACTTTATTTTAAATTTCTTCTTTTTTTTGTTTTTCTCTTAACTTTAGTACGTTTTCTAGATTCATTCCTTACAATATCTTTTGTTTCTTTTTTTACTTTTTCGTCTTTTAGATATTGTATAAAACCTCTTCCTGAAAAATCATACGTTGTCGCTGAATTTGTGTGATATAAACTTACTTTATTGTCATTTATAACGGTTAATTCAAATTCTTCTATATCTCCGCCATCATAATTAAGTGTTAAAATTTTTAGGTCTTCATATCCTGTTACATCATATACTTCATATCCACCAACAAAGCTCCAATCTATAGTATTTATATTTGTTCCAGTAGTATCTTGAGAACTG
>Ga0189288_10240_pt1 | contig 34631 bp, 31 predicted proteins | sample UW105minimetaG_FD_130316 | JGI IMG/M metagenome (GOLD analysis project Ga0189288, IMG submission 130316) | Marine microbial communities from the Costa Rica Dome - UW105 mini metaG | ecosystem: Environmental > Aquatic > Marine > Oceanic > Photic zone | place: Costa Rica: the Eastern Pacific... | reverse complement strand
GGGGTCCTTCCAGGCCAACGGCCAAGGCCCGGGCCACTTCAGTGCGTCGGCGCTCACCTCCGGAAAGCTGATAGCCCTTTCGCTCAAGGAAGGGATTGAGATGAAACTCATCGATCAACTGATGTAATCGATCGCGGCTCTGGGCAGTCGAAAGACCGCTTTGAGCCAAAACAAGTTGGAGATTCTCCCGTACAGACAGAGTGCGAAACACACTTGGCTCCTGAGGGAGATAACCAATGCCAAGCCTGGCTCGTTCAGGCATCGAAAGCCCTGCCACCGGATGGCCGTCCATCAGGATCTGACCCTGATCAGGTCTCAACAGACCGATCACAAGATTGAAGGTGGTTGTTTTTCCGCACCATTCGGACCAAGCAACCCAATGACCTCGCCAGGAGCGAGCGTCATCGACACATCACTGACAAGAGGACGCCCACCAAGGGTCAGGGCCACGCGCTCAAGGGTGAGGCTCATGGCGTCAGAGGAGTCTGAAGGGTGCTGTCCGAGCGGATCACCATCTGCGTGAACACCTGCTGACCAGGAGTGGGCTCTGCTTCAGCTCGTTCCTCCTCCAGCAGGTAAACCACCCGCTCTGCTCTCAAAGCATTGCCTCCGTCCTGCGTGACATCAACATCTCCACTCAGCACAAGCCTGCCTTCACGACTGAAATACTGGGCTTGTCTGGCGGTGGCCACCATTCCCCTGGAGGGATAAACGATTCGAACATTGCCAGCGGCTGTGACCACACCAGTGAGGTTGTCGGCACTCTGGCTGTCGGACTCGATTGTGATCAGGCCACCAGGTGCCGCACCCGTGGAGGCCGATGCAGTGGTCTCACCAGAACGATCTGGCGTTTGGGAGAGCTGCTCAGCATGGGCACCATGCAAAGGCATCAAGGTGATCAGCAGGGCCGCCATGCCCATTCCAAGTGGACGAAACACTTCCCTTGGGGGCACTGAGGCAAGCAACTTCGCATCAACGTTGAACTGACGGCAATCTACCGACAACCTCATTGCTGATCGAGCAGAACAGGGACGGGATACGAAGCGGGATCAAGCCCCTGCTGTAAGGCAGTGAGTCGGGAGTGGAGTGTGGAGCGGAGATGGTCGAGGTCAAGACCGAAGTCAGGAAGGGATGTGCCCTTGAGGCGACCCAAGCCTTCGCCAAGAAGAATCGTGGCGCCCTTGGTGTTGCCTCTCTCAAGATGGACATGCGCCACGGCCACTTGGATCAAACCTTGGAGGACGCGTCGCTCAGGGTCTGCCGTTTCATGCCAGAGATCTTCAAAGACGTCATGAGCGGCATACCACTGCTCTGAATTGAACAGTTGGACCCCCTCATCAAAACGGGGGTCCGAACGGAGCTGGTCAGAAGAGGATGAGGGGCTAGTCGCGTTCAACGCTTCGCCATCTTCTTCGCCGGCAACTTGCGCAGACGAATCGACTCAGGGGTGACTTCAAGCATCTCGTCAGGGCCGATGTACTCCAGAGCACGCTCAAGGGTCATCTGCACAGGGGACTGAAGAGTATCCAGTTCATCCGCACCAGCGGAACGCATGTTTGTGAGTTGCTTGGCCTTGCAAATATTGATCTCGAGATCCTGAGGACGATTGTTCTCGCCGATGATCATGCCTTTGTAGACCTTCGTGCCTGGGGTAATAAAGAACTGACCGCGATCCTCAGCATTCTTGAGGGAATAGAAGGTGGCAGTGCCCTCTTCAAAAGCGATCAGTACACCATTACGACGGGTGTCAAAGTCGCCAAGCATCGGCCGATATTCAAAGAAGGAGTGACTCATGATCCCTTCACCGCGGGTGGCACGGATGAATTCGCCACGGAAGCCGATCAGTCCACGCGAGGGAACAATGAACTCAAGTTGGGTTCGCCCATCGGAACTGGTTTCCATGTTCTGCATCTCACCTTTGCGGGTGCCGAGCTTCTCGATACAGGCGCCAACAGCGGCTTCAGGTACATCCATCACCAACGTTTCCACGGGCTCGCATGGGGTGCCATCAATGGTGCGGAAAATCACCTGCGGTTGAGACACCTGGAACTCATACCCTTCCCGGCGCATGGTTTCAATCAAAATGCCCAAATGCAGTTCACCTCGACCGCTGACTGCGAAGCGATCAGGGGAATCTGTATCTTCCACCCGAAGAGCAACATTGGTGAGTAGCTCACGCTGGAGTCGATCACGCACCTGACGGCTGGTGACAAACTTGCCTTCCTTGCCTGCAAAAGGAGAATCGTTGACCACAAAAGTCATCTGCAAGGTGGGCTCATCCACCTTGATCAGCGGTAGTGCCCGTGGCTCATCAGGGCAAGCAATCGTTTCGCCGATATTGACATCATCGAAACCGGCAACAGCAACAAGATCACCCGCAGTTGCGTTCTCGATCTCAACACGTTGAAGCCCTTCGAAGCCAAGAAGTTTGCTAATACGACCTTTCTTAACCTTGCCGTCGTCTTTAATTAGAGCTGCATTCTGACCTTGCTTGATCACTCCATTGTGCACCCTGCCAATAATAATTCTGCCAAGAAAATCGGAATAATCGAGAGTGGTGATCTGCAACTGCAATGGCTTCTCTGGATCCCCTACCGGAGGTGGAACGTGACGGAGAATCGCATCAAAGAGCGGACGCATATTGTCGCTCTCTGTTTTCATATCAGGCTTAGCAAAGCCTCCTAAGCCGCTGCCAAATAGATAAGGAAAATCACACTGATCGTCGTCAGCACCGAGCTCGAGGAAGAGATCTAGAACCTTGTCGACCGCAGTCTCTGGATCGACACGAGCACGATCAATTTTGTTAACGAAGACAATGGGACGCAATCCCTGCTCGAGCGCTTTCTTCAGCACGAAGCGGGTCTGAGGCATGGGTCCCTCATTGGCATCCACGATCAGCAAGCAGCCGTCCACCATGCCGAGGACCCGCTCCACTTCACCGCCGAAGTCAGCGTGACCTGGAGTATCGACAATATTGATACGCGTGTCGTTGTAAGTGACCGCGGTGTTTTTGGAGAGGATTGTGATGCCTCTTTCACGCTCCAGATCGTTGGAGTCCAAAACACAGGTGGGCACCGCTTCGTTGTCACGGAAGATGCCGGACTGCGCCAACAACGCATCAACCAAGGTGGTTTTGCCATGGTCGACGTGGGCGATGATCGCGATGTTGCGTATCGCCTTGTTCTGGGCGCTCATGATTTCCGTGACGTTCTGTGAATGAAGCCTGAACGCCCGGGGGCGTAGCAAGGTAAGGCTATCTCAACGTGAGATGGCTCAGGAAAGGATCCGACTGGTCCGTTCTGGTCCATCGGAGCGAAGGCTGCCACGGGTCACACCGAGGCGGTGATCGATGCGCTCCCGCCGCCAGACATCAGACGAGGGGATCGAGCCTTCGAGAGCCTTGGCATAAAGCTGCACCCTCCTCTGGCAAGAGGCTGGATCCTCATCAAGAAGCTCGAGGCGAAAACGGCGCAGACCGACCCGCAGAAGCTCAGGCAAGGCTTCAACACCGCTCTGCGCCCGACCGTTGAAAAGAGTATTGCGGCAACCGAGATCGGCGATCAGGGGATGCTCGACACCGCTTCGATCGCGCAGACGCACCTGATGCTGTTCGCAGGGGCGGCCGCAATCGGTGTGATCGTGGCCGTCAGAGAGGAACGCGCAGAAGAGACAGTGCTCCATATGGAAAAGGGGCATGTGCTGATGCAACGTCACCTCCAGCCAGTCAGGGTCGGTGGACTGAGCCAGATCCAGCAGCTGGTTGAGATTGAGGTCATAACTGGCGGTGAGGCGCTGTAGACCCCAGCGCTCCCGATACCAACGCACCGTGAGTGGATTGGCGGTATTCAGCGAGAAATCACCGCTGCAGGGTGCGAGTGGAGTCAACCGTTCCAGCTGATCAGCATTCCGAACCAAATAGCCATCAGGTTCAGCCCGAATCAAAGGCTCCAGCGTCCACGCTTCATCCGGTCGGTTGATGCGAGGGCCTGCCAGAACAATGCCGTCCCGCCAGTGACCGCGTCCAACCAGGACAGCTTGCTTGAGCTCACTCGGATGCTCGAGATCAGCAATGACCCCTGAGACCCAGTCCGGGCGGTCCAGAGCAATCAGGGCCTCTAACTGAGCCAAGCTCCGCACCAAGACCTGCAGCGTTGGACGGGGATTGGGTGCGGAGACTATTGACGAAGGCTGGGCTGGGTTCAGGCACTGACGCAAGGTGGCTTCGACCCTTTCGCCCCCCGACATGGCACCCATCTCCTGTGGAGAGGGGAGTGCGAGAGGGCGAAGACCGGCTGAGTCCATGCGATCCAGCAGGCAGCGCCGCATCCGATTGAGCTCTGCGACGGGAAGGAAGAGGCCGGCTGGCAGATCGATCTCGAGCTGATCAAGGCGCCATCCACTGCCACCAAGTCGGCCCAACTGAGTCTCCAGTCGTTCACGGTCCAAGCCCCGATCGCGGGCCTGCTCAAGAGACACCGTGCTGCTCACACGGAGGCTCTCAGCAGTGGTTCCTAGGGGATGCAAAAGCTGAAGCTGAAGCGGAACACCAAGACCACCAGACACGCGCACCCGGAGCGGCTGCAGGATCGGATCGACCGACTGCCGCGCCTGTCGGCTCCATGTGCTCTGCCATCTGGGATCACCTGTGAGCCAGACCGGAGCTCCAGGCTTCAAGCCCCTCAGGTTGATTCGGCCTGGGCCCAAACGGATGCGACAACGACGGTGACCAAGGTCGTCAAGCTGCATGATCCTTCCGCCGATCTCCTGCGGTGGCTTGAGGGGATCAGTACCTGGAGCCGGTTGCACTTCGAGAACCACACCCTGACCGCACTCCAGTGGTTCTTCAAGACGAAGCGTGAGCCGACCTTGGTCATCACATCGCTCAAGGCAACCCACCACAGGTCCGCGCTTCTTGCTCCATCGGCCATGAACCAGACGCCTGTGGTTCACACCCTCAAGCCAACCCGTCGAAAGCCCGCGAGAGAAGCCCATCTCCAACTGACGCCGCACGGCAGTGGCATTGGTCGCGAGCCCATCAATCTGCTGCCGGTAGGCCTGGGTGACGGCAGCTACATAAGTGGGGTCTTTCAGGCGACCTTCGATCTTGAAACTGCTGATACCGATCTCAATCAGTTCGGGGATCTGCATCCAGGCCGCAAGATCCTGAGGGGAAAGCAGATAACGCTGATCAGCCAGATCAAGCTCTTCGCCATCCACCACCAACTGGTAAGGAAGCCGACAGGCCTGGGCGCATTCCCCTCGATTGGCGCTGCGCTGTCCGAGGGATTCACTGGTTAAACACTGGCCTGAGTAGGCAACACACAGAGCACCATGCACAAACACTTCGAGAGGCATCGCCAACTGACGCTGCTCAAGTTGTCGCTGCAAGCGACGCAGATCCTTGAGGGCGAGTTCACGGGCCAAAACAACTCGATCACAGCCAGCATCTGCGGCCTGAGCCACACCGGCTGCACTGGTAATCGACATCTGGGTAGAAGCGTGCAAAGCCAGACCAGGCACAAGCTCCCTGGCCAAGAGACAGAGGCCAAGATCCTGAACAATCAGAGCATCGACTCCGGCGCGCTCAGCCGCAACCAGCAACTGGGCTGCTCGGCTGAGCTCATCGCTGAAGACAAGGACGTTGAAGGTGAGGAAGCCACGGACACCCCTGGCATGAAGCCAGGCCATGATCTCGGCGAGTTGATCCAGTTGAAAATTTTCTGCTCGCAATCTGGCGTTGAACGCCTCGACGCCGAAATAGACGGCATCCGCCCCCTGAGCCACTGCCGCCTTGAGGGAAGCCCAGTCACCGGCTGGGGACAACAGCTCAGGAAAGTGATGCGGTCTCAACGGGTCAGAGCCAGACGGCGAGCCGGTTCAAATTGTCGAAGAGCATCAGCAGACCCCTCAAAACGCCAATGCCAGGGCTCGTAACTCACACCCTGATTGTTGCCCTCGGGGAATGAAAGCGTGAAGTGGTACGACGCAGCATGGTCCTGGAGCCAGCGGAACGCCGACGTCGTTTCAAACGACTCTGAAAGGTTGGTGGCAGGTGCGTCACCATCGCCGAGATCAACGGCTAAACCAGTGCTGTGCTCGGAGTAACCGGGAGGAGCGCTGACCTTTGCACGCTCACTCGCCGTTTGATTGCGCTCTGATTTCACATCAAAAAAGATGCCCTTTTGCAACGCATGAGAGCGGTAACCACTCAACAGCCTGAGGTCAACGCCATCAGACGCTGCAGCTCGTTGCATCGAACGCAGGGCTTCAGCGGCGTCGATATGCAGTTCCAATCCGGGACCGACGAGAACCAGGTTGATCGCAGATGCTTCTGCATAAGGGAAATGGCCCAGCAAGCGGCCGTCAACGCTGGGAGCTTCTGCAATGCCATCGACCACTTGTGGCTGGGGTGAGAACCGGGTCAAAAGTGCCGGCCCCAACAAAACAACGCCGAGGCAACTACTGAACACAAGCAAACAGGCAATCCAAAGGCCAGAGCCACGGCGCCGTGAGCGTTGAGGAGGGCGGGAACGCCGTGCCACAGGAATGTCGTCCCTGCTGGTGCGGCGAGGGGCGACGGCACGAACCAAATCGATGATGCAGTGTTGTGACGATCGTAAGGGGGGCGCCAGGGGGCTTCCACCGACTGAGGGTCAGCGGTGGTAGTTTCGAATTAATAATCCAGCGGAGTAGGGCTGAGATGCTGCGAGTTGCCGTCGTCGGGGGTGGTCCGAGTGGATCCTGTGCCGCCGAAATTCTTGCCAAGGCCGGCATTCAGACCTGGTTGTTCGAGCGCAAGCTGGATAACGCCAAACCTTGTGGTGGCGCGATCCCGCTCTGCATGGTCGAAGAATTCGACCTGCCTGACGAGATCATCGACCGCAAGGTGCGAAACATGAAGATGATCTCTCCCTCCAACCGGGAGGTGGATATCAAGCTGGATCCACTCGGCTACGACGACAACGCCTATATCGGCATGTGTCGCCGTGAAGTGTTTGATGCCTTCATGCGCAACCGTGCTGCAGACCTTGGCACCACCCTGGTGAATGGCCTGGTGCAAAAAATCGATACAGGCAACAACCGTCAAGGCCCCTACACCCTGCATTACGCCGACTACAGCGGGGGTGGTCCAACTGGGGAGCAAAAATCTCTGGAAGTCGACTTGATCATTGGTGCTGACGGAGCCAACTCCCGCGTGGCCAAGGCCATGGACGCTGGGGACTACAACGTTGCGATCGCATTCCAAGAACGCATCAAGCTCCCCCCAGAGGAGATGACTTACTACGAGGACCTCGCAGAGATGTATGTGGGCACTGATGTGTCCCCAGATTTCTATGCCTGGGTCTTCCCCAAGTACGACCACGTGGCCGTCGGAACCGGCACCATGCAGCAGAACCAATCGCTGATTAAGGGGCTGCAGAGAGGGATTCGTGAGCGTGCCAGCAAGCGTCTGTTCAAGGGCGAAGTCATCAAGGTGGAAGCTCACCCAATCCCAGAACATCCCCGTCCCCGTCGCGTGGTTGGTCGCATGGCACTGGTGGGTGATGCTGCTGGTTATGTCACCAAGAGCTCAGGAGAGGGGATCTATTTCGCAGCGAAAAGCGGACGGATGGCCGCTGAAGCCATTGTGGAAATCTCCAACAGTGGACAGCGCATCCCCACCGAGAAGGAGATCAAGTCGACCTACCTCAAGCGTTGGGACAAAAAATACGGTGCCACCTATGCAGTGCTCGACATTCTGCAGCGCATCTTCTATCGCAACGACGCTGCTCGCGAAGCCTTCGTCGAAATGTGCGATGACCTCGACGTGCAAAAGCTCACCTTCGATAGTTACCTCTACAAACGAGTGGTGATGATGAACCCTTGGCAGCAAATCAAGCTGACTCTTCGAACCCTCGGCAGTCTCGTGCGCGGTGAAGCACTGGCCCCGTCTGAATACGGTCCCGTCCCATCAGCCGTAGGACGTTCTGACGGTGATTTCCTTGCCGAGGAAGCAGCCCAAGCGATCAGGGCCCAATCCAAAGGCAAGGAAACTGAAACGGCTGGAGTGAACTAGTTGCGCCCTTCCAGGGCTTGACCGGCGACACCCTTCACCCGTTCAAGGCCCTGTTGAATCTGCTCTGGCGTCACTCCTGGTTTGACCTGCTCGGGACGATTCTTGAGGGTATTGACTGCATAGATGGCAGCACCGGCCAGGATTAAGGCAGCGAGAACGACACCAACTCCGTTGCCTCCCTGGCGGATCACAACTGGTTGTGTGACCACTGGGGAGGGTTCCCCGGCAGAGCGCTCAGAGGGATCCGACGATGCCATAGGCAAGACCATGTTCTCTCCATGACTTAGCCCGAGCTTCTGCGACTGCCAAGCGTCAGCTTTGAATCAGATCGAAACGGGCCAGAACAGATGCCTGATTACGCAGCACTCCAAGAAGATTGAGTCGATTGCGACGCAAGTCCAGGTCATCAGACATCACCATCACGCTGTCTGGACCATCAAAGAAGGCCTCCAGTGCTGGTGTGGCCTCCACAAGCGCGTCGGCAAGGGCCTGATAAGCACCCCCAACAGCCAGGGGCTCCAAGTGGGTGACCACAGCATGCATGGCTGTTTCGCTGGGAGAAGCGAAGCGACTGACATCCACAACATCCCCAGCTGCCAGCACGGAACTCGCAAGGTCCCCCTTCTCAGCAAGGCGTGAAGCACGTTGAACCACGGCCTGCAGCGCCCCGAGACGGTTCTCTTGGCGCAGACGGCTGAGCAAGCCAAGACGATCCAAGACATCAAGAGGGTCGCCCAGCAAGCGTTGGCAGCTGAGACCATCACCGGCAACCGCCTGCACCAGGTCAGGCGCTTGACCATCGTCTTCAAGTTGCGACTGAATACGCTGCCTTAACAGCAACAGCAGGTCATCCGCGAGAGCTTGCGCCTTCACCTTGAAAGCTGGGAAACGCTGTTGCCAGGCTTCCGCGGCCTCAGAGACAAGCCTAAACAGATCGAGCCGCCAACCCCTCTCCCACAGAATCTGAAGCAGGCCATTTCCCGCACGTCGCAACGCATAAGGATCGGAAGAACCACTGGGGCGTTCGCCCTTGGCAAAGATGCTGAGCAGCAATTCCAAGCGTTCTGCCAGAGCAACCACAGCACCGGCATCGCTCTGAGGAAGCACATCCCCAGCGCCACGGGGTAAATAGTGCTCAAACACAGCTTGAGCGACCTCGCGGCTTTCCCCTTCCTCAAGCAGATACTTCGCGCCCATCAGCCCTTGAAGCTCAGGAAATTCGCCCACCATCTGACTGACTAAATCGTGTTTGCAGAGGTGAGCAGCGCGTCTTGCCGCTTCAGCGGTATCGATCGGTAACTCGAGGGTCTGAAGAAGGGTGTCGGTGAGCTGCTCAATCCGTTCCGAGCGATCCAGAAGGCTGCCCAACCCGGCGGCGAAGGTCACCCTGGACAGCGACGCACGACGGTCGCCACTGCTTTGCTTGCGATCGACATTGAGGAAAAATTCTGCATCCGCCAAGCGGGCGCTCAAGACCCGTTCATTGCCACGGCAGATCCGTGCATCCGCGGCAGAAAGACCGTTCCCGACCAGTAAAAATTCAGGCAGAAGAACATCACGAGACTCCAACCTCAAGGGATCTGCTGGAACCTGAGAGCGGCGCAGGGGCACATAACGCTGATGCGACTGCATCACCGTCACGATCACCTCGGGGGGCAGATCAAGAAAGCGATCCGCGATTTCACCCTGAAGGATGCGTGGATCTTCCACCAGATCCACCAACTCTTGAAAGAGATCATCTGGGCAGTCCAGCTCCCCCTTCAAGGCAGCGGCGCGATCGTCAAGCCTGCTACGGATCAGGGCAGATCTTGCCTTGCGATCAGCCTGAACACCAGCGTCAGCAAGGGCCTTGAGATAGTCATCGGCCTCGGAAAGTTCAACGCTGCCGGGATGCAAACGGTGAGAACGGGATGTTCGACCGCTGTGGACTACAGGCTCACTAGCAGCAAGGGTGACTGGCACCACCTCGGGACCAAGCAAAGCCACCAACCAGCGCACTGGACGACTGAAGCGTTGATCCCCATCACCCCAACGCATAAAACGGCGCCCTTGCAAGCAATCGATCCAGGCAGGAATCCGCTCCGCCAAGATCTGGAGCGCCCCCTGGCCCTCGATCAACACCGTCGCAAAGACACAGTCGCCCTTTGGGGTGGGACGGACCTCTAGGGAGGTGGGTTCAACTCCGCAGCGTTTGGCAAATCCAATCGCGGCAGGACCTGGCTGGCCATCCACAAAAGCCTGAGCCACGGGGGGACCCTTCCGTTCTTCGCGGAGATCCTCCTGAACTTCGGCCAACGAATCGACCAAAACAACAAGGCGTCTTGGGGTGCTGGTGACCTGTACTTCACCATGCGCCAGTCTCAACTCGGCCAGGTCACGCTGAACCCGCTCCCGAAGCTGGGCCAGAGCCAAACGGGCAAAGTCAGCAGGCAGTTCTTCAGTACCGATTTCGAGCAGGAAGGTTGAGGCCACACCAGTCGGCTCGAGAAGCCAATGACTTTATTGGAAGCCGCTTCGCTAGCTTCGAGATACAGCGATCAGTGCGCCAGTGAGCCAGCCCAGCGTCGACGCCACCAAGAGTTCTCAGGGCGCAGGCAGCGGCAAGCTCGACATGGAAGGAATTCCGCTACCGAAGGCAGAGCAACGAAAACGAGACAGCCTCTTCCTCAAAGAGCCTCTACTAACAGAGCTGGGAAACGACCTGCCCAATTTCAGCGAAGACGCTCTACAGATTCTCAAGTTCCACGGCAGTTATCAGCAGGACGACAGGGACAAACGCGAGAAAGGCAAGGACAAGCAATGGCAGATGATGCTGCGCCTGCGCAGTCCGGGAGGCCGCATCCCCACCGCCCTGTTTTTGGCCATGAACGATCTGGCCGATCGCCTTGGCGACGGAACGCTACGTGCCACAACCCGTCAGGCGTTCCAGATGCACGGTGTGCCCAAAGCCGACCTCAAGGAGGTGATTGGCACGATTGTTCGAAACCTTGGTTCCACGCTTGCTGCCTGTGGAGACATCAACCGCAATGTGATGGCACCGGCGGCGCCTTTTGACAAAGGGGGTTACCCGGCAGCAAGACAGCTCGCCGATGAGATTGCTGATCTGCTGAGTCCCGAATGCGCCGAAGGCTCGTATTTGGATCTCTGGGTCGATGGAGACCTGAGCTATCGAATCAAGGCTGGCCGAAAGGTGAATGCGGTGCGAAAGCGCCAGTTTGAGGGAGCGGTGTTCTCAGGCGATCAGCAAGAACCTCTGTATGGAGACACCTATCTGCCACGCAAATTCAAAGTGGCGGTGACCGTGCCTGGAGACAATTCAGTCGATCTGCTGACCCAGGACATCGGCCTGGTGGTGTTCACAGACAGCAACGGTGGTCTCCGTGGATGCAACGTGTATGTAGGGGGCGGCATGGGCCGTACCCACAACAAGGAAGAGACATTCGCTCGGATCGCTGAACCGCTTGGCTATGTGGCCGCGGATCAGGTGTTGGATTTGGTGCAAAGCATCCTGGCCCTTCAGCGCGACCATGGCGATCGCAGGCTGAGGCGTCATGCCCGCATGAAGTATCTGCTCCATGACAGAGGCATCCAGTGGTTCCGTCAGGAATTAATGCGCGCCTACTTCAGCGGAGACCTGAAGCCATTGCGCAGCGAGCCCAAGCCAAAACTGAATGATTACCTGGGCTGGCATCGCCATCGCGCCGGCATGTGGTTTGTAGGCATTCCGCTGCTCTGCGGTCGGCTGGAAGGTGCTTTCAAGCAAGGCCTGAGCAAGATCGTCGAGACCTATCAACTGGAAATCCGTCTCACTCCCAATCAAGATTTGCTGCTCTGCAACATCGGGACCCCACAAAGGGCTTCAATCCGCGCTGCCCTGGAAGAACTCGGGATTAACACCCCTGACATGCCAGCACCGTTAGCCCGACACGCCATCGCCTGCCCAGCCCTACCAACGTGCGGACTCGCCATCACCGAATCGGAACGGACCCTCCCTTCTGTTCTGGAGCGACTTGACAGCCAACTCCAACGCTTGGAGATCGACAAACCGGTGTTGATCCGTATGACTGGCTGCCCGAATGGCTGCGCCCGCCCTTACATGGCTGAACTGGCGCTCGTGGGGAGCGGAGTCAACCAGTACCAGCTTTGGTTAGGCGGCAGCGCCAATTTGCAACGCCTCGCCAAGCCCTATATCCAGAAGCTACCCCTGGATCAGCTGGAGGCCGCGATTGAACCTCTGCTGTTGAGTTGGAAGGAAGCAGGTGGACGCCGCACCCTTGGAGACCATGTTCAAAAACTGGGCGATCAGGCAGTATCCGAGCTGCTCAATGCTTGATCACAGCGTCCGTAGATAGCTTCCTGTGCCCCCGAACGCCAAGCCCAGAGCTGATCTCCAAAACTGAAATGCCACCACTCATTGGGATGGCGCACAAACCCCTGCCCACTGAGCACACGATCGAGCAGACAACGGCGTTGATGGACGCAAACGGCGAATGCGTCCCGACCAGCCAATGCAGTGTTGGCGTAGTGATCCGGCTCGGAAACGGGGCCAATCGCATCAATCTCACCACCCATTTCGAGCAGATCACCATCACGTCCCGCCAGCGTCAGATCAACAGCAGCTCCTGTGCTGTGCGGCGGCGGCGTGGTTGGGTCGAGGCTAGGGGGTGCCCAGAAACGACCAACGGCATGCCGAACCTCGGCAATCGCTCGATCGATGGCCGCAGCGGATCCAGCGGTCTTGAGGTTGATGCCCAAGCGAGCACACTCTTCAGCCACGGCATGGTCAACCATGAAGGCCTGCACTGAGACTGGACGCCAAGCATCGAAGATGACAAAGCGGAGCTCCTGGTCATGCGCTTGAAGCTGCTGCTCGGCCGCGATCAAACGCCTCACCACTCCCGCCCGCAGCACAAAAGGATCTGCTCCCGGTCCGTAGGGCGCGCCTAAGCGCTGGTAAGGGTGTGGCTGGAGGCACAACAGCTCTGGGCGTAACCGCTTCAGCGGCTCGCCGCAGTCGTCGATTAGACGATCGCTCCAGGGACGCAGCACCGGACCACTTCAACTGCGTTCAAGGCTGACAGAAGTCGACAGCAGGAAGCCGTTTCCACAAGTGGACACAATTTTTCCCCAGGGTGGGTCTCATTTCACACGTCGCGAGCAGGTTGTGACGCAGGAGAGATGCTCGTAGCGATACATGTGACAACAAACCATAAAGACAATCTTGAGCTTTCAGAGCAAAGGCTCAGACATCCGACCAAGAACCCTGCACCAGAAGGGAAGCCAGCGATTCAATCTCAATCGAAATAAGAGCAGCAGCGCCAGAGAAAAACAAGCCAAAAAGCGACATTTGTCAGCGAGACCTCAAAAAAGCAGCAAAAAGGGAATAGTGAGACTCAACCGAGACTCAAGCCTGTGGAAATAAACGTGCATTAATTCAATTGACCTGAAGCGGTCATCCGAAGACGTTGATTTTCCAGCAACTGGCGCAGAACGGGGTGACGATTGAGACCAGGATCCAGATCAATCAGCCTGCTGGCCTCCTGGCGTGCCTCCTCCAGAACAGCGCCATCATCGGCAAGACTTGCGAGAGCCAAATCAGGCAACCCGGACTGGCGGGTTCCGAGCACTTGTCCAGGGCCGCGAAGGCGTAAATCCATTTCTGCTATTTCAAAGCCATCGGTGGAATGAACGAGAACATCGAGCCGTTGGCGTGCCAAAGCATTGCGGCTGTCATTCACGAGCAGACAGTGAGAAGCAGCTGCTCCACGACCAACACGACCACGAAGCTGGTGCAACTGGGCCAGGCCGAAGCGATCGGCATGATCAATCACCATCACGCTGGCCTCAGGTACATCCACACCCACCTCAACGACGGTGGTGGAAACAAGAACCTGACAATCTCCAGACGAAAACGACTGGATCACAGACTGCTTGTCTGCACTGCTGAGGCGTCCGTGTAGCAACCCAACCGAAAGATCGGGAAAGACCTCTTCTGCCAGTTCTCGATGCACATCGACGGCGGAACGTAAATCCAATTTCTCCGACTCTTCCACCAGGGGCAGCACCACATATGCTCGCTGACCGGCCTCAACCTCCTTTCGGATCAACTCATGGGCATCGTGACGCTCTGATCCGGCAATTTGACGGGTTTGGATCGGTGTCCGCCCTGGTGGCAACTCATCAATTTGACTCACATCCAGATCGCCATGCAGGGAGAGGGCAAGGGTGCGGGGAATCGGTGTCGCCGTCATCGTCAAAAGGTGAGGTTGCAATCCCTTACTGAGAAGGCGATTGCGCTGGCGAACCCCGAAGCGATGCTGCTCATCCACCACCACCAGACCAAGGCGCGAGAAGTCAACAGGGTCTTCGATCAACGCGTGGGTGCCAACCAAAATGCGCAGTGTTCCATTGGCCAGATCAGTGAGAATGCGCCTGCGGTTGGGTTTTGAAGTCGAACCAGTCAGCAACTCCACGCTGACGTGAAGTGGCATCAACCACTGACAGAGACTGCGATAGTGCTGTTCCGCCAGCACTTCAGTCGGTGCCATCAGGGCTCCCTGCCAACCGGCATCGACTGCATTCAGCAGGGAGGCGACCGCCACCACGGTTTTACCGCTGCCCACATCCCCCTGGACAAGGCGTGCCATCGGTTCGCTCTTGCCTAAGTCGCTCTCGATTTCCGCCAAAACGCGCTGCTGCGCTCCTGTGAGCTGAAAGGGCAACAAATCGAGGAAACGACCAACAAGACCGTCTCTCTGGCCAATACCCTCAAGGCTCGGAGCCTGGCGCTGACGTAAATCGGCGCGACGCTGCATCAGGCCCAGCTGAAGCAAAAGAAATTCGTCAAACACAAGCCTCCGCCTTGCCTGTTGAAGACGTTCGCGATCCACAGGCCGATGAATCCCTTGCAGGCCTTCAGTGCGGGAGATCAGATGCAGGACTGCACGTCGTTCAGGACTGAGGGGTTCGGGCCAATGCTCAGCAGCCGGAAGCACAAGCTCCACCAGACCACGCAATCGGTCGGCTGTGAGCCCATCGGTGAGGGCATAAACCGGAAGCAATCGGCCGATCTGACGTGATCGCAACGGAGAGTGAACCGTCTCCATCACCTCAATCAAAGGATCCTGAAAGCTGATCCCATAGGGGCCGGTCTTGACCAGGCCGCTAATCGCCACTGTGGCTCCTACGGGATACTGTCGGCTCTGGGCGTGCAACGCCGCTGGGTTGCTGAAGCGTTTGCCAGCGAGGAATCGAGTCACCTTCAAACGACCAGTGGGATCCTGCACTTGCAGCTCCAGGATCGACAGATTGGGGTTACGCGGACTCGTGAATCCGTGACAGCGGCGCACCGTGGCCACGATCGTTGCTGTTTGCCCGGCCTCAAGGGCGACGATGCGTCGCATCGCCGAATAGTCGACGTAATCCCTCGGGTAATACAGGAGCAAATCTCTGACCAGCAGAAGGCCGAGGGACGCCAAACGTTCAGCCAGCTTTGGTCCAATGCCCTTGACACCAGACAGCGGCAAGTCGAGAGAGAGTGAGGCTGGTGCCGTCCGGTTGGGTTGCTGGTTGTCGACTTGGTCCTTCACCCTTAATCGCGGGGGTGCCATCGGTTGCGACGGTTCCATCCGCTGGCGGAATTGATGAAGCCATTGCCGAGTGGAGGTCACCAGTCGGCGGCGAGCCGATTCAGACAGCGTCGGGTAACTGCGATAAGAAGCCGCTAAGGAGGCCAAGCGATCACTGCTATCCGCAGGGATGGGGATCGGTGGTGGTGTCGCGAGCTGACGGGTCAGAAAGTGGTGAAACCGTTCCTGTCGTCCCTGCAGATCAATGAAGCCGCGATCAGCCTCCAACGTCAGAGATGTCTGAAGAGGGTGAAGCCAGGCCTGAAGACGATTGAGCTCTGCTGCAGAGCAAGCCGGAGTCAGCTCTGGGGAGGATGGGTTGGAGGGCTGGTTGGAGGGCTGGGCCACCACTGATGCTGCACGTGTTGGGTCTGAGCACGCCGCTGCCAGTGGCGTTGCTGTCGAACCATTGTGAGCAAGCTCTGCTTCCGTTGTCGGAGCCTGCTGCGACAACGACGCAATGGCACGAGGTCGAATTCCAGTTCAGACGGGCGAAGAAGAACACAGCAGAGATCGATCAACTGGTCACCAGACCCGGTCATCGGCAAAGGGACCCTCAGACGGAGGAGATTGGAGGCCGTGGGAAGGGTGTCGACCTGGCCCGCATGCACGGCGTCAAGCAGGCTGATGGGCAGGAGGCTTGTGGTGAGACCTGCACGCAAGAGCTCAACATTGATCGCGTGAGACAGGTTGCGCAGACGACGCACGACGGCAAGATCAAGGCCGTCGAGCCAGCGCATCAGCTCCAAGGGCATCGTGGGCATGAACTCGGAACTGAGCTGATCGGAATCTGAGCCAGCTGCTTCCTCATCGCTGGGATCAGACAGGGATGAATCCTCAGACGCATCCATGGCCTGACCGGCCATCAGAAACAGCGAGCGCAACACATCCAGATCACTGCTGGCCTGGTCCGCAACGCCAAGATCACCATCCTCGTCCTGGTCTGTGGTTGGCGGAGGGTCTTCGAAACTCAGATCCAGCTCTGATTCAAGCGCCACATCCTCGTCAGAGGGTGTGAACGAAGCCTCCTCTTTCTGCTCTCCATTCACAGGAGGCAAGAGACCATCAAGAAGGGCGGGTTGATCAACAGGCGGAGCAAGGCTGAGCTGAACTGATCCGGACATCCCATCATCAGAGAAGCTGTCAGACGCCGAACCCTGTTGGTCCGTCTGATGCGCCTGGTCCGAAGACCGCTGCAAGCTCTCCATCATGGATTGTTGAGCCTGACGTCTTCGAGTCCGCTTCTCCCGATTGAGCTCCTTAGCAAGTAATTGGAGTTGTTCAATCGTGAGCAAGGAACTACAGCGTTGGATGAGCTCATCGATCCGCTGCTGGAGAGAGTGACGAGAGGGATCAGAAAGCTGATTCAAGCGAGCGTGATCAACGCTGCAGAGGAGATGCCCAAGGGCGCGATGCACCGCTGAGGGCAAGCGCTCACGCAGGAGTCTTAAATAATCAGATTGATCCGCATAAAAAGCTGGTGCCGTATCACGACACCAGCTCTGAAGACGAGCAAGCTGCTCGTCAGGGTTATATGGCAAAGCGCTTTCCTGGTCGGACGCCAAGATCAGCCTTTGGTCATTGATGCCACTTCAGTGGCGAAATCGACTTGTTCGATCTCGATCCCTTCACCCAGGGTGTAACGGGTGAAACGGCGCACCTGGACGTTTTCGCCGATCTTTCCGGCCACTTGCTTCACCAGTTCGGCCAAAGAAAGAGAGCTATCGCGGATAAAAGGCTGATCCAACAAAGCCATTTCCTTGAGTCGCTTGCCAATCCGACCCTCAACAATTCTGGCCTTCATCTGATCTGGCTTGCCCTCGAGGTCATCACGACCCATTTCGATCGACTTCTCACGGTCGACAATTTCTTGAGGGATGTCATCGGTGCTGACGTACTCAACACTTGGGCAGGCTGCAATCTGCATGGAGACATCGCGCAGTAGACCCTGGAAAAGATCGCCACGTGCAACGAAATCCGTTTCACAGTTGATCTCCACAAGAACACCAACGCGCGCACCGGTGTGGATGTAGCTGCCGATGGCCCCCTCAGCAGCGGCACGGCTCGATTTCTTCTCGGCGCTTGCAATGCCCTTCTGACGCAGCCACTCAACCGCTTTGGTCATATCGCCCTCGGTTTCCCCCAGGGCTTTTTTGCAATCCATCATTCCTGCGCCAGTCTTATCGCGCAGATCCTTGACAAGCTTGGCGGATACGGCGGCCATCGGTAGAGGGGGAAAATAGGAACAAGAAGAGCCGCCTTCCCACAAATGAGGGAGGGCGGCGTGAACAAAGAGGGAGGTGAGACTTAGCCCTGGCCGTCGTCACCACCGCGCTGATCATTGGCGCCATGGCGACCTTCGTTGATCGCGTCAGCCAAACGGCTCAACACCAACTGAACGGAGCGCACGGCATCGTCGTTGCAAGGGATCGGAACCTCACAGAGATCGGGATCACAATTGGTATCCAGCATCGACACCAGGGGGATGTCGAGCTTGCGTGCCTCCAGAACTGCATTGGTCTCGCGACGTTGGTCCACAAGGATCACAACATCGGGAAGACGACGCATGTTCTTGAGACCTCCCAGGTATTTCTGAAGACGCTCCAGTTCGCGGCGCAGAACGGCGGCTTCCTTTTTGGGGCGCATGGCGATCGCACCACTGGACTCCATCCGTTCCAGATCCTTAAGACGATCAATCCGGGCTTTCATCGTGGTCCAGTTGGTGAGCATGCCGCCCAGCCAACGTTGGTTCACATAGGAACCACCACAACGGGCCGCCTCAAGAGCAATCACTTCCGAGGCTTGCTTCTTGGTACCAACAAAAAGGAACCGCTTGCCACTGCGAGCGGCAGAGCGGACCCACTTGTAGGCATTGTTCATGCAGACAGCGGTCTGCACGAGATCGATGATGTGAACCCCATTGCGCGCGCAATAGATGTAGCGCGACATCTTTGGGTTCCAGCGACGAGTCTGGTGCCCAAAGTGGGCGCCAGCCTCCATCATCTCGGCGAGAGTGACAACAGCCATGGTGTTTAGGGTTTCGGGTTCGCCTCCACCTGTCAGGGATGGTCAAGGACCAGCACCCGAAACAGACAGGTGTGCGGTGTGAAAGAACTCAATGAATTTATCAAAAGACCGGTCAGCGCAGCCCGATTGCCTTCGCTTCACGGAACATCGCACGCACACCGATACGATTCAGGGGAAGGCGCAGCACTTCCATTGCCACGGCAGCATGGCCATGGCTAATCAGCCATTTCAGCAAAGGACGCAACGACCGTTCGTTGAGCAATCCGCCGAGGGTCAATAGCTCCCACAGGATCAGGTGGAGCCACGTGAACTGAATGATGAAACGGACCCTGCGGGTCGGATGCTTGCGAAAGAACACCAAGCCCATTTTGGCCCGTTCCTGCTCGACCCTGATCAGATCTGGAACCTGAGCAAGGCTCAAGGCTGGATGCCAGTGGTAGCCAACCGCTTCCGGGCACTTGACCAACGCCACCCCCATCTGACGCAGCCGTTCACCCAACTCGAGGTCTTCCCAGCCATAAAGGCGAAAGCCAGTGTCAAAAAGGCCTGACCGCTGCAACACCGTGCGATCAATCGCCACATTTCCCGTGGCGAAATAGGCCCAAGACAAATCCCGCAGTTTGTGGCGTTCCGTTGTTGGCTGATCGAAATTGGCCGTGTTGATCACAGCTCCGTAGGTAAAACAGAGCCGATTGCCGCTCTGATGCCAATAGCGCTGAAGAGCGCGGGCATGGCTGGATAGGAACTGCGGTGTGACCACGAGGTCACTGTCGATGAAAACGATCACATCGCCGCGTGCATGGTCAACGCCACGGTTGCGCCCTTCTGCAGGTCCGCCATGGGCCTGTTCCACCAGACGGACATGGGGGAAGCGCGCAGCCTGTTCCCTTAAACGAGAAGGGGTGCCGTCGGTCGAACCATCGTCAACGAGGACGACCTCATAATCGTCGATCTCACCGGAAGGACTCTGAGCTTCCAAAGCGACCAAACACTTTTCAAGGATCGGCCAGCGGTTGTAAGTGGGGATGACGACGCTGATAAACATCCGCGTGCAACCGGAGCGAGTGAAGGTCCAGCCTAAGGACATCAAAAAAGGGGGGGCGCAAGCCCCCCCTCAGTGCCACAAGGGCGTAGATCAGTCTGCTGCTCCACCGTTGTTGGCAGTACCGGTTACACCGTTGCCTGCACCTTCACCACGGCCATCGTTACGCATTTTGCGCTTCTTGAATTTGCGGGCGTAGGCGCGGTTGCGCTCCTGCTTTTCCTTCTTGAGGTTCCTGCGCTTGGCCATCGCGGAGTTGATAAACGATTTTGGGTGCCACCAACTTACCCAACCGAGCAGAACAATCGACCGTCTTCCATGCGAACCAGTCGATCCGCCACATCCAAAATGCGAGGGTCGTGGGTCACCATCAGAACGGAACAGGCCTGCTCACGAGCCAGGCGTTTGAGCAAATCCACCACTTCCCGCCCAGTGGTGCTGTCAAGAGCAGCAGTCGGTTCATCCGCAAGCAGAAGCTGGGGATGAGCCGCTAAAGCCCGCGCAATCGCCACTCTTTGCTTCTGCCCACCGGAGAGATCGTGAGGCAACTTGTTGAGGTGATCACCAAGGCCAACCTCCCGCAACCATTGCCTCGAGAGGTCACGCCGGGCGAGATAGGAACGATCCTTCAACAGATCTGCACCCATCTGAACATTCTGTTCGGCTGTCAGACAACGCAGCAGATTGTGGCCTTGGAAGATCATGCCGATGCGTCTTCGTAGGCGCTGACGGGCACCGCGACCGGCAGCGTTAAGCGGCTGACCAAGCACGCATACCTGCCCCTCCTGCACCTTGCGCAAGGCACCGATCAATGTGAGCAGGGTTGTTTTTCCGCAACCCGAAGGACCGGTCAGGAGCACAACCTCCCCTGGCTCGATCGTCAACCCCACCGACTGCAGTACTTGGCGACGATTGGCACCTCTGCCATACCAATGGTTCAGTCCCTCAATCGCAACAGTGCTCGCCATCAGAAGATCTCGGCTGGATCGGCATCCACAAGCCGGCGCATTGCCAATCCGGCCGACAGCATGCACATCACCAAAATCATGGTGAACACCGTGGTGGCGCGGCTGAGGTCCATGCCAACCGGAAGACGGGTGGCATCTCGCACAAACCAATAGAGAGCCTGGCCAGCCAAATATGCAGGGATATAGCCAACCAAGGCGAGAATCAACCCTTCACGAACGACAACACCAACAAGCGTTTTTAGCTGATAGCCCATCGCCATCAAGGTGGCGTATTCAGGTAAATGATCACTGACATCGGTGTAAAGCACCTGATAAACGATCACGCATCCCACCACAAACCCCATGGCAGCACCGAGGGTGAAGATGAAACCGATCGAAGTACTGCTGCGCCAGTAGTTCTGTTCAAAATCGATAAAGCCCTGCTTGGTGAGCACACGAACGTCGTTAGGCAGAAGTGCAGTCAGTCGCTCCTGCACAGCCAATGGATCCGCCGTTGGCTTGAGCCGAATCAATCCCAACTCAATGCTGCCCGGAGCTTTGTTGGGCATCAGATCCAAGAATGTCTCAGAACTCGTGAGCAAATTGCCATCAGCACCAAAACTGGTGCCAAGGGAAACCAGACCTGCCACCCTGACGCGGTTTCCACCGATCTCACTCTCAACTGTGCGTCCCTGACGAAACCATTCGGCAACAGGTCCGAATTCAGGGCGGGATAGTTGATCAAAAAGAACACGACCTTTCAAGGAAAGCTGTTGTGAATCCTGAGACAACTCAGGATTCACAAAGAATGGATCCTCTGGGTCGAATCCCAGACCAAGAATGGAGCGGGTAGAGAGGTTTTCAGGATTACGCCAAAGCATCAAACTCCAGTGGACCGGTGTAATTCCTTCGACTTGGGGATCCGCCATCGTTTGGATCAAACGCCGTTTGGGGAAACCGGCCATGCGCACCGAACTGGTGGAACGCGGACTAATCAGGACGAGATCTGCATCAAAGCGGCGATGCACTGTGACGCTCGCATCAAACAACCCGTCACGAAAACCGAGCTGCATGAACATCAAGATGCCGGCAAAACTAATGCCAGCCAAAGCAACAAACAGGCGCACTGGCTGGCGGATCAGCATCAATGACGCCAGCGGTATCCGCCTGCGGTTCCAGAAGCCCAAATTCACTGGGGTTGAAAACGAGCGATCACTTTCATCCCAGCCAGCGTTCTGACCCTTTCAGCGGAAGCCGGATCCAATGTGACGCGCACTTCCACAATCCGAGCGTCGGCATCACCCGTGGGGTCGGTCGAAAGCACCTGCCGCTGCCTCACTTGAGGACTAATGCCGATGACCTTGCCGGCGAGGTTTTGTTTGAAACCTCCATTTTCGCTTGTGAGCGTGACTCTCTGACCAAGCTCAACTCGATTGATATCCGACTCGTACACCTCGATCAAAGCTTGCATCGACTGACTCGCACCGACCTCGATCACGCCATCAGCACCTGGACGTTCCCCGGCGCGAGTGTGAATCCGCAACACCAAGCCCTCGATGGGTGCTCGCAGCTCGCTATCGGCGAGATCAGCCTCGAGTTTGCGTCGCTCCGCGCGAGCCTGCTGGAGTTGCCCTTGAAAACGAAGCAGTTCATCCCGCTTGTCATCAAGGACCACCAAGGCAGCCGCTCCAACTGAGGCCGCAAGGCGATAACGATCAACCTCCTTGCGCTGCAAACGGATCTCGGCCTGCAGCATGCGAATTCGTGCATCCACAGCCGCGACATCTGCCTGGATCTGGAGACGATTATCAAAGCGAGCAAGCACCTGGCCAACCTTGACCGGATCCCCTTCATTGACCAGCAATTCAGCCACTCTGGGGGTTCCACCAAAACCACTCACTGGGGCAGCAAGACGACGAATGTCGCCAGCAGGCTCGAGTTGGCCAAGAGCTGCAACAGCTTCAGGGGCGCGAGTCACCACAGCCGGCACGGGAGAGCGAGCGGCTTGCTGAGGTCGATTCCAAAACAACAGCCCAACGATCACTGTCAGACCAAGACCACCACTGAGAAGCAGCAGCGTCGGTCGACGTCTCAAGGCTCCGGTGGATCGTCGAAGAGCATTTCCTCGATGTAACGATCTGCCCACTCCACGCTGAAGGCCTTCTCCAGGACACGCCGGGTTTTGTCGTTGCGCTTCTGTTGGAGGCAATAGGAGAGCTGACCCTGATGACGATCGATCGTAGAAGGGGCGTCCGGGGCATCGGCGGCTGTGGTCTCAACGGCCTGACGCATCACCTCCAAAAAGTGCCCAACCTGCTCGAGGAACCAACCCTCCTCAACACTGTTCACAGGACGAATGAATCGCACAAAGGGAGAAAAAATCGTTCCCCAAGCCGGTAGCTCTCGCACCTGTTCAAAAGGTGGAAAAGTCAACGCCTCCAACGGTTGACGGATGCTGTCTGGGAGTGTGTCCCGCACAGGTGAAAGGTCAACGATGGCCGCTGAGATCCCTGCGGGACTGGCAACGATGTCTGCTCCGAAAATGGGTAGGTCGTAACGGGGATCGGGAAAGAACACGCAGTGGAGAATCTGCAGTCCTAAACCGAGCCGAGCCGTCTCTAAATGAAGCTTGCGCAGACCTCGACATTGATGCAGTTCATTGCTGATGGACAGCGAATCACCATCCAAAGTGGCTGTGACCGCCTCAAGTTCTGGGTCGACGACGAGAGGCTGAAGGCCTGTCATGGCCCCCCTACATGTCCGGATGCGCTCGGCAAGGGCATCCACCAGAGGATGAAGCTCAAGGGATGTTGACGAGGAAGGAGGCGACGGCACCGGTGCGGTTCAGCACAGAATGGGACTTTGCCACGGGATCCTGAGCCACCCATCCCACGGTCCAGAACTGACGCACCAAACGTTTGGAAACGGAAGTCGGTGCGTCTTCGCCCCCATGCCGGATGCGGGGCTGACTTGCCTTGATTTCTGGTGTCGTGCCGGCAGTGCCTTCGAACACAAGGGTGAGGAGGGTCTGGCCCATTTCCTTGAACACATGGTGTTCAAGGGAAGCCGGCAGCTTGGAGCTGGAGATTTCGATCGACGGATCGAAGCCCTTGGTGGCAGTAGCAATGCAGCCACAGGTTTCGATGACGTTCATTTCCATGTGCTCGTTCCACCAGAAGGTGCATGCGAAGCCTTGGAACTTCTGCTTGATCTCGTCCTCGAACCAGCGTTGCGCGCTGATGCCTATGGGATGGAACGCGACGTTGTCCTTGAGGAAATTGCCCAATATCGCGATCAACCCGATGAACAGGTCGTCCAGCACTTGCTGGCCTCAAGTTGCGCGAACCATCCCTACGGACGTCCAATTCTTGGTTGGGAGGAGAGTCTGCTGGCCAGCTCACCGGACACGATGGCTGCCTTTCACCAACGTCGCTATCGAGGAACGAACTGCTGCCTGATGGTGGCGGGAGCAATCCCCAAGGGGCTGGAGCAAACCATCAGCGCCAGTCGCCTGGCCTCGCTTGCGACCCAATCAGAGGATCACCCAAACGGGATCGACCAGACACTGAGCTTCCAACGTGGACGGGACACGATCCAGGTCGAGCGCTTGGAAGCAGCGAGGTTGCTGATGGCCTGGCCTGCCGCCGCCGCGGATCAACAACATCAGGTGATGGGGATTGATCTGGCCACAACACTTCTGGCCGAAGGTCGACGCAGTCGTCTGGTGGAGCGCCTACGCGAAGAACTACAGATCGTGGAATCGATCGATATGGACCTGACCACACTCGAGCAGGGAAGTCTGGTGATGCTGGAAGCCTGCTGCCCTGCTGAGCACATCAAGGAAGTGGAAGCGGAGGTCGACCGCGTGCTTCAAGAGTGCGCATCCACACCCGTTCAGGCCGCTGAAATGGAGCGGGGTCGACAGCTGGTCGGGAACGGTCTTCGCTTCAGCTTGGAGGCTCCCGGTTCTGTGGCTGGCATCGCAGGACCACAGGCGCTTTGGCGAGAACCGCAGGATCCCTTGAGGCCACTGCAAGATCTGCAGAACTGGACTGCGGCTGGCTTGCAATCCGACGTTTTCGGACAGCTGCAGGCGTCCAAGGCCTTCACGTTGGTAGCCCTGCCAGAGGAGGAGGGCTGATGGCACTGCCTGATCTGATCCTCGACCCTCTCGCCACTCCAGGAGTGCTGGCGGCAAAAGCCTTAATCCGCCACGGCAGCGCATCGGATCCAGAGGGACTGAGGGGCGCTCATCAGTTGCTGGGCTCTGTCCTGAGCCGAGGCTGCGGGCCCTACGGACCGATCCAGCTTGCAGACCTGGTGGAGGGATGCGGAGCCGGACTGCGCTGCGACACCCATGAAGATGGCCTGCTGATCAGCCTCAAATGCCGTGATGTTGATGCCGAGAGGTTGTTGCCGGTGATCGGCTGGATGCTCAGACAGCCACACCTGAGGCCGGATCAAGTGGAACTGGAGAAAGAGCTCAGCCTCCAAGCACTATTGCGCCAGAAGGAGGACGCGTTCCACCTTGCCTATGACGGTTGGCGATCTCTGGCCTACGGGTCCGGCTCCTATGCCCACGATCCCCTTGGTGTGGCTGAGGAACTGAAAGAGATCAGCCCCGACCAACTCCGATGCCTGGCAGCTCAACTCGAAGACCATGGCTCGGTGTTGGCGCTCTCCGGCACCATCCCGACCAAGCTGCTCAAGTTGATGGAGAGCCACGAAGCCTTCCAGGAGGGTGGAGCGCAGGCGATCACTCTCGCTGCATCAACGCCTCGTGGCACAAGTCTGGGAACGGAACAGGGGACCCTAAGCATCAGAGAGCAGACCACTGAACAGGTGGTGCTAATGCTCGGGCAACCCTCCCTTGCCCACGGCCACCCTGATGATCCAGGCCTTCGCCTACTTCAAGCCCACCTCGGCCAAGGCATGTCCAGCCTCTTATTCCGCCGGTTACGCGAAGACCACGGCGTTGCTTATGACGTCGGCGTGCACCATCCGGCACGGGCTGGAGCAGCACCGTTCGTGATGCATGCTGCAACCAGCACCGATCGCTCCAAGCTCTCTCTTCAGCTGCTTTTAGAAAGCTGGAATGAGATGTGTTCCAAACCTCTCGACCCCGATGATCTGCAGCTGGCGAAGGTGAAAGTTCGCGGCCAGCTTGCTCACGCCTCCCAAACCACCGGACAACGGGCGGAGCGTCGAGCCCAACTGAGAGGTCTGGGCTTACCCGATGACCACGACCAACGTTGTTTAGAGATCATGGATGCGCTTGATCCAGTCTCGATTCAACGAATCGCAGCCGAGCACCTCAGTCGACCACTGCTCAGCCTCTGTGGCCCGCAAGCCTCGCTCAGGGTTCTGGAGTCTCAGTGGGAGGCTCGGCAAGGGGAAGCTCGGCAACGCTGAGGTGGTCGTTCGGCACTAGAAAAGTGCCACGACGGAAACGGACCGCAACGGTTTCCAAGGGCTTCAGACCCACCACTTCGCCTAATTCATCAGTGGAGACAAGGTCGGGCGGTCGCAACATCGGCATTGGATCCGCTGTCTTCAGATAGGGCAACGGCCGCACCAGCCGCACCTGATCACCGATCGAAACGTCCATGCACCATGGGCAATCACCCTCTCCTACTGCAGGATGGGGCCAGCTGAATGCAGCTGGTGCGGGCACTGGCCACCTGGAGCGGCGCATTTGCCGGTCTGATGCTGACCCTTGTTGGCAGCCTGATTCCTGCTGCAATGCTGTGGCCAGGGGTTCCTTTGGAGGTGCTGCCCTTACCCAGCACCTGGCAAGTGCCGGCGCTTTTGATCTGTGCTCTGGTTTGTGGGCCTCGTGCGGGTGTGATCGCCTCAGTGGCCTATCTCACAATCGGCCTTGTGGATCTTCCTGTTTTCCACGACGGAGGCGGCCCCGGCTATCTGCTCAATCCAGGTTTCGGTTATTTGGCTGGTTTTGTACCGGCTGCCTGGCTGTGCGGACGCCTGTCGCAACAGGAAGGGATGAATGATTTGGCGCGTCTGACCCTCGCTGCCATTGCAGGCCTGGTCATGATTCAAATTTGCGGCCTGCTCAATCTTCTTGTTGGTGGCCTGCTCGGCCGCTGGGCCGATCCCCTTCCCGAACTGTTGTTCAGTTATGGGGTAGGCCCCCTTCCCTCGCAGCTGGCCCTCTGTGTTGCAGCAGGCCTGCTAGCCCTTCCCTTGCGTCGCCTGTTGTTGATCGAATGATGCGTTCTGTTCGACGCAAGTTCCTGCCCAATCACCTCGGGCGCGGACCGTTGCTCCTGCTCGGTTTGATCATCGTGATCGTGGATCAGGTGAGCAAAGCCTGGGTAAGACACAGTCTTGAGCCAGGCATTCCCTCTGAATTTCTGCCTGGGCTGATCCAGCTCCGCTGGGTGCGCAACACCGGAGCGGCCTTCAGCCTCTTCAGCGATTCCACCACGTTGCTGGGAGTTCTGAGCCTGTTGGTCGGGGTGACCGTGGTGTTCTGGATCTGGCGCAGCCAGCAACAACCCTTGTGGCAGGGCCTAGCCCTCGCCTTCCTATTGGGAGGCACGATCGGCAACGGCATCGATCGGTGGAGACTCAACCATGTCACCGACTTTCTAGAACTGGTGCCAGTGTCGTTTCCGATCTTCAATGCAGCGGATATCGCCATCAACCTTGCAGTCGCCTGCTTTGCCATCGATGCCCTAACCCGCCGCCATGAGCACCGTCCCCACTGAGGCGAAAGCAGCTGCAAGCAACCCGATTCAATCCGGGACCTGGCAATTGGTGCTCCAGCAGGAGGGGGAAGCAGACCGAGAGATCATCCTGCACGGAGAGGCCTATCGAATCGGTAGGGATTCCGAGCTGGAGATTGCCCTCAACCACCCTGCTGTGAGCCGCAATCATGCAGTGCTTGAGCGCGACCGAAATCACTGGCGCCTCCGAGATCTCAACTCAACCAATGGCCTGTGGTGGCAGGGCAGGCGTATCCACGAGCTGGTGTTACGAGACGGTGATCGCGTCAGCCTTGCCCCCGCAGCCGATACCGGTGCTCCGGTGCTCTGCTTCCTGAATCGAAGGGATCGCCTGCACCGCAGCCTGGAGAAAGCTTTAGGCATCGGTGTGCTTGCCGGCCTGGGAAGCGGCTTCCTGCTGCTTCTACTGGCAGCAGTGACCGTGCCAGTGAGAGGCAGGCTGGCGACCGTGCAGGGGCCGATCGCCATCTATGACCGCCATGACGCACCCCTGCTGTCGGTGGATTCGAGTCGGCACCGTGAACTGCCAAGCCTTAACAGTTTTTCTCCCTACCTGATCAAGGCGCTGCTCAGTAGCGAAGACAATCGCTTCTGGTGGCATCCGGGTGTTGATCCGATCGGCACCTTGCGCGCCTTCCTCACCAACTACAGCGGCGGCACGATCAAGGAAGGTGGCAGCAGCATCACCCAACAACTAGCGCGCAGTCTTTACCCCGATCAGGTTGGCCAGGGTGACAGCCTCGGGCGCAAGTGGCGTGAACTGCTTGTCGCCATCCAGTTGGAAACACGCTTCAGCAAAGGACAACTGCTGCTGAGTTATCTCAACAGGGTGTATCTCGGAGTTGGTTGGGGGTTTGAGGACGCCTCCCAGGCCTATTTCGGACGATCCGCCGCTGATCTCAGCCTTGAACAGGCAGCCCTACTTGTGGGTCTACTCCCGTCACCAAACGGGCATGATCCCTGCCGATACCCACAGCGGGCACTCAAGGCCCGCAATCGGGTGCTGAACAAGATGGCCGACTCTGGGCGGCTCTCGCTCGAACAAGCCAGGCTGGCTCGACGCCGGCCGGTGCAATTAACCAGTTCGGCGTGCAGCGATCAAGCCAGCCGCAGGTCCGCTCCCTTCTATACCGATCAGGTCCGTCGAGATCTGAGCGCGCTGGTGGGCCCCGATGTGGCGGCTGAGGGCAATTTTCTGATCGAGACCTATCTCGACCCGATGCTGCAGGACGTGGTGCAAAGGCAACTCGCTCAGCGACTCATGGCATCCCAGGAGGTTGGAGTGAGTGAGGGAGCTGCGGTGCTACTCGACAGTCGGTCAGGAGGTGTCTTGGCGATTGCCGGTGGCAAGGATTACCGCAGCAGCCAATTCAACCGTGCCTCCATGGCAGAGCGGCAGCCAGGCAGCACCTTCAAACTGATCACATTCCTGGCCGCCCTGGAACAGGGGATCCAAGCCGCAGACAGAATTGACTGCAGCCCGATGCGCTGGAGAGGACAGAGCTTCAATAGCTCTTGCAAAGGCAAGATCAGCCTCAACCAGGCCTTCGCCTCCAGCAGCAACACAGCAACGCTTCGCCTTGCACAACGCGTCGGCCTGGAGCAAGTGGTGCAACAAGCCAGGCGTCTTGGTATCAGCACCCCCCTGGATCCAGTGCCGGGTCTTGCCCTTGGACAGAGTGAAGTGCGCTTGATCGAGCTGTCGGCGGCCTACGCGGCCGTTGCCAACGATGGTCTCTGGCATCAACCCAGCACGATCAGGCGCCTGGTGGATGCCGAAACCTGTCGGGTGCAACAGCTCAAAGACTGCGGAAGCCTGGGAGGAAGCACCACCACCATCGCCGGAGCCCGGCAGGCGGTACGGCAGCCGATCGCTCGGGCGATGCAGGGGATGCTGCGCAGTGTTGTGCGATCAGGGACTGGTGGTGGGGCCCAACTCGGCGGCCAGGAAGGCGGGAAAACCGGAACGACCAACGACGGGCGTGACCTGCTGTTCATCGGTTATGAACCCAAACGCCACTGGGTACTCGGCATCTGGCTCGGCAACGATGACAACACACCCACAGCAGCATCCAGTGCCTTGGCAGCATCCCTTTGGAGCGACATCATGCGAGCGGCAGATCGGGGAACTAACACCACACCGTGAAGTCGAACACACGCTGGCTGTTCTGGGGAGGCGGTGCCCTTGTCGCCCTTGTGGTGCTTGGAATGGTGCTGCAAGCCGTTCGCAATCTCCTCTGGGACTTGAGCTACTGGCTCCCCCCCTGGATGGTGGGCCCGGTGCTGCTGCTCGCCGCCGGGCTGATCGTGGCACTGATCAGCCAGATCGGATGGCCCTGGTACAAGGCATGGAAACGGGAGCTTGACGGGCGCAATGACCCGACCACCCAGTTGCCTGCACCGCCCGACACACGTCGTCAGGCAGCCGAACAAAGCCTCGAGAGCATCGACCGCCTCCTGGACAAGCTGGATGATGCAGTCAGTCGCGAGGGCCTCCGTCAGGAAAGGGAACGGGTCGCCCAAGAACTGAAGCGCGGAGATCTCACCGTCGTGGTCTTCGGCACCGGATCGAGCGGCAAAACATCCCTGATCCGGGCACTGCTCAATGAAATTGTTGGAGATGTCGGTGCCGCCATGGGCACCACAACAGAAACTCGTACTTATCGCTTGCGCCTGAAGGGGATCCGGCGTGGTCTGCTGCTGCTGGATACACCAGGAATTCTTGAGAGTGGAACGGATGGCCGCGACCGGGAGCAGGAAGCGCGACGTCGGGCCAGCAGGGCTGATCTGATGTTGGTTGTCGTCGATGGTGACCTGCGCGCCGCTGAGCTTGCGGTGACACGTCATCTCGCCAGCCTCGGCAAACGCCTGTTGCTCGTGCTGAACAAATGTGATCTGCGCGGGGAGGAGGAGGAACGCCGATTGCTGGCGCTGCTCCAGCAACGTTGTGCCGATCTGCTCAGTCCTGCCGACGTGATCGCCGCAAGTGCCGCCCCACAGTCGGTGCCAAGACCTGGTCAACAGCCATGGCAACCGCCTCCAGAAGTCGAGGCTCTGCTGCGTCGTCTTGCCAGCGTTCTCCATGCCGATGGTGAGGAGCTTCTAGCGGACAACATCCTTCTTCAGTGCCGACATCTCGGTGAAACGGGACGTCATCTACTCGATCAGCAACGCCAAATGGAGGCACGACGCTGCGTGGACCGCTACAGCTGGATCAGCGGCGGCCTTGTGGCTGCAACCCCACTGCCCGGAGTGGACCTTCTCGGCACCGCTGCTGTCAATGCCCAGATGGTGATCGAGGTGGCGGGGGTCTATGGCGTCACCCTGAATCGCAGCCGTGCTCAAGAACTCGCCGTATCCGTTGGCAGGACACTGGCTGGTGTGGGGGTGGTGAAAGGAGGAATCTCTCTGATGGGCACAGCCCTCAGCTTGAACCTGCCAACACTGTTGCTTGGGAGAGCTGTGCAGGGTGTGGCAGCCGCCTGGCTCACACGCATCGCTGGAGCGAGCTTCATCACCTACTTCCAACAGGACCAGGACTGGGGGGACGGTGGGGTACAAGATGTGGTCCAACACCACTACGACCTCAACCGGAGGGAGTCTGCTCTGGAGCGCTTTCTTCAGACCGCTGTGAAGAGGGTTGTGGAACCACTGCAACGCCAAGTACAGAGGAAGCTTCCACCGCGCCCAGGGCCTCGGGCGGAGGTGGAAGCATCGGACCACGGGAATCCAGGACTGTAATCAGGAGCAAATAGAACACTCCGATCGCCACAGACAGCGCTCCAGTCACAATCGCGACCCATCGTCCTCGTGGTGATGCCGGTGCTGCCATCAAGCAAACTCCCTCGCCGATGCGTTCAGGATCTCCGCCAACTGGCGCAAGTGGCAGCTTTGCGTATGGGGATTGCCAAGCACAGCCTTGAGATAGTGAAAACCGGCGTAGATGGGTCGTGAAAGCATCAGTTGTTGATTCAGCAGGCGCTGACGGGTTTTCAGCGACCAAGCCTCAATCTCTGAAGCAGTGCCCTGCAACGGACGACAAGCAAGCAAATGGAGCGGACCACTACACACCTGAAGCTGGCTCGCATCCAGGGAAGTCTCAAGACTTTGACGTCGTTCCACAGCAGAGGTGAGCAGCGAGGCAATGCCGTTCTCCCCCAATTGGCGGAGCCCCAGCCAGAGCTTGAGCACTTCGGCCGGCCGCGTGCCTTGGAGCCCTTGCTCGCCGCCATGGCCATCGCCCCAGGCGGGCTCCATGTAGGGCAAACCCGTTGCAAACGCTTCCGCGAGGGTTGAGCGATCCGCCACAAGCAGCAGTGAGGAGGTTTTGGTGATCCCAAGCAATTTCTGGGGATTGACGGTGATCGAATCCGCCAGACCCAGCCCCTCCAGCAGGGGGGCGGTGGTGGCTGACAACGCGAAAATCGCCCCGATCGCGCCATCCACATGCAACCAAAGTTGCTCACGGCGGCAGAAATTGGCCAGATCGCGCAGCGGATCGATTGCACCACGCACGGTGGTTCCCGCAGTCGCAACAACCGCCAGACACGGGCGCTGCTGGGATCGAAGGGTCTTCAATCGCGTCTGGAGCAGATCCATATCCAGACAGCCATCGTCATCCACAGGAATGGTCTGAAGCGCATCGGGTCGCAATCCCATCACCCGGACCGCCTTGGCGAGGGAGACATGGGAATCAGCACTGGCGAGCACGACCGCCTCAGGATTGTGTGCGAGGCCGAGATGATGGCGGGCCACGACCAAAGCATTCAGATTGCTGAGGCTGCCTCCGCTGGCCGGGACACCTCCAGCGGAGGCTGGCAAACCAAGGCGACTGGCGAACCAGTTGCAGAGATGCCGCTCCAGCCTGGTGAGGCTGGGAGACAATTCTTCAGCGAGAAGATTGTTGTTCAGCCCAGCACAGATCAAATCAGCGGCAATGGATGCTGTGAGTGGAGGCGGATCGAGATGGGCGAGAGCACCAGGATGGGAGGGCTGGAAGGCTCCGTCCATCACCCATTGAAGATCGTCCAGTAAACGGCTGCTGGACAGGCCCTCCTGTTCAGGCACCACGTCGGGGAGCACCGACAACATGGGCAAGGGGCCGCGGCAGTGGGCATCGCCGAGCCAGCGGCAGAGCTGAGAGGACGCCTGATGGAGGAACCGCTCCAGATCGGGATCCAAACCCAACGGCGAGGCGAAAGGAGCGAGGGGCTCGGTCGTTGAGGGCTGGAGATTGCCGACCAAGGGCTCGCGATCAACAGCATTCATTCTCCACCGTGATGGCACATTGACCAAAGCGAAACCTGAATTCGAAGGATTGAACGGACCGGTGACCCTGAATGAGGAGCAACAGAAGTTTTGGATGGGACTGCTGCTCAGACGGGCCGAAGCGAACGGTCGAGAAGGAGAAGTACCAGTGAGTGCAGTGGTTCTCGACAGGCGCGGACGCTGCGTCGGATTCGGAGGAAACACCCGTGAGCGGGAGCAAGATCCCCTCGGCCATGCTGAACTCGTGGCGATGCGCCAAGCCAGCCGTCTGAGAGGCGACTGGCGTTTTAATGACTGCACCCTGCTAGTCACGCTGGAACCCTGCCCGATGTGCGCCGGTGCCCTGGTGCAGGCCCGGATGGGTCATCTGATCTATGCGGCCACAGATCCGAAACGGGGAGCGATGGGCAGCACGATCAACCTGGCAGAACACTGCAGCGCCCATCACGTCATGCAAGTGACAGGCGGTGTTTTGGAGGAGCAGGCCAGCGCCATGCTGGCCACGTGGTTCAGGCAGCGGCGACGGCGTCCTGACGGAAGCGTGGAAGCTCGGTCTCGAACAAGTTGAGAAGTCGATTCACGTTTTCGGGCTTGGAGTTGTAACCCATCAGGCCGATGCGCCAGATCTTGCCTGCCAGGGTGCCGAGGCCGCCGCCGACTTCAATGCCGTGCTCATTGAGGAGGTGTTGGGTGAATGCCTTGCCGTCGACGCCGTCAGGAATGCGAACCGTAGTGAGCGTAGGCAGACGCAAATGCTCAGGGGCATGCATCACAAGGCCCTGACTCTCAAGACCCGCCCAGAGGGCTTCAGCATTGGTGCGGTGACGTGCCCAGGCCTGTTCCAGGCCCTCTTCAGCGAGCAAACGCAGTGCTTCACGCATCCCGAAGTTCATGTTGACAGGGGCGGTGTGGTGATAAACCCTGTCACTGCCCCAGTACTGGTTGAGCAGAGAGACATCGAGATACCAGTTAGGCACCTTGTCTTTACGGGCAGCCAGCTTCTCCTCCGCGCGCGGCCCCATGGTGAACGGGCCAAGCCCTGGAGGGCAGCTAAGACCTTTCTGGCTGCAGCTATAGGCCAGATCCACCTTCCAGTCGTCGAGGAAGACGGGGACTCCTCCCAGGGACGTGACCGTATCAAGCAAGAGCAAACAATTGTGCTTGCGACAGAGATCTCCGATCCCATCCATCGGCTGGCAAATACCAGTCGATGTCTCGGCATGCACCATGGCGAGGATCGCCGGCTTGTGCTCTATCAGAGCGGCTTCGATGTCCTCAAACGCGAAGGCTTCACCCCAGGGCTTCTCGACCACACGCACATCAGCTCGGTATCGGCCGGCCATATCAACCAGACGATTGCCGAAGTAGCCCTTCACGGCCACCAACACCCTGTCTCCGGGCTCGATGGTGTTCGCGAGGGTCGCCTCCATGGCGGAACTGCCCGTGCCACTCATGGGCAGGGTGAGGCGATTGTCGGTCTGCCAGGCGTAGCGGAGGAGTTCCTGAACCTCAGCCATCAACTCGACATAAAGGGGGTCGAGGTGGCCAATCGGTGTGCGGGACAAGGCCCGAAGCACCGTGGGGTCGGCATTAGATGGCCCTGGGCCCAGCAACAGCCGATCAGGCGTAGCTATAGGGCTCAGAGACCGGCGATGGCACGGATCAACCGAGGGGTGAGAGTGCGATGTCGCCAAAGCCCAAGAAGCAAATCGTGCGAAGCAGCCTACGCAGTCAGCTCACCCACCCTGAAATAAATGTTGGATTGCAACGCGATCAGCGCTTGCGAACGTCGGTCGCCGCCAATCCCTCAGCCATGTGCTCAAAAGGCTGACGCACCAGAGGGCAGCGTTCAATCGCGAGACCGTCGGCAATGAGCATCTCGCAGACAACGTCTGCAAGAAGGACAATGCTGCG
>Ga0189288_10234_pt1 | contig 35472 bp, 28 predicted proteins | sample UW105minimetaG_FD_130316 | JGI IMG/M metagenome (GOLD analysis project Ga0189288, IMG submission 130316) | Marine microbial communities from the Costa Rica Dome - UW105 mini metaG | ecosystem: Environmental > Aquatic > Marine > Oceanic > Photic zone | place: Costa Rica: the Eastern Pacific... | reverse complement strand
TAAATACCATTTCTCAATCACCAACACCAACAACTGCTGGAAGTGGTGTTAAAGGCTTTGACGGATTTATAAAATATGCAAATGAAATGAGTCCCCTAGGAAATGCAACCGCTTTAGACTGCGTTAATTATACAATTACATTGTTCTCCGATCTAACTAAGAAAGTAACCTTGCAAAATTTATTTCATGACGGAGGTTTCTCCAATGGAGGAGAGAGAGTGATGCTGTGATGAATACATTCAAGAAATAATACATGTGTTTTTTTAAAAATAATTCATTTTTTTGGCTAAAAAAATAATTTAAAATGATTTTTTTTTTTGTTAAAAAAACTTAAATTTGTAGTATGTTTTTTTATTCTTGTTGGAAATTTACCCCAAGCCAGCAAGGCACTCCATACTAGAGTAAACCCCACACTAGTATGATAACCCCATATTAGAACCATACTTCCAACTAGAACCCCATACTAGTAGGATGCCTCATACTAGAAGTAAACCCCGACTAGTATGATAACCCCATATTTGAAAAATATTTACTACTAGAACCTTATTAGTAGTATAGCCCCATATTTAAAACTTTACGTAAATATATGGTGCATCGAATAAGAAAAGCTTGTTAGAATAAAAACGAGAATTTAAAAAATGAAACATCATGAAAAAACTGCAACAAAAGACTCCTTGTAACCTTGAAAAAATCACTCGTAAAGAGGCCATTAAAAAAATAGGAAACTATGGCAAATATGCAGCTTTGACTGCTCTTGGAACTTATATGATATTAAACCCACAAAAGGCGCAAGCAACAAGCTTTAGTAATAATAATATCGAAGAACCCGGAAGAGGCTTTTAAGGGGGCTTTACAAACAAAACAAACGTTTTTTTATTTGTTACAGGACAAGTTTTTTTACCCATGCTTAAGACACTGTACTGATTTTAATACTAGTATTGAAGTTCAGATTAAAACAAAATTAAATATTTCTAAAATAAATACAATCCCTAGCATTATTAAATATACATTGAGATGAAAAAAATATTTTTATTATATCTACATTTTATTTTCGTTAATCATTATGAATTCTTTTCTCAAGAACTGATCTCTAACACAAATTTTATAGATTTAGATCCTTGGACCGAACATTTTACCTCAAATGGATCTGAACTTTATCAAGATGATACACATACTGATGATGGAAGTGGTTCTTACAAATTAATTTCACACGGTACCTATAATTCTCATATAAGGGCCATAATAGCTGGAGATAAAATTGAGGCAGGAAGCCATATACTAAGTTTTTATGTTAAAAATATTGGGCCTACAACAGCAAGAGTAAGACCTAAACTGATACAAAGTTCGCAATATAATCCTCCTGCATATCGAACAACCACAAATCAATGGGAGCATGTTCAACACAGAGTTTCATTAACAAAAGGTATAGATCTTCAGTTAAGGTTATATAATAATACGAACGATTCAGCAAGAACTTTCTTAATTGACGATGTTTCATTAAAATTAATAAAATGGAATGGAGCTAAAGATTCAGAATGAAATGATTCTGATAATTGGAATACAAATTCACTTCCAATATCATCTGATAATGTTTTTATCCCTTCAGGTTTAACAAATTATCCTACAGCAAGTTCCGAAGTTACTGTAAATTCTGTATCGATATCTTCTGGGGCAAGCTTCATAGCACAAAATAGTTTCACTGGTAATATAACCTACAACAGAAATTTAGAGAGTACCGATTGGTATTTAGCTTCTTCCCCTGTAGTTGGGCAAACTATTGTTGATTTTTACACCAATGAATCTCCTGCTTTGGGTTCTGGTACTGGAGATGATCAGAATGTTGCTATTGCTTCCTACGACAACTCGCAAGCTGGTGCCAATAATTGTTGGGCTTATTATAAGGAAGGGGATGTTGACGGTGACGGTACTAATGATACCACTGATACCTTTACCTCTGGAAAAGGATATTCTGTAAAAATGCAAGAAGCGGGTGATATCTCATTTACAGGTACTTTACATACAGCCAATGTTACAATAGCACTAACTCAAGGGGGAGCTAGCGGAAATAACTTCAATTTGGTTGGAAATCCCTTTACAGCATATCTAAACCTAGGTGAATTTTTTTCAGATAATACTGATGTTATTACTGGAGCATCAGCATATTTTTGGAATGGAGTTACTTCTTCATATGATACAAAAACATATGGTATACATTCAGAATATAAGATAGCTCCTGGTCAAGGTTTCTTTGTGGAGGCAACAGCAAACAATGCAAATTTAACTTTTGATATCAACGATGTTTCACATCAAAGCAATGACACCTTTCAAAGAACAACTAGCGCAAGACCTGAAATTAACCTAAACCTTTCTGATGGCCATAAAAATACATTCACAAAAGTATATTATATCGAAGGCACAACTTCAGGTTACGACCTTGGTTATGATGGTAGGTTATTTGGTGGCGTTTCCTACACTTTTACCATTTTCTCAGATTTAGTGGAAAGTGATGGCAACAAATATCAATTTCAATCATTGCCAAATCAAGAGCATGAAACAATGGTCATCCCAATTGGAGTCAATGCAAAAAGTGGTAAAGAGATTACCTTTACTGCAGCAACAATGAACTTACCATCTGATATAAAAGTGTATTTAGAAGACAGAGAAACCAATACTTTTACACGTTTAGATGAAGCCAATAGCAATTATAAGCTAAACGTAACAGACGATTTAAATGGCATTGGTAGGTTCTATCTGCATACTACACAAAGTGCTTTAAGGGTACCAGAAGTTGTTCTAGACAATGTGAGCATCTATAAGACAGATGCTTCTACACTAAGAATTATTGGTTTACAGCAAGGAAATGCAAAGCTTAGCTTGTATAACATGCTAGGAAAACAGATGATGAATACTTCTTTTTCATCTTCTGGTGTTACCGATATTTCTTTGCCCAAATTAGCCAAAGGGATGTATATAGTTCAGCTACAAACAGATGCTGGCAGAGTAAACAAGAAAATTATTTTAGAATAAAAACGAAAATTTAAAAATTGAAACATCATGAAAAAACAGCAAATAAAGACTCCTTATAACCTTGAAAAAATCACTCGTAAAAAGGCCATTAAAAAAATAGGAAACTATGGCAAATATGCAGCTTTGACTGCTCTTGGAACTTATATGATATTAAACCCACAAAATGCGCAAGCAACAAGCCTTAGTAATAATAATATCGAAGAACCCGGAAGAGGCTTTTAAGGGGGCTTTACAAACAAAACAAACGTTTTTTTACAAAAGGCGTTTTTTTATTTAATGCAAGGCAAGTTTTTTACCCTTGCTCAAGATATTGTTACTAATTTTAATACTAATACAGAAAATTGGGTCAGAATTGGCTCAGCAAAAATAGAGGTTTCTCAATCTAGTGAAACACTCGTTATGGAGACCAAAGCAATTATAGAGGCGTTTAGTTTTTTACAAACTACCTAAGGAAAACACTAGTTCTAATTTTAAAGTGCTATAATGTAAAATAATAACACTGTAAGAGTTTTTCAAAATAAAATAATGATTCTAAAACGCGTATGAGTAGAAATCTATTCCACTATTAAAATGTTACTTTATATCTTTTTTTATATTATCATCAAACATTTGAATCGGGTATTGATTTTATTAAGAACCAAAAAATAATTTTTTGTTTTTTTTATGTTATTTTTACCATTAAATTTAATCACTACACATGTGTTTTTAAAGATAATTGATAAGGTATCAATAAATCCAATAGAGTTCAGGAAAATGAAGAAAGCGAATGTGAATAAGTAGAAAATTTTAAAGAAGAAAATATGCTGAAGTTTGTTTAAAAATTAACAGAAATGAAATTCGCTCTTCAATGCTAATACCATAAAAATTGACAATATCATTCTCTATCATAATTCCTGTTTACAATCGCCCAAGTGAAATTGATGAGCTGCTAGAAAGTCTTACAAAACTAGATTTTTCTGACAATTTTGAGGTGCTAGTAATTGAAGATGGTTCCACGATTAAAAGTGATATCATTGTTGATAAATATAAGAATCAACTGAATATAAAATATTTTTTCAAGGAGAATACTGGGGCAGGAGCAAGTCGGAATTTTGGCATGCAAAAAGCTTCAGGAAATTATTTTATTATTTTAGATTCAGATGTTCTTCTTCCAATTCAATATTTATCTGAGGTTCAAAAAGGATTGAAAACGAATTTTACAGATGCTTTTGGAGGGCCAGATGCTGCCCATTCTAGTTTTACTTCTTTGCAAAAAGCCATCAATTATTCTATGACCTCTTTTTTAACAACTGGCGGGATTCGCGGTCAAAAGAAATCAGTTGGAAAATTTCAACCTAGAAGTTTTAATTTAGGAATTTCAAAGCAAGCCTTCGAGAAAACAAGAGGTTTTTCAAAAATGAAAAACGGAGAAGATATAGCGTTAACGCTTTGTCTATGGGAAAATGGTTTTGAAACTCAGTTGTTAGAAAAAGCTTTTGTATATCATAAAAGAAGAAGCTCTTTGAGACAGTTTTTTAAACAAACTTTTGGATTTGGAACGGCTAGACCAATTTTAAATAAAAAGTATCCGGAAAGCTCAAAAATCACCTATTGGTTTCCAAGTTTATTCATTATAGGATTTGACATTAGTATCCTTTTGGCAATTTTTGGTTTTCAGCAATTTTTATATTTATACGGATTTTATTTTCTTTTCGTCTTTATAGATTCTTTGTTTCAAAATAAAAATATATCTGTTGCTTTTTTAAGTATTATTTCAACTTTTACCCAATTTTTGGGGTATGGATTGGGGTTTTTAGAATCGAAGTTGTATCCTAAAAAAATAGACTCATAATTTCAATACGCTCAGGAAACTAAAGTTTATAAAACTTAAATACCTGTATTTCTATCCTCGTGTGATTGGTTCAATGTATTCAGGGTTTTAATTTCTAAATCATCCAGCGTATCCAAAAAATCTAATTTACTTTTAAACGAAATCACCTTAGATTCGTTCGGTAGTATATCAAAAAAATTATCAGAAAAATGACCTTTGCTCTTCGTTAATAAAAATACATCTTTCTGTAATACCTCACTTTTTAAAGTGATTGAAAATCCATGTTTAGTCTTTTTAATTTTTTGTTGAAGATCTCCTTTTTTTAAGTTCAAGTCTTTAGGTTTTGAAAAATAGAAAATTGCTGTTTCTTTGTTAAATTGAGTGATTAAAAGGCTATTTTTTCTATCAATTTTATCCAAAGCCATACGGTAAAACTGTTTGCTACTATTGGCTACAACCTCTATTTCTTTTAGATCTGACCAAACTTCTTTTCCATAAAAATCGACGACTTTTAATGTTAAGCTTCCAGTTAAATTTTCAAAACTATCATTTACAATAAATGTTTTTACATGATCATTTTCAATAGTGGAGGAAATTAAAACATTCTTAAAAGCATTTTTAGCCTTGTATTGTAGGGCTTTCCAAGTACCAAAATAATCAATACTCGACCAAGAAATTGCTGGCCAACAATCATTTAACTGCCAATATAGGGTTCCCATGTTGGTTGGTTTTGCTCTTCTATGAGCTTCAATTCCCATTACAATACCTCTTGCCTGTAATAATTGGCTTACATACATATAATCTTTGTCATTTTCAGGAACTTTATAATCACGCAACATATATTCATTCATAATTTTAAAACCTCTATGATGTTTTTGATGTGATTTTATAGCCTCTGTTTTTAAATCAATTTTTTTAGATTGATTGATATATTGTATCGTTTCAAAACTTGGAAAAGATTGAAAACCGAATTCGCTCATAAATCTTGGGACATTTTTTTTAAAATGCTCAAAGGGATATCCATCATGCCAAACCCACCAATCGTGGGCATCACCTTCAGTTTTATATTTTGGATTTCCACGACCATATTTTGGTGAAGTTTCCCAATAATCTGTTGCTGAATTTTCTGCCACTATTTCTGGTAATATAGAGTCAAAAACGGCCAAATAATTGTTCCAAATAGCTAGTTTTTCTTTTTCTGATCTATTTGCTTTCCAACCCCAACGTTTCCAACCTTCGGAGTTTTCGTTATTTCCACACCACAATGCAAGGGACGCATGGTTTCGTAATTTTTTTACTTGTTGTTTTGCTTCTTCTTTGACATTTTCTAGGAACTCAATATCTCCTGGATACATTGCGCAGGCAAACATAAAGTCTTGCCATATTAAAATTCCTTTTTCATCGCATATATCATAAAAAATATCATTTTCATAAATTCCGCCACCCCAAACTCTTAGCATATTCATATGTGTATCCACAACATCAGAAAGCAGTCTATGATAATGTTCATTCGTAACTTTATTCTGAAAACTATGCTGTGGAATGTAATTTGCCCCTTTTGCATATACAGGTTTTCCATTTAATTTAAAGTAAAAAGACGAACCAATACTGTCTTTTTTAGTGATTAATTCTATAGTCCTCATTCCTTTTTTTATTGAGGTTTCATCTTTTATTGTACCCTCAGAAATTAACTGAAAATGAAAGGTATATAGGTAGGGTTCTCCCAGATTATGGGTCCACCATAATTTTGGGTTTGTTATTTCAACTGGGATTTTGTAGGTATGCATGCCCTTTTTTAGAGCGATAGAAGAGGAAATAACCTTGTTGTTAATTTTTGTAAACAAGTTTATCTTTTTATTTGAAGAACTTTTAATACCAATTTCAACAGATAAAAGTGCTTTTTTAGGATTTAATTTTTCCTGTTTTATATATATGTTTTCAAATCTTACATCATTCCATGCATGAACAGAAACATTTTTCCAAATTCCAGAAGTGTTTAGTTTTGGTCCCCAATCCCAACCATATTGAAATTGTGCTTTTCTTGTATATATTCGTTTTCCTTCGGGTAATTTAGTTGGATTTTTCTTTTCTAAATCTGTTTCAATCTTATTTGAATTTGTAAAAATAATTCTTAGACTGTTTTCTTTTTTTGCAATTTCTTTGATATCAAAAATATACTCTTGAAACGCATTATTTGTTTGTTTGAGTAAGGTATCATTTAGAAAAATAGAAGCATAGGTATCTAATCCCTCAAAATTAAGTTGAATGTTTTTCTTATTTAAAACTTTATCAGTGAGGAGAAAAGTAGTTTTGTATTCCCAGTTTTTATTTGAAACCCATTGTACCCTTTCTTCATTGGTTTTAATAAAAGGATCTTCAATAATTTTATGATTCAATAAATCTGTAAATATGTTTCCAGGAACAACTGCCGATTTCCAATCTAAGGTATCTATGCCTTTAAATTGCCAATTATCAGTAAGTACTATTTTTATGGGAGTCTCTTTTTTTAGCCTATTGCATCCAAAAATAATTAGCAATGCTGCTCCAAAAATAATTTTACGCATTTTTTATCACTTTTAAAATTTCTTTAATAGTTTTTATGTCCGAAACTGTTTGAGCTGTGTTGTCAAAGAAAATACATTTTTTATTAGGTGCAATTTTTGAAGCAGAGGTATGAATTTCGGTAAAACAAGCTTTTATAAATACCTGCACATTTTTGGAATTAATTCCACTTCCAGGAAGAATAATCAAGGTGTCTTTTGCTATTTCTTTTAATTCTTTTAATAGTTCAATTCCATTTTTTGCGTTTTCTTTCAATCCTGAAGTTAGAATGCGATCAACTTTTAGCGCTATTAATTGTTGCAGAGATTTTATGGGATTTTTTACACCATCAAAAGCTCTATGAAAAGTGAAAGATAGAGGTTTAGAAAGGGCAATAAGCTCTTTTGTTCTCTCAATATCAATACTATTATCAGGTTTTAAAACTCCAGAGACAATTCCGTTCAATCCCAATTCTTTACAGAGTTTTATATTTTCTTTCATTTGTTCAAACTCATCGTTAGTATAGCAAAAATCACCACTTCTTGGTCTTATCAAAACGTGCACAGGAATGTGAATCTTTTCAGCAACCTTTTTCAATACTCCATAAGAAGGGGTAATTCCACCAATAGACAGTTCAGAACAAAGTTCTATTCTATCTGCTCCAGCTTTTTGAGCATTTATTGCTGATTGATATGAATTTGCGCAAATTTCTAGGATCATAATTATTCTATAATAATTTCGTCAATAAAAGTCCATGCTTTATGTCCAGCTCCTTGTTTTCCTTCTGGAATAATTCCGTAATTAGGAATTCTAATGGTTAATGTTGTACACTTTATATTTTCTTTTTTAGGCATGAATTCTTTTAAATTAAAATAATAATTTACTAGTAAAGAGTCACTTTTCTTGAGTGTATCTGCATAATTAATAACACTATTGTCTTCTAATTTTAATTGAATATTTATTTTTTTAGGCGCATAAATCCATTGACCGTTTCCATTATGAAATCGGGTAGAAATTGAATTTATTTCAGTTGGTTTATCAAAATCTATTGTAATTTCTACATCCTCACCAGAAAACCCTAACCATTCTCTATCTCCGTAGCGTTTGTTATTACCAGAAATGCCGTTTATTAGTGCTTGTTTTCCACCAGTATTATATGCTTTATGAGGTTTTACATTTAAAGATATTTCACTTCCAACGGCTTTGTGTAAAATTATTTTTTCTTCAAAAATACGTCCCAAGGGTTCCTTTTTAGAATTGAATACAGCAGCTTTAATTTTTGAAGATGCAGTTATAATTATGGGTTCTGTATAGGGTTTTGTTAGTTCATCATTGTTTAAAGCGTAATAAATATCATGTGTTTTAGAAGTTGATGTTAATTCATAAGTTAATTTTTCACCTCTGGTTTCAAATGCACCTTTTAGCTCATATAAATGATTTGCGTAATGCACATCCATAGTATCTAATCGCTTATTGAATCTTTCGAGTCGTTTTATAAAATTAGGATATTTTTTCTTTTCTTTAGAAGACCATACAACTTCTGCTAAAGCAATTGCTCTAGGAAAGGCCATGTATTCTAGGTGTTCTGGAGTTGGAATGTACTCTGTCCAAAGATTTCCCTGTGCTCCTAAAACATACTTGGACTCTTCTTTTGTTAGCTCTGCTGGAATAGGATCAAAGTCATATACTTTTTCTAAAGGCAAGAAACCACCAATTGCCAGAGGTTCGTTAGGATGATCAGATTGGTAATGATCAAAATAACAATGGGATTGTGGTGTTAAGATAACCTTGTGATGTTTTTTTGCGGCAGTTACTGCACCCTCAACACCTCGCCAAGACATTACAGTTGCATTGGGTGCCAACCCACCTTCAAGAATTTCATCCCAGCCAATAATCTGTCTTCCTTTTGAGTTGATGTATTTTTCCATTCTAGTAATGAAATAACTTTGTAAGCCGTGTTCATCTTTTAAGCCCTCTTTCTTAATTAATTGTTGACAATATTTGGATTCTTTCCAATGTTTTTTTGGTGCCTCATCACCACCAATATGAATATACTTACTTGGAAATAATTCAATTACTTCATCCAATACATCCTCTAAAAATTTAAAAGTGGACTCATTTGGGCAGTAGATCTCCTCAAAAATACCCCATTTGGTAGCAACCTCAATTTGTTTTCCTGTACAACCTAATTCAGGATAAGCACTGATGGCAGCTTGTGAATGACCAGGCATTTCTATTTCTGGAATTACTGTTACATGTCTTTCTGTAGCATATTTTACCACTTCTTTTATTTCCTCTTGCGTATAGTAACCGCCATACTTTTTTCCATCAAATTTATGAGGTTGATCATTATAATGCCCAATTAATGTTTCCTCTCTATACGCAGCAATTTCATTCAGTTTTGGGTATTTTTTTATCTCTATTCTCCATCCTTGATCTTCTGTTAAATGCCAATGAAAGGTGTTCATTTTTAACATGCTTATCATATCAATGTATTTTTTGATAAAATCAACAGCAAAGAAATGTCTTCCAACATCTAAATGCATTCCTCTATATACAAACTCAGGAGCATCCTCTATTTCTATGTTTTGAATAGCTACCATATTCTTTTTGTAACTGCCATTTTCGAAATGGACAGGCAACAATTGTCTTAATGATTGAAAAGCATAAAAAGCACCTTTTGCAGTGCTAGCAGAAAGGGTAATTTTATGCTTGGTAACTTTTAAACGATAGCCTTCCTGATGTTTAATGGAGTTGTCTTTTTTGAAAATTATTTTATGAGTTGATGTCGATTCTTTTAAACGAATAGAACTTCCATTTTCAATATAGTTTTTAAAGAAAATTGCGACAGATTTAAAATTAGAATCAAATTCTAATTGGGTATTATTATCTATAATAAAAGTTCCTTTACTTATATTTTGAGACCTAGGAATAGGAATTATTGCTGGCTCTAGTGGAGCCGTTTTTGAAGGAAAACATGAGGTCTGAATAATGATTAATACTGTACAAATTACACATCGTGCTGTTTCTTTAAAAGTACCCATTTGTTTATACGCTAATTATCGTTACCTTGCTAATTTAAACAAAAAAATAATCTCAAATTTATAATGAAAAAATATTTTTTACAAAGTGCATTATTCATCACTTTTTTTATGATTTCTTGTCAACAAAAACCAAAAGTTTCTGTAGCAAAAAAAGACAGAAAACTCATAGAATATGTCAATCCTTTTATTGGTACTGGAGGTCATGGGCATACATATCCTGGAGCAACGATGCCATATGGAATGATGCAGTTAAGTCCAGACACACGTTTAGACGGATGGGATGGATGTTCTGGATATCATTATTCTGACAAAGAAATTTATGGGTTTTCTCATACTCATTTGAGTGGTACTGGAGTTTCTGATTATGGAGATATCTTATTAATGCCTACCAATACAATAGTTTTTAATAATGGGGCAGATGGAAAAGATGGCTATAAATCAGAATTTAGTCATGATAAAGAAATTGCAGAACCAGGGTATTATAAAGTACATTTAGAGGATACAAATATTGATGTTGCCTTAACAGTTTCCGAGCGAAGCGGTATGCATAAATACCAATTTCCATCTACAACAAACCAAGTTGTAATTTTAGATTTGGTTCATAGAGATAAAGTGTTAAAGGCAAAAATTGATAAGATTTCCAGTACGGAACTTTCTGGATATCGTTTTTCGAAAGCATGGGCAACAGATCAACGTTTATTTTTTAACATAAAAACCTCCCATCCGTTCAAAGAAACCCTACAATTACAACCTTCAAGAGAAATTACTGATGCTCAGAAAATGGCCTTGACTTTTATAAATCCAAATAACGAACCTGTTTTTATCAAAATTGGAATTTCTGCTGTGGATGTTGAAGGGGCGAAAAAGAATTTAAATGAGGAAATTGGAAGCAGGTCTTTTGAGGAAATTAAAATATTAGCTCAAAACAAATGGGAACAGCAGTTGGAAAAAATAGTTATTGAATCAAAAGATTTTGATAATAAAACTAATTTTTACACGTCTTTATATCACACCATGCTTGCTCCAAACTTATATCAAGATATCGATGGGCGTTATAGAGGAATGGATATGCAGGTTCATCAATCTAAAGAACATACCCATTATACTGTGTTCTCCTTATGGGATACCTACAGAGCAGCTCATCCTTTATACACGCTTATTGAACAAGAAAAAACAAATGATTTTATCAAAACATTTATAAAGAAATATGAAAACGGCGGAATTATGCCTATTTGGGATTTATCTGCAAATTATACAGGTTGTATGATTGGTTATCACGCTGTGCCTGTGATAGCGGATGCCTATTTAAAAGGAATTAGAAACTATGACGTTGATAAAGCTTTTGAGGCAATGAAACATTCTGCAACTAGAGATAAATTGGGATTAGAACCTTATAAAAAATATGGGTTTATTCCTGTTGAAGAAGAAAGTGAATCGGTTTCTAAAACACTAGAGTATGCTTATGATGATTGGACTATTGCACAAATGGCAGAGGCCTTAGATAAAAAAGAAGATTTTAAAACCTATACAAAAAGGGCACAAAACTATAAGAATATCTACGATCCTGCCTCTCAGTTTATGAGAGGTCGTTTTAGAAACACATGGTTTGCACCTTTTGACCCTTATGAAGTGAACTTTAACTATACTGAAGCAAACGCTTGGCAATATAGTTTTTATGTACCCCAAGATGTTTCTGGGTTTATCAACTTACTGGGAGGTAAAAATAAATTAGAGACACAGTTAGATAAATTATTTGAGGCAGAAGATAAAACATCTGGTCGCCATCAAGCAGATATCACAGGTTTAATTGGTCAATATGCACATGGAAATGAACCCAGCCATCACATGGCGTATTTATATAATTTTGTCAATAAACCATTCAAAACTCAAGAGAAAGTCCGACAAATTTTAACCGAATTATATACCAATAATCCAGATGGAATTTCAGGAAATGAAGACTGTGGGCAAATGAGTGCTTGGTATATTTTTTCATCTTTAGGGTTTTATCCAGTAACTCCTGGTTCTAATCAATACATAATTGGGAGTCCACTATTTGAAAAAGCAACAATACATTTAGAAAATGGAAAATCATTTACAGTGGAAGCTATCAATCAATCTAAAACAAATAAATACATAGCATCTGTTCAACTGAATGGGAAAAAATATGAGTATTCTTTTATCAATCATCAAGATATTATAAAGGGTGGAAATTTGGTTTTTGAAATGACAAACAAACCCTCGAATTGGGGTACAGATAACCAATTTATTCCCTCAACAAAAATTAAAGAGCATTTAATTGTTGCAGCACCTTTTATTGCCAATGGGAAAACAGCATTTAAAGGGAGTACACATGTTGAGTTACAATCTGCAGAGAAAGATGTAGAAATTTTTTATACTTTAGACAAAGAGTTTCAGAAATATCAAAAGCCTTTTGTCATTTCAGATAAAGCAACCTTAAAAGTATATGCTCAAAGAGGTGAATACAAAAGTGCTACAATAACTACAGATTTCAATAAAATTGATCCTAATATTACCATTGATTTGAAAACAAAATATGCAAATCAATACAATGCAGGTGGAGACAATGCCTTAATTGATGGAATCAAAGGAACTGAAGATTTTAGAACTGGAACATGGCAAGGCTATTGGAATGAAGATGTAATTGCAACTGTAGATTTAGGAAAGCAAGAATTCATAAATAATGTGAACATTTCTTTTTTAAGAGATCAAAAATCATGGATATTTTTGCCCAAAAAAATTCAAATTTATACTTCCTTGGATGGTGTATACTTCACCAAAAAATATGATTGGAAATCGAAAGATCCAATCCATACAGATCAAGTAAAAATAAAAACAATTAATATTTCAAAATTAGGAAAAGCAAGGTATGTAAAACTTGTTGCAAAAAAATTAGGAAAATTACCTAAATGGCATTTAGGCTACCCTCATGATGGGAGAAGTTGGTTGTTTATAGATGAAATTCAAATTAGATAATTATGAAAAGAAGAAATTTTTTAAAAAAAACATCAGTAACAGGTTTAGGTTTGGTGGCAGTTTCATCAACACTAATAAATTGTGATGAATCGAAAGAAAAAAAGAAAGCATTAATTGCAACATCAAAACCAATACAACCTCTTGTAATTGCAACCTGGAAAACCGATTTAGCAGTAGAAACAGCAGCTATGGTTTTAGAAAAAGGAGGGTCTGCCCTAGAAGCAGTAGAACAAGGTTGTAGAATTGAAGAAGCGAATGAGAAAGGACAATCTGTAGGAAAAGGAGGTTTGCCAGATAGAGATGGAGAGGTTACTTTAGATGCTTGTATTATGAATGAAAAAGGAGATTATGGAGCTGTTTTAGCGGTAAAAAACATCAAACACGTAATTTCTTTAGCTAGAAAAGTAATGGAAGAGACTCCACATGTTATGTTGGTTGGTGAAGGTGCCCAAAAATTTGCTCTTTCAAAAGGTTTTAAAAGGGAAAATTTATTGACAAAGGCATCAAAAAAAGCTTGGGAAAAATGGAAAATTACCTCGGAATACAAACCCATTATTAATATCGAAAATCACGACACAATAGGCATGTTAGCCATAGATAAAAAAGGAAATATTTCTGGTGCTTGTACTACAAGCGGATTGGCCTATAAAATGGCAGGTAGAGTAGGAGATTCTCCAATTATTGGAGGTGGTTTATTTGTTGATAATGAAATTGGTGGCGCATCTGCAACGGGTTTAGGTGAAGAGGTTTTAAAAACAGTTGGAAGCTTCTTAATTGTGGAATTAATGCGACAAGGTAAAAGTCCTCAAGAAGCTTGTGAAGAAGCAATTGGTAGAATTGTAAACAAACCAGGTAAGGATTTTAAGAATTTTCAAGTTGGTTATATTGCTGTTAATAAAAAAGGAGAAACTGGTGCGTATTCTATTCATGAATGGTTTAGCTATAATGTTTATAAAAACAAAGAAAATAAAAATATTAAATCAGATTATTTTAACAAGGTATAACTATGTCAACAACAGCAACCAACAAATCTTATAAAAGTGCCTTTATATTTTTAACAATTTTATTTTTCCTTTGGGGATTTATAACCGTTTTAGTAGATAGTTTAGTGCCAAGATTAAAAGATGTTTTCGAAATGTCTTATGCAAAAACAGTCTTAGTTCAGTTTGCGTTCTTTGTCGCATTTTTTGTTTTTTCTTTACCAGCGGGATTCATCTTATCAAAAATTGGGTACAAGAAGGGAATTGTATTAGGTTTATTAACAATGGCATTGGGTTGTTTGTTATTTTATCCTGCTGCCTCTTACAGAGCTTTTCCTATATTTTTAATTGGTTATTTTATTTTGGCAGGAGGAATTACAATATTGCAAGTAGCTGCAAACCCTTATGTTGCCTTGTTGGGAAGTGAAGAAGGTGCAAGTAGTCGTTTAAACTTATCGCAAGCATTTAATTCTTTAGGAACCACTATTGCGCCAGTGGTTGGTGCATTATTTTTATTGAGTGATTCTGTGAAGACATCTACTGAAATAGCAGTACTGTCAGAAATTGAAAAGACAAATTATTATATTGCAGAGGCCGCTACTGTACAAACCCCATTTATTGTAATTGCTACTTCAATTTCTCTATTGGCGTTGATCTTTGGTTTTATAAAACTACCAAAAGTGATGGAGCAATCTCCAAAAGGGGGCTATCTAACATTACTTAAAAATAAAATACTATTAATGGGAGCTTTAGGAATTTTTGTCTATGTGGGTGCAGAGGTAGCGATTGGGAGTTTTCTAGTCAACTATTTTGCTGATATGAATTTAGCAGCAACTGTTCTACAAAATGAAACCATGATGAGTATTGCCAATACCATTGCCAGTACTTTTAATAAAACATTTACAGGTTCCGATCCAAAATCTTTATTGGGAATATTTGTAATTTTCTATTGGGGTGGTGCAATGATTGGTCGTTTTATTGGCGCATATTTAACTAAAATTATGGTTCCAGGAAATGTGTTGGCCATATTTACAAGTCTAGCAATAGCTATGATTTTAATCTCTATAAACACAACAGGTTTACTTTCTATGTGGTCTATTTTAGCAGTTGGTTTATTTAATTCTATTATGTTTCCAACTATTTTTACATTAAGTTTAGAAGGTTTGGGAGATTTAAAAGCACAAGCTTCCGGTTTGTTGTGTATGGCAATAGTTGGTGGCGCAATTATTCCTTTTATGTTTGGTAGTTTAATAGATGGTTTTGGCTTTAAAACTGCCTTTATATTAGCAATTGCTTGTTATGCCTATATTCTGTTTTATGGACGTTTCAAAGCCAAGAAAGTTTAATACAAAGAATTTCAATGCAGTTGATTATGATCAAATTTTTTTTGAAGCTACTTCCTGCTTTTCGTTCTATCTTTTTATGAAAAATAAAAAGGATGTCACTTCAATCAGGGCTAAACTAGTTGGCTAACTTTAGTGAGCACAAATAATATCTTGTATATACTGAGATTTATTAATAGAGAATTGAGTTTTTCTGAGGCGATTAGTGATGGGTAAATAATTCAATATTTTTAGGTTAAATACTCTAAATCAGTTTAATTAGCAATTAAAATTTTGAAAGAAACAGATTTTTTGATTATCCTTTCCCTTCTTATAATAGAAAAATTGATAGTCAATTATTAGAAAATTTTGAAAAATCAAATAATACTTAAGTTAAAAAAATAGTTCATCAAAATCCTATCTTATAATATAGAACTTTAAGAGTCAATCACTAAACTTAATGTTGATCAGTTTGAAGATATTTCACAGTTTTATATTCCACAAGAATTTTTACTCCCTAAACTTGAAGCAGAAACATCATTTGACTAAAAAATTATAAACTACAAAAAAACCAAAACTAATAAGTTTTGGTTTTTTTGTAGTTGGAGGCAATGTTTTCTATCTTTTTTTCTTTTGCATCGCTTGTTGTTCTTGAGCTTGTTTCATTGCCGTGTCAATTCTTTGACGGAACTTACTCTTTGCCTTTTCAGGACGTTTTTTGTTTTCCTCAATTTGCGCATGAATTTTGTCCTCATCAATTACATAGTTTTTAATCACTAGCATAATTGCAATGGTTAGCAAGTTAGAAATAAAGTAATACAAACTTAAAGAACTTGCATAATTATTAAAGAAAAACAACATCATAATAGGAGAGAAGTAAATCATATACTTCATCATTTTACCCATATCTGGCATTCCTTCTTGGGTTGGAGCTTGCATATTTGCTTGCTGACTTTGATTCATTTTCATGTAAAAGAAAATGGCTACAGAAGCTAAAATTGGGAACAAACTTACGTGATTTCCATACCATGGAATTTCAAAGGGTAAGGTAAAAATAGTATCATAAGAAGATAAATCTGGAGCCCATAAAAAGCTTTGTTGTCTTAAAGATATATTTGTTGGGAAAAATTTAAACAATGCAAAGAAAACAGGCATTTGTAATAATGCGGGTATACAGCCAGACATCATGCTTACCCCAGCTTTTCTTTGAACTGCCATGGTTTCTTGTTGACGTTTCATGGCATTTTCTTTACCAGGAAACTTCTCATTCAATGCATTTAATTCGGGTCTAATTACCTTCATTTTTGCACTCGATACATACGATTTATAAACCAATGGAGACATGATAAGTCTTACTACAATCGTCATTAATATAATGATGAATCCATAATTAGATAAAAAACCTTTTAAAAGATTAAAAACAGGGTAAAAAATAGTCCTGTTTAAGAAACCAAAGATTCCCCAACCTAAATCTGCTGTGAGGTCTAAATCAGTGTCTTTGTAGGTTTTCAATAAATTATAATCACTAATTCCATAGAACCATTTCATATTATAGTTTAACTCACCATTTTGTATCGCCAATGGTGTTTTTAATTCGAATTTTTTAGTAAAAACCGTATCAATTTTTTCGTCTATTACTAGGTCAGTAGAAGTAATTGTTGCGTTATTAAAAGCGGTATCCGTTAATAAACTTGAGGTAAAAAAGTGTTGTTTATAAGAGACCCAATCAAGGTCATTTACAACTTCTGTGTTCCCTGGATTTAAATAATCTACTTCATTTTCAGTTTTATAGTAATACCAAGAATACATAGTATTCTCTGTTTTTAAACTTTTCTCATGACGATAGCCTTTTAAAGACCAGTCTAATTCAATTGTATTGGAGCTGTTAATAACGTTGTTTAAACCTTGAGATCGGATTGAAAAATCAACCATATAATCGTTGGGTTTCATTTCGTATCTATATTCTAAAAATTTAGAATCAGAAACTTTTAATTTCATAGACAATACTTGATGATCACCATTTTTGGTTACCGTTGGCTCAAAAAGTAAATCTTTTGTATTTAAGATGCGATTGTCTGTGGTTTCGAAATTGATATTAAAAGATGAGTTTTTATCTTTTACCATATACAATGGAAGAGAATCATAGGTTGTATAATTCTTTATCAATGCTTCAACAATTTGACCTCCTTTTGTGTCTACTGTTAATTTTAAAAGCTCATTTTCTAAAACTTTTGTTTCTTGTTTCCCTCTAAGAGCGCTGTAAGAAAATGCACCTAATTTATTTAAAACTTCAATTTGTTTTAAAGAGTCGGTTAAAATAACTGATGCTTCAGGAAGCTTTTTTGGACTTGTTGTATTTTTGTTAGAATCAGAAATTTGTTCTGTAGTTGTTTTTTCTGGGGCTATCTCAGGTTTATTGGTATTAAAATACCAAAGCATAATTGCTCCTAAAAGAATCATTCCTATAAAAGAATTATAATCGAATTTTTTTTGTTCCATATGATTTATTAAAATGTCAATTTGTCATTTTTTGTAATTGTTTAAAAAACAAAAGCCGACAAATGTAGCAAATCTGTATTATTTATTGTTTATTTTATAATGTTTATTAACCATAAACTTTATAGTTCAAACAGTGTTCCGTTTTTTATTTTTTAGATTGTTTTAAAGCTGCTTTTATAAAATCTACAAATAATGGATGCGGATTTAAGACAGTACTTTTATATTCTGGATGGTATTGTACCCCCACAAACCAAGGGTGGTTTGGTAATTCTACAACTTCTATCAAACCCGTTTTGGGATTCATACCTGTTGCTTTCATTCCAGCTTTTTCAATTTGTTCTAAATAATCGTTATTAAATTCATATCGATGTCTATGTCTTTCACTTATGGATTCAGACTTGTAAGCGCTATGTGTTTTAGAATTTTTAGAAAGCCTACATTCCCAAGCTCCTAAACGCATAGTACCCCCTTTTTCTGTAACTTCTTTCTGGCTTTCCATTAAGTCAATTACAGGTTTTTTTGTATGTATATCCATTTCTGTTGAAAAAGCATCTGAAAACCCTAAAACATTTTTTGAAAATTCAATCACCGCCATTTGCATCCCTAAACAAATTCCAAAGAAAGGAATCTTGTTTTCTCTGGCATATTTCACCGCCTTTATTTTTCCTTCAATTCCTCTATCTCCAAAACCTGGTGCAACTAAAATTCCATTTAACCCTGCTAATTTATTTTTTACATTTTTAGGAGTTAAATTTTCTGAGTGAATCCAACGAACATTTACTTTAGTTTCATTAGATGAACCTGCATGAATAAATGCTTCTGTTATCGATTTGTAAGAATCTTGTAATTCAATATACTTGCCAATTAAGCCTATTTCTACTTCAGATTTTGGGTTTTTATGTTTTTGTAGGAACTTGTTCCAAGCTTTTAATTTTGGTTCTCCTTTAGAAGATAATTTTAATTTATTTAAAACAACAGTGTCCAAACCTTGTTCTAACATTAAATTTGGAACATCATAAATGGTTTCTGCATCGATAGATTGTATCACGTCTTCTTCTGTAACATTACAGAATAAGGCTAATTTTCGCTTAATGTCATCTGAAATTTCATGTTCTGTTCTACAAACTAAAATATCTGGACTTACACCACTTTGCATTAACATTTTTACTGAATGTTGTGTTGGTTTGGTTTTCAATTCTCCAGCAGCAGCTAAATAAGGAATTAATGTTAAATGAATAACAATTGCATTTTCAGGACCTTTTTCCCATAGTAATTGACGAACAGACTCAACATAGGGCAAAGATTCTATATCACCAACAGTACCCCCAATTTCAGTAATTACTATATCGAAATCTCCTGTTTCACCTAAAAGTTGAATTCTACGTTTTATTTCATCTGTAATATGAGGAATTACTTGCACTGTTTTCCCTAAAAACTCTCCTTTTCGCTCTTTATTAATCACTGATTGATAAATTCTGCCTGTGGTAACATTGTTAGCTTGTGAAGTAGGAATGTTTAAAAAACGCTCATAATGACCTAAATCTAAATCTGTTTCTGCACCATCATCCGTAACATAACATTCCCCATGTTCATAAGGATTTAAAGTTCCTGGGTCAATATTTATATAAGGATCTAGTTTTTGAATGGTAACAGAATAGCCTCTTTCTTGTAATAATTTAGCCAAAGATGCTGCAATAATTCCTTTTCCAAGTGATGAAGTTACGCCTCCTGTAACAAAAACGTATTTAGTATTGTGCATGGTATTGTTAGGTTTGGGCAAAAGTACTAACTCTAATTTTCATCACAAATAAAAAAGACAAAAACATTTTAAAAAAAATGTAGATTTGAGGTGGATATTTTTTTTTAATTTTTTTATAAATACTGTTTGTCAAAAATAAAAACAGTTGTATATTTGCCCACGCTTTTAACGAGGTAAAAACATTGAGTAGAAGAAAATATTAAAGCAGACATTTAAAAATACATAATAATGCCAAAAAGAACGTATCAACCATCAAAGAGAAAGAGAAGAAACAAACACGGTTTCAGAGAAAGAATGGCTTCTGCTAATGGTAGAAAAGTATTAGCTCGTAGAAGAGCAAAAGGAAGAAAGAAAGTTTCTGTGTCTTCAGAACCAAGACCAAAAAGATAATGATTAACAATTGTTAATAATTAAGGTGTTACTATTTTTAGTAACACCTTTTTTTATATTTAAACACTAATTATTTTTACAGCAACATAAAACGGAATCATTACAATGCTAAAAACAAGTAGCTTAAATAACTCTACATTAGAAAAAAGCGTAGTTCAGAATTTTTCTAAGGCAAATTTAAGTTTATTATTAGTGCCTTTTTTAGTATTGCTTTTCATCGTTTTTTTTCTCTATAACAACAGTGCTTTTACAATTGATGCTTATGTTAACATCCAAAAGGATTTATTTTTCTATCTCAATAGCAAATTAGCTCAATTACCAAATTTGCAATTTAACATGACTCAATTGGGCGATGCACTCATAATTTTACCATTGATAACTATTTTTCTGGTCTATGCTCCTAAACTCTGGGGAGCTGTAATTTCATCTTCACTCATTTCATTACTAGTTTCATTTCTGTTAAAAAAACTATTTGCTGTTCCAAGACCAGCAGCAATGTTTGACAATGATAGTTTTGTAATTATTGGTAAAACGCTATCCGGAGCTACAAGTTTGCCTTCTGGACATTCTATAACTACTTTTACAACCATTACAATAGTATTATTTGCATTTATGCCAAAAGATTTCAAGGCCAAAGCACTGTGGTCTCTCTCTATTCTTATTTTAGGTCTTATAATTTCATTTTCTCGAGTGGGAGTCGGAGCTCATTATCCACTTGATGTTTTAATAGGGAGTACTATTGGTTATATATCAGCACTTTTAGGTATTTTTATAACGAATAAAGTGAAGTGGTGGTCTTGGATAAAAAATAAAAAATACTATCCTATTTTCATGCTGCTTTTAACAATTTGGATAGTTGCTATCGCAAAAAAAATAGTTGATACTAATTTGATCATATTTTATTTTTCAATAGGTTCTTTAGTTTCAACATTATATTTAATGACAAGAATGTATGTTAAAAAATAATATTAAATTAGGTTACTTTGTAGTAATAATTAGTTTTATTAATTTATTTCTATACTATTTACCTTTTTTTCAATTTTCTTTTAAAAATGTAAATTACAAAAGTTTAGGCGGTATCACCCTTCTTTTTAGTTTGGTAATTTTAGTCATAATTTTAAACGCATTCGTTTTTTATATACTATTGTTCTTGTCTCGTTTTATTGGTAAATTAGTTCTCGTTGTGTTTGCCAATATAAATGCAGTAGCGATATATTTTATAAATACTTATGGAGTTATTATTGATAAAACAATGATTGGTAATATTCTCAATACAAGTTTCGAAGAATCTAGCAGTTTTTTCTCTTTTACTTTAATCATATATCTAATTTTATTAGGAATAATTCCAAGTATTTTAATCATTAAAAGTAAAATTGTTACAGTAAAATTTAAAAAATTTTTAATTCATGTTGTTGTAACCTTTATTTTTTTAGGTGGATTTATTTATGTGAATTCTACAAATTGGTTATGGATTGATAAGAATTCAAAAACTCTTGGTGGTCTTGGTATGACGTGGTCTTATGTTGTTAATCTTTCTATTTTTTATAATGATAAAAACAAAGAAAATAAACAACAAATTTTGTTACCAGATGCAAGAATAAAAGATCAAAAAAAATCTGTTGCTGTTCTTGTAATAGGAGAATCTGCAAGAAGTGAAAACTTCTCTTTGTATGGCTATGAGAAAGATACAAATCCGCTATTATCATCTATAAATAACGTACATAGTTATAAAACTTCCTCTTGTGCAACTTACACTACAGCAGGGATAAAGTGTATTTTAGAGCACAAGAAGACAAGTGAATTATATGAAATTTTACCTAATTACCTATTTAGAAATGATACTGAGGTTATTTGGAGAACTACCAATTGGGGAGAACCTCCTGTACGCATAAAAAACTATCTTAAAAGAGGAGATTTAGAAAAATTATGTTCAGGTGATGGCTGCAAGTATGATGAAGTATTACTCAGCGGCTTAACTGAACAGATACGTGCAAGCAAAAAAAACAAAATATTAATAGTTTTACATACCAGTACAAGCCATGGACCAGTATATTACAAAAAATACCCAGAAAAATTTAATAAATTTTCGCCTGTATGTGAAAGTGTTGAGTTGGGAAAATGTACTCAAGAAGAACTGATAAATGCATATGACAATACAATTGTGTATACAGACTATATTCTAGCCACTTTAATTCAAAATTTAAAACAATTAAAGGAATATAACAGTTCTATGTTTTTTATTTCCGACCATGGTGAATCTCTGGGCGAAAATAATTTATATATGCATGGAATACCGGTAAGTATAGCTCCAAAAGAGCAATTGGAAATTCCATTTATTGTTTGGTTATCTGATAATTCTAAAGAGCTTAAAGATACCGAAGTAGCATCACAACATAATATTTTTCATAGTGTTCTAGACTTTTTAGCAATAGAAAGTCCAATTTACGATCAAAATATGAGCATTTTTAAAAATTAAATTTGATTAAAACATTAAAATAAAATAATTTCTGTATTATTTTTACAATAACATAAAATACAACCAATACAATGCCAAGAAGAAAAGACCTTAACTCCGTTTTAATTATTGGATCTGGACCTATAGTAATTGGTCAAGCATGTGAATTTGATTATGCAGGATCTCAATCTTTACGTTCTTTAAGAGAAGATGGAATCGAAACTATTTTAATCAATTCGAATCCAGCAACAATTATGACAGACCCTTCAATGGCAGATCATATTTATTTGTTGCCTTTAACCACAAAATCAATTATTCAAATTTTAAAAGAGCATCCACAAATTGATGCAGTTTTGCCAACAATGGGAGGTCAAACAGCTTTAAATTTATGTATAGAGGCAGATGATAAAGGAATTTGGAAAGATTTTGATGTAAAACTAATTGGAGTAGATATTGATGCAATAAATATTACCGAAGATAGAGAGCAGTTTAGAGAGTTAATGATACAAATTGGTGTGCCCATGGCACCACAGGCTACTGCAACATCATTTTTAAAAGGAAAAGAAATTGCACAAGAATTTGGTTTTCCTTTAGTAATTCGATCTTCTTATACTTTGGGTGGAGCAGGAGCATCTATTGTTTACAAAACTGAAGATTTTGATGAATTATTAAGAAGAGGTTTAGAAGCATCGCCCATTCATGAGGTGATGATTGATAAAGCCATGATGGGGTGGAAAGAGTATGAATTAGAGTTATTAAGAGATAAAAATGACAATGTAGTTATCATTTGTTCTATTGAGAATATGGATCCAATGGGAATTCATACTGGAGATTCTATTACGGTGGCACCGGCAATGACGTTATCTGATAAGACCTATCAAAAAATGCGTGATATCGCAATCCATATGATGCGTTCAATAGGTGATTTTGAAGGAGGGTGTAATGTTCAGTTTGCAGTTTCACCAGATAAAGAGGAAGACATTATAGCAATTGAAATAAACCCAAGAGTTTCGAGGTCATCTGCTTTAGCCAGTAAAGCAACAGGGTATCCGATTGCAAAAGTAGCTACAAAATTGGCTATAGGTTATTCTTTAGACGAACTAGAAAACGGAATTACAAAATCTACATCAGCATTATTTGAGCCAACATTAGATTATGTTATCGTTAAAATTCCACGTTGGAATTTTGATAAATTCGAAGGCTCAGATAGAACTTTGGGCTTACAGATGAAGTCGGTTGGGGAAGTAATGGGAATAGGACGTTCTTTTCAAGAAGCCTTGCACAAAGCAACGCAATCCCTAGAAATTAAACGCAACGGTATAGGAGCAGATGGAAAAGGATATAAGAATTACGAGGAAATTATTCACAAGTTAAAATATGCTTCTTGGGATAGAGTTTTCGCTATTTATGATGCAATTCAAATGGGAATTCCATTAAGTAAAATACATGAAATTACAAGAATTGACATGTGGTATTTAGAGCAATATGATGAATTGCATCAACTAGAAAAAGAAATTTCTAACTATAAAATAAATACGCTAGAGAGAGATTTATTGCTAGAAGCCAAACAAAAAGGATATGGAGACAGACAAATAGCTCACATGTTGGGTTGTTTAGAAAGTGAAGTATATCATAAAAGAGAGGAATTAAAAGTTCAGCGTGTTTACAAGTTAGTAGATACTTGTGCTGCAGAATTCAAAGCAAAAACACCCTATTATTATTCAACATTTGAAAATGAAATCGAGACTGCTGATGGTCAGGTAACTATTGCCAATGAAAGCATTGTTTCAGCGAAAAAGAAAGTTATTGTTTTAGGTTCTGGACCCAACAGAATTGGACAAGGAATTGAGTTTGATTATTGCTGTGTGCATGGAGTTTTAGCCGCTGCAGAATGTGGTTATGAAACTATTATGATAAACTGTAACCCAGAAACGGTTTCTACAGATTTTGATACCGCAGACAAATTATACTTCGAACCCGTTTTTTGGGAACATATTTATGATATTATTCGTCATGAAAAACCAGAAGGAGTTATTGTGCAATTAGGCGGGCAAACTGCTTTAAAATTAGCAGAAAAGTTAACCAAATATGGAATTAAAATTCTTGGCACTAGCTTTGAAGCACTCGATTTAGCAGAAGACAGAGGAAGTTTTTCAGAATTATTAAAAAGTAATAACATTCCTTACCCAAAATTTGGTATTGCAGAAACTGCTGATGAAGCTTTGTCTTTAGCAGACAAATTAGATTTTCCTATTTTGGTAAGACCCTCCTATGTTTTAGGCGGGCAAGGAATGAAAATTGTTATCAACAGAGAGGAGTTAATTGAAACGGTTGTTGATTTATTGCGCAGAATGCCAAATAATAAATTACTATTGGATCATTATTTAGATGGTGCAATAGAAGCAGAAGCAGATGCAATTTGCGATGCTGATGGCAATGTAAACATCATTGGTATTATGGAGCATATAGAGCCATGTGGAATTCATTCTGGAGATTCTAATGCCATGTTGCCAGTATTTAATTTAGGTGATTTGGTAATGCAACAAATTAAAGATCATACTCATACCATTGCGAGAGAGCTAAAAACTGTAGGTTTAATAAATGTTCAGTTTGCTATAAAAGATGATCTTGTGTATATTATTGAGGCAAACCCTAGAGCTTCTAGAACCGTTCCTTTTATTGCAAAAGCATATAAAGAACCCTATGTAAATTATGCAACCAAAATTATGTTAGGTCATAATAAAGTTACTGATTTCGACTTTAATCCACAATTAGAAGGGTATGCAATTAAGCAACCGGTGTTTTCTTTTAATAAATTTCCGAATGTAAATAAGAAATTGGGACCAGAAATGAAATCAACAGGAGAAAGTATTTTATTTATTGATAGTCTAAAAGACGATCAATTCTACGATTTATATTCAAGAAGAAAAATGTATTTGAGTAAGTAAAGATCATTTTTTATGCAATTGATGTCAATTTTCAATTTTTATCATTGTTTAATAATTTTAACGAAACTTTAAACAAAATGATAAATGATTATATTGAAAGTATGTTTAATTTTGGAATCATATATTAACTAAAAACTAAAATTATGAAATCCAAAATTTTATTCATTGCTATTCTATGTTCAGGTATTCTTGCTTTTTCATCTTTTCAAGATGTGAGTAAAGAATCAAAAGAAAAATTACCAGTAGTAGTTTCCAAAATTGTACAAACACCAAATATTGTGGGTGTTGCAGCTGGGAACGAAAATTTTTCAACCCTAGTTGCAGCAGTTAAAGCTGCAGGTTTAGTAAAAACATTAAGTAGTGCTGGACCTTTTACTGTTTTTGCACCAACAAATGCAGCTTTTGCCAAGTTACCAAAAGGTACTGTTGCTAGTTTGCTAAAACCAGAGAACAAAGCAACGCTAACAAGCATATTAACCTACCATGTTGTTTCTGGAAAATTTAATGCCGCTGCAGTAGTAGCAGCTATCAAAGCAAATAATGGTTCTTTTGAAGTAACCACAGTTCAAGGTGGCAAATTAATAGCTTCTTTAGACGGAGCAAATGTGATGTTGAAAGATGAAAAGGGAAACATGTCTAAAGTAGTAATTGCAGATGTGGCAGCATCAAACGGAGTAATACACGCTATTGAAAGTGTTGTAATGCCTAACTAAATTATATTTAGTATACTTTTAAAAAAGCATCCAATTTTGGGTGCTTTTTTTGTATTACAATTTTGTCTGTTGGTTTTTAAGAACTAAAGTACTCTATATTTAGTTTTATAAATTTTGCTATTTAATCTAGATGTTTCATGCTTTGACTTTTTGTCTGAAGGCATTTAATACAAACAACGTAACATCTTTTTAGAGTTTAAAATGAAACTATTTATAGTTAATTTATTATTGACTTAATTCCTGAGGACTTACTTAGAAAAAAATGATTTTTTATAAGCATATTTTCTAAACCTGAATCTAGGTTTCAGATGTTATATGATGTTTTTATTTGTTCAAATATGTTGTTTTCATTTTAACATATTTTTACAATTCAAATCTTATCTAAAAGATTTTTTAATGCTTGACCTAGAAGTTTAACTGCTTTTTTTCTTCTTTTAAACTTGTTTTTTCCATTTCAGAAAGGTATATTTAAATTCAAATAATTATTTTATTTAATTTTGATGTAAAATTAACGAACAAGAAATCTTAATAAAAATATACAAAACAATAGTAATAACAGCTACTTAAGATTTATCAAAACAACTTAAATTAACTCCTTCTTATGAAACAAGGCTACTTTCCAAAAAGAATAATTTTTATCTTTTGTTTTTTTATAAGCTCTTTAGCAACCATTCAATCACAAGAAATCTCCATTTTTGATATTGCTAGAGAAGGTACTTTAGAGCAATTAAAATCTGCCGTAAATAAAGATGCTGATATAATAAATGAAATAAGTAAAGACGGATATGCTCCCTTAACACTGGCATGTTATTATGGTAATAATGAAGTTGCCAAATACTTGATAGCACATGTAAAAGATATTGATTCTAAAAGTAGTTATGGAACTCCTTTAATGGCTGCAACAGTCAAAAAAAATACTGAATTGGTAAAGTTGCTTTTAAAAAACAAAGCAAACCCTAATGCTGTTGACCAAAATGGTTCAACAGCACTCCACTTTTCAGTTATATTTAGCTACGATGAAATTATAGAATTACTAATGATAGCTAAAGCAGATACATCACTAAAAGACAATAGAGGAAATTCAGCTTTAGATTATGCGAGAATTACAAATAATAAAAAAATAACACAACTATTAAAACAACAGTAAAATGAAAAAAACACTACTATTTATTTTTTTAATTGGAACATCTCAATTATTTGCACAAACTTTTTCTACGGGTACTCAAACCTTATTGACAAATTTATCAGCAAAAATAGATGTTAATGGAACAACAAACACCACAACACTAACAATTTCTGGACCTTCAAATGTTTGGCTAGCTATTGGGTTTGGTGGATTGAGTATGTCATCAGGTGCTGATGTTTTTAGAACGAATGGAACTACAATTGTTGATGCAAGATCTACAGGTAGATTTTTACCTTCAGCAGATGCTCAACAAGATTGGTCTTTGGTATCCAATACAGTCTCAGGATCTACAAGAACAATTGTGGCAACCAGAGCCAATAATACTGGAGATTCAAATGATTTTGTCTTTAATGCCAGTGCTAGTTCACTTTCAGTAATATATGCTATTGGAAATTCAACCACCTATACGCAGCATTCAGGAAACAATAGAGGTTTTACAACTCTTGGGTTAACTTTAGGCATTTCAGAATCTAAACGTTTAGATTTTGACATGTATCCAAATCCTGCATCAGAAGAAATCACTATTCAATTACCTTCTGGTTCTGGTGATGCATCTATTGAGTTGTACGATTACATTGGTAGATTGGCTTTGAGTAAAAAAATAACTCTATCAGATGCTACAGTGATGGTGCAAGGTCTGAGTTCTGGTATCTATATTTTAAAAGTACTGGCAGGTGATAAAATTGGTGCTAAAAAATTCATCAAACAATAAATAATTTTAAGTTTATAAAAAACCGATGCTATTTTAGCAATCGGTTTTTTTTATGCGCAATATTTAAAGTAAGTTTGCATAGCTAGAAATTTAATTAAATATGAATTACATTCTTTTTGATGGTGATGTTAGGAAATCGCTATTGCCATTTACCTTTACAAAACCAGTAGCAGATATTAGAATAGGTATTTTAACCATCAGAGAAAAATGGGAGAAATACTTAAGTTTAACCACCACTACAATTACCGAAGAATATTTAGAAGAGAAATATCCAATGGTAGAAATGGAAGAAAATATTCTTATAAATTCTTCTTTTTGTCCTACAGATAGTTTGGTTAAACAGGTAAAAAAATTATCAAAAAATGAAGCTATTTTTAAAGGCGAAGATGTCATAGCTTTTTTTACTTCTAATTCACAGGAAGAAGTTAATTTTGAGCAATACAAACAAATTGAATTTGAAGAAGAATTGATTCAAATTAAAAATACTTGGGATATTTTTTCACTCAATAAAAAGGCGATTCAAGAAGATTTTGATTTAATCACACAAGGAAAAACATCCCAACCAATTCCAGATGGTGTTCAATGTATTAACAAAGAAAATATTTTTATTGAAGAGGGAGCAAAACTTACTTTTGCTACGCTGAATGCTACAAATGGACCCATTTACATCGGTAAAAATGCACAAATAATGGAGGGAGTTCTTGTAAGAGGTGCTCTGGCAATGTGTGAAAATGCTGTATTGAAACTAGGGACAAAAATTTATGGAGCAACTACTTTAGGACCTTATTGTAAAGTTGGAGGAGAGGTTAATAATTCTGTTTTGATGGGATATTCCAGCAAAGGTCATGAAGGCTATTTAGGAAATTCTGTCATTGGAGAATGGTGTAATATAGGTGCAGACACTAACAACTCAAACCTAAAAAATAATTATGCAGAGGTCAAATTATGGAATTATGAATCTGGCCGTTTTGCAAACACAAGATTACAATTTTGCGGTTTAATGATGGGAGATCACTCTAAATGTGGAATTAATACCATGTTTAATACTGGCACTGTAATTGGTGTAAGTGCAAATATTTATGGAAGTGGATTTCCAAGAAATTTTATTCCTTCTTATAGTTGGGGAGGTGCTTCTGGTTTTACAGAATATAAAACGAATAAAGTTTTTGAAGTTGCAGCGCTCGTTATGAAAAGAAGAAATATTGTTTTTGACGAAAAAGAAAAACGTATTTTAGAACATATTTTTGAAGCTACAAAACAATATAGGAATTATTAAAAATGTAAAAAAGACTAAGTGTTTTATAGCCTTTTTTACAAGGTTGTATTCGGCTTAGTTTTTATCAATTACATCTCCAGAACCAACAGATTTACTGTCTATATATGTTGGTTTTCCTTTGTAATAAATACTTCCAGAGCCAATAACTTTTGCTTTTATCTTGTTTTTAACGGTACTTCTTATATTTCCAGATCCTGTTATTGTTGCTGACAAATTATTAGTACTTAGTCCATACGCCTTGATATTTCCAGAACCTGTAATAGAACATATAAATTCGTTAGATTTTCCTTGTAATTTTATGTTTCCAGAACCGCCAATAGAAGATTTTACATCATCTGAATTAATTTGTAATGTGATATTTCCAGAACCTTCTATACTTACCCTTAGAGCATTGTTACTTATAATTCCTTTGTTTGAAATATTTCCAGAGCCACCCAATGAAATTTTCTCAATATTGTTGTAAGTTATTGTTAATGTTAATTTTTGAGTTGTTCGAATATTAATATTGTTTTTATACTTTACTTGCAGAGTGTTATTTACTACTTTAGTTTCTAAATATTTAATAATATTTTCTTCCCCTTTAATGGTAATTTTTCTTTCTTTGCCTTGTACTAAAATCACATCAAAAGATCCACCAACTCTAAGTTCATCAAAATCTGATATTGTTCTAGTTTCTGTGATTACATTTCCGTTTCCCCTTACCTTTTTATTTTTCCACCAGTTTTGAGCGTTCAAAGAAAAACTCAAGGTTAGGATGATGCTTGTAATGATTAGTTTCTTCATAATTATTTATTTTTAATATGTTATAATTCTTTTAAACGAACACCTCCGTATTGAGATTTAATGGTTAAAGTAGAGTTAGACTTTCCTCTTCCATAGGTGCCTTCATAATATTTTTTAGACGATTTTTCTATGCTTTTAAATAGTTCTACATTGCTTTTATCAAAACTAAATCCAGAATACTGTAAGTCTATTTTAAAGTTGAAATTGTTGTTTGTTTTTGTGCCAATAGTAATCCCAACATATTCACTAGAAATTTTTGCTTTATCAAACCCTATTGCTAATTCTTTTATTTTAATGGATCCATAATCTGCTTCGAGGTTTAAGTTTTTAGAGATGGTTCCTAAACGAATATTGGTATAATCTGAATTTCCACTAATGTTATGAACTCCCTCAACTGTTATGCTGCCATAATCAGCATTATAGGTAACAGTATTTGCATCTCCAATATGTATATTTGAATAATCTGAATTAATTTTTACTCTATTTGATTTGTCAACTGTCAGTTTAGAATAATTTACATTTATAGTACCAGATTTCATATAATTAATTGTTGATCTACTACAATAGTCTAGAAGGATATTATTGGTTTTATGATTCAATTTGTCTATAATTATTTTTCCATAATCACAATTAATATCTGCGGTTCCATCAATATCATCTATCATAATGCTTCCATAATCATTGTTTAATTTTATATTGTTAGACTTTGGCATTTTTACGGTGTAATCAATTTGGTAACTTTCTCTATTTGAATTTCCCCATAAACTCCAACTACTTTTCTCAAAAATTGTTTTTGCAGACACCCAATCAGAACTCGCATTAAAGTCAACATTGATAGTACGTAATTTTTTTTCTACAGCACTTAGATTGTTTCCTTTTACCTTAATTACCACTGTAATTTCAACGCGATTTTTATCCCAGGTTGTTATACTGATATTTCCATATTTATTGCGAATGCTAAGGGTTGCATTTTTAAGAACCGCAAATTCTTTTTTTATCGTTTTACTTTTTTCTTGTCGGGTATCTGTATCATTAGCCCCAAAGCTTAGTGAGGGAGCTAACAATAAGATAACAACTAATTTATATATAAATTTCTTCATCTTTATTTTCTTTATAGGTCTTAACTTTATTTACTTGTTTTAATACATTTTGTAATATTTCAATTCTATTTTGATAGTTGCTAATCATAGCATATACCACACGTCTATCGGAATTGCTTTTTTTAAACTCAATAATTAATTCTTTGTATTTGTCTTCTAAGCCCTCTAACTGATTCAATGCATCTTCGATTATTTTTTCAGTTTTTGGATTTCTCAGTTTTTCTACTTCTTTAAGTTCTTGGGCAATTGTATTGATAAAAAATGTTTCTGCCTCTTCCATTTTTGGAGATACTTCTGAGAGAAATAAAGTATTCTCAGTATGATTTTTACCAAACCAAAAACCAATCAATAAAAGAATAGAAGCAGCAATTCCTATCCATTTAAAAGAAGTTACTTTTTGGTTTTTTTTATTTTGATTGTTTATTCTATCTTGAAATCTCTCTAGATGCCCCAATCTTGGTTCCTGTGTATCGAAATCCGAATTTTTAAAAAAATGATTCAATTGATTTTCCATTTCTTGTTTTTATTGAGCTGTTTCTAATACTAGTTGTTGCTTTAATTTTCTCTTTGCTCTTGAAATTGTGGTTCTCACATTTTCATTTGTATATCCTAAAATCTGCGATATTTCCTCATAATCATACCCTTCAATAAGATGTAAATTTAAAACCATTCTATAATTTTCTTTTAAAGAATTTAACGATTCTAATACTTTACTAACCTCCAATGAGGTATAATCCATAACATCTTCCGTTTCTTCAGAAGTTTCTTTAACTACTTGCATCTTTACCTCTTTGTATCGGATGTTTTTTTTAAGCTGGGTTAAACTCTTATTGATAACAATTCGTTTTAACCAGGCTCCAAATGCAACCTCTCCTTTAAATGTATCTAACTTTGTAAAAGCCGTTAAAAAAGCCTCTTGCATAATATCTTCGGCTTCAAACTCATTGTTAAGTATTCTTAACGATGTGTTGTACATAGCTTTGTAATAATCTCTGTAAATCTGCATTTGAGCAGCATTTTCTCCTTTCTTACAGCGATCTAATAGTTGGTTAATATGTAGATTTTTTTCCTTCAAAGAAACGTTTCTATACTATAGACAAAAAGGTTTTTAATTTGTGACAGTTTTGTGAAAATAAAGGTAAGATTTTTAGAGGAGAGTTTCATTTTATATCAAAAAAATAGAGATTATTATCTATTATTCATCAATATAAGAGTAAAACTTCATTAGAAGAAGACGCTCTAATTGTAAAAATGTAATCCTAAAAATACGCATTTTGCTTATTGTCGGGCATCACATTTGCACTTACTTTTACTAGATATAAATTGACCTTAGAAATAAAAGAGAAAACGATATTACTTATATGCGATATTTCAACAATGTGGATATATAGTTGTTTTGCGTCATGCCAAAGAAACGACAGTACTAATAATAAACATTGAAGGAATACACAAAATTTATGCTTTTTAACTCAATTGATTTTGCAATTTTCTTACCAATAGTTTTTATATTTTATTGGTTTGTGACAAACAAAAACTTGAAGCTTCAAAACTTTCTTATTGTTGCAGCAAGTTATTTATTTTACGGTTGGTGGGATTGGAAATTTTTGTCACTAATTATATTCAGCACCATTGTTGACTTCACCATTGGACAAAAACTAAGAAACGAAGAAAATCAACTTAAAAGAAAAATTCTATTATGGGCAAGTATTTTGGTTAATCTTGGATTTTTAGGATTTTTCAAATACTACAACTTTTTCCTTGACAACTTTATAACTGCATTTTCATTTATTGGCACCGAAATAAAATTCAATTCCTTGAATATCATTCTACCTGTTGGAATAAGCTTTTATACATTCCAAACCTTGAGTTATACGATTGACGTTTATAAACGAAAACTTGAACCTACAAAAGACTTCATTGCATTCTCAGCATTTGTGAGCTTCTTTCCACAATTAGTAGCGGGGCCAATTGAAAGAGCGACACAATTGCTTCCGCAGTTCTATGAAAAGCGAACTTTTGATTATTCAAAAGCGGTTGACGGTATGCGTCAAATTCTTTGGGGATTATTTAAAAAAATTGTAATTGCTGACAATTGTGCTGAATACGCAAATCAGATTTTCAATAATTCAGCAGATATGAACGGTAGTACTTTAGTATTGGGTGCTTTATTCTTTACGTTTCAAATTTACGGAGATTTTTCTGGCTATTCAGATATTGCAATCGGAACTTCCCGACTTTTTGGTTTTAACTTAATGCAAAATTTTAACTTTCCATATTTTTCAAGGGACATTGCTGAATTTTGGAGACGTTGGCATATTTCACTATCAACTTATTTTCGAGATTATCTATATATCCCACTGGGTGGTAGCCGTGGGGGAACTTGGATGAAAGTTAGAAACACTTTTATTATCTTCATTATAAGTGGTTTTTGGCACGGTGCAAATTGGACGTTTATAATTTGGGGTGCACTAAATGCAGTTTATTTTCTACCGCTATTATTAACAAATAATAATCGCAATAATTTAGAAACAGTAGCACAAGGAAAGTTATTTCCAAACCTAAAAGAGACATCATATATGTTACTCACTTTTAGTTTGACTGTATTTGCTTGGATATTTTTTAGAGCTGAAAATGTTGGTCATGCTTTTAGCTATATTTCAGAAATATTTTCTCTTTCATTATTTCAAAAACCAACAATTCTGCCTAAGATACTTATTGCATTAATTTTGTTATTCACCCTTATTGAGTGGTTAGGTAGAAGTAGTGAATATGCAATTGAAAAACTCTTAATAAAAAATAAACGACCCATTAGGTATGTATTTTATTACTTGATTTTAGTAATGATTTACTTTTTCGGCAGCTTTAACAAGGATATTGAGTTTATTTATTTCCAATTCTAAATCATCATAACATGCGTAAATTCTTAAAGAATATATTACATTTCTCCATTGGATTGGTACTGCTAAATTCATTATTTTATTTTTTTATTTTCAAACCAGCTATTTTTGATAAATATATATTCAATATTAATAGTATAAGTGAATATAACATCTTCTTGGTAAGTGATTCACATGGAGCTTATATTGCGGAATCACCAAGTAAAAATCAGATATTCAATTTCTCCAATACCAGTGAAAACTATTTAGATATGTTCTTAAAAGTTCAATATCTAACATCAATTCTATCTGAAAATGATACTATTTTATTATCTATTGATAATCATAATCTGTCATCATACCGTAATGGTTTCGGTCGTGTTAAGGAAAATATCATCTATGCAAATGATTTTTCAATGATTGAAGAATCAGCGATTCAACCAAGTTTTTATTTCAAAAAAATCACTCAATACCTGCCTTTAATTGAGCTAAATTACAACAAGTCAATTTTAAAATTTATAAAGCATCAAGTTTTTGAATCTAAAAATATTACGACCTTTTCTAAATTATCAAATAGTGAGAAAGAAATAGCCTGTAATAAAAGATACAAACAACAATTCGAGAATCACACTCCCTCAGTTCAACAAAAAGATTACTTGAATAAAATCATACAGCTTTGTAAAGAGAAAAATATAACATTAATTGGTGTTCGTTTTCCTATATCAGTAGACTATTGGAAGCTAATTGAAAATGAAGACTTTAAAATAAAAGAAATCTGGTTATCCCATGATTTGAAGATTGTTGATTTACATCATTTATTTTTCGACAATAATGAATTTTTTTATGATGTTGACCATTTAAATATAAAAGGTGGTGAACTGTTTTCAAAAGCAATTATTGATAATTTAAAGAACCTTTAAACGCACGAACGCACAACACCGATAACCATTGCAAAAGCCACTAAAAAAGACACATACTCATCTCAAAAGTTCCTTACTAAGGGACTTTCGTTTTTTTGTCAAGGATGTATCTAAGGAAATGATACGCCTCCTAGTTG
>Ga0189288_10233_pt1 | contig 35898 bp, 40 predicted proteins | sample UW105minimetaG_FD_130316 | JGI IMG/M metagenome (GOLD analysis project Ga0189288, IMG submission 130316) | Marine microbial communities from the Costa Rica Dome - UW105 mini metaG | ecosystem: Environmental > Aquatic > Marine > Oceanic > Photic zone | place: Costa Rica: the Eastern Pacific... | reverse complement strand
CAATCCTCCAGATCCAACACTCTGATCCTGACAAGCACCAGAGGAAGCCATGCCCCCGGTCTTGCCGAGCAGTCACAAGATCATCATGGCGACTGCAAAAGCCGCCGTGTCGATGGGAGCTCGAGAGGATTGGTTAACGCCCTACTGACTGGCTGGCACTGCGCAGGCTGATCAAACAGGAAAACGAGCTCCAAAGCCTTCAACAAATGCATCGCTGGGATGATCTCCACCGACTGGACACCACGCGCGCCAGAAAGTCTCGATCCCCTGCAGACCTGATGACCCACTATCAAGACTGATTGCAACCTGTAGGAGCAGAATGACCCTGCAGGAGCCTGGATTGCATGGCAGCCGATCTGACCAACGCCTTATCGATCGTTCGCCACCGATTGATGAGGCTGATGCTGATTGTGGCGGTCGTGATCGGCCTTAGTGGGGTTGCTTTTCCTGCCCAAGCGCTCACAACTAGCGGAGAGGAGTTGTTCAACAACCACTGCATCGGCTGCCATGTCAATGGAGGCAACATCATCCGCCGCGGCCGCACCCTTAAACTCGCGGCCTTAAAGCGCAATGGGGTCGATGATCCTGAAGCGATCGCCAGAATCGCCCGGGAGGGAATCGGCCAGATGTCCGGTTATGGGGATGTTCTAGGTGAAGGTGGAGACCGACTTGTTAGCGAATGGATCTGGGACCAGGCTCAAAATGCCTGGATCCAGGGATAAACCTCAAGGGCCGTCCAGATCCCTTGCCGCCAATACACATCCTGCTCAAGCAGATCACGAAGCTGCTGCTCATTTGCAGCTTCAAAAATCCCAAAAACATGAGTACTGGCTTGGGTTGGTCCCAGGGTGATCAGTGTGCCCTTTTCCTGAAGAGTCTTCAAACGGCTCAGATGCTCATCACGAAAAGGGGTGCGCTTTTCAAGAGCATTTTCGCAGTAAGTCCCCCAAAGAACGAAACGAGCCATCGACGCTTTCTGCTCCAAACCAGGCAAAATAACCCTCTGAGAATGGCACAGTGGAATCATCAAAGGCTATGTTCATGATGTAGATCTTCTCTCAAACAATCATGCTCACAGGGAGTGACCTGCTCAACAAGGTCAAAGAGCTAGGCGATGTCAGCAAATCCGATCTTGTCAGGGCCTGCGGCTACGTATCGGGCAAGAAGGATGGTGGTGAGCGCCTCAACTTCACTGCGTTCTATGAGGCCCTTCTTGAAGCCAAGGGTGTGAACCTTGGCCTCGGTGGTGGTGGTGGTGTCGGCAAGGGCGGCCGCAAGCTTTCCTACGTCGCAACCGTTCAAGGCAACGGCAACCTGCTAATCGGCAAGGCTTACACCGCCATGCTCGATCTCAAGACCGGCGACGAATTCGAGATCAAGCTCGGTCGCAAACAAATCCGCCTCGTTCCCGTCGGCGGGAGTGAAGAAGACGAAGAGTGATTCAATCGGCAGCCAATCTCAGCTGCCGGCAAAATTCACCAGCCTGTGCGGCAGCTGAGATTGGCTCTGTTGCCGCGATTCTTTTCACTAAAGCACTGCCTACAATCGCTCCATCCGCCCCCCAGGATTTCACTTGCTTGACCTGATCGGGTCCCGAAATCCCAAATCCCACAGCCACTGGAATGGGGCAGCACCCTTTGAGATCTGCCACGAGAGATGACACACGACTCTCGAGGCTGACTCGTTCTCCAGTCACACCCGTGACGCTCACTAAATAGGTGAATCCACGACTGGCAGAGGCGATTCTTTGCATCCGATCAGCTGGCGTGGTTGGCGCCACCAGCAGCACGAGATCAATCCCATGGGCTTGTGCCAAAGGAGACAGGCGCTCGGCCTCCTCGAGGGGGAGATCTGGAACAACAAGGCCACACACTCCAGCGGCGGCCGCATCAGCGAAAAACTCCTCGGCGCCACGGTTCAGCAGTGGATTGCTGTAAGTGAAGAGGATCACAGGGATTGTCAGCTTGCCCTTCAAACCGGAGAGCATCTCCAGAACGCGGCCGGGGGTTGTCCCCGCAGACAGAGCTCGATAGGCAGAGGCCTGGATCACCGGTCCATCCGCCAGTGGATCGCTATAGGGGATCCCCAGCTCCACCATGTCAGCTCCGTTCTCTTGAAGGCTGAGCAGCACGTCAGAGGTGGTGGACAGATCGGGGTCTCCAGCCATCAGAAACGGCATCAGGGCCATCCGTCCCTGCTCCTGCAGACCGGCGAAGCGTGCCGCAATCGGTGACGGGGAGTCGGCTGCGGACACGGCAGATGGGGTCATGGAAGCCAAGAACGCTGATTCAGCGCAACACAAGCACTGCGGAAGCCTACGAGTCGGCGGAGGTTTCAGACGAGATCTGCTGCAGAAGAGCTTGTTGTTCCTCAGGGCTCAGAGAGTCAAAACGGTTCTGAAGCTGCTCATCGGTGATCTGGTCGTAACCCTCGCGGTAGCGACGCCGCTGCTCCATGTAGGTCATCTTTCCAGTCACAACGCGGAACAGATAGGAACCAGTCCACACCACCACGATCACGATCAGAACAGCTTCCGCCGCGATCCCCGCAGAAGCATCCTCGAAACCTGCTGCGGAAAAAACGCCGTAACCGATGCCCCCCATCACCAGCACGAGGAGGCCAATCAACAGAACATTGAGACGGGTCAATGGATCAGACCTCACCCTGGCCTTGAAGCCTGAAATTGAGAAAGGGAGCAAACAAAATCATGCCCGGGAAAAAGAGAAACACCATCCCGTAGACGCCCAGTCGCTCCACCTTGCCCATGCAGTACCAGCGTTTGTTCATCCACAAATAGAGAACAAGCGGAATCACCACCAGGTAAAGGCCACCCAACACCGTGTAGGCAGCAAGCACAAGCAAGGTCTCAAAGCTGACCACACTGGTGAGGGCATCCGGCAACACGACAGTTCCGCTGAGTGATCGAAATCTAAGATGCCGTGCAGGGCACTGACAGGAGCCTTACCGCCGGGGGCATGGCGGAATCGGTAGACGCACGCGACTTAAAATCGCTTGGGATGAAAATCCTGTGGGGGTTCAAGTCCCCCTGCCCCCATCAATCCTGGGCATGGCGAGATCGTGCAGGGAGTCTTGAAAGTCGAGGGCCGGCAGGTCTTCATCCTCAGCTCGACTGGCTCAGCTCGATGGCCTCCGCTCAGAGCTCACCACCCGCCAGAGCAGGGTTTCCCCGGCATGGAACAACAGGGGAGCCTGGTCAACCGCCAGAGAGGGTTCATCGTCAGGAGCGGAGAAGGGTGGATCCAGCCGTTGGGGCACGGTCTGTTCACTGCGCTCAAGGGTGACGGTCTGCTCATTGAGGGGAAGCCCATAGAAACGAGGCCCGAATTCACTAGCAAAAGGTTCAAGCCGATCCAGGCATTCCTCCTGCTCGAAGATGGCGGCGTAGCTCTCGAGTGCGTGCACGGCATTAAAAATGCCAGCACATCCGCAGGCGCTTTCCTTTCCCGCTCTGGGATGGGGCGCGGAATCAGTTCCGAGGAAAAAGCAGGGCTCACCACTGGTCGCAGCGCGCACCAAGGCACGGCGATGGGTTTCACGCTTCACCACAGGAAGGCAGTAGAAATCGCTGCGCAAGCCACCGGCAAACATTGCGTTGCGGTTGAGATGGAGATGATGAGGCGTGATCGTGGCCGCCAGTCGCCGATCTGATCCGGACACATAATCCACGGCCTGTTCCGTGGTGATGTGTTCCAGCACAACGTTGAGCCCAGGGTGCCGGCGGCGCAGTGGGATGAGATGACGCTCAATAAACACCGCTTCCCGATCAAAGATGTCGACCTCCGGATCCGTGACCTCACCATGGATCAACAGGGGCATGCCCAGACGTTCCATCGCCTCCAGCACCGGATCGATCCGTTCCAGGTCAGTCACGCCTGCTGCTGAATTGGTGGTGGCATTGGCGGGGTAAAGCTTGGCCGCAGTGATCACCCCTTGGCGGTGCCCCCTCTCCAGCACCTCTGGCGCCAAATCATCGGTGAGATAGGCCGTCATCAAAGGAGTGAAGTCCAACCCCTCAGGCACAGCCGCGAGGATTCGATCGCGGTAAGCAACAGCCGCCTCAACGGTCGTAATCGGAGGGCGGAGGTTGGGCATCACGATCGCCCGAGCAAACACCCGTGCTGTGGCAGGCACCACGGCATGCAGCATCGCCCCGTCCCGAAGATGCACGTGCCAGTCGTCAGGACGGCGCAGTGTCAGACGGTTGGGGGATGCCACAGGAGACGCAAAGGGGAGCTAGTTCAGGGCAGAGACTGCGCGCCGCAGGGCTTCGCAGCGATCGGAGGTGATGCACTCTTCAGGGAGCTGTTGCAACAACTTCAACTTCTCAAGCCGTTTGCGAGTCGCACCAGGCAAGAGCACAAGATGCACTGTGCGGCCCACCTCAATCGCCTCCTTAATGGCATTTTCAAGCGCTAGCGAAGCGGTGACCCCGAGGTGAGAGACCTCATGCAGATCAAAGACTACGGACTCACAATCGCCAATGGCGTTGTGCTCCCTGGAGATGGCCTTCGCCACCCCAAAAATCATCGGGCCTGCCAACTGGAACAACAACACCCTGCCAGCGGCCTTGTCAATGAGCTCCTGCTCCTCATCAGAGAGTTCCACATCATCATCCGCGGTGCTAATCGTTTTCACCCGCTTGGACTGCAGGGCACTCATCCGATCAATGGTGAGCACATTGGCCACGAACACCCCGATGCCCACGGCGGCGATCAGATCCACCAGCACCGTGAGTGCGATCACGCCATAGGTAATCAGCGCTGCCTTGAGAGAGAGGTGGTGGGCTCTCTGGAGGAAATCCCAGTCGATGATGTCGATACCAACCTTGAGAGCGATTCCGGCAAGCACTGCCAGAGGAATCGTTGAAGCCAGCGGCGCCGCGGCGAGGATCACCACCATCAGGATCACCGCACGAATGATCCCGGACAGGGCCGATCGTCCACCGGCCTGAATATTCACCACGGTGCCCATGGTGGCGCCGGCTCCTGGCAAGCCACCAAACAGTCCGGAGGTGATGTTGGCCAGCCCCTGGCCAACAAGCTCCTTATTGGAGTTGTGCTCGGTGCGGGTCAGGCTGTCGGCCACCACGGAGGTGAGCAGGGCATCGATGCAGCCCAGCATGCCCAGGACGGCACCGTCCACGAACATCAAACCGAGCTGATCACTGCTGAAGTTGGGAACATTGAACCCAGGCAGGCTTGCCTTGAACTCAGGAATCCTGGCCAGATCAGCAGCTGCAAGAGCAGGCAGATAAAGAGACAGAAGTGTCCCGATCACAAGGGCCAACAGCTGCGGAGGGCAAAACCGCTTGATCGCTGCAGGCGTGAACCAAAGGATGGCGACAGTAATCAGCCCCAGAATTAGCTCAGGCTGATCCACATGAGTGATCAGGTAGGGAATGCGCATCAGCGTTCCCTTCACCCCTCCTTCCACCTGCTGCCCAAGGAAGGCCGGTAGCTGAAGGATCACCAGAATGGCGCCAATCCCAGACATAAAGCCTGAGATCACCGTGTAAGGCATCTGGGTGACATAACGCCCCAGGCGGAACACTCCAAACAGGATCTGAAACAGGCCCGCAAGAATCACCACGGTGAAGGCCATGGCCATCCCGGTCTTCAGCTCCTCAGCACTGCTGGCCTGGGAGGTGAAACTGAGGAACACGGTTGCAAACACCACAGTCATCGGACCCGTGGGTTCCGAAATCAGGGTGGGCGTGCCCCCAAAGAAAGCCGCCACGAGGCCGATGATCACGGCTCCCCAAAGACCTGGGCCAGGATCACCACCCGTGGCTGCAACACCGAAGGCAAGTGCCATCGGCAGGGCCACAACCGCTGCCGTCAGCCCACCAAACGCATCTCCTTTGATGTTTTGGGTGCTGATGTGGTTCAAAAACACCGGCAGGCGTTGCGTAGGTCGCGGAATGCTAGGCCTCGCTGCAAATTGCGAGCATCCGGTCTGATCAGTAATGCAAATCCACCCGAGGCAGCAGAATCAGACCACCTTCATCTGCTGTGATGCCGCCGTTCCTACTCGCCGCCCTGGAAGTGCTGGTGGGGATCGGCCTCCTCTTCGGCGGAGGTGAACTGTTTGTTCAGGGAGCTGTGACCCTTGCCCTGATCTTCGGCATCCCCCAGCTGGTGATCGGTCTCACGGTGGTCTCGCTGGGGACAAGCGCACCGGAGTTCTTCGTCAGCATCAGCTCGGTGCTCAATCAGTCCGATGCTCTTGCTGTCAGCAATGCGGTCGGCAGCAATATCTTCAACGTGATGGTGGTTTTGGGAAGCAGTGCCTTGGTGCTTCCTCTCAAAGTGGAAAGCCGGCTAGTACGGCGAGATGTGCCCCTCCTGCTCGCCGTTTCCGCCGCCGTTTGGGGGATGGCATCAACGGGCGAGGTCACATGGCAGTCAGGCATTGCCCTCTTGCTAGCCCTTGTCATCAACACCATCTGGGAAATCCGCACCGCTCGGGAAGAACCGGAGGAGATGGAGAATGCCGAGCCTGAGATCAATGCCGAAACCGCCGAGGGCGGCTGGATCAAAGCCACCATCCGTCTGGCCGCAGGCATTGTGGTGCTGGGCTTCGGCGCCAGCATCCTGGTCAAAGGAGCCAGTGCCGCCGCGCTGCAACTGGGGGTCAGCGAAGCCGTGATCGGTCTCACGATCGTTTCCGCCGGCACCTCAATGCCAGAGCTGATCACATCCTTGGTGGCCGCCCTACGAGGCCGCACGGATCTTGCGATCGGCAATGTGGTGGGCAGCTGCCTGCTCAATCTGCTGCTGGTGCTCGGCGGGGGAGCTCTGGCTGCCGGAGGCCGCGGCCTCAATGTGAGCCCGGAGCTGATCAATGAAGATCTGCCGGTAATGCTGCTCACCTGCCTGGCCTGCTTCCCAATCTTCTGGACCAAAGGCGTGATCTCACGCCTAGAGGGAGGCCTGCTATTGGGCCTCTACATCGTTTACATCACGGACAACGTGCTTCCCCGGACCAACCTGGCGTCTTGGGCTGATGAATACCGTTTAATTGTTCTCTGCTTGGTTTTGCCGGCCGTGATGGTGATCATCACGACGCAGGCCTTGGTGTATTGGCGACAGTTGCGACAGCAGAGGTCCTAGAGGCGAACTTGAGTTGTCGACAACGTGACCAACGATGGCCTCTGCCATGAGCTCGACAACCTGTACATCGCTGACACCAGCGTGTTCCCCAGCTGCCCGAGCGTGGGTCCAGGCCTCACCACCCTTGCCATCGCCCTGAGACTGAGCAACCACCTCGATGCCCGACTGCATGGCTAGGGCCAGCCAGAAGGGATGACGAAAACGGTTCAGGAACCAGCAGGAGTCAACGGAGCGACAGCCTTCAAGCCATCGTCACAAATTCTTCGGAGACCGTGGGATGCAGAGCCATCGTGCGGTCGAAATCCTCCTTGGTCGCCCCCATCCCAACGGCGATGGCAGCCATCTGGATAATTTCAGCCGCATGCTCACCAACCATGTGGCATCCGAGAACCTTGCCGCTCGAAGCTTCAAGCACAAGCTTGAGCAAACACCGGGGCCCACGCTTAGGCAGAGCTTGAGCCATGGAGCGGAAGCGGGCGCGATGCACGGTGACCGCCTCTTTGCCAAAACGCTCGATTGCTATTTCCTCACTGAGCCCAACCGTTGCGAGCTCAGGCTGACTGAACACAGCACTGGCAACGAGGTCGTGATTCACCTGTCGATGACGACCGGCAAAGGCGAAATCGGCGTAAGCACGCCCTTCATCCACCGCCACCGGAGTGAGGCAGACGCGATCTGTCACATCACCAACGGCGTGGATGTGGGGCCTGTTCGTGGCTTGATCGGCATCAACAGGAATGCGGTGGCCATCCACCACCACAGCCGCCGCGCTCAGATTGAGCCCTTCAAGGAAAGGGCGTCGCCCGGTGGCAAGAAGCACACCACCACAACCAACAGACTCACCCTCACTGGTGACAACAGTGAGCTCACCGGGCTGACCTTCAATTGCCTCCGGACTGACCTGGAAGCGGATCTCGACACCCTTCTCCTCCATCCCCTCTTGGACAACAGAGGACAGCTCCCGGTCAAAACCACGCAGCAGGTGGTCGCCACGCACGAGCTGAACCACCTCCACCCCAAGCCCCTTGAGGATGCAGGCGAATTCGCAGGCGATGAAGCCGCCTCCAACCACAACAACCCGCGCCGGAAAACGGTCCTGAAGGAACATGTCATCACTCACCCAAGCCAGTGCAGCACCGGGGATCTCGGGTCGATGAGGGCGACCACCGACCGCGATCAGAATGCGTTTTGCCTCCAGCACCCTGTCTTGACCCATGCCGTCGGCGTGGCTCACGGCAATCCGATGGCTATCAAGGAATCGGCCCCAGCCTGGAACCAACGTCACACCTGCCTTGGCGAGAAAATCGATGTGCAGAGCATTCAGACGATCCACCTCCTGGCGTACATGGCGCAACAGCACCGCCGTATCCCGTTGCACCACTCCTGGCACGACGCCGTAACTCGGAGCTGAGTCCAGCTGTTCCTGCACCTGGGAGCCGTACACCAGCAACTTCTTCGGGACACAGCCTCGGATCACGCAGGTACCACCGACCCGATCGCCTTCCACCAACGCCACCCGTGCACCATGAGAGGCAGCTCGTTTGGCGGCCGCAAGTCCACCAGAACCGGCGCCGAGAACGACCAGATCAAAGGAGTCTTCCAAATCTCCGCAGGGCACAACGCCGCCAACTGCCGGCATTGTGCACGTGCGCTGGAACACTGTCAGAAGGTGATGAACTGATTAAGTTCAGACCAAGAAAGCAAAACCTCTGTGCAACGACGACGTCGCAAGAACAACACTTCAGTCATGACGACAGCCCTCTCGCTTCGAGAGATCGCAGAAACAATCACGTCAGGCGACATGAGCACCAGACTGAACCGCCTGGCCAAGGAGGGGCGCCGAGATGACTGCCTGGCCCTGATGCAGGAGCTTGGAGACTGGCAGAGCTGTGATCCAGATCTGATCGCCGAGGTCCTATATATCCCCGATCTGACCCACAACTTGAGCTAAGGGAGCATCAAATCGAGCAGCCCGAACGGTGGCAAAAGCATGTCAAGGCGTCGAGCGAAGCAGTCTGGCCAAACGTTCCAAGCATCGTCAGACTTTCCCAAGTCACCACGAGCAGCGATGCGTGCAATCTCCACTGGGCTGATGGCCAGCCTGCTGTTCGCCATCCCCGCAGCCTTTGGGGTCGAGGTGAATGGCCGCAGCAGTTTTGTTGCAGTGCCAACCCAAACAGAGCTGATTAATTACGAGAGCATTTCCTTCAGCGGTGGTGCAGTGTTTTATTTGGTTTTGGAAATGCCCAAGGGTGCGGATGCCGACCTTGCCGAAATCAATTTCAGCCAGATCCGAGGAGCCCAACCGGCTTTTTATTACGGCCCTGTGCAGCCGACCGCCTTTCTTGGCCGCCCACGACATGAAGGGAAAAACCTGCCTGTCTCGGCAGAATTCTCCAACGACAACCGTTCAGTAGCCATCCGTTTTCAGGAACCCGTTGTTCCAGGAGAAACAGTCACCGTCGCTTTTCGCATTGGGGTCAATCCCCCAGCCGACATCTACACCTTCTCAGTGTCAGCAACACCATGGGGACAACAACCGATTGCTCAGACGGTGGGTGTTGTGCAGATGAGTATTTATGAGAACACTGATTTTTAAACGCTCCATTGCCCGTAATCGCGGCATCGTGCGCTCATCAAATGAACACTAGATCCCTGCATCTCGCCCATTACGACCGCATCCCTGATCCCGACGACGGCTTCACGTTGTTCGAGGTGGAAGTGGGCCGTCTACAACCCACACAGATGTGCATCGGGCTGGCTGAAGTGCGCAGTCGGCAGCGGGATTTCCTCCAGGACAGCGAACAGGAGCGCCAGCGTTATTTGCGAACAAAACCGGTGCCCTTGGTGCGCAATGGCCGCGGAGACTTATGGATGGTTGATCGCCATCACCGACTCAGAGCTTTATTGGAGCTGGACCCGACAGTCACCACCTTCGGTTATGTGATTGAGGAGTTGGCTCAGACCAACAGGGTCGACGTTCTCCAACACCTACAGAACAGAGGTTGGCTTTACCTGTTTGATGGCCGTGGCAATGGCCCGCAGTCACCCGAGGCCTTGCCATCCAATCTGTTGTCGCTGCTTGACGATCCCTACCGGAGCCTTGTCTGGAAACTGAAAAAGGAGCGCGCCATCAAACCCCAGCCCCTGATTCCTTATCACGAATTCCGGTGGGGAGCCTGGCTGCGACGCCGTCCGCTTCCTCCCTTCTCCTCGCTGCAACTTGATCCGGCCCTTCCGGCAGCACGGAGGCTGGTGAGATCCGCCGGAGCCTCACATCTTGCGGGCTGGACAGGAAACAGCTCCTTGCAAGGGTCTAACGACGGCGACGGGAATCGATCTGGAGTAAATCCTTGACCTTCTGCACCTGGCTGGCGAGCTGAGGATCAGACGAAAGTTTCTTTTCCACCTGCTCAATCGCATACATCACCGTGGTGTGATCCTTGCCGCCAAAGGTTTCTCCGATCCGCGGCAAGCTGAGATCCGTGCCCTTGCGCATCAGAAACATACCCACTTGACGCGCCTGGCTGACGGCCCTGCGGCGGCTGCTGCTGCGCATGTCATCGGCACTGACATCAAACACCTCAGAGACCTTGTCAATCACCTGTTGCGGTGTCACTTCCACACCACGCCCACTCGGATCGAGCATCGGAGCTACCGATTCGACGGTCATCGGCAAACCAGTAATGGAGGCAAAGGCCACCGCCCTGGTGAGAGCACCCTCCAACTCACGAATGTTGGACGTAAAACGACCAGAGATGTACTGAATCAGTTCTCGCGGCAGGGAAACTTTCTCCTGCTCAGCCTTTTTCTGAAGGATCGCCATCCGGGTTTCCAGATCAGGGGCCTGGATATCGGCGATTAAACCCATCGAAAAGCGTGAAATCAGACGCTCCTGCAACCGAGGAATCTGGCTGGGTGGACGATCACTCGCAATCACGATCTGACGGCCTGCTTCATGCAAGGCGTTGAAGGTATGGAAGAACTCCTCCTGCGTGTATTCCTTGCCCTCAATGAACTGAATGTCGTCCACAAGAATCAAATCTGTCGCCCGGTACCGATCACGGAATGCCTGCATACCGTCCTTACGGATCGCCAAGATCAGGTCATTGGTGAACGTCTCCGTCGAGACGTAATACACCCTGGCACCGGGATCGATCTCAAGGCGGTAGTGGCCGATGGCCTGCATCAAGTGGGTCTTGCCGAGACCAACACCACCACAGATGAACAAGGGATTGAATTCCCGCCCTGGGGATTCAGCCACAGCAAGGGCAGCAGCATGAGCCATCCGGCTGTTCGGGCCCACCACAAACCGATTGAACACATAACGACGGTTCAACCCAGGCAGTCGACGAGGCTGACGCCCGGGGACACCGCTGGTCGGCGTGGGTGAGGGCAATCCTCCTGTGGTCGGTGTGGCCGGAGGCTGCGGTGCAGCAGCTGGAGCAGCACCTGCAGGGCCGACTGATCCGGAGGCGACCTCCTGATCATCCTGACGGGCCAAAACGGTCACAATCACGGGATTGCCAACGATGTCGCTGGCCAGTTCAGTGATCGTTGTGAGGTAGTTCTTTCTCAGCCAGTTGCTGGCAAAGCTGTTTGGGGCCTGAAGACAGAGCTCACCATCGGAGAAACCACTGCAGCGCACCGGCCGCAACCAGGTTTCAAAGGTTGGCTTGCTCAGACTGCCCTGAAGAGCGTGCTGCACCTTGTTCCACAGCTCACTCCCCGTCAGCACAAGCAGCCCCATTCGAATTGGGAATCTACGCACCTTGGTGAGTTTGTCTGCTCTTTCGTGAGACCCTGTCAGAAATCGGTGAGATGTTATGGGCCGCGCCGCTCACACTCTGAAACGACGCCCTTTCCACTGGCTCGGGATCGTGCTGATTGGAGCTGGCCTCAGTGGCTGTGATCCCAACTGGAAACAACAGCTGGGCATTAGGCCTGAGACCACACCCGACAAGCTCCCAGAAGTCAGCGACGCACCAAGTGCCGCTCCACTCAAGCCTGGCCGCAACGTGATTGTGTCCGCAGTGGATCGCGTCGGTGCTGCGGTGGTGCGTATCGACACCGTCAAACGCGTCAACAATCCGCTAGGAAAACTGTTTGGAGGTGCGCCTGCAATCCAGCAGCAGCAGGGGCAGGGGTCAGGCTTCATCACCCGATCCGACGGGCTGATTTTCACCAATGAGCATGTGGTGGAAGGAGCTGATCAGGTGTCTGTGACCCTGCCGGACGGCCGCAGCTACAACGGCAAAGTGCTCGGAGGCGACCCTCTCACGGATGTGGCCGTGGTCAAGGTCGTCGCCGACAAGCTGCCGGTCGCCCCGTTGGGTGACTCCAACGACCTCAAGCCTGGGGAGTGGGCGATCGCCATTGGCAATCCCCTCGGCCTCAACAACACCGTCACCGCCGGAATCATTAGCGCCGTTGACCGCACCAATGCCCTTGGGTCCGGTCAGCGAGTGCCCTATATCCAGACCGACGCTGCCGTCAACCCTGGCAACAGCGGGGGGCCGCTGATCAATGCCGCCGGGCAGGTCATCGGCATCAATACAGCGATCCGCAAGGCCCCAGGGGCAGGTCTCAGCTTTGCCATTCCGATCAATCTGGCTAAACGAATCGCCCAGCAGATCATCAGCACTGGCCAAGCCTCCCACCCCTATATCGGAGTCCGGCTTCAGAGCCTCACACCTCAGCTCGCGAAAGAGATCAACGCCACCAGCACAACCTGCCGTGTACCGGAGACCAACGGCGTACTCGTGATCGAAGTGGTTGAGAACACCCCTGCCGCTCGAGCTGGAATCAAGACGTGCGACTTGATCCAGTCCGTGAATGGCAAGCGGGTGAAGGATCCCTCTGAAGTCCAACTGGCGGTTGACCGTGGGACCGTGGGAGAACCGATGCCGCTCACAGTGGAGCGGAACGGTGAAGAGGTTGAACTCTCCGTCCGCCCAGCGGAACTGCCTAGACGTTGATGAACGCTGCCGATGTGGCGGGTCGGCCCGTGCTGGTGATGATGAGTCGCTGGCCAGCCTTCGGCCGATGCAAACGCCGGCTTGGAGCCACGATCGGCAGCACGGCTGCAGCAACGGTGCAGGCCCGCCTAAGAACCCACACACTGACCGTGGCTCAAGAGCTACACAACGAAGGGCTGCTCAGCTTGAGGCTCGCCCTCAGCGGAGGGCCACGCCGGCTGGAGCAGCAACGACTGAACGCCAAGGTGATTGATCAGGGGAAGGGCGGCCTTGGCTTGCGGATGCGCAGGCAGATGCTTGAAGCCAGCAAGGGAAGCTCTCCGCATCCTGTGCTGATCATCGGCACAGATTTACCTGATCTGTCTCGCCGGGATCTTTGTTGCGCGATCGAAGCCGTGCACCATCACCCGCTTGTGCTCGGTCCAGCCCGAGATGGTGGGTACTGGCTACTCGGGCTCGGACAGCGCCAGGCACAGACCTGCCCTGCATGGCTCTTCTCCGGCCTGCCCTGGGGGAGCGAGCATGTGCTCGGCGCCACCCTGCAGCGAGCTCAGTCCAGAGGATGGTCCGTGCGGCTCCTTGATGAGCACAACGACATCGACCGGCTGGAAGACCTTGCTCCATGGCTGGCCTGACATTGGGACGACCAAGGGGATGACGCCTCAGGCATTGCCCCTGGCGATCGCCCCGCTTCTTGGATGGATGCTCAAGGCTTGGTGCTGGTTGCCTTTCCATCGAGCGGCAGGATGCAGGCCCTGATTCACATCAGGACCTGAAGACCATCAGCACGGTGAACGACTGATCCCAACAACAACCTGATATTTCCGAGCATCAGACCTGCCAACGGGGGATCGTGAGTCGTACTGCGATTGCGACTGGTGTTCACAATCGAAAGATTGAACGAGTCATGGGTGTCAGGCGAGGCATGGATACCAGAGATCCAGTATGAAACTGAATTCAAAGCCTTCGTGTGCGCTCGCACGAAATGCATGGCAACGGGACGCAGCTACCGAGTGATCAACCCCAGCCATGAAGTCCAATGCATCATCACACTGGAAGACTGCAAAAAGCATTTCGGGCTTGGTTGAACTGAACTGCCATTGCGCAGCAGAGCGGCCGCGGCCAAGTAGTTAGATAGAGCGTCCGTAAATCAGTTTGCAGATCTCAGGGGTAACAACAGCAGCAACATCCTGCTCCCGATCAACGACCCGATAGGTCTGACCAGTTGCCATGCACCTCGAACGCGCCTGAACAAAGGCCTTAATTTCCGTCCTGTATGCAATTTCAGGAACCCAGTGTTCTTCTGATTTGCGTTCGATTGTGAACATGGCTTCAACTAGTCTTCTTAAAGAATGCAGCCAACACGAACCTTGGCACCAAAATTCAATGATCTACTTGGGATCATCGAAGAGATAAATGACAGAGCCCAGGATTAGCAACACTCCACATCCCTAAGCCAAAACAAGCTCGGCTCTGCTATTGAGAGCCATCAGAACAGCACCATGAGGGGAAAAACTTTGACAACGAAAGGGGGGAGGCGATTGACCTAGAGGTCCCGTGCTTCCCCGCATGGGCCCCTTGGCAGTAACAGGCTTGGGATGAAAGGGTTGGCCTAACAACGTTGGGCATCCCCACAAGAGCCTCTTTTAGCTGTGATGGGCGTACCAAATCAATAGAGAAGAGATCAGAGCCACAGCAAAGAATGAACCTTGCTTCTGCATGGGAAGCAGGTCACCAGTGGCCAGATACGCACCGATATTGAGATACGCCCAAAGAACAGGCGTCCACTTGATCAAATCCATCTCGCCTGAGGGGAGTCCAAGGCAGAACCAGCCAAGCAAAAGCGGGGGCTCATCCAGCCACGAGCCCTAGTGCACACGATGGGGCCAGCACCGAATCTTCAGGAGCCAAACAATTGTCTTGATGCTCAATTCCGGGCAGATCGCAATTCGCTGCACAGACCGACAAAGCATGCACTCGATCAGCAGCACAGGAAAGAATCAAGGCTGCATGACCTTGCCGGCACCTGGGATCACGAATCCAGCTGCGCAACCAAGTCAGTCGACCAACCCTCACCCATCCTGATCCGACGATTCACGACGGGCAGTGCAAAAAAGCTCGCAAAGTGGATTGACATCAAGCTGTCTTGCCACAAGCTCAAACGTCACAGCTTGGGCTCTCCTGAACCAAGCAACAGAGCATCAAGAGGGCGGACACAGCCAGAACATCGGCGCGCCCGATCACCGTTCTGCTTAGCCGTACTCAGGAGCCCATCCGACCTGCTTGCGCCAAGTCGGCGCCCATTGGTGGCATCGCTTGGTGAGGTGAGCACCCTGCTGCAACTGCTTTCTCTTCAGGTTGCACGCCACCAAAGTGCGACTCTGAGCATCCACTCCATAGACGAAGTGCTCACAAGTCATGCAAATACAGGCGCCCTTCCAGCCGCTGAGCTCCTGCTCATCAACGAAAGCCCAGTCCTCCACGCAAGCCCCAAAATAGTTCTTATGTACTAGCTCAGGGTGTGAGCTGCGTCAAGGCCGTGCCAGATCGTTCCTCAAGAGACCAATGCTGACAAGGGGAAACGATCAGCCACCTCTCAGCCAATCCTTCATTGCCGAGAGGGAAAGACAGCTTTCGTAGGTCCATACAGGGCTAACGAGCGATCGAGGCATGCGAATCGACAAGCTGACGGGTCTCACCGCTGTGATTCGAATCGATGCACTCACGGGGCTTAGCGAGGTCTGCCTCACACCTCCGGAAGGTCTGGCGAGTGATCGACAGCTTCAGATCAACGCTCAGGCTGAGGACTCTGTCGTTCAATCTGAAGCACTGGAGCGAGACGGACTGATCAAGCTGACAGCTCAGGATGAACCCTGTATGGAGGCCCCGGACCGGAAACGAGAACAGCAACCACGACACCAACACCAACCACAACACAAACAAGATCGCAGTGGTTCCTCCCCGAGGCCCTTGCAGGATGCCGCCTTCAATCAGCCTGATGGATGTTTGAGACCCCCCCATGGCTGGCATGAACGCTGGGCTGCCCTCGTTGAGCATCGTCATCCCGTGCCTGAACGAAGCTGAGCGCCTGCCCCTGCTGCTTGCCGATCTGCAGTGCTGGCAGGGGAGGATTCAGATCGTGGTCGTCGATGGTGGCAGCCGCGACCGCAGCCGCTGGATCGCACGCATGGCCGGGGCCGACTGTGTGCCTTCACCGAGACCCGGGCGGGGGGCTCAGCTGCAATACGGCGCCGCTCAGGCCCTTGCCCCCTGGCTTCTGTTCCTCCATGCCGACAGCCGTCTCAGGCCCGGTTGGGCTGAACGTGTACTGGCCGTACTGCAGGATCCCGCTGCCATCGACGCCGCCTGGTACTTCGACCTCCGCATCGAACCTGGCCGGCCGGCTCTACGCCTGCTGGAGGCCGTCGTGGGACTACGCAGCCGATGGCTGCAGCGGCCATATGGTGACCAGGGGCTGCTGTTGCATCGAGAGCTCTACCAGCGCTGCGGCGGTTATGCCTCTCTTCCATTGATGGAAGATCTCGATCTGGTGGAGCGCTTAGCCCCTAGGGCACGGCTGAGGCCCCTGAGACAACCACTTGTTAGTGATGGTCGACGCTGGAGCGGAAGCAGCGTGCTTCAACGCAGCTGGAGCAATGCCCGTCTGCGTCAGCGCTGGCGCAACGGCGAGTCAGCGGAGCGATTAGCAGCCACCTATTACGGCCGTCGCCACAACGATTAAGTGGCGTACCAAAAACCGCAACGATGCCCGTACGGCTCCAGCTCCCAGCCCAAGCGCTGATAAAAGGGCAGAACACCAGGGTCCGCAAACAGCGTGACCTTCTCAGTGCCCATCTCCCGCAGAGCGTCCAGCACGTAATCCATCAACTGTTTGCCAAGACCAGAACCCTGATAGAGGGGATGGATGGCAACATCCCAGATCGTGGCATCGAGCACCCCATCTCCGGTGCACCGTGCAAAACCCACCAGGCGGGGCATACGAGGATCATGACGCCAGAGGCCCACACAAATCAAGCTGCATTCGAGTGCACGGCGCACCCGGCGCACAGGTCTGCGACTCCAGCCCACAGACTCCAATAGGCGCTCCAGCTCCACTAGATCCATCGGGCGGGCCTGACTGAACACCAGACTGACCTGAGGGTTGGCCGTACGGCAGAAGCGGGCCTTGTCGCCATAGGCCTGCACCAGCGTCTCCTGTGTGAGTGCAGGCGTTTCGATCACCCAGCCGTTGCGAACAGATACTGATCTTGGCGTATCAGCACGGGATGCCACGGCAATGTGGAGATGCCATGTCAGCTGTGATGTCTTCAACGCCTCTCGTCGTCGGTGCCCATGGCTGGCTACTGAGCAAGAAGGTGTGGACCCCCCTAGAGCGGCTATGGACGAAGGCGCAGACGGCCAATCAGCGCCAAGGAGGATGGAGCCTTTGGTGCCCAGACCTGCCTGGATTTGGGCACCGCCCTCGCCCCCACAGCCTGCGACCCACGCTTGCTGCCTACGGACGTTGGCTGGGGGATCAGGCCCTGAGCCAGGCAGCCGGACAACCGGTGGTTTTAATGGGTCACTCGCTTGGGGCCAGCGTTGCACTGCATGCAGCCCGATATCTGCGCGAACGCGCCCCAGAGCAATGCAAAGGAGTGATCTGCATTGCGGCCGGTGGGGGCATTTATCAGCCGCGCCCCTTTCAGAAGCTGCGCCAGGGAGGACGATGGGTCGTCCGCTTAAGACCACCACTGCCGCTTGAGCTTGGACCCTTCCAGGCAGAGCAGCGCGCGGCCCTAGGCCTCCTGATCAATAGCACTTGCCGTGGGGCAATCCGTCAGATTCCAGGTCTTGTGGCCGACCTCACCGTGGCCAGCCTCTGGATCAGCGGCAGCCGGGATCAAGTGATGGAACCAGGCTACGTCCGACACCTCGCCGGTTACAGCCGACAACCCAGCCTGGTGATGCTTGAAAACTGCGGTCACCTGCCGATGCAGACGCACGCATCAGCTCTCAAGCAAGCCCTAGAGCCCTGGCTGAACGAACGACTCTGAGATCAGGAGTCTTGAACACAGCCATCACAGCGTCGCCAAGCCTCGCTCTTGTAACTCCGCCAGTTCGGCATAGAGCCCTCCCAGTGCCCGAAGCTCCAGATGGGTGCCTTGCTCGATCACCTGTCCGCGGCGCAACACGAAAATGCGATCGGCTGCCTCCACCGTGGCCAGACGATGGGCAATGACCACGGCGGTGCGTTTCTCCAGCAAACGATCGAGATCCCTTTGCAGGGTTGCCTCAGTGGAAGGATCCATGAAAGCAGTGGCTTCATCCATCACCAACACCGTGGGATTGCGAATCGCCACACGGACGACTGCTAACAGCTGCCGCTCTCCGGATGAGAGGTTGCCACCACGCTCCCGCAAGGTGGTATCGAGACCTTCGGGCAGACGGTCCAAGAGGGGTTCAAGACCCAGGTCCCGGCAGATGTCGCCCAGGCGGGCGTCATCGATCGGGACATCGAGACGAAGGTTCTCTCCCACCGTGCCACTGAACAAGAACGTGTCTTGCAGCACCACGCCAAGTTGTTGGCGCAACTCCTGCATGGGCAAATTGCGAATGTCTTGGCCGTCAAGCAAGATCCGCCCTTGCTGTGGTTCATAAAGGCGGCACAGCAAACGGATCACTGTGCTTTTTCCCGATCCGGTTGGCCCCACAAGGGCCACGTGCTCACCGGCAGCGATACGGAAGCTGAGGTTGCGAAGAATCGGCTCGTCAGGTCGATAGGCAAAGCTGACGTTGTCGAACACCACCTCTCCGCCCAGACCACGAGGGGAGCCAAGCTGGCTTACGGGGGCAGGAGCGGAAACCTCAGCGCCGCGATCGACAATCTCCAAAGGTTCCTCCAGCAGCTCGCCGATCCGCTCGACGGCCGTGAGACCCCCCTGAATCTGGGTGAAGCGCTCAGCCAACTGGCGCAGGGGATCAAACAGCCGCTGGGAATAGAGGATGAATGTCGTGAGCGTGCCCAAACCCATGGCGCCGGCAGTGACCATCCATCCACCGAGAGCCAACACGATGGCCACGGCACCGAGGGCCACCCATTCGATGAAAGCGGAGATGCTGCTGTCGAAAAAGATGGTGCCGTTCACCGCCTGTCGGTAGGCCTGACCGGTGGCGTGAAAGCGCTTGCCGTTCACGGACTCCCTCCGGAACATCTGCACCACCTCCAGCCCTTGGAGGTTCTCCTGGAAATCTGCATTCAGCTGGGAAAGCTCCTCCCTGACGCGGTAATTGGCTTTTCGGTAGCGACGCTGCAGCCAGAGAATCACCAGCGTGACCGGAATCTGAGCTGCGAGCAGCAGCAGTCCCAGCCGCCATTCCACGAGCAACATGGTTGCGGCAATCACCACCAGAGTGACCAGGTCACCGAGCACGCCGACAGCACCACTGCCAAACACTTCGGCGAGGGCATCCACATCACTGGTGAGACGCGTCAGGAGCTTGCCCACGGGCATGCGGTCGTGGAAGCGAACCGACAGGTTCATGGCATGGGCAAACAGGTCTTGACGGATCCGGGCCGTCAGCCGTTGTCCCACAGCTTGGATATTGAAGGTCTGCAGCCCTTGAAGGGCCAGACGCAGCAACACCGAACACAGCAAAACCACCACGATCAGCCTGACGGCCACAGGGGTATCGAGCCCCTGAAGCAAAGGCAGAACTGATTCCTTCGTATCCCCTCCGAAGCGGCGCAGCACAGCAATCGCCTGCCCCACCAGCAAGGGCTGGATCGCCCCAGCAAGGGCCACCGGGATCAACAACACCAGAGTGAGGGTGAGGCGACGGCGGTCTCGACCGAGATAGCGCCCCAGCCGCAAAACCCGTTGCAGGTCAGAACCTGCCATTAAGCCGTCACAACCGGAGTCGGGGTGGCATCCCGCATCGCATCGATAATCTCCCGAAGCTCACCCCGATCCAGCCGCAGCGAAAGGGGGTGGCCCACCAATCGGGCCGTGGTTTGAAACAGGTCTTCGATCGCAACCAAGCCGTTGTCTTTGAGTGTTCGCCCAGTAGCCACGAGGTCAACAATCGCCTCAGCGATCCCGGTGATCGGCCCCAGCTCGACTGAGCCTGTGAGATGGACAAGCTCAACTGGGAGCTCCAGAGCGTCGAAATAAGCACGGGCACAGCGGGTGAATTTGCTGGCCACCCGGCAATGGGGAGGGAGATCAGCAGCGCGCTCGTAACCACTGCTCTCCTTGACAGCTACGGCCATGCGACAGCCGCCGAAATTGAGGTCCACCAATTGAGCAACAGGCATCTGGTGCTCGCGCAACACGTCGTAGCCGACCACTCCCAGCTGGGCCTGTCCATAAGCCACGTAGACAGGAACGTCGCCGTTGCGGACGAGCAAGGCCCTGGCTCGCCCGCATTGGGAAGGAACCATCAGCTGACGGTTGTCGGGGTCCAGTACGGCTGAGAAGTCGAGGCCGGCTGCAGAGAACCTCGCCACCGATTCCTTCAAGAGCGCCCCCTTGGCCAGAGCGACGGTGATCATGGACTGATGCGTCGACTTGGACTTTAACGATGCCCCCTTCCTCAACGGTGCCTACCAACCCGATTCCGTTGAATGACGGCATTCATCAACTGCCGGTTCTTAACGACAACATCATCTGGATTTGGGTGTGGGGCCAGTGCGCCGTCGTGGTGGATCCTGCCGTAGCAGAGCCTGTCATCAGCTGGATTGAAGCCCGTGGACTGCAGCTGGCTGCGGTGTTACAAACCCACCACCACGCTGATCACATTGGGGGCACACCACAACTGCTCAGGCACTGGCCGGACGCCGAGGTCATCGCTTCAGCCGCGGACCGGGAAAGAATTCCTTTCCAAACAATCTCTGTGCAGGGTGGGGACCGGCTCAGCCTGCTGAATCAGCAGATTGAGGTCATCGACGTGCCGGCGCACACCTGTGCGCACATCGCCTTTCTGCTACCAGCGGGCGGGAAGCCGGGAGATGATCCGGCCCTGTTCTGTGGCGACACGTTGTTCAGCGCAGGCTGCGGACGGTTGTTTGAAGGAAGCGCCAGAGACATGCACCAGGCTCTGCAACGGCTCGGTCTCCTGGCTGACACCACAAGCGTGCATTGCGCCCATGAATACACCGAGGCGAATCTGCGCTGGGCAGCGCAGCAACGTCCGCAAGATTTGCGAATCCGATCCCGCCTGGAACAGGTTCAGACCTTGCGCCGCCGAGGCGATAGCAGCTTGCCGAGCACCCTGGCGATCGAGTGGGACACCAATCTGTTTCTGCAGGCGTCAGACCCCGACGAACTCGCAACGCTGCGCAGCCACAAGGATCACTGGCGCGGTTAAGGGGCTCCCACCAGAGCTGTTCGCTCGGGATAAAGCAGAACGGTTTCATCCGGCCGCAGCGAAAGTCGGCAGCGTGTGCCTCGGCGATAGTCATGCTGAAGAGGAAGCAGGAGCCTGAGCTGCTGACCGCCGGCTTCAACGCGATACAGCCATTCCCGGCCGAGGAACTCCCGACCCATCACGCAGGCATCACCATCTGGATCGAGGCGGAGATCAATCGCGGCTGGATCAACTAGCAACACAGGATCTTCACGTCCAGGTCCCGTCGAATGCCCCTCCAATGTCGAGTCAGGCTCTGCGCAGCGAACCTGCTCAGGCGCCCCGGACTGAACAGCCTGCAACGGTCCCAGCAGACAGTGCCAGCGGCCTGAGGCCTGCCGCTCCACAGGGAGAAGATTTCCCTGGAGGACGAAGCGACCCACAAAGGAAGAGGCTGGCGATTCCACCAGGGTGCGCGGCGTCGCGCATTGATGCAGGATCCCGTCCTGCATCACGGCCACCCGATCACAGATCGCTAGGGCTTCGCCGGGATCATGGGTGACCAGCACTCCAGAGGTGCCACAGCGACTGAGGACAGCAGGCAATTCGCTGCGCAAACGGAGCCGAACCTCCACATCGAGGTTGGAGAAAGGTTCATCCAACAACACCACCGCGGGGGCTGGGGCCAGAGCCCTGGCCAGAGCCAGTCGCTGGCGTTGACCACCCGAAAGTTCATGGGGGTAGCGACGGGTGAGCCGCTCTAAGCCCAGCAACTCAAGCAACCAGGCCGCGCGGCTGGTGTCCTGTCCGCGCCGCAGCCCAAAGCAGGTGTTGTCCCAGGCAGTGAGGTGGGGGAAGAGGGCGTAATCCTGAAACACCATTCCCACACCACGACGCTCCGGCGGAATCCAGCGCTGAGCCGTAGCCACGGGCTGGCCATGCATGCGCACCTCTCCAAGCGAGGGCACCTCAAAACCGGCAATCAGCCGCAGCAAGGTGGTTTTGCCGCAACCGGAAGGTCCCAGCAATCCCACGAGCTCACCAGGCTCCAGTTCCAGATCGATACCCTGCAGCGTCCAGTCGTTATGGGCAGATCGATAGCGATGCCAAAGCCCTCGCACCTCCACCGGTGCGGCCTCAGCCTTGGGCTCCACCAGGGAACGTCCTCCCTTCGAACTGTCTCTGGACACCGTCAAAGCGAATGGGCCCCCAGCATGAACACCGAGGGCGATGATGCAATCCCCATTGTGCGTCCCAACCATGTCGCCCTCCCCGACTCAGGCGATCACCACCGCTGCAGCTCCCGCCCCCGTCGGCCCCTACAACCAAGCCGTGAAGGCGGGCGACTGGCTGTACTGCTCGGGTCAGATCCCCCTCGATCCCGCCAACGGCTCCATGGTGGGTGATGGCGATGTGGAGGCTGAGACACGCCAGGTGCTCAAAAATCTCACCGCCGTTCTCGAAGCAGCTGGGACCGATGCCTCACGGGTCGTCCGCACCACGGTGTTCTTGGCCGATCTGAACGATTTCCAACGCGTCAATGCTCTCTATGCCGAGGTGTTTGGCACGGGCGTGAGTCCAGCGCGAGCCTGCGTGCAGGTTGCGGCCCTTCCCAAGGGGGCGAAAGTGGAAATCGACTGTGTCGCTTATCTGGGCTAAACCCAGAAAAACATCGGGGTCGACCAGCGATTGCATAGGTTGAGTAATGCGCTGCGAGACTCCATGGCCCAGGCCAAACTCACCATTGGTGAACTCGAAGCGGGATATCCCCTCTACTGCAAGGCCCTCAGACGCCTGCTGAAAGAGGGGCGAAGCATCGAAGACATCAAGAAAACGGTCTGCTGGGGTCACCTGGAAACCCTCAACCGCTGCTTGCCCGGTCGCTACAAAGCCCCCTCGTATCTCCTGGCCCTAATCCGTCGCGACCTTGAATCGCCAAAGGATTGATCCCTCATGGCAGTGGGGTGAGAGGGCGAGCCGGGTCTTGCCCCTCCACTTCACCTTGAAACACACGACTGCTGAGGATGTCAGCTGCCGTGATTGTGATCAGATCATCGCGGCTGAGGCATTCACCCATCCGTGAGAACAAGCGATTGGCCTGACGAAGGCGCATGCGATCAATCGCATTACGAATAGAACGAGCATTGGCAAAAAATGGCAACTGACGTCGCCTAAAAATGTAGTCAGCAAAAACCACTTTTGCCTGAGAGTCAAAACGATAAGCCTGCTTCTCTAACAACATCTGAGCAATCTCCATCAGCTCTTGATCACTGTAATCAGGGAAGTCCACATGATGAGCAACGCGAGACTTTAGGCCAGGATTGGACTGATAGAAAGCATCCATCTCATCCTTATAGCCCGCAAAGATGACCACAAAATCACTCCTCTGACGTTCCATATCCTGGAGAAGAATTTCAATCGCCTCCGCGCCATAATCCCTTTCGTTTCCTGACTTATACAGGTAGTAAGCCTCATCAATGAACAGCACACCACCTTGTGCACGCTTGATCATTTCCCGGGTTTTAGGCGCAGTATGCCCCACATATTGCCCAACCAGATCATCACGAGTCACCGTCACTACATGGCCTTTGCGTAGGTAACCGAGACGATGGAGGATCTGAGAAATTCTGACCGCAACAGTGGTCTTCCCAGTTCCAGGCCTACCTGTGAACGACATGTGCAATCCCGGCGCACCACAAGGCAGATCCAGAGCCTGACGCGCTTGTTCCACCAGAAGCAATGCCGCGATCTCACGAATCCGAGTTTTGACTGGAAGCAGACCCACCAAATCCTGATCAAGCTGCTCAAGCACTTCAGCCACGCCCGACTCGGCGTAGCGAGCGGCCAGATCAATCGAGGAGTTCATCCACACCCGCCGCGAAGGCGTGGTCGTCAGCCTGAAGGCAAGCGCCTTCACTCTCATCGAGGGGACGCAGGGTGATATTCACGTAAGTCCTACCAAAGCTGATATCAGGGAAGCGCTGTTTGTCTTCACTGAGGCTGCCCAACCGGTCAAGGAAATCGCGAGTGGCGCTATAGGTCTCGAACTCGAGCCGACGCTCAAGCCGAATTGGACGATTGCGTTCCTCCCATGCGTGCTTCACCGAGACCCCAACGCGAACTGTGGTGAACCTAGATCAACGCTTCACGACGGCAGCCCATCAGTCGCTCCGCCCAAGCTCTGGCGTGATCACGATTGGCCTGTTGGGCCTCCTGATCATGGCTATCGAGCGGATGGGGCATGGTTCCCGCGATAGCACCGTTGGTGACACAGAACATCGACTTCTGAAAGCTCACGCAGATCTGAACATGGGCATCAACCTGGCCACGGCCATGGCTGTCGTACCAATGATCCAGTTCCTCGGGCAGATTGCGGAACATATCCTGCATGCAGAGGCTTGGTGGGATCCCTGCACCCATGCTGGGAATCGGATCGGCGTAAAGCGCTCCATAGCGGAAACTGCCCAGATCAGGAGAAATCTGCTGAGCCTGAGCGTTGTAAGACACGGTGCCTAGGAACGGCATCCCCCGAAAGAACACCGCTTCCACATAAGGAACAGCAACATCACCGAGGAAGGTCAGACCGGCCTCCGGCGGAAGCAGCCAGATTTGTTCTCCTCCCTCGCTGACCTGATAGGTGATCGGATTGGCCGCAGCTGCCACCAAACCATCGCGGATGTGATGCACCACGTCATTGACACAGGCCACGTCACCAATGCGGTAGCGATGGGCCAAATCAATGAACAGATCACTCATCACACGCCAAAACAATCCAAGGGCGTAAATCGTGGTGAGCGATCGGATCGACACGGGCGCGAAAGCAGGAAACAACCTGTTGACGACAGCCATCAATGGATCACGACGGCAGCGCAATCGAATGATGCGATCACAGGCCTCAAGAAATGGGGCGCTATCGAAGTAGGCATCCATACCACCGGTGGCATGCCAAAACATCGCCTTTTGGCAGTACTCAGCATATTCAAAATTGATGCGATCACCGACCAAATGCTTCCACAAGCGTTCCAGAGAAAAACCCTCATGGAAGAAGCGCATAACGGGGAAAGGATTCAGCAACTGTGTTTCCCCCTGATACACAAGGTTCTTGCTGTAAGCATCAAGCACGATGCCGTAACTCTCAAGCACATTCACCACCTGAAGTAGGTGGTCTGGCGTATCCGCCAGTAGAGGCTGATCCGCCAACAAACGGGAGATCAGCACATCGAGATCAGGGATCAAGGCTGTCTGTGTCTGGGTGGCAGTCATCAGGACAATCCTCCGGAAAACTGAGTAACGGCGATCTGGCTCAGGCCTGTCGTGGCAGCTTCACTCAACCCGACTAACAAATGGGGAGCAAGACCAAGCACCAGCACGGACAAGGACAAGAGAATGGCTGGCATTTGCTGTCCCAGAGGGACAGGAAGCAGCACCTTCGGATTGGGATCGCCGCCTGAAGCGATCGCCAGCCGGCCAAAGAATGCACGGTTGACCAGCAACAGGAAATACACCGCTGTGAGGCCTGACCCCACCATGCTCAGCAGGGTGGCCAGGGGAAACGGCTGAAGGCTGCCTCGGAAGATCAAAAATTCGGAGATGAAACCCGCCATGCCGGGGATACCGGCACTGGCCATCACCCCAATGATCATCAGGGTGCCGCTCAAGGGCAGGCCTCTCTGCGGATTCAGCAAGCCGCGAAGCACCGTTAGATCGCGCGTGCCAGTGCGTTCGTAAACCACACCAACCACAAGGAAAAGGATGGCCGAGATCAGCCCATGGCTGACCATCTGAAACAGGGCTCCAATCAGGCCCAGAGGCGTCGCCGCTGCTGCTGCAAGCAGCACATAGCCCATGTGGCCAACCGAGCTGTAGGCCACCATGCGCTTCATGTCGGTCTGGGCAATCGCGGCAAGGGATCCATACAGCACTGAAACCGCCGCCCAGCCAGCAAGCCAGGGAGCCGCAAGATGCCAGGCCTCAGGGAACAGACCGAGGCAAAAGCGCAACAACCCATAGGTTCCGAGTTTGAGGAGCACACCTGCCAGGAGCACAGACACAGGCGTGGACGCTTCGGTGTGGGCATCCGGAAGCCATGTGTGAAATGGGAAGAGCGGAATCTTGATGCCGAATCCGATCAGAAGGGCTCCCATCAGCACCAACTGAGTGACCATCGGCAGGGCACCAGGAACGATCGGATTCAGACCGAAATCAACACTGCCGGTGAGCAGAGCCATTCCCAGGAATGCTCCAAGGATGAGCATCCCTGAGACAGCAGTGACAATGAGAAACTTTGTAGATGCATAGGCACGGTTGGCACCCCCCCAGACCGCGATCAGCATCCAGAGAGGGATCAATTCCAGTTCATAGAAGATGAAAAACAGCAGCAGGTTCTGGGCTAGGAAAGCGCCATTCACAGCACCGCTGATCACCAGCAGCAAAGCAAAGTAAATACGGGGTCGATTCTCAACCTGACGAGAGGCAAGGGCCGACACCAGGCAGAGCACGCCATTCATCAGCACCAACGGCATGGAAAGGCCATCGACCGCAAGGGCGTAATCCAGCCCGATGCTGGGGAGCCAGGCAAAGGTTTCTACGAGCTGCAGACCAGCCTCGGAAGCGTCAAAGGGCACCAAGAGACCAACACTGGCGAGGCACTGAACAGACAGAACAACGACGCAGACGCGACGGTAGAAATCAGAGCTTCGATCACCCGGCAAAAGGGTGATGAGCAGGGCCCCAAGAAAGGGAATCAGAAGGAGGAGGGTTAACAACATCATCAGCCGATCAGCGCAAGAGCCAGCTCAACGAAGTGAGGAAGAGAAGAATCGCGGCGACAACCGTTAGTACATAGGTTTGGCTGCGGCCGCTGATGCTCAACTTGAGGCCCTCAGCACTCTGCAAGGAGAAACGGGCCATGCCATGGAGAAGACCATCCACCACGACCCGATCAAATGCGGAAGCTAGCTGTGAGAAGCCGGCCACCACATTGACAATGGTGATCCGATAGAAGCGCTCTGTATAAAAGTCGTAGGCGAGCAAATCCTGGAACCAGCGCAACCAAGGATTGATCGAGCGTGACCACGCTTTGCTGAGAGGCACAAGCGTGCCTGCGACCAGCCCAACCACGCCGCTTCCCACCACAAGAGCTGCTGCCCAAAGCGGGAAAGCGAGTAAGCCGTCCAACGATTCCAGGCGAATCAGAAGGACAGGGGTGAGGATCACGATGACCGAGAGGGCAACCATCGGGAAGGCCATCTGCCAATTGACCTCCACTGCCCTTCGCGTCTTCAACAGCGGTTGACCGAGGAAGAGATGGCGAAACACCCGGGTGAGATTAAGGGCGGTGAGTGCATTGGTGAGCAGAAAAACAACCACCAAACCGGCCGAACGGCCACCGATGAGCTCTACGGACTGAGCCAAGCAGAGGAAGCCTCCAAGCGGGAGCAGTCCGACAAGGCCGGCAGAACCGACAAGGAAAGCACTCGTTGTCGCGGGCATGCGTCCTCCAAGCCCACCCAATTCAGTGATGTCCTGGCAATTGGTGGCGGCGATCACACCGCCCACACTCATCGACAACAACGCCTTGGAGACGGCATGGGAGAACAGCAAGAGCAGGGCAAGCACAGGCACCTGCAGGGCAATCGCAATGAACACCAGGCCCAAATAGGCGGTGGTGGAATACGAGAGTGTCCGCTTGATATCCACCTGGGCGATCGACACCAGTGAGCCGCCGATGGCACTGATTGCACCGACAACCTGAAGGACGACAAGGGTGACCGGAGCATGCTGAAGCAGAGGCATCACCTTGAGAAGCACAATCGCGCCGCAGGTCACGACCACTGAGTTACGCAGAATCGAGGCTGGATTGGGCCCCTCCATCGCCTCATCTAACCAGAGGTGCATGGGGAACTGAGCACACTTGCCCATCGGTCCGGCAATCAGTCCAAGGCCGATCAGGGTGGTGGCCAAAGGGGAAAGGCTGTCGGTCGCTGCCCAGGCATAAAGATCGTCGAAGCCCATAACGCCAGCGAAAGCTGCGAGGGCAACAACTCCCATCAACAGCAACACGTCACCAACGCGCTTGGTGAGGAAGGCATCACGCGCGGCCGTGATGACCAACGGCTGGGCATACCAGAAGCCCACCAGCAAATAGGTAGAGAGGGTGAGCATCTCCAACAGGAAATAGCTCTGGAAAAGCGTGTCGCTCAGCACAACACCGGACATGGCCCCTTCAAAGAACCCGAGCAAGGCGAAGAATCGGGCCAAAGCCCATTCTTTGTCGAGATAGCCGAGGGAATAGAACTGAGAGACAAGGCTGAGCCCCGTGATCAGCTCCAGAGCAACAACGTTTGTCAGCGAGAGGCTGAAACTGAGATCAAGCTGCAGATCGGCAACAGTCAGCCATGGGAAGTGAAGGGTTGCAGGCCCAAAGGCCATCACGTCCCTAAGCACAAGGCTGCCATGCACGAACGCGAGCAGCGTCAGCACCAGGTTCAGATAGGCCGCGGGGCGATGGGCATCGCGGCGAAACCAGCCGGCAGCCCATGGCAGAGCAAGCAGCATTCCTGTGAACCCATAGAGCGGGATCAGCCAGGACGTCTGAATTGGCAGGGTCGGATCCGGAGTCAAGGGAGTGAAAACTGCAATTGCAGCGGTGAGCCGAATTGGCAGGGGAATCTAAACTGCAAAGGTGAGAAATGACGCGGATGAATCCACGTCACCCCAAAGGGAGCTAACGGAGTCAGAGACGACGACGGGCTCCGGAGGCGATCAAGGCAGGCTCAACTTCCTCATGGGGACGGGCAATGATATGCGCGGCCACAAGACCATCTCCAACCCGCTCACAGGCATCTGCACCAGCACGGACAGCGGCGTTCACGGCGCCGGTTTCGCCACGCACCATCACGGTGACATAACCACCGCCGACAAATTCGCGGCAGATCAATTGCACTTCCGCCGCCTTCGTCATGGCATCGGCGGCCTCGATCGCAGGCACCACACCACGGGTTTCGATCATGCCCAGTGCAATGCCCTGGACCGAAGGGCTCGGTGTGGAGCTGGATGGGCGAAGCGCAGGGGTGCCGCCACCTTTATTCGAGCCACCAGAACTGCGGCTAGGACTTGAGGAACCACGAGCAGGCGTGGAGCGGCTGGCGCTGCGGCGAGTGGTTGCAGCACTACTGGCACGACGGGTCGTCGTGGCACTGCTGCTGGAGCTGGTGGGGGAAGCGGGCACGGGGGTCACATCAACAGTTGTCTTGGCGGCAGAACTGGAAGCCGAAGTGGCAGCGCGAGCAGACGCTGCTGCTGAGGTCGGCGTTGTCTTGCTAGTGGATGCGGATGCCGCAGCACTAGAGCGACGACGAGGGGTGGGGGTGGCCATGACAAGAAGAGGGGAATGGGATGAAAGAGGGAAAGGACTTCAGCTATCCATCCGGACTCCAGTGATCAATGATTCCGCCGATTGTGAGATCGGTGAGGACCGTGTTATCGGGACAGGCGTGCCTGGCCGCCGATCCGCTGGCCGTGAAAACCCAGTTGCCTTCACGGGCACCGACGGGATCCACTGCCACCATCTTCTTGCCTTTGTTGTTCTTGAGAATGCGCAGGTGCATGTGATCCAAACCCGCCACGCGGTAGGAGCAGACCATGGTTCCCATTACCTGCATGATCTCCATCAACCAGCCGCTCCTTTGGGAGTGGAAGGAGTCGATGCAGCCGGGGGTGTGGTGGGCTTCGGCGGATCAGGATCCCAGTGATCAATGATGCCCACGATTGTCAGATCGCTGGGATAAGACTTGCTGCCGGCGGCTTCACGGGCCGCAGAACTACTCACACAAATCACCCAGTCACCAGGCTTGGCTCCAACGGCATCGACTGCCACTTTCTTGGTACTTCCATCAAGAACAACTTGAAGGTGCTTGTGCTCGAAATCAGGAACCCGATTAGTGGAAACGAGCGGCTTGATGACCTTGACGATAAGCATGATCAGTGCGCCTCCTGTTGAACAGGATCGAGGGTGGAACCTACCGCTTCGGCAGGTGTGGATTGATCACGGTCTCGAACCGTGAGCAGGGTATGAAGCAAACCATCACGCACGAGATCGGAATAACGCGTGGTGATCGCATCCTGAACACGATGACAATCAGCGATGGCACGCTGCCTGGCACCCGGCACCTTTCCGGAATAGTCGAAACGAATCACCACCGGGATAGGGAGATCGCGAGTGACATTCAGCCCTTTAAAGATCTTCACTCCCACATCCAAGTCAGGAGCTCCTTCCTCAACGGTGTCGAGGTGAGCGAAATAGGTGAGGTTGCGCAGATGCACTTCCTTAAAGCCAATACCGACGCCAATAAAACGCTCAGAGTGACCAGCATCTGGATACGGACCATTGTGCAAGCTTCTGACGTAATCCTGCTGGGAGAAGTTGTTGATCAGCAGCTGACTGATGAAACGCACCATGCCGGGATCGGGTGCCTGAGGGCAATGGGTCTGAACAGACGCGGTCACAGCTTCTGAGGCCTGGGCGGCGGTGAGGGACGCGGTGCTTTCGTAAAGAGCCTGTGCACAAAGCCAGCGGTCGAGCTGGATCCCGCCATCACGATCGGGCACATGGACGCGAATCGCATCTGTGTCGGTATCGAGGCCAATCAGCAACAGATCAACGGAGGCTCCACAGCAGAAGGTGTTTTCAACAGCTTCCCTGAAATCGTGGAGTCGCTGCAGGCCAGCACTGGCTGCCAGCGAATCATTGCTGCCGTGGGCTGCACATCCCTGATGGGTGGGATCGAGTGAACTGAAGTGGTAGGTGACCGTCTTCAGATAACGGGTCGGAGCATGGGCCTCGTTAGGAATGCTTTCGCGATAACGACGATGCTCTGTCTTCACCCAACGATTGACCGTGTTCTCCACATCGAACATCGCTCCAGCATGCGATCTGCGACGTACCGCACTGAAGGGAATGCGCAGGGCATAGGCGATTGAGTGGGCGAGACGCCCATCCGCGCAGGGGGTTACATCAAGAAGATGAAAGCCACAGTCGAGCAGAAAGGTATTAAACGCATCGGAACGCGAGCTGCCTGAAGCTCCTTGCAGCGGATCATCAAGGAAAAATCGCTCGCTGAAAGCTTGATGAGACTGGAAGACACACCAAGCGAACAGAGCACGCATGTCCAAGGGGCAGACCCAGGACTTTTCAAGAATGTGGTCGGGAAGATCGAAGCCGAGCTCGGCACGGGTTAGACGCTGAGCCTGGGGCAGGAAATCGGGCTGATGCTGAAGCGCCGACACTTGCTGGAGTAGAGGCACAATGCGCTCGAACCTGCCCTTGACCTCGAGCTCATAGGCCTGGAGCCGTTCGTTTTCGACTCGGTCGGTGAGGGGGTGGAGTGCACCGGGAGCTCGACGGCTCACCAGGGTTGTAGAGAACCCCGTCTCTGGAGAACAGGAGGTGACTGACGTGACGGAACGGTCCTTGCGACGCACCCAAACAGGCTGCTGAGCGTTCGAACGTCGCCTCTCCTGACCGGAGCGAATGCGGCCGCCACTGACGGAACTGCTGGTGAGCAATGCCGCTTTCCCTGAAGTGGTGAGCGCCTTACGTCGCTCAAGAGCCGCACTCCGAGTAGAGGACTGAACCGATTCACTCCCTGAGGGTTCAAGGGATTGATCGGATCCAGTCACCGTGGACGGGGAGTGGCCGTGCTGCATCTGCAGACGGGTAGGAGCCGTGGGGGCCTGCAGACGCCCGCTCCGCTTTGATTTGGAGCGCACCATGCGTCGATCAGCCCCGTGCGCCGCCGGAGACGGTGATCAGGGATCCTTTTTCGGTGTTACCGCTGGAACCAGTGACGCGACTCACAGGCCATTCAGTCTCTTCATTGCGCTTGCGCTCAAAAGAGGACATGGCACTCATGGGGCCTGGACGGCTGGGGTTGCGACGGCGGGCAGAAGCGCCTTCAGTGCCCGTGACGTGCTCACCACGATCCCAGTCATCTCCTGTGACCTTGGTGGAGGATCCCTCACCAGTCACCCTGGAGGTCGGCTTGGCTGCAGGCTCACTCACCACAGCGACGGTGGGCTGAAACTGACGCTGCTGACGGTCCTGAAATTCGCGGTTATCGAAGCGAAACTGCTCCGTTCCCGTCACCTTGCCGCCAGCCATATCAAAAGGGCCAGTAATCCGATTCCCCTGCTCGTAGCTGGTACCGGTCACTCCCGATTGAGCTTCACGGCCCTGCTGAGCAGCACGGGCGGGAGAGGTCACACTGAAGCGTGTCCAAGCCGCACCATCCACGGTCTGTCCGTGGCTGTCAGTGCCTGCGGGAGCATCGGCACCACAGGCTGATGCCAGTTGGTCGGCTCCGATATATGGCGTGCCGGTGACGGCCTCACAGGCGCCACGTTCATCACCAGTCATTACTCCGCCGATGCCCGGCTGGAGACCTGTCATCGCAGCGGCAGGGGTGCCAAGACGCACAGGCGTCCGTTCACGAATGGCCTGGACGGCTGGAGTGCCGCAATACTGACCGGCTTGTTCGAGACCTGCATAAGGAGTACCCGTGACGGCTTTGCAGCTGCCGGGCTCATCACCGGTGACCTTCTCGGATCGGCCGGTACGAGTGCCACTCACAACCTGATTGCGATTGGTGATGCTGAAACCAACCTTGGCGGCCTCAGGTTCAGCCTTTGCACCACAGAAAGCATTCACCTGTTCAGCACTGATGTACTGATCACCGGTGACGCGATGGCAGGAACCGAATTCATCACCGGTCACTTGGGAGGAACGACCGACCATGGTGCCTGTGACGCCGGTGCCGGAGAGGGTGTCGGACAGGCCCACCTTGGCGGCGGGGCGACCTTCGGGCAGGGGATCGGAGCCGAGATACTGATCGCCTGTGAGATTGCGGTTGGCACCGGCTTCATCGCCGGTGACACTGGCGGAACGCCCAACCATCACACCGCTAACAGGACGACCCTGCTCGGTGAGGCTGTGGCCCACCTTGCGGGGGGACGTGCTGCCACCGCCGCAGTAGGAAGCAGACTGGTTGGCAGAGATGTATTCAGTGCCGGTCACGCTCTTACAGGTGCCGGGCTCATCACCGGTGACCTTCTCAGAACGACCCACCTCATTACCGGTGACCCGATTGCCGTGGCTGGTGGCAGTGACGCGCACCTTGGCGGGGGTGGTGGGCTCGGGGGCGGATTGGCAGAAGGTCTGGAAAACCTCGGCTCCTAGATACTCCGTTCCTGTGATCGAGCGACAGGTGCTGGCTTCGTTTCCGGTGGTCTTCACCGAACGGTTGGCCTGGGTGCCGGTGACCGTCTGACCGGAGGTTGTGGTGCTTTCGCCCACCTTCCAATGGGCATCCGCCGAGGCTGCCTGCTTGGCGCCATGGCGATTGGGGCCTGTGGGGCGGGTCACGCCAGCACTTTGCTTGTTACGTGCTCCTGCTTTGGTGCGCAATTCACGCACCTGCTGGGCCAGTTCACGGCTGGTCAGGTCGGGATTGGCCTGACGGGCCACCGCAGCAGCACTGGTGGGCTGCTTGCCGGCGGTCTTGCCGTGCTTGGCCATAGCTTCACGCCGTGCCAAAACAAGGGCTCGACTGGGATTTTCAATTGCACGCCGCTTGGGACTAGCGGTTCGACGCTCGGCTGAAGCGCGGCGATCACCGGAGCGATTACTCAGCTCAACAGTGACTGCTGGACGGGCTGGGGAGCCTTTTGCTGCAGAACGACTACCGCCACAGCCACAGTCTTTCTTCGACGCATCAACCGCCACTGGAGCAGCCTTGGTCTGACGAGCAACATCGGCGCGATTGCGGTCACTGCTCTTGTCGGCTGTCTTGCCTCTACGGGAGAGGGCTTCACGACGAGCCAGCACAAGATCACGGCTGGGGTCGCGCTTGACCTTCACCGTCGAACGAGAAGAAGAGGAAGCGGAAGCGGCACTTGTCAGGCCCTGAGGACGGCGCGGAGCAACTGCAACGGGTTCAGGACTGCTGACGGGGGCCGGTGCTTCGGAAGCATTGGCATTGGTGCGGGTCTGACGCGCATCTGAGGCGTTACGCACACGATTGGCGCTGCCTGTTGCTGCAACCGACGCCTTTTTACCGGCGGTGGTCAGCGCTTTACGGCGCTCAAGTGCGAGTTCGCGACTAGAAAGTCTTGCCATGTCCGCCAGAGGGTGTCGTCGTGAAGTGAAGGGATGAATTCCCTTCGAAAAAAGTTGAGCCCTGATGAAGGTCAGGGCTCGGAACCATTGGTCGAGGGATCAGCGACCCTCGAAGACCACGAAGCAAGAACCCTGGCTTTGGGTGTATGCGTCGTAACCGACGATGCGTACGTGATGGTCGGGGTAAGCGCGATGGCAAGCCTCGAGCTCACTGACCACAACGTTGAGGTCCTTCTCACCGAAGAAGGGCAGTTTCCAATAGGACCAATAGATGGCCATGGAATTGCTGGGATGGACGTGCTCGACGAGCGGGCTCCAACCCTGGGCAATGATGTAAGCGATCTGGTCGTAGATCTCGTCCTGGGTCATCGGCGGAAGAAAGCCGAAGGTCTCCAGGGTGGCGACTGTTTGGTAGTCACCCACGGTGCTCTGGAAAGGCATGGGGATCCTGGGTGTAAGAAAAAGGGATGGCCGGTTACATCAACCGGCCGAAGAAACGATCAGTTCTGAACGTCGAGCTTGTCGACAGTGTCGAACTCGAACTTGATCTCCTTCCAGGTCTCGAGAGCGATGGCCAGCTCGGGGCTGTGCTTCGCGGCTTCCATGAGGATGTCGCGGCTTTCCTTCTCGATCTCGCGACCGGCGTTACGTGCCTTGACGCAGGCTTCGAGGGCGACTCGGTTGGCAGCCGCACCAGCAGCAGAGCCCCAGGGGTGACCGTGGGTACCACCACCGAACTGGAGAACGGAGTCGTCACCGAAGATGGCAACCAGAGCGGGCATGTGCCACACGTGGATACCGCCGGAGGCAACGGCGAAGACGCCAGGCATGGAACCCCAGTCCTGATCGAAGAAGTTGCCGCGGCTGCGATCTTCAGGAACGAAGGACTCGCGCAGTTGATCGATGTAGCCGAGGGTGGTCTGACGATCACCTTCCAGCTTGCCGACGACGGTACCGGTGTGAAGCTGGTCACCACCGGAGAGACGCAGACACTTAGCCAGAACACGGAAGTGGATGCCGTGCTTGGGGTGACGGTCGATCACCGCGTGCATGGCGCGGTGGATGTGGAGCAACATGCCGTTCTTACGGCACCACTTCGACAGACCGGTGTTGGCCGTGAAGCCACCGGTGATGAAGTCGTGCATGACGATCGGCATGCCAAGTTCCTTTGCGAACTCAGCGCGCTCATACATCTCTTCGGGAGTGTTCGCGGTCACGTTGAGGTAGTGACCCTTACGCTCGCCGGTCTCCTGCTCGGACAGCT
>Ga0189288_10231_pt1 | contig 36235 bp, 29 predicted proteins | sample UW105minimetaG_FD_130316 | JGI IMG/M metagenome (GOLD analysis project Ga0189288, IMG submission 130316) | Marine microbial communities from the Costa Rica Dome - UW105 mini metaG | ecosystem: Environmental > Aquatic > Marine > Oceanic > Photic zone | place: Costa Rica: the Eastern Pacific... | reverse complement strand
GCCGTCGGTTTGTCGGTTCCAGCTTTCCGTCTCATCTTCACTCCTTGACGGTTCAGATGAGCCAGAAACCTTCCGTTATGCAAATCCCTCAATCAGGCCCACAGGTGCTGATGTCAGACAGTTGGCCTTTGGCTGGCATCTGCCACCCTACCGCAGTCGACCCGGTCGCGCGGCCTGAACGGCCGTTCCCCTGCTTCCGGCAATCTTGACCGCCATCACATTCAAACTCAGCCAATCGTCGGAAGCGACATGGGACGCCATCGGAAATGCCTTAACCTCCACTTGTGCCTCTCCAGGCCATCAGCGTCAGGCATATGGAGCGGGCCCGCCTCGTGACAGTGGTCGAGCAAAGGCTCCGAGTGGCGGTCATAATTGAGTTTAAGCAGATGTCGTTCGGGCAAGTGCGATGACCGCGGCGAGTTCGGCGCAACTATCCACTTCTACGTCATAGGTGCCGGATATCGGCTGTTCGGGCCGATCAGCAGTGTTGCTCCCCCATTCTTTCGGCCTTCGGATCAACGCGGTGCGAAACCCGACTTTCGCTGCCGCGTCGAGATCGAAGGGATGGCAGGCGACCATCAGGCACTCTTCGGGTACCAGTTGCAGTCTCTTCGCTGCACGCAGGTAAGCTTCGGGCAATAGCTTGTAGACACCAAGTCCTTCGCAGGACAGCACGGCGTCCCAGCTCAGACCGTTTTGCCGCGAGGTGTCTATCGCCAACCGATAGGACAGCAACGTGAATGACGCCACGATGTAGCGCTGTCGCAGCGCGGCGAGCCCTTCCCGGACATCCGGCCATGCTGCCAGACGATGCGGTGCCTCCCAGGCGATACTGTGCCGGTCTGCATCGTCAAACTTGTCCAGCGCCTCTTCCCGCAGCAGAACACTCAAACTGAGCGCGTGAGCTTCGTCGAAATTGTACTCGGGTGGCCCATCGTCCCCGAGGTCGAGCATCATCTCCATCGACATGCGGCGAAACCGGTTCGCGATCTGGCCCCAGTCCCGGTCGATCCCGTGGCGCTGCCCGGCTTTCGCGAAGGCATCGCGAAAGCTTGTGTGCCAATCGAGCACAGTGCCACCGGTGTCGAAGGTCAGGGCTTTGATACCTGACAGGCTCATGGGATCAGCACCGTCGCGCCCAATGTCTTGCCGGATTCTATCGCCTCATGCGCCTTAACCGCGTCTTTGAGCGGATACTCATAGTTGATGTTGGCATCCAGAATTCCGTCGCCGATGGCCTTGAACAGATCCCGCGCAGTCCATTCCAGATCGGACCTCTTGGCGACATAATGCATGATCGCCGGTCTGGTAATGAACAGCGACCCCCGCCGCCCTAAGTCTTGGATGATGTCCACCGGGTCGGGCGGACCCGAAACGTGCCCGTAGGCCGCACAGACCCCCATCAGACGCAAGCAGTCGAGGCTGTCCTGCAGTGTGTCCTTGCCAATAGCCTCATAGACCACCGCGCATCCTTCGCCATCGGTGACGTCACGCACAACGTCGACGAAACTCTGCTGAGAGCGAACGACCGGAAAATCGCAACCTGCCGCGCGGGCGGCCTCGGCCTTTTCCAGGGTCGAAACAGTGCCCACAACGGTTGCGCCGAGCGCCTTGGCCCACTGGCACAGGATCAGCCCCATGCCACCAGCTGCCGCGTGGACCAAAATCGTATCTCCGGGCTGAACCGCAAATGTTCGGTGCAGCAAGTAGTGCGCGGTCATGCCTTTCATCAGCAGGGCGGCGACTTGCTTGTCGTCCAACCCTTCCGGCATGTGCAGCAGTTTGTCGGCGGGGTAGTTGCGGGTCTCGGAATAGCTGCCCAAGGGCGGGATACCATAGGCGACACGGTCTCCGGTCTTGAAACCGGTCACGCCTTCGCCCACGCCTTCGACAACGCCCACGCCTTCAAAACCGATCACCACAGGTTCATCCGGGACCGGCCAAGGGTGAGAGATGCCACCGCGGTGATAGGTGTCGGCATAGTTCACACCCACCGCCGTGTGCCGCATGCGCACTTCGCCCGGGGACGGATCAGGTACGTGCCAGTTCTCCCAGTTCATGCAACTGGGCGGACCTTTCTTGTAGATCACTTGTGCTTTTGACATAGTTGTTCCTCCCTTGTTTTGTGCTTGCCCTCAGTCGGCTTGCGCCGGTTGCAGCTGCTTCAGGATATGGGCATAATTCTCTTCGCCCTGCGCGCCAGTGACGAGGTGCTGGCAGTTGAAGATCATCGCGGGCACGCCGGTGACGCCGCGCGACGTCCAGAACCGCTCTTTATCGCGGACAGATTCGGCGCGCTCGCCACTTTCCAGCATGGCAAGGGCCGTGTCGCGGTCAAGGCCGACGCTGGAGGCCACATCGGCGAGAACATCCACATTGTTGAGATCTTCGCGCCGGGTGAAGAAGGCTGCGAAGAGTGCCAGTTCCATGTCATGGGCGCGGCCCTGATCTTCGGCCCAGTCGATTAGCTGGTGGGCGCGGAAGGTGTTCACCATCCGCATGTCATCGGCATAGTTGAATGTGAACCCGAGCGCCGCGCCCATCTCGGTCAGTCGCGCCCGGGCATTGCGAGAGCCTTCGGGTGTGGTGCCGTATTTTGCGGCCAGATGTTCGCGCAGGTTCTCGCCCTCGGCTGCCATCTGAGGGTTCAGCTCGAACGGATGCCAATGCACGTCGATCCGGATGCCGGTCTCGTCCGCCGCCTTGGCCAACTGGTGATAGCCGATCACGCACCATGGGCAGACCACATCCGAGACGATATCCACACGGAGTGTCACGACCTTATTCCTTGAACCGAGCAGCATTGGCCGAAGCGGCAGCCTCAATATCGCCTTTGCCGAAGGCCGACGGACGTGGCTCAGGCAATTGCAGGGCTTTCTGAACCTTCGGCATCGCATCAAGCCGGTCGAACCAGACCTGAAGGTTGGGCAAGCCCTCGACATCTACGGTTGCCCAGAAATAACTGCGCGCCCAAGGGTAGGTGGCGATGTCGGCAATCGACATCTCGTTCCCCACCAGCCAGTCGCGGCCATTGAGCCGCGTATCGAGCACCTCAAGCAGCCGGCGGCTTTCGCTCACATAGCGATTGATGGCATAGGGCACCTCGTCGCCGTTTGGCTTGGCGATGCGCTGAAAGTACATCGCCTGTCCCATGATCGGACCGATATGGCCGACCTGGAAGAACAGCCATTGCAGTGTCTCGGACCGCTCCACCGGATCGGAGGACAGGAACCGCCCATACTTTTCGGCCAGATGCCACAGGATTGCTCCACTCTCGAAGATCGCGCGCCCCTCCGTCCGGTCCCATATTGTCGGGATCTTGCCGTTCGGATTCATCTTCACGTATTCGGGCGCGTGCTGCTCTTTCTTCGAGAAATCGACATTGACTAACTCATAGTCGATCTCGGCCTCGTGCAGGAAGATTAGCGGCTTCCAACCGTTCATCGTGTTTGCGGTGTAAAGAACGATATCAGGCCGCGACATGGTCGACCTCCGCGAACATGGTATCCAGATGCGCGTCGAACCGGGCGAGATCGGTATCGATTTCGGGGTTTTTCATCACGTCAAAGGCCCCAAAGCTCGGCAACGGCACCATGCCGAAGAACTTGGCATTCAGATGTACTGGGCGCAGAAGGTCATCCATCGACAGGCCTTCGAAGAACGGCTCGGCGGGATTATTGAATGCCTCGCGCGGCGCATTAAGTGTGGCCGAGATCATGTAGCGGGTGCCTGTGAGCGTTCCGCCCATGCCGTAATTCGCTTTTGGCGCCTCGGCGACGCGGCCATCTCCGGCGCAGAGCCGCCCGTCCATTCCTGCCGTGTAGACCTCGTCCATGTATTTCTTGAACGACCACGGTACCCCCATCCAGTTGACCGGAAACTGCATGATCACCGTATCGGCACAGCGGTGATTCTCGACCTCTGCCTCGACGTCGTAACTTTCCGCCACGGTGGTCAGGCGCACCTCGTGGCCTTGCGCTGCCAGCCGGTCTTTCGCCCGCTTGGCCAGCGTCGCATTCAGCCCGCCGGGGGCAAAGGCATAGGGCTGGGCGCCGTTCAGGATTAGGATCTTGCTCATCTTTTTAGTCCTCGTATGCAAACTCCAGGCCGCTTGACTCGCGGCCCGCTCGAGACGAAATTGCGCATAGAGGGAACGAATAACAACCAGTATACTTTTGGTAACTTTGATTAGCCGCAAAGGAGACGAGCCATGGAGGCAAGAGTCGAGGAAGACACCAAGGGACGCAGACACGTCCATGACGCCTGCGTGGAACCCTGCGCCATCGAAAAGGGCATGCGGATCATCGGCGGCAAATGGACCGGTTCAATCTTGTGGCATCTCAAGGACGGACCCGTGCGATTCAACGACCTTGCCCGCATGATCGGCGGAGCATCGAAAAAGATGATCACAGAGCGACTGCGCCAACTGGAAGCGCAGGGATTGGTCACACGCAAGGTCATGGATACTGCCCCGGTTTCAGTGCAATACGAGATCACCGACTTCGGGCGCAGCGCTCTGGGGTTCCTCGACGAGCTTCGCAAATGGAGCGAGGGCCTGACGCGGGAAGTCGCTGACCCGTGACCCGCCGCTGCAGTGAAGTTCTTAATAGTGAAACTATGCGCGCCGCTGCAAACCGCACATGGCTGGTGCTAACAAGGTCGGCATCCCAGGCGATCCGATGTCAATGCCCAAGGACACTATCTCTCGAAAAGCCGGAAGACTGGCAGTCGGTTGTAGAAGTAATTCTTGCTGAGCAGATCCGTAACGAATGACCAGTTCCCGCCCGCAGTGCATTTCGCTGCAGTCGTGGTGCGCTCAAACCGACCTTGAGACCTAGAATGTCGGAACAGACTGCCCCTGCGAAAGGTGCGCCATAGATTGCTCAACTTTGTGGGAGGACGTCGCATCGAAAAGCCTGTTCTCCGCTACCCGACCTAAACGCGCACGAAGCGGTTCAAAATCACGCGATCACAACATGAACACACTTTGCACACGCCATCTCTCAACCACCTGAAATAAAAAATTAATCGCCACCACGCACTCACAACGTCCAAGCCATCATGCAAATACACGTCGATCTCGCGCAAAAGCTTCAACGCATCTTCATCCGAATACCGCTTCCGAGCCATCTTCATTCCCTCCCGTGACACAAAAATAGTGGCACAGTTTTACGCGGCTCAGACACAGGAGCAGCGGGTAAAGCGCTTCCAGAGCATCGTCAGCTCCCATCCGTGGGTGCGCACCTCTACCTTGAGGTTAGGCCTAATCTCAGGTCGGCCTCTTCAGCAAAAGAAATTGCCAGTTTCTTGCCACTGCGCTCATCTCAGCGATGCTTATCGGTGCCGATTTCGAACAAATCCCGGAAAGATGAAAAGTGTCTGGCAAGTGAGCTTTTTCGGTTGTTTCTCTGTATTCTACAGTCTAGACGGGTCGACGGAGACGTGGCCGAGTGGTCGAAGGCGCTCCCCTGCTAAGGGAGTAGGCGGGAAACCGTCTCGAGGGTTCGAATCCCTTCGTCTCCGCCATTAACCATTGATTTTATTGGATAATTTGGCGCTCGACCAATTCTACCCACGAACTACCCACGCACAATACCTGCCTAGAAAGCGGTCAAAACCGGCACTTTGCGCTCACGAAAGCGTGATTGCAGATCGTAGACTAGAACTTTTCCTCGTAGCCGACGCGTTCGAAGGAACATAGTTCTTCGGCCTCTAGAGCCGTAACCATCGGAACGTCGTAGAGGCGGCAGTAGTGGCCCCGGCTAGCGTGAAGGCAACTGCTGCAACGAACTTTACGCCAGACTTCTGCAAACCCAGAAGGAAATGGGCATTCCGTGAGAGCCTGTCGAACTTAGCTACCACCAGAGTTGCTCCAAGGGCGTTGCAGAGCCTTCTGCCCATTCGCAAGCTTTATGATGTTGAGACGCAAGCGCTGGGTCGCCCGCCTGCGGAGCGCGTGGCGCTGCATCAGCAATATGCCAAGCCGATCTTTGATGAATTGGAGATCTGGCTCAAGGCGCAGCAGGGCAATATCTCCGGCAAGATGCCTCTGGGCAAGGCCATCCGATATGCACTTGCACGCCTGTCAAAGGCGCGGGCCTATCTCAACAATGGCTTTCTGGAGATGGACAACAATACAGCCGAGCGCGCGGTGCGCCCGATAGCTGTTGGGCGCAAAAACTACCTCTTCATGGGGTCAGAGGCAGGCGGCAAAGACGCCGCTTGATCAGCAGCCGCAGCGTTAATGTTTACCATTTACTGATGTATTCACCCATAGACCGACGGCCGCTTTGGTATCCTCGGTCATTCGCTTTAGCTACGACCTCGCCGACAAAAGAGCCCGCTTGCAGCTTTTGAGCCCAATGGTCTCAAGACATATGGGTAGTGCAGAAAAAAGCCTCAGGGCTCGCGAACAAGCTGTAACACAAAACTCGATGGGACCAAGAAATACCCGCAAACCACAACGATGCGTAACTAGCTCACAACCACCTCAATCCTAAGACGCTGAAAATAATACAAAAACCCACAACCTTCCGCCGAGCACTCTGTGAATACGTGAGCGGCATTGCGCTTCCTTTCAAGACAGGCAACAGTGGCATCAGATACTGTTACACCAATACGGGTGAAGCACTTGGGGAAAGTCATTGTACATCTTGGGGCGCATCGAACAGCGACCACCTTGCTTCAGCAAACGCTCGCGGAACATGCCGAACAGCTATTATCGGACGGCCTAGACCTTTTGGTACCCCCCAAAACAAGGAGGCAGGTGTTTGACGGCCTGATTAAAAGACCATCCACACGGTCAACTGAAGACGAAGAGACCGCTGCACACTCGGCAAGGAAACTTCGCAACCGATTTCGAAAGTTTCAGCAAGACAAGGAACTTAGCCTCTTTGTAAGCGAAGAGAACATACTCGGTACCATGCGCGAGTGCCGTGATAGCTGCACTAAGTACCCAGAACTAAGAGAGCGTCTTTCACCTTACGCTGAGGCATTCTCACACGTTGATGAATTGATACTCGGCATCCGGAATTCGCACCATTGGTGGTGCTCAGTTCTCGCCTACACCGTTGGAGAATACGCCAGTCTACCGACCCAACCAGAAATTGATCAGATAGTAGCTTCAAAACGCACTTGGTCAGATGTCATCAGTGATATTCAAAGCTGCTTTCCCGATACCAAGCTCACGGTGCGTGAACACCCATATAACCCACACAGAATTGGCCCTGAACTAGCTGATCAAACGGGCATAGAGACCTTCAATCAAATCAAATCCGTTGATCGGGTTTCAAATAAATCATCAAGCGAAGATGCACTTCGCCGCAAGTTAGCAGAAAGAGGGGAACAGTCCGAGGAACTAACGTCAATGATGCCAGGCGGAGTATTCGATCCGTTTAGTGCAGCTCAAAGAGAGACACTTGAAACCGCGTACCGCAAGGACATGGATAAAGTACAAGCAGTAATTAAAGATGATCGGCGCTTTCATCCAAGTATTCAATCAATCCGCTCAAGGACATCAAAGGACAAGGCAGAACGCGGACAAGCCCCGATCTGCCTTCTACATATAGGCAAGACTGGTGGTTCGTTTCTACGCGCCGCTCTTTCTGGCGTAACTGAGAAGCCCTCGAACCTCCACATACTCAAGCACGATGCAACGCTTGAGAGTACCCGTAGAAGATATGGTGATGATCGAAAAATTGCATTTGTTATTCGCGAACCCAAAGATCGCTTCGTATCCGCATTTAACTCTCGGCTGCGTCAAGGTCGTCCAGCATACAACTCGCCTTGGTCTGCGGCAGAGGCATCTGCATTTCATTGGTTTGAAGACCCCAACAGTTTGGCGGAAGCTCTCGGATCAAAAAATGAACGGATGAAATCAGCGGCATTTTTTGCAATGAGTAGCATCCAACATCTCAAGCTCAACTATCAGCACTTCCTCACCTCCGTAGAAGCCCTAGACCGCGAGAAGAAGAATGTTCAACTTTGCGTTGATCTCAGTGATTTAGATGGAAATTTAACAAGTGTTTACCGCGCATTGGGTCTCAACACAGTGCCAAAAGCATCAGAAGAGAATAGGCACAAAGCCCCACAGATTGCCACTCCACTGAGCGAACTAGCACAGCGAAACCTTCATGAGTTTTGGAAGAACGAGTTTGAAATCTATAACTTTTGCAAGTCTGAGCTGACCTTAACGCGATCATAGCTTGTACGCTATCCACCAAAGGGTGTCTCAGCCGAGAAACCGTCCTGGCCATGGCCTTCAAGCCGATGATGTCAGCTCAAGGCAAAAGTCGAAAACGCGACGGCTCAAATTGCATGCCGAAGGGTGTTCAAGGCATTGTCTTCGTCGATGGCATCAAGCACCTTCAACCCATCGCTGGATCACGCCGCTCCCAAACTTCGTGCATCGCCGCCCTCCAGTGACGTGATACTTGGTGATTTATATGGCGTGAGTACCTGCCATGTCAGAGCCCAAACAGATTGGCTTCAATGATCGCGCGGCGCACGAACTCTTCTTTGCTCTCTACAGGGGTCCAGCCGAGGTCCCGCTTGGCCTTGCTGTTGTCAAAAGGCGATAAGTGCCCGCGCGATTTCCAGTCCGAGAGCGGTATCTTTGTTACGTTCTTCTTGCGCAATGCGTATCTCTTAAGCGTGTATTTGATCTTCTCGACCAAATGCAATGCTGTGAAGGACGATCCCGTGACCCGGATATGGGCCTGTTGCGCGTCACCGATTGCGCGGAAGTAATCGCGCCCTGTCATCATCGGTTCGCCGATCAGATTGTAGTCTTGGCCCAAGGCAGCTTCAGCGTGACGCATTTTGACAAGCGCATCCGTGACATCGTCAATCAACACGAAGGGAAGGATATTATTTCCCCTGCCCCAGATTTTCACGGCCCCGGCCCCATTCCATTTGCCAATGCCCCAATGCTGTAGCGGCCCGCCGGGGCCGACCACAATACCAGGACGTGCGATGACCAGCGGCAGCCCCTGCTCCTTGTGAAGTTCCAAGAGCCGCGTTTCACACAGGGCCTTGGCGCGTGCATAGAGATTGCGATTTTCCATATCATCTCCGAAGCCGGTCTCTTCGGTGATGGTCTGGGCCGGGTCAGGCATATCATAGGAAGCGATCGTTCCGGTATAGATGAAACGTTTCACCCCGGCCTGAAGGGCCGCACGCGCGAGCCGCTCGGTCACAGCGACATCATTTTCAAGATAGCCTTCCCAAGTCGCATTGTCGGATTTGGCCAGATGGTAGACCGTGTCGATGCCCTCCATGGCTTTGCCAAGGCTCTCTTCATCCTTCAGAGAGGCTGCAAACAATTCTACCCGATCCGTAATATCGCCAAAGGGGCTGCCTGTACCGCGGCTCAGGACGCGGACATCCGCGCCGTCCGCCACAAGCCCTCGTGTGAGATCCCGGCCCGGAACCCCCGTACCTTCGATGACAAGAACGGTGGGCTTAGGGGCGCGCGCAGGAGCCTGTGTAGCCTTGGGCTGGGGCGGCACCATGTTTGTCACAGCTTCAAGACCTGCGATCACCTTGCGTGCTGACGCCCCCGAAAAAAGAGCGTCTATTGCCGTCCCTTGGATCATATCGCGGTAAATCTGGCCAACCGTATTTGTGAAGCTCAGATCGTAGGGGTTTTTGCTATTGAGCGAGAGCAATTGCTTGACCGAATTGCGCGCGCCATTGGCAATGTGCTGGCCCGCCTGTCCCATCTGCTGCATGAGCGGGCTGATCACTAGCTCTGCGGCATTTTCATAGCGTAGGTTGAGTGTATCCTGGGCGTAATCAAGCTTGGCGATAGCCCCGGTGCCACGGACGGTCACCGAGCGATCATCCACACCCTCGACCAAAGACATATTGATAGCCACATCAGTGGACCCGGCTTTGGCCAGCACGCGCCAAGATTGATGCCGTTCCCCCAAGGCGCCTGGCAAGGTGATTGGCTTACCGAGGCTCACGTGGATATCTGTGAGTTCACCAGCAAGGTCAGCAGCAAATGCAAAGAGATGCGGGCCAATTTCAAAAAGCAGATTCCGTGGCTCCCGCAGCATCCACAGCCCGTAAGGACATGAGCGCAGGACCGGCAAGGGAATGCGCCAGTTCACCTCAACCGCATCAATCCGACCGATACTCCCTTCATCTAACAGGCCCTTGAGCTTGGTATATCCGCGTCATGGTATGTCATGTTCAAAGGCAAGCGCAGCAAGCTGAAGCCTTTCTGGCCAACGCGAATACAAAATTCGTCGTCTTCAGCCGCAACCACCTGCTCATTGAACCAACCCGCGGCCTCAGAAGCCTCGCGCCGGATCGCCATATCTCCGCCGCAGGCTTCAATCGGGCCAGCCGGGGCGTGCCATTCCAAATCGCAGATAGCATTGTAAACACTGGCGTCTGGATACAGTGCGGACCGCCATCCAGTGACAACACCCAGATGCGCGTCTTGGTTCAAAGCTGCGACCGCCGCGGCAATTCATTCAGGGTCCAAAGCGCAATCTCCATCCAGAAACTGCACGAACTCCAAATCTGGAAAGCGTGAAATCAGCTCGGCATATCCCTCATTAAGGCCCTGGGCCGCGGTGAAGGGGATAGACATGTCAAGCGTGACAACCGGCACGCCATGCGCCTAAGCAAAAGCAACACTGCCGGCAGATGAACCCGAGTCCACATACACCACCGGCAGCTCCTGTGACAGAATGGACAGCAGGCATCGTTTGAGCCGTTCGCCTTCATTCCGGCCGATGGCCACTACACCAATATTCGGGCGTTTTGCTGTCATCGCGCGTTATCTACACAATTGCGTAACGAGATCGCGGATTCAGCAGGCCATCAGGATATTTTATCCTAGCCCCCCTGAACCCGGGCTGGGAGCGGGAGACTGGGCATGGCAAGGAAGCGACACTCAGATCAACACGTGGTGTAGCTGTTGCGCAAGATCGCAGTCAAGCTGGCTGCGGGCGATGATATGGCATCGGTCTGCCGCGCCCCAGCCAAGCCGACAGAGCAAACCAGCTTTAATCGGAACCCCGCTTGCCCGGGATACCAATCAGCACGTGATCGCGGTGTTCAAGACGCCATCAATACTCTGAAGAGAAAAGGATATGTCTCACGAGAGGAGATACCATCACCGCCTTGCCTGACCCAAACGGATTTTCCTCCGGTCCGCTGCCCGATTTGATCCGATCAGGCGGGTGCCAGTTGATCGAATAGGCGCTTGAGGCAGAGCTGGGCGCTTTGCTGGCCCAGTTTTCCAACGCAACGATGCAAAAGAGACATACAAGGATCGTCCGACATAGCCGCGTACCCTTCTGGCGGCGGCTGTGGCGGCGAGCATCCCCGCCAGTGACACGCGCGGGAATGTTGACAGCACTGACCATACCGACCGGCTTAACTGACCCCATACACAGCCATCAGCATAGAGCTGCTCGTCGCGGAACCGGGCATTGACGCTTTCCCAGCATCCATTTTCCCAAGGTGATCCCAGCTCAAAACACGACAAGCCCGACACTCTGAGACGCGGAGCCAGCTTCGCACATAGATAATGCAGGCCCAACGAGGCGACGGGCTCATAGGCTCTGCCCGTTCTGGCCTAGCGGTCATCACTCCCCGTGCGGCCTCCGATAGGATCAGCTTATCCAATGTCAGTTCAGACCCGGCTCGACACAGCCGATCGTTCTCTCTCTGAAGCCGTTTGAGCACCTTCATGTGGTCGGCTCCCATACCGCCATGTTGCCTACGCCAGCGACAAAAGCCCTGTTTTGTTGTCTGCACCTGCGGGATGGCATCCACGGGTGGTATTCCCTGGCCGCAAAGCACCTCAACTTGCCGTAACTTGGTGACATCTAACCCAGCGTGTGTCGCTTGATGCCCATATTCGGCCCTCCGTTTCCTAACTATATGGGCGGACCACTTCAGTGGGGGAGGATCAGTGTCAACGAGCAAGTTATGAGGGGTGGTCAGGCCATTGCGCATCCGCCTTTCTTGCCAGCCGGCCACGAAAGCAAACCCCGATTTCCGCGTGATAAAAGCGATTGGGGCGCGCCCGGTGTCACCCTCCTGTCCACTGGCATCAGGCGCTTGAACGGGTCGGAGACCCCGGATACAGCACCCACACTTTTACCCAAGCGCGGCCAGCTTTTCCTGAAGACGCGCATGGTCCGGCTTGCGGTTCAGGCCATGCGACAACACCTCGCGCGCGGCGTGCATTTGGCCTTTTGAAACATAGAGATCGCACAAGAGCTGATAGCCGGGCATCGGTAGGCGATTACGCAGGATCAACCCGTCAAGCGCTGAGATCGCCCCGTTGACATCACCCTTTTCGTGCAGAATGTGGGCGCGCTGCGTGACAAAGCGTCCGTTGTTGGGCGCCAAGTCCTCTGCAACCTCCAAGGCCTCAAGCGCGATGTCGGTCCGGCCGGTGCGGCGTGCGACCCGCGAAAACGCGCCCGGGATCGAAGGGAAACCGGTATTCGCGTTGTAGGCCGCCTTGAGGAAATCGAAGGCGGCTTCGCGGTCTCGGGCAGCGTCACTGCACATTCCGGCCCATGCGAGATATGCGGGCGCATCCGACAGGCGAGTCGCCTCAACTGCTGCAGCAGCGGCTTTCTGGAATTCCCCACGAACCCAATGAATGTGACTCTTGCGTTGATGGGTTAAGGCCACAGTTGGGTCGAGGCCCAACGACTTGTCGATCAGGGCAAGGGCCCGGCCCAGCTTGCCCTGATGTGCAAACAGGACGGCTTGCGTGCCAGAAATGTTTGGTAGGTTGCCGCGCGCCTCGAATTTCCCAAGCACATCGATCAGCCGTTTACCAACCATACCGTTGAGCGATGGCGCGATCTTGTTCTGACAATTCAGAAGTCTGGCCCAATCCCACAAAATCGGCTCCAGCGCGCCTCGCTTGACTAAAGATTGGTCGGCGCCGTCGGGCAGGATATGGCTGAGGTAGATCAGGCCCTTGCTGCCTGATTTGTCGAATGCTTGAGCCCTTCCGCTTAACTGCAGCACGTCTGCCGATACCGGCAAGAAATTGTGATCATTGAGCCCGCCCAGCACGAGCGAAATTGGTACGATACGCGAAAGCTCTGCGTTCAGTGGATCAAGGGAAATCGCTGTCTGTAGGGTGCGTCGTGCCTCGCCCGTCTTGCCGAGGGCCGCCAAGGCCGCCGCCTCGCGAATGAGCAGTTTGACAAAATCCTTGTCATGATACGGCTGCGCACCGGATGCTGGTCGCGCGACCGCTGCCGCCCCGGAAAAGTCCCCCTCATTCAGCAATAGATCAACGGCGAGGGGAAAGACAAAAGAGATGTTCAGGCCCTTGCTGATCAGGTTTTTGACCAAGGCCGCCATTTCATCTGTGCGGCTTTGCGCCTCGAGATAGGTCTTTAGATGCAGCAGATCCTGTGCGATCTGCCCATCGTTTTCATCGTTGGGGACGATTGTGCGCAGCCGCTGCAAGATAGCTTCATAGGCTGCGCCTGACCGGGTCGTATCGAGGTCATCCTTAACGTCTGTCATAGGCACTTCGCCAAGCTCAGACGCTGTCGAAGAGAACGCCGATCCTGCGGGGGCGATGATCTTGGCGCAGTGGCCCATGGCCCAGAGCTCAAGAAAGTCGATCTCGCCTTGGGTCAACTGACTGTAGTCGATCAACTCGGCCAAACGCTTGGCGGCGGGATATTGCTCCTGCAACTGCGCCACCAATTGAGTGTCGTCGGAAAACAATACCAGACCGTGGCCTTCGGTCGTCTCACGATCCAGATGCTGCAGATAGAACTCGATCGGCACGACCTTGTTTAACCAACTGCGGTTCTTGGCCCGCAGATCACTGACCAGATCGCCCCTACGCACGTGATAGGCGGTCGTGCCGCGTAGGTGCCCATCCAATTGGTGCGATATGGCGGTCAGCCGTGGACCCAGCGGAATCTGCCGGAACAGAGCCGCGCATTTGTCACGCACATCTTGTTCATTTTCATCGGCAAGAACAATGAATCCGAAGGCCAATTCAACAGTGTAGCTTTGGCCTGCTTGTACTGAGGCTTTCAAGTCAGCACGGGTTAGCTCACTGGCGCCGTTCAGTTTAAGGGTCTTTGGCCGGGCCGTGTTCCAGTCTGACGCGTCGATAAAATTCTCAGCGACAAAGGCCGGATCAAACAGATCCTCGGGCGTGTTGAATTCCGAGCCGACACCGATCGATTCAGGCCAACGCATCGCATAGGGCAAGTCTAAATCGATGGCTAGACGCTGGGCATTGACCAGCGACAGAAGCCGGGCGCCAAGGCGGTCGTTACGAAACGCGATGAGCCTGCCGACAGTCATCGTCCTACCGCGCCAATACATCTTGATGGATGTACCAATCGTCAAAGCGGGTGAATTCCGGGAAACGGCGCACATAGCCTTTGGTTGTCATCAACTCGTGAATGGCCGCGCGCATCGGTGTGAAATTGTGCTCGATGGTGAAGGTTTTCACCATGCGCTTAGAAAAGTCGAACGCCTGCAGGATTTCCAGCTCGGACCCTTCGGTATCTACCGACATGAAGTCCACCGTGTCCGGGGCATTGTACTCGTCTAAGAGGTCGTTCAGCGAAACAGTCTCGACCATCACTTCTTCGGGGTCGAGGCGCATGCGGTCTTCATTGTGATCTTCGGGATTTATGCTCTTGATACGGGAATACATGCCCTTTTCCGTGCAAAGGAATGGAACATGCTCGCCCGTTGAGGAATAGACGCATTTGTGACTGATATTACAGTCGCGTTCTCTGTCGAGCCGCTCGTGGAAGTCGGGGTTCGGTTCTGCGACTATCCCGGTCCAGCCGTAGTGCTTTTCAAGCAGGTGAGTGTTCGACATCGTGATGCCATTGGTTGCTCCAAATTCGACGAAAAAGCCGTCGCGGATCTCACCGAGTTCGAATTGGACCCACAGGTCCTGGAACAGCTGCGCGTTCGCTTCTTTGTTTCGCGTAATCGCGAACTCATAGAATTCCAAGATGGTCTTTGGGCCGTCACCAAAGTCCTTTTTGCGCTTGGCTTTCCGACTGTTGAGCAAGAGGGTGAGGACGCCACCAGCGAGCTTCACCTCCTTATGATCGAGGCCAAGCTCGCGCGTTGCCTTTACAATCCTATTTTCGGCTTTTGCATCATTATCATTTTGTTTGTTCATTCTGCTCTTCCTCGGCGTTTCGCAGAGTTATGTCCGTGCTGAATTTGTATCGCAAAACCAAGAGTACATCTTCTTGAGACCATCTGCGATGGACGTCTTTGGCTGCCAGCCCATTCCATGAATCCGATTGTTTTCCATAATCTTGCGCGGTGTCCCGTTGGGCTTGGTGGTGTCCCAACTGATCTTGCCCGTGTAACCCACAGTTTCGGCCATCAAGTGTGACAGATCACGGATCGAGATTTCCTCGCTCGAGCCGACATTGATCATGCCGCCATCCTTGTAGTTCTGCATGAGAAAGACACAGGCATCGCCCAGATCATCGGCATCGATCAACTCGCGCATTGGACTTCCATCGCCCCAAGCTACGACTTCCGGCAGGCCGTTTGTCTTTGCTGCATGAAAACGGCTCATCATGCCCGCTACCACGTGGCTAAACTTGGGGTCGAAATTGTCGCCGACCCCGTACACATTCGAAGGCATTACGGTGAACGCGTCGAAGCCAAACTGCGTTCGGTAGGCATCGCACATCACCTTCCCAGCGATCTTGGCGATGGCGTAGGGCAGATTGGTAGGCTCCAGTTCACCCGTTAGCAGGCTATCTTCCCGGATTGGCTGTTCAGCGAATTTCGGGTAGATGCAGGAAGAGCCAAGAAACAGCAGTTTTTGCGCTCCGCACCGGTAAGCGGCGTCAATTACATTGGTCTGGATGCGCAGGTTGTCGTGGATAAAATCGCCACCTTCGGTGCTGTTGGCAAGGATGCCGCCAACCTTAGCGGCTGCAAGGAAGACGTGGCTTGGCCTCTCTTCGGCAAAGAACCTTCTGGTCGCGGTTTCGTCGCGCAGATCAAGCTCCTTGCTTGTCCGGCGGACAACATTCTTGAAACCTCCTGCAGCAAGTGAGCGGCAAATGGCTGAGCCAACCATGCCGCGATGCCCTGCAACGTAGATCTTCGATGTCTGTTTCATCATCTAGCCGTGCGCCTTCACCAACCCATCGACAACAGAAATGTCGATAGGGGGTATCGCCGGAAGGTCTGGGTTCTGCGCGACAAGCAGCCCGTCAGCCGAAGCACTGCCACCGACACTGTGTTCGGCTACTATTCTATAGCCGGCGTCATCGAAGACCTGTTTGCAGGAACCGTGACGGGATCCATGTGTCGAGATGAAGAGCCAGTCGATACGTCGCTGAGCAAGCAAGTCTTGCGCCCCATCCAGCATTTCCGCTTCGTGGCCCTGGATATCGGAATGCAGCAAGGTAAGGCGGTCTAGCTTCTTCATCTCCATGAAGTCCCCAACCGTGAGCTGTGGCAATTCGCCAAGCCGTCTTATCTGGATTGCCTTCTTCTTCTCTGGGTAGCTGCCGAAGTAGGCATGCGTATGGTCCGCTTCGAGGCCGTTGATCTCGAAGTTTCTGAGGGCGACTTTCATCTGGTTCGGCTGGGGTTCTATGAGAAAGACTTTAGAGTCTTTGACCTGCTTCTTAAACCACATCGAGTAGTATCCCCAGTAGCAGCCCGCCTCCGCCATCGTAGCACCGGCAGGGATGTGCTTAAGAACTTCGTGAAACACATACTCTTCTTGTGGTTCATGAACACCATCGAGGTTCTCGATGATCTGGTTGACCCATGACCCGTAGTAACGCCCGTAGAGCACCCTCAGCCCATTGTGCATCACCTGCACCGCAAGATCATTTTCGACGAGGCACTGTCCGGCCATCGGGTCCCTGGGCAGACTATCGCAATCACGGCATGCAGAAGTGATCCTGATACGCTCCTCCAGCACTGGCTTCTTTACGTCTTTCACATATGCCTGCCAGGGCGCTTTCATCATCTCAATATAGTATTCTTCGCGTGGCATGCGTTTGCTCCTAAGATCACATCAGCGCATTTTCAGGGGTCTTGTCTAGGTTCGCCTCGTACCATGCTGCGGTCCGTCGGACGCCTTCGGACAGTGAGATCACTGGGTCGTAGCCGAGCGCCCGCATCTTGGAGATATCCGGGCAGCGCCGAGCGGTGGCGCCGGTTGCGGCGGTGCCGGGAATGATCTGCAGCTCAGTGCCGGTGGCCTGTCCAGTGACCTCGACCAGTTCACGGATCGTGACCTCATCGTCTTTGCCGATATGGTAGACCTCGCGATGCCCGCCCTTGGCGTGCATCAACACGATGCCATCGACAATATCGTCGACAAACGCAAAGGCACGGGTTTCGGTTCCATCGGACTGTATCTCAAACCGCGTGTCGCCGGTTTCGCGGGCCTTGAACGCGCGCATCAGAAATTGCGGCACGACGTGCTTCCAGCCCATGTCTGGCCCATAGACATTGTGCGGGCGGAACACTTGCACCTTGCGGAAATGGGTCTGGCCATAGTTGAACGCGATCAATTCGCTCACGATCTTCGATCCGCCATAGGAGTAGCGTGGGTTGAGGCTGTCGGGAAGCATCAGCGGAACTTCCTCAGTCGTCGGGACACGGGGGGGGGTCTGGTAGACTTCAGCAGACGAAGCGACAACCAGATCGGGCACATCGGCCCGCTGGCAGGCTTCTACAACTGCCAAGGCGCTACGCAGGCCGACATCCAATACCAATTCGGGATGCTTGTAGAAGTTCTCAGTCCCGTTGACGGCGGCAAGGTGAAAGACAACTTCGGCACCTGTGCAGGCTCTCGTGACCTGTTCAGTGTCGCGGGCGTCACAGGTGTGCAAGACAATGTCATTGATCACCGGCGTCAAGCGACCAGCGCTGCCACGGATCATGTTGTCGACGACGGTTACCTGCCAGCCTTCGCGGACCAGTTTCTTCACCAGATGAGCGCCGATGAAGCCACCTCCGCCGGTTACCACGCAACGCTGGCTCATGCGCTTCTCACTTTCTTGGTGTTGCCAACCGCATAGTAGCGGTCGCCCACTTCGTGACCCCGATGGTTCCAGAAGTGATTCCAGTAGTCATAAATAAAGCCGTTCGAGGCGAGATTGCTAAGCATCTCGGCTGGAGGCGTCTCGCCGAAAGATGGGTGGTTATTTGCTATGATAACGCAATCAGCGCCCGCGATCGCTTCGGCTTGGGTGGACACGGCCATTGATCCGCCATTGATCTCGCGCAGGTTTTCGATGTCGCAGACTGGATCATAGAGCCGGATTTCTGCATTCGGCAACTCGGCTCTAAGCGCCTCAAGCACCCTCAGAGCCATTGAACCGCGCATATCGTCCGTCGCAGGGACACCCTTAAAGGCCATGCCCATAAGCGCGATTATGGGGTCCCGCCCACTGGCGTTTTTGCGCACCTCGCTTGCCAGAAACTTTACGGTTTCCACCGGTTGGCGTTCGTTGACCCGGCGGGCTGCAGGAGCAATATCGAGGGAGATATCCACTTTCTCCAATGACTGGGTCAGGATATGAGGATCTTTCTCTAAGCAGGGGCCACCGACCAGACCGGGCAAAGCCACATTGGTGCGCGGATAGCCCAATTTTCCGCCATTGATAACTTCCATCGCATTTACGTCATAGGCTTCGCACACACGCGCGATCTCATTGGCGAAGGCGAACTGCACATCACGGTAGGTGTTGTCAGTCAGCTTAACGATTTCCGCGGCTTCCAGCGACGATACCTGCACGCAAGTCGGGGTCAGCTTGTAGAAGAAATGTGCGGCCCGCTCGCGCGTGGCCTTATCGTCGGCTCCGACGATCTGGGGCAATTGGCGCAACTCTTGCATCGCGCGGCCTTCCAGCGTCCGTTCGGGGCACATTGCAATCTGAAATGATTTGCCCGACGCCTGTAGGATCGGCGAGACGATGTTGCGGGCGGTCCCGATTGCGACAGTCGAACGCAAAATGACGAGCGCGCCGTCCATCATGTTCTCGGCCACTTGCCGGGTTGCCGTCTGAATGAAGGACAAATTCGTTTTGCCATCTGCGTCCAACGGGGTGCCGACGGTGATGACGTAGACATTGCAGGTATCTTCGGCGCCAAATTCTGTCACCGCCGAAAGGCGGCCAGTGCGTTGAATAACATGCTGCATGACGGATTTCAGACCAGTTTCGGCAAAATGCGGCACGCCGGCATTTGTCATGTCAACTAAGTCCTGGCGCTTCTCGACGCCCAAAACATTCATGTCGAGATCCGCTAAGGCAGTCGCGAAAGTCAGGCCAACGTAGCCAAGACCCAAGACGCCCACATCGTAATGCATGACCAGAGTTCCTTTATGCTGCTCGACCCAGGGGCCAATCTCGTAATTTTTCCCCTCTCGACTTACTATATCCTAAATCCTAGAGATTGCTTGCGGCCACATTGTGACGCGGGAATTAAGAAATTTCTGATCAGAGGGGGGTCGCCCCCCCCGCCGATGGAAGACTTTTTATCAAAAGCACCGAAAAGCCGCGTTTGCCGCAGATTTATGCCAAACTAGGCAATCGTTCATAGGTTTCAGTCGCCGCATTTCACATCGCGCAGCCATGCGGGGCGTTTGCCTTGACCGTCAAGCCGCTCAAGCGCCTGCTTGAGGCGGGCTGTGAAATAGGCATTTGGGGCATGGGCCTGCGCGAATAGCGAAATGGTGGCGACACGGAGAGGCGTACGCTTCACGTCGACGCGCCGGGACAGAGCGCGTAAATAGGTGCCGTTCTTGCGACGCAGGCGCCGCAGCTTCGCAAACTCGGCTGCCGTAAACTTGCCCTTTGCCACGCTGTCCAGAACCGGGCCCAAAACGCCCGCGTCAATCAACGGCTTTTCCATGTTTGGGCCGAGCCCCGGACAAGGCAGATGCAAGACGTTTGGCCCTTGGAACAGACTGGCATGCACAGCGTCCATCAGTTCGGAAGGATCGAAAACGATGTAGCAGCCTTGAGCCACTTCGACCATGTCCGGGGCGAAGCCGTATCGGTTGGCGAATTCCAAACCTTGCGCATCGGGAAAGCGGGTGTCCCAGCCTGTCCGGCGCGGATCGAGCGTGGCTTGAGGGGCGACCAGCAAGACCTCAGCGCCAAGGGCTGCGACCGAGAAAGCTGCGGCCGCATAGCCGTACATGCCCGCGCCGTAAAACAGGACGGTTTCGAATTGGTCAAAGAAAGCGATGTCGATCAGCGTATCAAAGATGCCAAAAACGGCCGGGTCGCGATACCAGTCGTCCTTCGCGGTGGACAGGTTCAGCATCGACCAGCCACGCGCCCGCGCCAGATCGGGAGCGAACCCAACGTTTTTGCGTTTGTGATGCTGTTCCACCGCCGTGAAGCAAACCAGTAAAGTCGTATCGCCTGCAACAAAGGACGCAGCGTGATGGGCGCTGAGTTCACGGTCCCAATCTGCATTTGCGGCAAAATCTGGCTGCACGGGATTTGCCTTAGAAGCGCAGAGCGTATCGCCTGCGCGCGGAGATAAAGTTGTAGCCACCGGTGCGATCTGTCGATGTTGTTCGATCATCTAACGCGTACCCTATACTGGCAACTACATCCGCAACCTGATCCCTCTCTGCCATTCTGTCCAGAAATGATGGCAGCGGTATGGCGCAGACATGGTAATTATTGGCGGGTCGCCATCAGTTACCCCGAGGTCGACGGACCAACCTGCAGTAGGGTCGATAACACAGCCCTTGGCGGTAGACCAACGGCCTGTTTGGTCTCCTTGATGGAGATCGCCCGTTTAATCAGGTTGGAGTTGGAATGTGCGGCCATCGCATCAAACAGGCCATCGGGGGATGTAGCTTGCGTTGGCCAGAACGCTTCGAATGGGGCTTTTTCAGGACGGACCATCTCGACCACTGGACGCTGCAGCTTGGCCGTGATGACCTCGAGCTTTTCCCGCGCTAGAGAGGGCTTCAGATAAAGACGGATGTCGGGCTGATATCTATAGCCTGCCTAAAACTGAAACGTTGGCCGAAATTTCGAGCACCAGGGAGTATGCCATAGCATCAACTTCAAGCGCAGGATCTTCTAGGGGTTCACTGCGCCGAGGGACGAGATCGTTAAGCTGCGATAAGCCGATTAAGAAAATACCACTATGTTGAGGCCTGACTGAAGCCAAGTTAACGGGCAAAAAGCGCACAGATGGGACTTTGGTTCGCGTTTTCCGATGTAACCATGTCAAAGCGCAGCCTGCGTTCTAGAACAGCGGTAGTTGCAAACTAAATCCCGCTGTTGCACTTGCGCAATGATGGCAGCCTTTCCCAAATAGGCTTGCGGCTCTGGCAAAACACTGAGACCGGTTTGAGTTGGGGGGAGTTTCGTTTCGACGACTTCTTGTCTGGAACTCTCTAACAGCACCTCCCTCTCCCTTTGCCGAAACACCCTATCCGGAGGGACAGCTTTGAACAGAGAAACAGCGAAAACTCGGGTCTATTGAAGGCTTGTGGAGCCAATAAAAACAATCGCGACTTGATAAAATACTGGTATGCAAATCCACGAGGTGGAGGCGGTCTACATTTGTAGATGCAGACCGCCTCCATAAATTAATGCACTAAAAGTTAGCCCTTCATCTTTTTCATGATGATGCCGATGACCTGCTGAACAACCAGACCGGCAGCGCCGCTACTGAGCAGGTTTACGGCCATTGAACCAATGTCCATGCCTCCGGCAGCATCACCGCCTGCAGCGCCCATGAGGCTGCCCAAAATCTGGCTCCCGCCAACGCCACCGATAGCGCCGGCAATTACATTGCCGAGATTCCCCATAGCGCCGCTGCCCGGGCCAACTTTGCCACCTGCTGTGCCGCCAATTGCACCACCGATAATCTGTGCGATTAGATTTTCCATATGTCCCTCATTCAGTTTTCTAAACCGTTCTTGGCGAGAACGGCTGAGGGCATAGGGGCATTGAAAAGACGCCACGTCAATTTTTTGCGCGCGGGCCGGTGGATGGCTGCTGAACGATCAAACGCGTGCTCGATCCAGAACACGCGGCAGGCTCACCTTGTCTGATGCCAAGCACCTGCCGGTCGAACAAGCGATCCATCTAGGCAGGTTGCACGTCATCTCATGCGCCTGGAGAGCATTTAAATGGAGCTCATTAGTGCGCGATACGGTGCTCATTCCAGCTTAAGACAACTTTACCTGAGCGACCGGACTTCATTTCAGCGAAGCCCTTTTCGAAGTCGGCGACGTCAAATCGATGGGTAATCACACGAGACACATCGAGGCCGTTCTGAAGCATTGCAATCATTTTGTACCACGTTTCAAACATCTCACGGCCGTAGACGCCCTTGAGTGTGATGGCTTTAAAAACAATCCGGCTCCAATCCACTGGGGATTGACCGGGAGGAATGCCTAAAAGAGCAATTTTGCCCCCCATGACCAAGGCTTCGACCATTTGATCCAAGGCCGCCTGGCTGCCAGACATTTCCAAGCCGACGTCAAACCCTTCCCGTAGCCCAAGCTCATGGATGACGTCATTGATATCTTCACGGGCCACATTGACGGTGCGGACGGTTGGCACAACGTGGTTCGCCAATGTCAGCCTGTCTGTGTTGATGTCTGTCAGCACCACATTGCGTGCCCCTGCGTGCCGCGCCACGGCTGCGGCCATGATCCCGATGGGGCCAGCGCCGGTGATCAGCACATCTTCGCCCAGAAGATCAAAGCTGAGCGCTGTATGCACAGCATTGCCCAGCGGGTCTAGGATCGCCCCTATTTCATCCGGGATATCGTCCGGCAAGGGCACCACGTTAAAGGCCGGAAGGCGCAAATATTCGGCGAAAGCCCCTTGTTCGTTCACGCCGATACCACGGGTGCCCGGATCAAGGTGGAACTTCCCTGCACGGGACTGTCTGCTGTCAGCCTCCACCAAATGACCTTCTCCGGAACAGCGCTGCCCAAGGCTCAGGCCCGTCACATTGCGGCCCATATCAACGATCTCGCCGGCGAACTCATGGCCTGTGATCATGGGGATCGGCACCGTTGCGGCGGCCCATTCATCCCAATTCCATATATGAATATCTGTCCCGCAGATCCCCGTTGTATTGATACGGATCAATACATCATCAGGGCCAATCTCAGGGACCGGGGCATCGATCTGCCAAAGCCCCTGCGTTGGCTTGGTTTTGGCCAGCGCTTTCATGGTATTGGTGGTCATTGGATCACTCCTAATTCCCGACCTGCTGTTCCAAAAGCATCGAGGGCGCGGTCTAGGTCTGAGATCGTCAATGTCGCATTCATTTGGGTGCGGATGCGGGCTTGTCCGCGCGGGACGACGGGAAAGAAGAAGCCAGAGACATAGACACCCAATTCAAAGAGGCGTGCTGCCATGCTCTGGGCCACCTGCGCTTCGCCCAGCATGACGGGCACAATGGGATGTTCCCCCGGAAGGAGATCAAATCCCAACTGCGTCAGACCCGCCCGCCAGTAGGCTGCATTTGCAAATAGCTGTCGGCGCAGATCTTCACCGTTTTCAACAAGAGTGATCGCCTCGAGCCCAGCGGCAACGATTGCGGGCGGCAGAGAATTGGAGAACAGGTATGGGCGTGCGCGCTGCCGCAACAAATCGATGACAGGCTGTGGTCCGGCGATATAGCCGCCGATCGCTCCACCAAGCGCCTTGCCCAAGGTGCCGGTGAGAATGTCCGCCGTCACGCCAAAATGATCTGGCGTGCCCGCACCGTGGGGGCCCATAAATCCTGTTGCATGGCAATCATCTACCATCACAACCGCATCATATGTGTCGGCCAAAGCGCGGATGCCAACGAGATCAGCCAAGGTGCCATCCATCGAGAACACGCCATCGGTGGCAATCATGATATGGCGCGCGCCATCCGCCTTGGCCGCTTTCAGCTTTGCCTCCAGATCAGCCATGTCGTTGTTGGCGTAGCGGTAGCGTTTGGCTTTGCACAGCCGAATGCCATCGATGATCGAAGCATGGTTCAAGCTGTCAGAAACAATTGCGTCTTGAGGGCCCAGTAGCGGCTCAAACAATCCACCATTCGCGTCGAAACATGCAGCAAACAAGATGCTGTCATCTGTGTCCAGAAAGCTGGCAAGGCGCTGTTCCAGTTGCCGATGACGATCCTGTGTACCGCAGATGAAACGCACACTGGCCATGCCAAAGCCTTGGGTTTCCATCGCTGCCTGCGCAGCGTTTATCAGCGCCGGATGGTCTGCAAGCCCAAGGTAATTGTTGGCGCACAGGTTGATAACCTCGCGCCCCTGGACCTGAACATTGGCCGCCTGCGCAGACGTGATCTGACGTTCGCGCTTGTAGAGGCCTTCCCCTTCAATGTCGGTCAGGGTTTTTGAGATATCAGCAAGAAAGGTGGTGGACATTCGGCATCTCCTCGATGCCGGATTTCTCTCATAACGGAAACGATTCCGCAATATAAAATTCCGCTATAACGAAATTGCATCCGCTAAGGTGTTCTTACGCAGATTTCACAATCAGGAAAACACGGGCGGGGCCGCCGATCGCTGTGATCTCGTGCTCCACGTCTACAGCATAGCGTGCCGTATCGCCCACAGTGACCTCGCATGTGGCGGTACCAGAGGTGACCTGCACGCGCCCTTCGAGCACTGACAGGTGTTCTGTCGCACCATGTGAGTGTGGCTGGCTCGTCAGTTTTCCGTTTATTTCAAACGAGATGTCGTAAACTTCATGTCCGCCAGCTTCCTCTGGCGGTGACAAAATAGCGATGCGACAGCCTTGCCCCATATTGTCAATGCTCGGAACTTCGGCGGCCCTCAGAACGTCGATCCTGTCGCCGGTGTCTGCGCCATCAAGCAGCCCCGCAAAATCCACATTCAGCGCGCGCGTCAAATTCCATAGGGTTGCAATGGTTGGGCTGCTTTCGCCCCGTTCAATCTGGCTGACCATCGAGCGGGACACGCCGCTCAGGTTTGAAATCGCATCGAGGGATAGGCCCTTGGCCTTACGCGCGCTTTTCAGTCGAGAGGGAAGCGCGTTTAAGATGTCGTCTGAATTTTCCGTCATGGTGGAAAAACTACTGGCATCCGGATGGTTTGCAAGGGCTCAAGACATTAAGGGCGTCGCGATGCAACATCGTTGACCCAAAGGCCATAGGTCGCAACGCACAGCATGGGGCCTATCCGCCGGGGGCGTTTGTCGGCTGTCATATGGGGCGGCGCGCGCCCAAGATCGCCTTGTCTGGAGATGGTAAATGCTCTGCAAGCGTTGCCCAGAACACCGCCGACAAAACCGCCCGTAGGCAGGGGTTCTCGGGGCGTCAGGCAAAGCCTATGAACTCCGCTGGTGCAGCGCGCGATTAGCTATCCAGAACGCGCACATATCCCGCGAGCCCGGTTTTTTGATGTTCAATGACGTGGCAGTGGAAAGCCCAGTCCCCCGGATTATCGGCGACGAAGGCAATATCAATCGTCTCCTCACGTTGCAGCAGCACCGTGTCTCTCCAATAGGGCGGCAGATTGCGTTTGTTCGATCCGATCGGTCGGAAGGCGAGGCCGTGGAGATGGATCGGGTGGTCATTGGGGCTTTCATTGCGCAAGCGGAGCACAACGCTTTCATTTTTCCGGAACGTTGCAAGCGGTCCGACGCCTTCCACTGCATCACCAGCCCAAGGCGTGCGATTGATGGACCAGAAAGTGTAGGGCAACGACCCACAGGCCCCGTTATTCGGCAGATCACCTTCGGGCGACCATCCAAATATGAACTCTTCGCGTCGTGCTTCTGCCAAATTCGGCTCCCGTACCGGATTAGGAGGGAGCGGCCTGACATCCCTGATTGATCTGGTTAAGGCAGGGCCGCGCGTAATGAAGCGGGCAAGTACACGAGGTGCCCCCGGTGCGTTTGTAAGAAGGGTCACGGTTTGATCCTCGCCTTCAGGCAACAACACCGCGATATCGGCACGTTGTCCCGGCCCCAGGATCAGCGCGTTGTCCTTGCTGCTCGGCATATCGATCACTTCTGGGAGGGGGTGGCCGTCGAGGGCGATGACCTTTGCTTGTGCATCCGGTAAGAACAGCTTGTAGACGCGTGTTGTGCCCGTCGCTGCCACACGGAGTCGGACCAAGCCCCCGGAAGGTGCCTCATAAGAGGGCTCAACATTCCAGTTGGTGGTCATGACTGTTCCGAATGTTCCGGCGCGCGCTGCGCCCCGGGCCGTCCAAAGGTCAATCCATTCCCCATTCCCATTCAACCGAAAATCCCTGAGATTCAGGGGGATTTCGGCGTCAAAGCCCGGATCTTCGTCTTCTTCGACAATGAGTATGCCGGTCAGCCCCAAGGCCATCTGATCCATTGTCATACAATGGGGGTGGTACCAAAACGTGCCCGCATCCGGAGAAACCAGCTCGTAGTCATACGCTTCTCCTTTGGCCAACGGTATTTGTGTGAGGTAGGCGACACCGTCCATCGCATTGGCGAGGCGCAGCCCATGCCAATGCATCGCGGTATAGTCACCTAACGTGTTGGTGACCCGCGCCGTGAAGGGACGATCCCGCCGCATGCGGATAACTGGCGGCGGCGCGTCCGGAAGCGTCGAGACGAGCCCTTCGGTCAACTTGCCATCTAAGAATGAGTAACTGGCGTTGCGAATGTCTATCTCGGTTCTTGTGGCTATCGTTTTGGAAAGTGTTTGAGGGGGCAATGCGGTGGCAAGTCCGGTGCCGCCAAGGATGCCGAGCATTGCTCTGCGCGTCAGGGGGATCGGCATTTTGAAGCCTTTAGCTATGAGGAAATGTATCGAGCACGTTGGTCTGGCTGGCCGTATCGCCTATCATCGAGCGGCTTTGCTGGATTGTTGGAACGGTAACTTCGCCTGATACGCCGGGTCAAATTATTGGGGCGTCGCACCGGGCGGTGTCTCGCTGCAGAGAGCGGTTTTGTAGACAGGCTAAGCCTGACATTTCGGACAATGGTACAGCGTTCGACCGCTGAGCTTGGACTTTTCAATCGCGCCGCCGCATGTCGGACAAAAGTCGCGCGCAAAAATATTGGTCCGCTCTGTGATTTCTTCGCCGGTCATGTCGACGTCGCCATTGGTGATAATTGCATTTGTTTCGACGCCAATCTGAAGAAGTTGCCGCATCTCATCCCACAGATCGCGAAGGTCATCCGCGTCGATATCCACACCGCGCGTCATTGGGTTCAATTTCCTCAACCAGAGGATCTCTGCGCGATAAATGTTCCCTATGCCCGAGATTACTTTCTGGTCCATGAGCAGCCGGGCAATCGGCGCGCGGCTTTTGCGGATTGCGGCAATGGCGCGCTCAGGCTCGGGTGTATCCGATAGCAGATCTGGCCCGTAGCGCAGGGTAAAAGCTGGCATTTCGGCTGTTGGCATCAGTTCGCAGGTGTTTGGCCCAATGATGTCTATGCAATGCGTTGCGCTCTCCAGGCGGATGCGGACAACATCGCGCGGCGGATCGGCGGGCTGCGATTGACACACGAAGTAGCCGCCGAGGCCAAGATGAATATGGAGCGTCTGACCATTTGAGAAGTGGTAGAGCAGATGCTTGCCAACAGCACCTGTGCCCTCACAAGTGGCACCGTTTATGACTGCTGCGCCCTCGGCAAAGCGACCTTGTGGGGAAATCGCCGAAATCATGTTGCCGCCAATCATATCGGCATGATCGCGCGCCGCCCGGTGAATTGTATGTCCTTCTGGCATCTCGTCACCGCAAGTTGCTGATCCTGACCGCGCAGCAAACCGCGCCGCATGGCGACACCTAGCGTTCACAAGAATGGCGTCAATCGGGGCTCTGCGCGGGGTGCGATGGTGTCCGACTAGCCCATCGAATGCGCGTTCAGCCACAGCTTCGTACGGCTATCTGGTGCCAAAACTGCGCATATCTCGTGAGAGGAACCTGGCGAATATCCTCGGCCCCATCGCGGTGGACTTGTGGTGGGTCGGCCCTCTTCATGGCTGAGGGTTGCCCTCTCAATCCTGCTTGGCAACCAAACAAAGAGCCGGGGGGATCGGCCCGTCACCCCATGCAATATCTTTGACGTAGTCATCTATGCTTGCGGTGACGATCTCGCCCGTATCCAAACGGATGCAAGTGCCTTTCGTGTGCAAGAGGCCGCGATCAGAAGGGCTGGAATGCGCGTGGTCTGCCTCAGCCGTGGGCGCGAGGATGAGGGCCAAATCATAGTGTTCGGATGCGGCAGTCAGCATGCGCGCCTGCGGGGTTTCAAAGGCCTGAACATTCCAGATTTTTGCAGGCACATGTCGATTGAGCGCGCTCAAAACGCGGCTTCCTGTCTTGGGGTTGTAGAAACGGTCCACAAGGCCGTGGCAGCTGACATAGCCGCGCTCCGGTTCCACGAAATTAGCAATCACGATATCCGCATCTGGGTGCGCGCGCGCCACCAGCGCCGCCTCTGCAACTCTGGCCACTTCCATGGCCTCGCTGCGCGTTTTGGTATGCTTGGTGCTCCAGAACATGTCAACAGATGGCAAGTGAAACAGAGGTTTGAACCCTGTGCCTGACACGTGCTCATACACGGCTGCAACGCCTTCGAGAGGGGACACATCGCGCACAATCGCGAAAACAAACCCATCTACGGCGCCGCTCAGCCCCGGAACATGCAGGGCCTGCTGCAATTCGTCTGGGGCATCTGCCTTCAGGCCGTGGTGGCTTGTCCACCCCTCCACTTCGGGGCGCACAACATTGAGATAAATTTCAAAAGGGACGTCTTTTCGAAGCGCTGTCAGCTGTGGCGCCAAGTCCTGCCATTGATCCAAGAGAGCGACAACTTCCAGCGATTTAATGCAGTTAAGGTGCGCGTTTATCGCAGCCATTCTGGCCTCGTCCGGATAGCCAAAAGACACGATTGAAAACCGATGGCCCAGCGCACCAAGCTGGCGCACACGGTCTGCGGTGCGCGCATCGAGCAAGTCCGAGATTGGAATTCGAAAATTCTGTCCCCCCATCTCCCACAGGGCTGCGAGGGGGTAATCGTTGCGGATGTACTTGCGCTCAAAAATCTCAAGGCCCCAAGCACAGGGAATATCGGTGGTTTCACACCACGGCAGCCGCAAATCTATGGTAACTGTGCTGCCAACGCGCCTTTGGGGAGCAGGGCGATACGTTGGCGGATGGTCCGATCGGACAAGATGCAGGGCATGGCCTTCCGCATAGACATCTACCCAAAGAAATCCGAGTTTTGCAGGATCAAAGCTTCCTAATTCCCGGCTAGGACTGGCGCGAAACATCTCCATATAGTCGGTCCGCAGGATACCCACAGAGGGGAGAACAGCGTGCTCAATGCCCTCCCACTCATTGTAGAAAAAGTTGTGAACATGGCCGGCGATATAGACTTGGGTGTTTGCCTTTGCCAACTGCTCCAAAAGGCGAGAGCGCCCCGGCTCTTCGAGATTGTCGTAGTAGTCAGGCTCGTGGCGCTCGGCCAGATATGCAGGGTAGTGAGTGAACACGAACACCCGCTTGCCGTCTGATTTTTCAAGGGCTTCTGAAAGCCAATCCCACTGCGCATGTTCGTCTTTCAAACCCGAATTGATAAGCAGAGTGTTCAGGACAAGAAACAGGCAGCCACCCTGTTCAAAATGGTAATAATCGGGGCCATAGGTGACTTGATATTGCGCGATGGATGCCGGGGTGATCGACACGTTCCTGTCGATCCTTGGAAGGGCTTTGTAGAGCTTCCCTCCGATGTCGTGGTTCCCCGGAACCAGATGAAGTCGCGCTTTGAGATCCGATGAGGCTTCTTTAAAGGCCGCGGCAGCTGCTGCAAATCGCGGAGAAACTGGGACGGGATCGGCCATGTCGCCAAGATGCACAACGAAGGCCGGACCCATCTCATTGATCCGCTCAAGTGTGCGCCGGTAGGAAGACGTCAGATTGTTTGGCGCACGCTCATCAACTGCTGCGCCATCTGCTTCCACGGATAAATGGGTGTCAGTTACGACCGCGAAACTAAAAAGTGGCGCTTGATCCTCGGACGTATCGAGCATGTTCATTTGCCAGCCCTATCGCTCCTTAGTCTTCGTCAACGAAGGAAACGTTCCTTATCGCTGCCCTGCAAGGAATTTTCCGTTCTTCCCCGCCTGCGCGCTGGCCCATGGGATTTGAACGCGCGGGACGATGCGCGCTTTGGTGCGGCCCGAAATAAACTTTTGTTGTCGCGATGGTTTGCGCGCAAACTGGCACCATGCCGAAACCAAAGCGAAATCAGATCGCTTGCATTTCGAAGCGCACGCGTCCGACGGGAATACCCAGTCGCGTCACGATGGCATCATTGATGACCCGTCCATCTGGATCGAAGTAAATAACATCTTCAAAACCCAGTCTGGTCACATCGTCCCCAGAGCGGAAATCGGCCATGTAGGACAGCCGGATATCGGTTCCTGTTTCCACAACACTTGCGACGCCAACGGTATCTTCCCGCCGTCCTGTCCACTTGCCAGGCCCTGCACGGTCAAACACCCAGGTAAGCTGATTTTCCTCGCCGTCGTCGTAGAAAAAATCTTCGACAACCGTGAGTCGATCCCCCACCAAGCGCCCGTCAAGGCGCGCCTTGAAGCGCCGCTCCGCGCCAGTCAGATCAACCCGGAAAACACCCGCGCCGATGGATTTCCCCGCAAACGCTTGATCGAGCGTGATCGGTTCGCGAGGGCCGGTAGGAGACGCGGGCACACGCGCACACGCAGCAAGGGCCAGAGAGCCAAGAACGAGAGAGCGGCGCTTGATCGACATGTGTCACCTATTCGTGCTGTGCGGCGCTTGGGGCCGCCTGAGTGTGCGGGTGATCTAATTCGACATGTCACCGCGTCGAGAAAGGTAACAAGAAATCAACCGCGCTTGAGCGGCTTGTTGCCTTGTGGCGGCACGGTCCGACTTTCTCTCATGAACGGAAAACAGCATGAGATGTTTTTTCCTCGAAAGCAGCTGAGCAGTTTTTTTGTTCAGTACGTTATTGACGACATTCTCCGGGTGTCGCGGCAATATCGGTTCAAAGGGCCCGCCAAACCAAGGGCAAAACCGCCCATTGGACTGTGCTCTTTCTCATTCAAACGCGAATTGACGCAGCTATTGGAGGCGTTATTGAAAATCCAGTTTTCTCATTGTTTTTCAATGCAAAAATTTCACGCGACACTCTACTTTAAGCTGTATTCCCGAATCAAAAACTCCACTAGCGTCAATAGAACGCGAAAGCGTAGCCAATTTAGGGAACAACAATCATATGGAGCCGGACATGGCGAAAAAGCCCAATATCCTTGTTATGTGGGGGGACGACATTGGTTTTTGGAACATCAGTTTCAATAACCGCGGCCAGATGGGGTATCGGACTCCAAATATTGACAGAGTTGCAGAAGAAGGTGTCGCGTTCACTGACTACTACGGCCAGCAAAGCTGCACGGCGGGCCGAGCCTCGTTTATCACTGGTCAAAACCCAATCCGGACAGGCATGACCAAGGTGGGCATGCCGGGGGCGAAGGTCGGTCTTCAAAAGGAGGATCCGACAATCGCGACGCTGCTGAAGCCTCATGGGTACAGGACGGGCCAGTTTGGTAAGAACCACCTTGGCGACCGGGACGAATACCTTCCAACCATGCATGGGTTCGATGAGTTCTTTGGCAACCTGTATCACCTCAATGCAGAGGAAGAGCCCGAGCACCCCGATTATCCCAAGGATCCCAAGTACAAAGAAAAATACGGGCCGCGGGGCGTCATTCATTCATGGGCTGACGGAAAAGGCGGACAGAGAGTTGAAGATACCGGCCCACTGACCAAAAAACGCATGGAGACGGTTGACCAAGAGTTTCTGAAAGAAGCACTGCGGTTCATTGAGGATGCACATAACTCCGATACGCCGTTCTTCGTCTGGTTCAATACGACAGGCATGCATTTCAGGACGCACTGCCCGGATATCCACAAAGGCAAGAGTGGCCAGGGCGATTACAATGACATGATGGTCGCCCATGATGAGACGATCGGCGTTCTGCTCGATAAGCTTGATGAGCTGGGCATCACCGACAATACGATCGTCACGTACTCAACGGATAACGGCCCGCATTTCAACACATGGCCGGATGCTGCTATCACGCCATTCCGCTCCGAAAAGAATACGAACTGGGAAGGTGCCTGGAGGGTTCCAAGTTTCATTCGCTGGCCAGAAAAAATTAAGGCCGGCACTGTTTTGAACGGTATAGCCAGCCATCAGGACATGCTGCCCACCCTGCTGGCAGCCGCCGGTGACGACGACATCAAGACAAAGCTTCTGGATGGCTATGCCTTGGACGGCATGACCTACAAGGTTCATATCGATGGGTTTAATCTGCTTCCGTATCTGTGCGGAGAAACAGACAAAAGCCCCCGCGAAACCGTGTTCTACTTCAGCGATGACGGTGAACTGATCGCCATCCGCCACAATGACTGGAAAACGGTCTTGATGGAACAGCGGGCCAAACTTCTCCAGATTTGGATGGAGCCCTTCGTGCCACTGCGCGCGCCGAAGATCTTCAACCTCAGGCGCGATCCATTCGAGCGGGCAGATGAATACTCAAACACCTACTATGATTGGCTGTTTGATCACGTTTTCCTCATCGCCGGCATGCAAGGGCTCGTAGAGGCTGAAATCGAAAACTTCATCGCTTATCCGCCAAGGCAGAAACCAGCCTCATTCAACCTCGAAGCTGTGATGCGACAGTTGGAAACGATGGGTAGCGGTGCGGGCCACTAACACGCAAGCACGCGACACCTAAGGACGAGAAATGCACCGGAACCCGATATGCGTGGTTCCGGTGTCTGTCATTTGGGGCCGTCGTGCGGCGGGCCTGTAGCGCAGGCAATAGTTGGGTGCACAGAGATATGAACCGCCCTTGACCACTTTGCGGGGCACCTGCCACTCAGGGGCTGCAGGATCAAAGCTGTTCTCGCGCGTGCCGCCCCGAGGATTGGTCGGGATGCAGCAGGGTTTGTCTGGGTCAGCCGGGTGCACTTCTGTCCACCAGTCTTTTGTCCATTCCCAGACGTTGCCCGCCATATCATTCAATCCAAACCGATTGGCTGGGAATGATCCGACGGGCGCGGTTCCCTCAAACCCATCGGTGACAAGGTTTTGCCACGGAAATTCACCTTGCCACGTATTGGCGAAGGGGCGGCCTTTTGGAAAATGTTCGTCGCCCCAGACATATTCTTTTGCGTCCATCCCCCCTCGGGCGGCGCGTTCCCATTCCGCTTCCGTCGGGAGATCGTTCCCGATCCAATCGGCGTAGGCTTGCGCGTCTTCGTAGGCGATATGCACAACCGGGTGCAGTCCCCGAGACTTGACGTGGCTCTTGGGCCCTTCCGGCTTCCTCCAGTATGCGCCAGGTGTCCAGCGCCACCAGAGATTGACGCGCTTGAGATCGACAGGGCCCGAGGTCGGTTGGAAAACAAGTGAACCAGGAACAAGGTTTTCAGGGGGCGCGCCAGGAAAATCCTCTGGGTCGGGCGCGCGTTCCGCCACTGTGACATACCCTGTCTTTTTGACGAAACGCGCGAATTTGGCGTTGGTCACCTGATACTTGTCCATCCAGAACCCATCCACCGTCACCTGATGGGCGGGCGCTTCCTCCGGATAGTGCTGGTCTGAGCCCATGAGGTAGGTTCCACCGGGCACCCATTGCATCTGCGGGTGTGGTGGAGGCCCGGGCGGCGCGTTTGCGGTTTCGTCCATCACTCGGCGTCTTGGGGTTGGACGGCTGCGTAGGCAGCATTGAGAGACGCAAGCTTTACATCGCTTGCAGGGAAGATGTTGTGCGCACCTAGTTTTTCGAGCAGCCCGGATTTTTCCAAGTCGGTCAACAGGGCGGGCCCCACTTCAGCCAAGATCAAGCGCGCTTCGGCCGCTGAGAGCTCTGACAAGAAGTTTTCCACCCAATCCACACTCGTCAGACTTTGCAGTTCCTGATCTTGGCAAGACAGGATCAGCGTCGCCCCATGCGCCCCTTTGGGATCCGGGAACAGTTCTGCAAATGAATATACGGAAGCAAAGTTCAGTGGTCCGCGGATCTCAAGGATCGTTGTCTCATTTGGCGGCAAGGCTTCGGGCGTGGGTCGCTCAACCCAGTTGCCGTCGGGGGCTCGTTCAAGTTCGAAGCAGGTGACACGGTCTGACGCGTTCACGGCAAATGCGATCAAAGACAGTATTACGCCCCCAAAAATGGCGACGGTCAGATCGTGGGAAACCCCAAGGATGATCGTCGCGACGGCAATGAATGTGTTGTACCGGGACGTTTTCCAGGCGCGCATCAAGACGCGGCCTTCCTTCAGCATGATCTCGACGCCTATGACGATCAAAAGGGCTGCAAGCCCTGCGAGGGGGATCAGTTCTGCAGAACTGCCGAACAGAACCAAAACGATCGCCAAAAGCAGACCGGAGAAGACACCGGACATGCGGGTTTGCGCCCCTCCACTGGCATTGATGCCCGTCCGAGAGAGTGAGCCGCCAGCGGGCATTGCTTGAAAGAACGATCCAGCGAGATTGCCAAGCCCTTGGCCCAAGAAGTCTTTCGACATGTCCGACTTTTTGCCATTGGGATTTGGATATGCGGCCCCAACGCCAGAGCTTTCGGACAATCCCACAACCGTGGCAGCAAAAGCACCGGCAAGCAGTGCCGGGATCAACGTAAAGTCTGGCAGGACAAAGGACGGAAGGGCGTCGAGGCCCCTGGGAACATCCGCGATGTCACCGACCAGTTCAATCCCAGCGAGCCCGAGAAACGCGACAGCAACCGTTGTGAAGACGATTACCAAAACATCGGCAAACCGTTTGAACCGGGTTGCTTTCACCGCAACCAGAAAGGCAATGCCTGCGAGGCCTAAGATCGTAGTCGAATTGCTCCAGGCGCTTGGGTTCGACAGGATAGCAATGGCCTGCGACACTTTCCCATGCGTGCCCTCCGGGTGATAGCCCACAAGGTCCTTAAGCTGCCCCAGAACGATCAGAAGAGCGGTGACAAAGATAAAGCCTGCCATCACTTCGCGGGAAACAAACCTGATCATGCTGCCCATGCGCAAAGCGCCCAGAAGTGTCATCATAATGCCGACGAGAAAAGTCAGCGTGGCAAGGGCGCGAATGGGATCATCCGTGTCCAGGCCGGCCAGTTGGTCGCCGGCGACGAGCGCCAGGGCATTCGTCAGGGTGACGACCAAAAGCGATGTGCTGCCTGTCAGCGAGGCCACAATCGTGGTGAGCATACCAGTGTAGAGGCCGTAGACCGGGTTCACACCTGCGACCAGCGCATAGGCCATACCTTCCGGGATGGATACCAGCGCAACGGTAAGTCCGGACCCTAAATCGGGGCCGAGACTGCGCCCTTTTGTTTCTGCCACTGAAGTGCCCTCAATATCGTTTGCTGTGCGACACTGTATGTTCGGCTCTTGGCGAGAGGGCCGCGTACAGCTCACTGTTCCCAATTGCTTGAACGCTATCGAGTGATCTGCGTTTTGACCAGTCCCGTGGGCGTGCTGGTGTGTATGGCGCGCACTTAAATGAACTCAGCCTTGGGGCGCGGAAATTTTACAGTGTCTTTCGGTTCTGAAAAAGAATTCAGCGGCACCATAGAAACCATGTTCCAGAAATTTTTACCGATGGTGGAACCCGGTGAACCAATTCCCTCGTTGCTAAGAAGATGAACTGTAAACGTAATGATGCGCGCTGCTAACGACGGCTGACCGCTCAAGTGTTTAAGTGACTGTTCCTACCCTTCGATTGGAGAGAGCACTATTGTTCAGTGTCTGAAATATGCGGCAAATACAGATGAATAGTCGTCCCCTCATCAAGGGCGCTTTCCAATTCCACAAAGCCCTCTGACTGGTGCACAAAGCCGTATACTATGCTGAGACCTAAACCGGATCCTTTGCCTTTTCCCTTTGTTGTGAAAAACGGCTCGAAGATCCTTTTCTGGAGGTCTTCCGAGATGCCAGGCCCATTGTCCCTGAATGAAATCCGCACGAAGGAGCGGCTTGGACTGTCAGGTCTCTCATCCGTTGGGCCAACCTTCAATTGTAAGGAAGCATCAATGCTTAACTTTCCACCAACTCCTGCAGCATCTTGTCCGTTATCAAATGAAGTGGTCCGATTGAGCTGACTGCGTTGAGGACGGCCTGGCTCATCGATTGTGATCCTATGCGGCGCGCCCGAGATTGAGCAAGCGTCGCTGTTTCATTGTTCTT
>Ga0189288_10230_pt1 | contig 36316 bp, 31 predicted proteins | sample UW105minimetaG_FD_130316 | JGI IMG/M metagenome (GOLD analysis project Ga0189288, IMG submission 130316) | Marine microbial communities from the Costa Rica Dome - UW105 mini metaG | ecosystem: Environmental > Aquatic > Marine > Oceanic > Photic zone | place: Costa Rica: the Eastern Pacific... | reverse complement strand
ATCTCCGCTGCACGCAGCCTTGCCTCAAAGGGATAAAATTTGAATTGGCTGTCTAGGGATAAGATAAGGATCTCTGGGTTGTAGCTACACCCAAAAGTCGTCCCCAGGCGATCGAGAATCTAGGCACAAGTGCGTTTCATGGCTATTGAAGCGTGTATCGCAGAGTGCTTTCATGGAGAATAGATCCACGTTAGTTATTCGTTCGAAAATTCTTTCTGCAGGTGGACATGCATGATGTAGTTCGTCCTGATCCGATCTAGCATTCCAACTTCATGGAGATTCACTAAGCATGTAATTGCTATGATAACTCGTCTGTTCCTATGCTGAGGTGGTTCTGGTCGATAAGAATTCCATTCATTTGACAAAGATATTTCTTTCGATCAGGCTTTATAGGAATCCCCTTTTTGTCCTTCTATTCCACCCTCTAGTGCTTACTGCTCTGTTCTTATTTCAGTAAGATTGCAGTAGTCTGTGACATTGTTCGGAGAGTAGATTCAAGAATGGGTGTTGACTGGTAGTAGAGCGTTGGTCTGGTTCTGCCGATCATCGAATATACTGTCGCAACTCGGCTCGCCCTGGCCGCGATCGATTTGCTTTTGCATGCACTATTAGTTTCAGGCCGCTGAGTTGTTTTATTGAATTTAGTTTTCTCTACCTGCCCCGGCGATTGCGAGCAAATGTGTCTCCTCTTTTGCTCCGCAAACACGTCTATGTAGTGCAGTAGAATGTAGCTCGTTTTCTGGCTGTCAATGATTTTGAGAAATCGCATCAGGTTGGCTCCAGCATCCTATGGATTGTGATCTCCTTGGTTGATTTTGCAGGCGACAACTGATGGCTAGATGAGCGATTTTTACCCCAGCATTATTGTTGAGGAAGCTTGCCGAAGGCCACGCTGTAGCGGCGTGTGAAATGGCTATGGCTTGTAAAGCCATAGTGCTGCGCTACCTGTTTGATTCCCTTGAGGCCGAGTTGATCGCGTTTGTTTGGCTTCAGCAGCAGATCGCGCACGCAGTCGAGGCGGACGGCACGCTGCACTTCCAGTGGTGTGCGGTTGAAATGTTCCTTGCATCCCTTGAACAGGGACGTTCGCGATTGGTACAACAGCTCACTGAGGGCATTGACCGTGATGCTTTGGTAAGGGTTGGTATGGCACCAATGCAGCACTTCGATCGCTGCTGTGTGGCGGGCTTGGCGCTTTTTGATGGCTCTTGTTTCAGCCTCTTCGTCTTTAAAGCAGTTGATCACTGCACTGAGTAATCGCTCGGCTGTGCTTGGGTCGGTTGTTTTTCCCTCTTCCTTGATCAAGGTCTCGATTTGATCGCGAAGTTGCTTCGAATGATCTGCCCGCAATTCGAGCTGATTGGTGTTTTGCCACCGTTGCAGAGTGAGTGAGCCCCTTTGTTGGGGATGACGCTTTAGCAGCTCGTCTTTGGCGATGACCAACGTGCATAGCCGGCTGCCTGCAGGCAGGCGTAGATCGAAATCGCTGAGCTGGATGTTGTAGCCCATCAGCCCCGGCCAAGGCATCACCACGCCTTGAGCGCGATAGGCATCGTGCGGGAGTGGGTTGTTCAGCGGTATGGCCAGGGTCCAGGCTTGTGGCTTGCGTTGGCCGCTGAGAAACAAGCTTTGGTTGGTTTCGAGCAGGGTGCAGCGAAAAGTGCCGAAGTTGAAAATCTGCAGTTTCCCTAGTAGCCGGCCTTCGCTTAATTGCAAGGCGGCGAGGTTGGGTGAAAGGGGCTGAAACAGCTCCTTCAGCTCAGCGCAGCTCAGGAAAGGGGCCTCCAAAACCTTCACCGTGAGCCATCAAGGAATCAGAACGTCAAGGTACTTTTATGGCCCTTGCGTCACTTTGGCGATGTGTTTTTGTTCACGCGTCAGCGATTGATAGCTTTGCGGCGGTTGCTGGGGCTCAGTGTGGCTTCGAAGATTCGAATGGCGACCTGGCGGAGCCGATGTTGCCCCCTCGGCAGGATGCGGGTGGTTTTATGCAGAAGCTTGAGCCAACTGGCCACGTAATTGCGATGGGCTTGAGGGCTGAGGAACCAACGGGCCAGGTATGACGAGCCAACGCCCAACAGCAGGATGCGGCCAATCCACATGCTCCAACCTCAGGCTTAAGCCGCCAGGTTGCGGAAGCGGGTGAACTGCGGTTCGAACAGCAGCTTCACCGTGCCAACGGGGCCGTTGCGGTGTTTGGTCACGATCACCTCAGTGATGCCTCGGTCTGGAGTTTCCGGGTTGTAGTACTCGTCGCGATAGATCATTAGCACCAGGTCGGCGTCTTGCTCAATCGAGCCTGATTCGCGCAGATCACTGAGCATCGGGCGCTTGTTCGTGCGTGATTCCACGCCCCGGCTGAGCTGGGAGAGGGCGATTACTGGCACGTTCAGTTCTCGGGCCATGCCTTTGAGGGCTCTTGTGATTCTCGAGATTTCCTGCACGCGGTTGTCTGGGCTGGAGCCCTCCATCAGCTGGAGGTAGTCGATCACCACCAGACCCAGCTCTTTGCCTTGTTCAGCCATCAGTCGCCGGCAGAGCGAGCGCATTTCCAGAACGCCGGAGTTGGGTTTGTCGTCGATGAAGATCGGCAGCTGGCCAAGGGTGTTGATGCCTTGGCCGAGCAGCGGCCATTCCTCTTGCTGCAGGCGGCCGGTGCGTAATCGGCCTGCTTCAATCCCTACCTCCATCGACAAGAGCCTGTAGGTGAGCTGCTCCTTGCTCATCTCCAGGCTGAATACGCAGACCGGCAGGTCGTGGAGCTGGGCCACGTTTTTGGCCAGGTTGAGCACGATGGATGTTTTGCCCATGGCAGGGCGGCCGGCTACGATGATCAGATCGCTGCGTTGCAGGCCCTGGGTCATGGCATCCAGGTCGTAAAAGTTGACCGGGATCCCTGCCACGGAGGTGCCGAGGGAACGGCTCTCGATTTCGTTGAAGGTGCTGGTGAGGATCTCAGCCGTTGGGGTGAGGCCCTTGGAGGGCTTCTCCTGGCTGATGGCGAAGATCGTTTGTTCTGCCTTGTCGAGCACCTGTTCCATCGGCAGGCTTTGGTCGAAGCCCAGCTGAATCACTTCATTGCCGGAGCGGATCAGTTGGCGGCGCAGGAACTTATCCATGACGAGGCGTGCCACCTGCTCGATCGAGGCGGTGGAGGCCACCCGCTCCACCAGCTCAACCAAGCGGGCGCTGCCTCCCACCTTGTCGAGGGCGCCCGTGTCGGCCAGCCATGCCGTCATGGCGGTGAGGTCGGTGGGTTTGCCCTGGCTGTGGAGCATCACCGCCGTGCGGAAGATCTCCCGGTGGGCATTCAGATAAAAGGCCTCGGGTTGCAGCACATCGGCCACGCGGCCGATGGCATCCGGGTCAAGCAGGATTCCACCCAAGACTGCTTCCTCTGCCTCAACGTTTTGAGGTGGTACGGAGTCGGGCAGGGCCTCGAAATTGGGCTCATCGCGTTGGCGTGATTTGCCGAAGCCACGGCGACCGCCTTCGGTGGACTCGCCGCCGGGTTCAGACAAGGGGGCGGTCACCATGGCGGTTGGCCAATCAAAAGCGAAAACCCACTCTGGCGCACTTGAGAGCATGCAACAGAGTGGGATGTGACGGCCTGATGTGATTCAGACCTCGGTGAGGCTCAGTAGCTGACCACTTCCAGGTTGATCTCAGCGGTGACTTCGCTGTGCAGCTTCACCTGCACTTTGTAGTTACCAGTGCGATGAATGTCGGGCACGGTGATGTCGCGACGATCCACTTCCTTCTTGGTGGCGGTTTCAATTGCTTCGGCCACGTCACCGTTGGTGACCGTTCCGAACAGCACATCGTCATCACCGGTCTGCTTCTTAACGGTGAAGCGTCCGATGGTGTCAAGGGCGGTGCGGAAGGCCACGGCGTCTTGCTTGAGGGCAGCCTGACGCTCGGCCTCCTTGGCGCGACGGTGCTCCACCTGCTTCATCACGGCAGGCGTCACGGGTACGGCCTTGCCGAAGGGAAGGAGGAAGTTGCGGGCATAGCCGGGAGCTACTTCCACCATGTCTCCGTCCCGGCCGAGGCTGAGAACGTCCTCATTCAGAACGACTTGTACGCGCTTGGCCATGGGATCGATCCGTTACAGCGTCTATTGAGCGATCGGCAACTTTACGACGTGACCGGCAGGCGAATTTGGCTGGCCAGTCCGAGCGTTCGCATCAGTCGGATGTGTTCCCAGGTGAGGTCAATCTGCCCGGGCTGAAGACCGTGACGGGCGGAATGGGGAAAGGCGTGATGGTTGTTGTGCCAGCCCTCGCCGAAGGTCAAGGCGGCGACCCATTTGTTATTGCGGGACGCATCACCGCTCTCATAAGCCACGCTGCCCCAGCAGTGGGTGGCGGAATTGACCAACCAGGTGACGTGATACACGACCACCAGGCGCAGGGGAACTCCCCAGAGCACGAGGGCCCAGCCGCCGACGCCACTGATGTTGCCAATCCAGAACAGCAGCATCGCCAGGGGCAGTTGCAGCAGCAGGAAATTGGTGTTGAGCCAGCGGTAATAGGGATCGCTGCTGAGGTCGCCACTCAGGCGTGGCACCGCTTGCATGGCCGCAATGGGCTGGAACATCCATCCCATGTGACTCCACCAGAAGCCGCGGTGACTGTTGTGGTGATCAGCATCCGTATCGGAAAACTTGTGGTGGTGGCGATGCAGGCCAACCCAGTCGATGGGGCCGTGCTGACAGCTGAGGGCGCCGCAGGTGGCGAAGAAGCGCTCCAGCCAGGTTGGGACCCGGAAGGATCGATGTGACAGCAGACGGTGATAGCCAAGCGTCACGCCTAGGCAGGCGGTGATCCAGTAGAGAATCAACAAGCAGGTGACGGCTTGCCAGCTCCAGAAGCGGGGCAGCAAGGCCACAATCGACAGGGCGTGGATCGCGATCATGAATCCGATCGTTCCCCAGCGCTTTGCCTGATCAGGCTCAACGGCTTTGTGCCCCTTGCGGGGCTGTTGTAAGCGCTCTGCAAGCTTCAAAGCTTCGTGCGAAGCTGTAGGCCTGCTCGGAGGAGATGGCGTCGTGATCACACAGGATGTCATTGCTGATCCGATTGCTTTCTCCAAACTATAGGCGATAAGGATCCGTATCAAGTGACTGCTTCCAGTTCTGGGTCTGATTGTGTGACCAAGGGTTACCGGGAGCGACTGGAAGAAGGTCGCCGAGCCATGGCCCACCTTGTGCACGTCTGGCATGAGCGCAACGGCTGGTCCCACAAGGTGCTGCCAGCGTTGGCTGAGGCTCTTGATCTGGGCCGGGTGCACAACTCTCAGATCTCAAATCTCCGCAACGGCAAGTTGGCAGCGCCAGGCCCCGAGGTGTTTTTGGCTCTTGGTCAGGCCAATGCCGTTCTCTTGGAAGGGCTCGATCCGATTCGTGAGCACCTTCAGGAGGTGCATCCCGAGTTGTTGCAAGTGCTGGCTGATGGTCATGCTCCCTTGGTGAACGGCACTGGTCAGCCTCTCGGTGCCGGTGCTTTGTTCGAGATTTTTGTAGGGCTGGCGCCATTGCCGCCTGGCTTTGATTGGCGGATTGACGCCGAGGAGGCCTCGGCTCTCAGCGCAGCTCTGGCTGACCAGCTCTGCGCTGCTCGTAGCTGGCGTTTCTGCCGCGATCAAGTGATGGCCGCTTACCCGGTGAGTAAGAGCCAGCGACGGGAACGCTTTGCGGCAGTGATGGCTGGTATGCGGGATTACAGCTCCGATGAGCTCGATGGCGAATTACTGGATCTCTATGCCACTTATCAGGAGCTTGGCGGATCTGGCCGTCACGGCGCGGAGGGGTTTCTGGCTCAGCTGCGTTCGCGCGCCAAGCAGCTTGAACCAGAAAGTCAGGCTGCTGTTTCGAAGGATTGAAGTTGCGCTAAGGAGACCTCTTCGAGTTCTCCCTCAGGGGGCATAGCGGGCCTGGCGTACCCGGCGGGTGAGGCCGAGGCGGCGCAATAGGCGAATGTGCATCCAGGTGATGTCAAATTCGAACCAGCGCAGGCCATGGCGCGCACTCGCCGGGTGGGCGTGATGGTTGTTATGCCATCCCTCACCGAAGGAGAGAATCGCCACCCACCAGCAGTTGCGTGACAGATCGGGGCAGTCGAAATTGCGGTAACCGAAGGCGTGGGTGGCCGAATTCACCAACCAGGTGACGTGGTAGACGACCACGAGGCGCAAGGGAATCGCCCACAGCACCAGGCCAAGGCCACCGCCATGCACCTGGGCTGCTTCTCCGTACCAGTAAAGGGCCAAACCCAGCGGTATCTGGGGGAGAAGGAACCAGCGATCGAGCCAGAAGTAAAAGGGATCGCTGAGCAGATCGCCAGCAAAGCGTTCCTTGTGTTCCAGGGCAGGAATCTCATGCAGCATCCACTCGCTGTGGCTCCACCAAAGCCCCCGACCGGCGTCGTGATGGTCGTTGGGCTGATCGGAAAATTTATGGTGATGGCGGTGCAAGGCCACCCAGTCGATCGGTCCGCTCTGGCAGGCCAAGGTGCCCATCAGCACAAGCACGCGTTCAAGCCAATGCGGCACCTCGAAGCTGCGATGCGCCACCAGACGGTGCAGCCCCAAGGTCACCCCTAACACCGTGGTCCAGTACAGAACTGCAAAGGCCACCACCGCTTGCCAGCTCCAGAACCGTGGCAACAGCGCCACTGTGGCCAGCACGTGCATTACCAGCATGAAGGAGGTGGTGCCGCTCTTGAGCTTGCGCTGCTTGCGCGGCAGCGGTTCTCGGGGGGCCATCAGTGCCGCGCGAATGCGCAGCTCGCGTTCGGAGGGGGTAGACGCCGGAGAGGTTGTGACCAAGGAGATCTCCACGAACCGAATCCGTCTGTTGCTGCGGTAACCCGGAGCTCCAAGGCGGTCGGTAGGAGAAATGAATGTAGGAGAGCGCTGCATGATGTAACGACCAGCACGGATCCCAGGCGCTGTTCATGGTTTCTCAGCAGCTCGATCCCCAGGCGGTGCAGCAACGGGCCAGGGCTCTGGTGGCAGCGGCGAGAGAGCGCTTGGTGGCCCAGTCGGCACAGCGCACAGCCGCGGTGATGCCCCGATTGGAGCGGGTGCTTGCGGCCTTTGCTGCCGAACGCGTCGGCACCCAGCATTTCGCTTCGCTCACGGGCTATGGCCATGGTGATCAGGGCCGGCAGGTGCTGGATCGGGTGTTCGCCCGGGTGCTCGGTGCAGAGACCGCGGCTGTGCGACTGCAGTTTGTGAGCGGCACCCATGCCATCGCCGCTGCTCTGTTCGGTGTGCTTCGCCCCGGTGACCGGATGCTGGCAATTACCGGTCGGCCTTACGACACGCTGGAAGAGGTGATTGGCCTGCGTGGGTCTGGCCAGGGGTCACTGGCGGAATTTGGGGTGGCTTATGACCAGCTTGAGCTCACCTCTTCAGCAGAGGCCGCTGGAGAGGTGGATGAACAGGCTCTGGATCGAGCGCTTGAGATCCCCCGGCGCTTGATCCTGATCCAACGCAGCTGCGGCTACAGCTGGCGCCCTTCGCTGTCGGTGGAGACGATCGGCCGCCTGTGCGAACGGATTCATCGCCGTCAGCCCGATTGCGTTTGTTTCGTCGACAACTGTTATGGCGAGCTGGTTGAAGATCAGGAGCCCCCAGCCGTGGGAGCGGATCTGGTGGCCGGTTCGCTGATTAAGAATCTGGGCGGCACCATCGCCCCAGGCGGTGGCTATGTAGCCGGCCGGGCCGATCTGGTGGAGCAGGCTTGTTGCCGTCTGACCGCTCCCGGGATCGGCAGCGAGGGTGGCACGGGCTTTGATCTACATCGTTTGCTTCTGCAGGGACTGTTTCTTGCTCCGCAGATGGTGGCAGAGGCGCTCATCGGTGCCGATCTGGTGGCCGAGACCTTTTCTGCGCTTGGCTATGCGGTGCAACCCCAGGCCGGTGCTGCTCGCAGCGATCTCATCCAGGCGGTGCAGCTGGGTGATCCCGAGGCCCTGAAGGTGGTGTGCCGGGCCTTTCAAGCCTGTTCGCCGATCGGTTCGTATCTCGACCCTGTGCCGGCGGCGATGCCTGGCTACGCCAGTGATTTGGTGATGGCCGGTGGAACGTTCATCGATGGCAGTACCAGTGAGTTCTCCGCTGATGCTCCGCTGCGCGAGCCTTTCAACCTTTACGTGCAAGGCGGTACCCATCGCACCCATGTGGAACTGGCCCTGGTGCGGGCGCTCACGGCCCTGCATACGGCAGGACTCGTCGATCTGTTCCACACTGGGTGAGGTTTTTGCCCGCTCCCGGCCCCATGGCCTTTGATTTTCCTGAGCAGTTTCGCTACGCCGATAGCCACGAATACGCCCATGCCGATGGCGATCTGGTGCGTATCGGGCTGAGTGCTTTCGCTGTGGATCAGTTGGGGGACATCGTCTTTGTGGATTTGCCCGAGGTGGGGTCCAGTCTCAGCCGCGGTAGCAGTTTTGGCACCGTGGAATCGGTGAAGGCGGTGGAGGAGATGTATGCCCCTGTCAGTGGTGAGGTTGTGGAGCGCAACGAATCAGTGCTCGCTAGCCCAGAAGAACTGCAGAACAACCCTCATGGCCAGGGCTGGTTGCTGGCGGTGCGTCCCTCTGATCTGGCTCAGCTGCAGGAGCTGATGGATTCGGTCACATATGCGTCCAAAGTGGCCGCTGCCTGAGCCGCTTTTTTTTACAGTCGATCGTTCACGAATCGGCGAGAGCGATTTGACGCAGCTTGAACAGCGCCCGTCTTCTGCCGCAGAAACGGTTTCCTCGCTTTCGCCATTTGTGCAACGGCATGTCGGCCCGAGTGAGGCGGACCAGCAAACGATGCTGGAGTCGCTTGGCTTTGCCGATCTCGACGCCTTTGTTAGCGCAGTCGTTCCTGGGGCGATTCTTGATGCCGCTCCGCCTGTGGAGAGCATGCCGCTGGGCTGTGGTGAGGCCGAAGCCTTGGCTGAATTGCGGGTGATTGGATCCCGCAATCGGGTGCGGCGCTCATTGATTGGTCTTGGCTATCACGACACAGCCACGCCATCACTGATCAAGCGCCATGTGCTGGAGAACCCCGCTTGGTACACCGCTTACACCCCTTATCAGGCGGAGATTGCTCAGGGACGGTTGGAGGCCCTGCTCAATTTTCAGACGCTGATCAGCGAACTGACCGGACTTCCGATCGCCAATGCTTCGCTGTTAGACGAGGCCACCGCATGCGCTGAGGCGATGGGCCTCAGCCTCGCTGTGTGCACAAGGCCTGAGGCCAAGCGATTCCTGGTGGATGCTGCCGTGCTTCCCCAAACCTTGGCGGTGTTGCAGACCCGGGCAGAACCGCTTGGGGTGGTGATCGACGTGGCGGAGCCCGAGGCCTTCCGCTGGGATCAAGATGTGTTCGGCATGTTGCTGCAGCTTCCCGGTCGTTGCGGCCGGCTGTGGGATCCAACCGCAGTCATCGCCCAGGCCCATGCCCATCAGGCTCTGGCGACGGTTGCGGTCGATCCCTTTGCCCAGGTGCTGCTGGCCCCGGTGGGTCAGCTGGGGGCCGACATCGCCGTGGGCAGTGCCCAGCGTTTCGGTGTTCCCATGGGGGGCGGTGGTCCCCATGCTGCTTTTTTCGCAACCCGTGAAGCCTTCAAGCGTCAGGTGCCGGGACGGATCGTCGGTCAGTCCCGCGATGCGGAAGGGCGGCCAGCGTTGCGGCTCGCCCTTCAGACCCGTGAGCAGCACATCCGACGGGACAAGGCCACGAGCAACATTTGCACCGCCCAGGTGTTGTTGGCGGTGATGGCGTCCTTCTATGCGGTTCACCATGGACCGGATGGCTTGGAGGCGATCGCTCGACAGCTTGTCGATCTCCGCCTTCGATTGGAAGCAGGGCTGCGCCAATTGGGTTATCCCTTGGCCGCGGGCTGTCGTTTTGACGGTGTGGATGTGCGGTGTGTGCAGGCTCCTGCCGTGCATCGTCTGGCGACGGAACAGGGATACAACCTGCGGGTCCTCCCCGATGGTGCTGCTCCAGATCAAGCCGAGGGCTTCGGGATCAGCCTGGATGAATGCAGCGATGCTGCGGAGGTTGATGCCCTGCTGGCGATTCTGGCCCAGGCGGCCGGCGCTGCCCCGCTGCCGCCGGCTGGCGATGCGCTGCCGGTGTTGCTTGGAGATGCGGCGCTACAAGCGGCTCTCCCCGGTGTTCCCCTACGCGAGGACACCTGGCTTCAGCAACCGGTCTTTCATCACCATCGCAGCGAAACGGAGCTGCTTCGCTACATCCAGAAGCTGGTGAGTAGGGATCTGTCGCTGGTGCACAGCATGATTCCCCTGGGCAGCTGCACGATGAAGCTCAATGCTGCTGCTGAGCTCGCTCCAGTCAGTTGGCATGGATTCGCTGCCCTGCATCCATTTGCTCCGCCGGAACAGCTGGCTGGTCTGAGCCAGATGGTGGCCGATCTGGAAACTTGGTTGGCTGCTCTTACTGGCTTTGCAGGCGTGTCGCTGCAGCCCAATGCCGGTTCTCAGGGGGAATACGCCGGCTTGTTGGTGATCCGAGCCTGGCATCTCTCCCGCGGTGACGTGGGCAGGGATGTTTGTTTGATTCCTACCAGCGCCCACGGCACCAACCCGGCCAGTGCAGTGATGGCAGGTTTGCGGGTGGTACCGGTCGCTTGCGACCAGCACGGCAATATTGATCTCGTCGATCTGCAGGCCAAGGCCGAGCAGCACGGCGAGCGTCTGGCGGCCTTGATGGTCACCTACCCCTCCACCCACGGTGTCTTCGAACCGGGGATCCGCGAGATCTGTGCCTGTGTGCATGCCCACGGTGGTCAGGTGTATCTCGACGGCGCCAATCTCAATGCCCAGGTGGGCTTGTGCCGGCCCGGAGCCTATGGAGCCGATGTCTGTCATCTGAACTTGCATAAGACCTTCTGCATTCCCCACGGCGGCGGCGGGCCCGGTGTTGGACCGATTGGTGTGGCGGAGCATCTGCTCCCCTTCCTGCCTGGGCACCCCCTGGCTGCATGTGGTGGCAACGAGGCAATCAGTGCGGTGTCGGCCGCGCCCTGGGGCAGTGCCGGCATCCTGCCGATTAGTTGGATGTACCTGCGTCTGATGGGTCCGCATGGCCTGCGCAAGGCCACCGCGATCGCTCTTCTTGCCGCGAATTACATGGCCCGGCGGCTTGATCCGCATTTCCCGGTGCTCTTCCGTGGTGAAGGCGGCTTAGTGGCCCATGAATGCATCCTTGATCTGCGCGAGCTCAAGCGCACAGCAGGCCTTGAGGTGGATGACATCGCCAAGCGCCTGATGGACTACGGCTTCCATGCCCCAACCGTGAGCTGGCCTGTGGCCGGCACCGTGATGGTGGAGCCGACTGAAAGTGAAAGCCTGCCTGAACTGGATCGGTTCTGTGAAGCAATGATCGCGATCCGGGCCGAAGCGGCGGCGATCGAAACCGGCGCCAGTGATCCAACCGATAACCCGCTGAAGCGGGCTCCCCATACTCTTGCGGCCGTGACTGCTGAGAGCTGGGATCGGCCATACAGCCGAGCCCAGGCCGCCTTTCCCTTGGCGGATCAGCGTGAGTACAAATTCTGGCCCCATGTTGCCCGCATCGATAACGCTTACGGCGATCGCAACCTTGTCTGCACCTGTCCTTCAGTGGCAGATCTGGCGGATCAGCAGCTGTCAGGTTAAATTTTCATCGAAATCGAAAAAATACCTTTCGGTTTTCTCTGTAGAACGAAAAGTGTTTGCACACTGTTCGGCATCTGCTTCATCGCAGGGGGACCATGACCATCAAATCCACCACACCGGCGTTGCCTGATTGTTTGGAGTCGGCTCTTGAGCGGGGTCACACCCTGCAAATGGAAGGCACCAACGTCGTGCGCGTTCCTTTCGGCGTGCGTCAAGCGCGTCGTCAGCGTCCTGAACGGCCTGAGCGCTGGGCCACCCTGGTGCTTCCATTCCAGCTGCAGGATTCGCCAACCCCGCCTCCTCAGGCTGCCTGAACTGTTTGAAGGAGGAGCTGCAGGGTGTCAGGCGACCCTGATCAGCTGCTCCTCCTGAGACAGTTTCCAGTCGATGAGTGCTTTCACATCCTCCAGCGAGCAGGTGGGTGTCCGAAAAGGAAGAACAGTCATCGGGCTGCGTTCCGGCCTCACTTGCCATGAGTGGTTGGCCTGCTCCACCAGCACGAAGCCGCTGTACCGAATCGTTTTGAGAGCGATGTCAGATCTCATCGAGGTCCGCGGGGCTTGAGCACCTTGCTATTTCAGGGCACAAGATGTGGTGTGCAAGAGAATTTTTCAATCTCTTTGGGATCAACTGATTGATTGCAATCAGGCTGCCACGAAAAGTCTGCTTTCCTTTTCTGGAGAGGGTATCTGGCTAGGAAATGTTGTTACTTACGCTACCTATGTCATCAACGTTGATGCTGGTCGGCTTGTTGCTGGGCGCTAGGGATGGTGTGTGCCCCTGTCGGACCCATCAGCTCAGGAGAAACAGCAGGGCATCGCAACGATCACTGCTGCTGCCACTGCTGCTGCGCAGGCTGCAGTGGGTGGTGCTTTTGAGCAGGCCGATGCCGTCGCCCCGCCCCAGCTGGATGGGTGCGTTTGCTGCTTCGCCTGTGAGCTCGGCGTTGCCGTCGATCATTTGGATCCAGGCGTTCTCGTCACCAAACGCAGGCAGGGGCAGCTCTGCGCCGACTGGGGGCTGGGCACGCCAGATCTGCACGGGTCTGGCGATCGCCATCACCTCTGGCTGGTTCGGAGCGATCAGCGGTGTCCAGTCGGTGCCGATGGCGATTTGGCGTTGTTCGTAGCTCGGCGAGAGGCCAAGTTCGTCTGGTTCGATCCAAACCTGCAGCAGCCTGCAGGGCACGTCTCCTTCGTTCACTTCGCTGTGCACGATGCCCGTGCCGGCGCTCATGCGCTGCACATCGCCAGCGTGAATCACCCCGCTGTGACCCATCGAGTCGCGATGGTTGAGTTGGCCTTCCACCATCACGGTGATGATTTCCATGTCGCGGTGGGGATGCATGCCAAAGCCCTGGCCTGCCGCGATCACGTCGTCGTTGATCACCTGCAGCGGTCCGAAGCCCATCCAATCGGGATGGTGATGACCTGCAAAGGAAAAGCTGTGCCAAGAGTTGAGCCAGCCTCGCTCGCTGTGGAAGCGTTCTCCGGCAGGGCGGAGCACCAGGTCGGAATCACTGATCGATGCTGGTTCGGTCATGGCTTCGCCGTTGGGGAGGTGATGCCGCGTGATCGGCTCAGAGTTGGAGAGGTGTCATTTGCAGAAGACGCTGCAGCAGGTCGGCGATGCTGTCGTCTTTCGGGGGTTTGGCATGGTTGCTGAGCAACTGGCGGCCCACCACTTGGGCGCCGAGGTGGGTGAGCTGGATGCGCAGCGACAGCAGCAGTTCCATGCCGCCACCGCCTGAGAAGGTCGCCATCGCGATTGGCCGGCCATTGAATAGGGCCCTGAAGTCGTCCCCTTGCACCGATAACCAGGCGATCGCGTTGGTTAGGCAGGGCGGAATCGAGCCGTTGTATTCCGGAGCGCAGATCACCCATCGTGGTGCTGCTAACAGTTGTGCCTGGAGAGCTGCGATGGCGGCCGGTGTTTCTCCTTGTTGGGCCCGGGGGGTGAAGAGGGGAAGGTCGATCGTGGTGAGATCAAGCAGGTCTGCGGTGGTGTCGAGCTTTTGGGTGGCTTCAACGAATCGCTGTGCCAGCTTGAGGTTCTCACCGTTGCTGGCAGCGATCACCAGTAGGCCTGGGGCAGAAGAGAGCATCACTTCAAGGCAGGGCGCGCAGGTCTGAAGTCTGAACGCCCTAGCCCTTGTTCAGTTTGTTTTCAGCTCTGCTTCCCGGTAGGGCACAAAGCTGGCTTTGCGGGCGCCGCAGATCGGACACTGCCAGTCGTCAGGAATGGCTTCGAAGGGAGTACCAGCTGCGATGCCGGAATCTGGGTCGCCTACGGCGGGGTCGTAAATCATCGAGCACAGCTTGCAGATCCATTGGCCTGGCACGGGCTCGGAGGCTTCGCCTGCAGTTCCTTTGCCCTGAAATGCCTGTAGGGCCACCCCATAGCGCTCGGCGTGGTGCTGCTCGATCGGAGCCAGTAGGCCGAAATTTTTGGCGGCGGTGTGGAAGATGCCGGCGTGCTCCTTGGATTCATCGATCTGGTCGTTGAATTCCGCTGCGGCGCCACCATCCCGATCGCTGCGCGCTTGGGCGGCGAACTCTGGATACATGGTGGTGAATTCATAGGTTTCACCTTCGATCGCCAACTCCAGGCAGCGGCTGAGTAGGGCCTGCTTGTCGGCGTCGCTGAGCGTGGCGGGATCATTCACCACCAGCTCGGGGTGGAGCAGGCGGAAGTGGGCGAAGGCGTGTTCGGTTTCCTGGGCGGCGGTGTCGCGAAAGAGTTTGGCCAGTTCGCTGTGCCCCAGCTTCTTGGCCACATCGGCAAAGAAGAGGTATTTGCGGTTGGCCATGCTCTCGCCCCCGAAGGCGGCTTCGAGGTTGGCGTGGGTCGTGGGTTTGGAGAGGTCCATGGAGAGAGGGTGGGAGTCGATGCCCTCATCGTAGCCCTAAGTCATAACGACTATGAGTTAGCTCCTCTCGGGGTGCTCCGCGTCTTGATGTCTCAGTAGTTGGCACCGCTGCGTCGTTGGTGCACCGCCGTCGTCGCCTCGCTGTCGAGCAGGCTGCCGTGGCTCACCTCGGCGTAGATCAGCCAATGGTCACCACATTCCATCCGCTGTTTCACTTCGCCGTCAAGCCAGGCAAGGGCTTCGGGGAGCAGTGGTTGGTCATAAGGACTGCTGGAGAGTTCCAGGCCTGCGAAGCGATCGGCCCCTGGGGAAAAGGGCTGCAGGAACTGTTTCATCGTGCTGGTTTCGCGACCCTCTGCCAGCACGTTCAGGGCAAAGCGATCCCCCTTGTGCAGCAGGGCTTCCACAGCACGGTCCTTGGCGACAGCCACGGTGATTCCAGGTGGTGTGAAGCTGGCCTGACTCACCCAGCTGGCCACCATGGCTCCCGTTAGGGCTGTGTTTTCCTGACCTTTTCTGGCGGTGAGCACGCAGAGTGAGCCGACCACCCGGCCCAGGGCAAGCACGGCGGGATCACTGCGGCTTTCGCTCAGGCCACCGGCGCTGCGGCGCTGTTGTTTGCGTTGCTCCTGCTGCAGGCCACGGGCGAAACGGGTGCCGGTTTCTTCCAGGGTGTGCACCGTGGCGGCATCGGGGCTGAATTTGATTCGGATCGGTTCGAAGCCGAAACTGAAGCCGCCATCGCGCAGCTTGCTCTCCAGCAGATCGAGGGCTTCACCGCTCCAGCCGAAGCTGCCGAACACCCCCACGGGTTTGTTGCGATCCCCCTCTGCCAGCACCGTCCCCAGCGCCGAAACGATGGGCGTAGGGGCGTGTCCCCCCAGCGTCGGCGAGCCGATCAGAATTGCATCGGCGGAACGGATGGTGGCCACTAGCTCATCAGCAGGAGTGAATTCGCAGTTGAGGCTGGTCACACGAACACCGGTGCGGCTGACGCCACGGGCCAGAGCATCGGCGATCGCAGCGGTGTTGCCGTAAGCGCTGGCGAACAGCAGGGCCACATTCAGGGCAGCTTTTTGCTGGCTTTCACCCCAACGTCGGTAGTCGCTGAGCAAACTGCGCCAGCTGTCTTCAATGGCGGGGCCATGGCCTGGCGCGATCGTGCGGATGTCGAGCTCCTCAAGCCGTTCGATCACCGCGTCCACTTGGGTGGCCATCGGTGCCATCAGAGAGTCGTAGAAGTGCCGTCGCTCTTCTTCGGTGGCGTTGCGGCTGCTCTCTGCCCACTCCGATGTGCACACATGGGCTGACAAGAGCTTGTCGCTCATCAGCAGGCCTTCGCTCTCTTCAAAGGCGAGCAGGCCACCTGGCCAGCGAGGGGTGGGGGCTGGCAGCAGTTGCAGGCTGTGGCCGTGGCTGAGCGGAATGCGCTGCTCCTGACGGACGACCTGCAGCGTCGGCAGAGACGGCAGAGGCGGCCGGTTGTCTGGTTCTCCTGGCGAGAGCGGTTTCCGTTGCTGCCAAAGCTCTTGCAGCAATTTGGCCCCCGGGTTGGAGCAGATCAGGCTCAGCTGGGCATAGGTGTCGGCCAGGGCACGCAGCAGGGCAACCCGGTTGGGGTTGACGTGACCAACCACCACCTGCAGCGTGTCGCAATCCTCAGGCAGTGCTTCGGCCAGGGCAGGTAGGAACACATCGGCATAGGCCCCACCTGGTGGGTGGACCAGCACCGCGGGCTGTTCCGTGCCGTGGCTGTCGACACCAGCGTCGAACAGGAAACTATTGGCGGTGCTCCCCCGCTCCAGGGCGTATTCCAGCTCGAAACGTAGACGCTGGGGGCTCAGCGCACGCAGGCTGATCAGTCCATTCGTGATCGGTAGGTTCAGCACCTGACACTGGTCTGAGGCCCGGTTCTCCATCGTTGCTGCCGTCATCGTTCACGATCCTCGTTCATGTTCTGGCAGTGGTCTGAGCCCCAGAGCTAATTCCATCTGTTTGATGTCCTTGTCGTGGTGCTGGGAGAGGCAGACATTGATCAGTCCGAGCTTGCGGAGGGTGCTGATCCGTGACTCGACCGCCTGGTTGATGGCTCTGTCTTTTTTGCGTCTGCTGAGCAGCAACAGGATGACGATCAGGAACAGGCTGAGATAGACGAGCGCCATGCTTTTGCCCGAGAGGGCACCGAGCGTGAGCCCGATGCAATACACGGCCAGTGCCCTGATCTTGTTGCTGCGAATGATGCGCTGATTGGCTTTCAGCAGCAGGCCAAACCGTTTGGATTCGCGCCCATCAATGGCGCGAGCGAGCGCGTGTGGGCTCTCACAGCTGTCGAGAAACAGCTCGGCTTCAGGTGAAAACTTGTCTGGTGTGCTCAAAGCTGTTTCAGATCCTGTCGGATGGTCTGAGGACCGGAGCTGGTCGAGGCCAATGCTGCATGGCTCTCAGTAGTGATTGCCAACTTTGCGGTGGTGCACTGCCGTGCTGGCGTCACTGTCGGACACATTGCCCTGCTCCACGACGGCATAGATGATCCAGTGGTCGGGACCTTCCATGCGCTGTTCCACACGGCAACCCAGGTAGGCCAGGGCCTCACTGAGTACTGGACCGCCATCGGCCGCGTTGTCCAGCACATTCACCCCGGAGAAGCGATCGGCGCCGGGAGGAAAACGCTTGAGGAAATGACGCAGCAGTTGTTGGTGGTTGTCCTGACGCAGCACGTTGAGAACAAAGCGATCTCCCACTTGCATCAGGGCTTCGATGGCTCGGTCCTTGGCGACGGCGACCGTGAGGCCCGGTGGCTTGAAGCTGGCCTGGCTCACCCAACTGGCGACCATGGCGCTTCGGCGGCTTGATTCACCCTCTCCTTGGCTGGCAGTGACGACATACAGCCCACCACTGATGCGGCCGAGGGCCTTGTCCAGCTCGCCGTCCAGGCTTTTCATCGCTGCGATCGTTTTGGCCTTGGTCAAGAGTTGGCCGAGGTCGGTTCCCGATTCCTCGCAGCGCTGGTAGTCATTGCCTTGGGGCAGCTGGCGAATCCGTAGCGGTGCAAACGCTTGCTTCTGGCCCTGACTGCGCAGCTGGTCGGCGACCGCATCGATCGGTTCGTCGTTACCGCCGAAGGCGTCATAGACCCCTACCAGCTGCTTGGGATGAAGGGCGGCCAGAAGAGTGCCGATCGATGCTTGCAGCTCGCTATCCGGTTGCGCCGGCCAGGTGGGTGCCACGACGGCTTTGGCATCGCCGATCAGTGCTGTTAATTCCTGTGGATCAGTGGCCCTTAGATCCACGAGCTGAACCTGGGCGTCTGCCTTGCCGATGCCATGCGCAATCGCCTGACTGATCCGGTCTGAAAAGCCGTATTGGCTGAGATAACAAACCGCCGCGTAGCTCTCCCCCTTGCTGCGCTGGCCGCTCCACTCGCGGTAGTCGCTCACCCAGTGGCTGAGGTGATGACGCAGCAGCGGTCCGTGACCGACGGCAATGGTGTTGATCTCAGGTAGACCATCCATCCGCTTCAGTGCCTGCAGCACGCTGCGGGCATTCGGCCCCATCAGGCAGTCGTAATAGAAGCGAAAGTCTGGGGCGATGGCGCCGGGATCACGATCGAAGACGTCGTCGGAGCAGTAATGCAGGCCGAAGGCGTCACAGGTGTAGAGGATTCCAGTGCCGTGGTCGAACGAGAAGATCGTGTCTGGCCAGTGCAGATTCGGGGCACTGAGGAACTCGATGCAGTGGTGCATGCCACTGTCGGCATTCGTGCCGAGATCAAGCGTCTCGCCACTCTTGACTGCGCGGGAGCTGAAGGGCCTGTGCACCTGATCTTTGAGGAACTGGAGCGCCACCTTTGAACCGACAATCTCGATGTCGGGCTTGAGATCGATCAGATCACCGATCAGACCGGAGTGGTCCGGTTCGGTGTGGCTCACGATCAGGACATCAATGGCCTTGGGATCGATCTGCTCTTGAAGGAGGGGAATCCAGGTGTCGCGAAATTTGGCGTGGCTGGTGTCGATCAGGGCGGTGCGTTCACCTCGCACCAGAAAGCTGTTGTACGTGGTGCCGTTGCGCAGCCCGAATTCGATGTCGAAGCGACTGCGCTCCCAGTCGAGCGAGCGGATCGTGCTGGTGTCGGTTGCGATCGCTTCGCATTGCAGAGACAGTCGCGGAGCCACAGCAGAAGGGTCTGGACTGCTGAGACTTGCCGTCACCATGGTCGAATCCTGTTCTGATCGAACTCTACGGAGCTCCTTAGGTGAGCGGCGTTGGGGTCAGAGCAGCGGCAAGGCGGGGTAGCCAGTCGACCAGGCCCGGCACGGCGATGATGAACGCCAGTACGGCCACCTGCAGGCCAACGAAGGGAAGCGCCCCCCGATAAATGTCGCGTGTGCTCACTCCCTCGGGTGCCACGCCGCGCAGGTAGAACAAGGCGAAGCCGAATGGAGGTGTGAGGAAGGAGGTTTGCAGGTTGGCGCCGATCATGACGCCAAACCACACCAGGGCCTCCGGCCCCAGCAGCTGCCGGGCTGCTGGTAGCAGGAGCGGTACGGCGATGAAGGCGATCTCGAAGAAATCGATAAAGAAGCCGAGCAGAAAGATGATCAGCATGCTGAACACCAGAAAGCCCACCCTGCCGCCAGGGAGGTTGAGCAGCAGATCGGAAATGAGTTGATCACCGCCGACGCCACGGAAGACCAGGCTGAAGGCGGTGGAGCCCATCAGGATCGCCATCACCATGGCGGTGGTGCGCATGGTGCTCTCACACACATTGGAGAGTTGCTGTCGGCTGAAGCCGCCATTGAGGGCGGCCAGCAGCATGGCGCCAACGGCGCCGATCACCCCTGCTTCGGTGGGGGTGGCGATACCAAAGAAGATGCTGCCCAGGACGGCGAAGATCAGGGCAATGGGAGGAAACACCGACTGAATCAGTTGAAGCGGATGGCTAGGCCCGGCGGTGTTGGGGGGCAGTTGGGGTGCCAGTTCCGGTTTCAGGGCACTGATGACCAAGACATAGATGGCAAAGACAGCCGCCATCAGCAGACCGGGCAGCAGAGCGCCGATGAACAGATCGCCAACGGAGATTCCCAGTTGGTCTCCGAGCACCACCAACACGATGCTGGGCGGGATGATCTGACCGAGGGTGCCGGAGGCCACGATCACACCGGTAGCGAGGCTTTTGTCGTAACCAGCTCGCAGCATGGCCGGAAGGGAGATCAGGCCCATGGTTGTGACGGTGGCCGCCACAACGCCCGTGGTTGCTGCCAATAACGAGCCCACCAGCACCACGGCTAGGGCGAGGCCACCGCGCAGCCGTCCCAGCAGACGACCCATGGTTTCCAGCAGCCGTTCGGCGATGCCCGAACTTTCGAGCATGGAGCCCATGAACACGAACGCAGGGATGGCGAGCAGCGTGAAGTTCGCCATGATCCCCAGGATTCGCTGAGGCAGGGCGGTGACGAACTGAGGTTCGATTTCGCCGCTCAGCACCCCCAGCAAGGCGAAGATCACCCCGATGCCCCCAAGGCAGAAGGCCACCGGGAAGCCACTCAGCAGGGCCACGATCAACGCCAGGAACATGCCGGGGGCGAGCACGGCGGAAGGGTCGAAGCTGATGACCCAGCCGAGAGCTTCGATCTCAATCACAGTGTTGCGCCTCCGTTTTGGTTCGTCTCGTCCACTTGGGTGGTGGCGTTGGGGTTCCGCAGAGCCCAACGCAGGCGCAACGCTTCGGCAATGCCTTGAAGTCCCAGCAGCAGAAAGCCAATGGGCACAAGGGATTTCACCCAGGTGCGCGGCAGACCTCCTGGGTCAGGCGACATCTCGCCGATGCTCCAGGAACGGAGGGCCGGATCGATGGAGATCGCCATCACCCCAAAGGCGAAGGGCAGGAGCAACAGCAGGATTCCATTCAGTTCCTGGCGGTTACGGCGCCGTGTTGACCAGCGGCTTTGCAGCACATCCACGCGCACATGGCCCCCCTTCTGAAGGGTCCAGCCAAGGCCCAGCAGAAAGATCAGGTCGAAGAGATACCACTGGGCCTCGATCAGACCATTCGAGCTGAGATTGAGGCCGATGGCGGATCCCACATAGCGGCCAATCACATTCCAGATGCCAATGGCGAGCATCAGCAGAACGGCCCAGCGCGCCAGCCAAGCGGCCGCGGCATTGAGGCGATCGAAGCACCGCACCAAACCTGCTGAGAGGCCGCTCATGGGCTCACCTCGTCGGTGTTGGTGTTGAACTGCGCCAGCGGCAGTTCATTGATCCGGTTCCAGTTCAGAGTTTCGCGTCGGAAGAGACGCCAGCGTTCGAGCAGATCCCGGAAGCCAGGATCGTCTGAAGCCAGTTCCGCGAACATTTCACCAGTGGCTTCATGGGCCGCCTTGAGGATGTCATCGCTATAAACCTCGAGCTTGATGCCCTGACGGCGGAGCCGCAGCAGCGCTTCGCTATTGCGCTGCTCATATTTGCTCAGCATGCCCAGATTCGCCTCGTAGCAGGCGGTGCTGAACATCGCTTTGTATTCCTCGGGAAGATCAGCCCAGGCTTTGCGGTTCACCAGAGCTGTGAGGCTGGGCCCCGGTTCCCACCAACCCGGGTAGTAGTAGTACTTCGCTGCTTTGGGCAGGCCCAGCTTCTCGTCGTCGTAGGGGCCGGTGAATTCGGCGGCATCAATGGCTCCCCGTTCCAGGGCCAGGTAAATCTCACCTCCTGGCAGCACCTGCACGTTCACCCCCAGGCGGGCCATCACTTTGCCCCCCAGGCCAGGGATGCGCATTTTCAACCCTTTGAGGGAGGTGAGGCCTTCAACCGGTCGTTTGAACCATCCGCCTAGCTGGCCGCCGGTGTTGCCGGCCGGAAAGCTCTTGGCCCCGAAATCGGCGAAGAGGGCGTCCATCGCTTCGTTGCCGCCCCCTTGATAAAGCCAGGCATTTTGTTGCTGGGCTGAGAGGCCGAAGGGCACCGCTGTGCCGAAGGCGAAGGCAGGGTTCTTGCCTATGAAGTAGTAACTGGCGGTGTGGCCGCATTCCACTGAGCCGGCCTGCACCGCATCCAACACCTCCAGTCCTGGAACGATCTCGCCGGCTGCAAAGGGTTCAATCTGGAAGCCACCGCCACTCATCACCTCCACCCGTTTGCAGATGGTTTCGGCGCCTCCATAAATCGTGTCGAGGGACACGGGCCAGCTGGTGGCCATGCGCCAGCGCACCTGTGGCAGGCCGCTGCTGCGGTTGTGTTCGGCACGACGGATCGTGCAGGCACTCAAGGCTCCGGCTCCAGCTGCAGCGGCAAGCGCTTTCCCACTGGTCCGGAGCAGCTGCCGACGTTGCATGGCGTGCTCCTGCGTTGGTCGCCAGTGGCGGCGACGGTTGCTTGCTCAGAAGCTTATCGATCACCAACGAATCGGTTTTCTTTGTATCAAACAAAAACCCTCCGCCGAAGCGGAGGGCCGGATCGTTCTCCTGTCACCTGGGTGAGATCTCTTGGTGTTCTCATGCCTTGGCGTTCAGCTCTCCACCGTCACCGACACGGTGGTGCGGTTGTCGGCTTTGGCGGCCTGAATCTCGAGAATGCCATCGCGGTAGCTGGCCCGTAGTTGGTCTCGATCCAGTGGCTGGCTGAACCGGAAGCTGCGGCTCCAGTTGCCAGGGCGGAACTCGCTCAAGAGTTGTTGAGGGTTGTTTTCGAGGGCGGGATCCAGGCTGGCGTGGCGCTCGGCGCTAATCACAAGGCTGCGATCGGTGGCTTTCACGTCGATGGAGTCGCGATCGACACCGGGCAATTCGAGTCGCACGGTGTAACCGTCGGCATGCTCCAGCACTTCAGCTGCAGGCACACGTTCGGCCTGGGCCACCTGTTGCTCAAGACGCTCAAGTAGATCGAAAGGTGATTGACGAAGGGTGATCATGGATAGTCTCCAATGGTTGAAACAAACGGGGTGGTTCGTGTCACCCGCAACGTCAATCTGCGCAATTTGAATGAACCTGAGGAGTCGGAGAACCGTCCATTTCGGTTCGGCCTCGACGACAGAGTTCGGTTGGTACGACAAGGTTGGTGTGAAAACCGAAACTCATTTTGAGCAGGGCATTGGCCAATCACGCTGCAATCACGAATGCAGTCAGGCTTGTTGTTGTTATTGCTTAAAGCCAATGCCAGCTGGCAAAGGTTGCGGCTTGACCGCAGCGTTGTCCATTCAGATCCCAAAGGGTCCAGATACGGGCGTTGTTGATCACAAAGCGGTGCCCCTGGCTGTCGATGCGGATGCCGCTATAGCCCTGGTAGGCATCCTGCTGGCGAGCATTGCCCAGGGCTTGGGCCCGTTCGCGGCGTTCCTTCTCGGGTGCGGTGAGCCGCGAGGGCATCCCCACCATCTGCGCCCAGCGCCTCTGCCACAGCTTGAGGGCCGCAGCATTGGCATACACGAGTGCAGGGTCGCTGCTGTCGTTATGGGCTAGCACCGGCCACGGTGCAGCAAACAGCTCTTGGCAGCTCACCCTCGCGTTAGGGCTGCAGTTGTGCCGATTCGCCAGTAGCGGCCGCCTGAAGGCATGGCTGTGGGAGCGCCGAATGCGCGCAGCCCAGGCCCGACTGTCTGGGCTAAGCCAGGGTGCGTGCTGTTCAGCCACCGCCTGCAGTCATGGCGGCGATCAGTGCCTGTTGGCCGAGGGCCTGGCCCTGTGAGCGCAGATGGTTGAGGAACTGCTGTTTGGAGTTTGGGAAACGGGGTTCCTCTGCCAGCGGCAGCTCACCGGCGGCATCGAGACCGGTGTCGCCTTCCATCGCCGGAGTGATCACCACCAAATCGGCATCGAGGCTGGCGTCGTATCGCCACCAGAGGGTGGGATCGAGCACCGCGGGGTGGGGTGGTGTCGGCTGCTCGTTGTCTGTGCTGACGGTGCTTTCGCTGGGATCAGAGGGGGCGTCTGCATGCTTTGCCGCTTCTGCAGCCAGGGTTTCCAGGGCCTTGCGGCGGTATTCAGCCAGGTCTTCCAGCAGTTTCGTGCGGGTACGACCTCGCAGTTGGAAGAGCACAAATGGGTCTTCGCTGAAGCGTTCCCCCATCAGGAAATAGACCGCACTGATGTGTTTGCAGGGATTGGCCTTGTCTGGACAGCTGCATTCGCTTCGCACTTCTTGCAACTTGAAGGGGAAGAGACGCCGGCCGCTGGCGGCGAAGGCTCGCTCAATGTCGGCTGGCATGATCCCCGCCAGCAGCTGGGCAGACCACCGCGCTTTTTGGGTGAGCGCTTCGAGCACATAGCGCCAGTCCTCATCGTTGAGAACATCCAGCCAGAGTTTCACCTTGTAGGGATCTTCACCAGTGCCTTGCACCCGGGCATGCACGCGTCTGCCTTCGAATCGGATCGAGGTGACGTTGCCTTCGCGTGCATAGGTCCAGGCACGTTCCAACCGTTTCTTGTAGCGGTAGGAGTTGATCAGCTCCATCCACTGCTCCACCCACCAGGGCTGTTGCCCCAGCCCCTCATCGCCAAGGGAGGTGTTGATGCCGTGATTCGACGGTGTGATGGTCATGGGTCAGGAGTCCTCCAGGCTTACGAGTTCCTTCAGCTGGCCCATGTCCAGGCCGCCGAGCCAGTCTTCGCCGGAGCCAATGATGTCTTCGGCGAGCCGTGATTTCTCGCGGATCATGCGATCTATCTTCTCCTCCACTGAGCCGCTGGTGATGAATTTGTGCACCATCACCCGGTTGGTTTGGCCGATGCGGTAGGCCCTATCGGTGGCCTGATTTTCAACGGCTGGGTTCCACCAGCGGTCGATATGAAACACGTGACTAGCCCGGGTGAGGTTGAGGCCCACGCCTCCGGCCTTGAGCGAGAGCAGGAACAGTTGCGGTCCTCGGGGGTCTTCTTGGAAGCGATCCACCATGGCCTGCCGTTCGCTTTTGCTTGTACTGCCGCTCAGGAAGGGAACATCACTGCGCCAGCGCCGTTGCAGGTAGCCCTGGAGCAGATGGCCCCATTCGGCGAACTGGGTAAATAACAGGGCCCGATCCCCTGCTTCGATCACCTCTTCCAGGATCTCTTCCAGCCGTTGCAGCTTGGCTGAACGCTTGAGGAAATCCTCGTCGGGCTGCTTTTCCTTTAAAGCCAGGGCCGGGTGATTGCAGACCTGCTTCAGTTTGGTGAGCAGCCCCAGCACCTGGCCATGACGTTGGCCGCGTGGTGCTCGTGCGATCGCGTCGAGCGTGTCTTCAACGGTTTTGGCATAGAGCGATTTCTGCTCCTTGCTGAGCCCCACCCATTCGCTCAGTTCCACTTTTTCGGGCAGGTCGGAAATGATCGCTTTGTCGGTCTTGAGTCGACGCAGGATGAAGGGTCCCACCCGGGATTTGAGATCGCGCAGTGATGACATGTCGCCATAGCGCTCGATCGGCATGCGATAGCGCTGGCGGAAGAAGTCTTCCTCCCCCAACACCCGTGGGTTGAGGAAATCCATCAGGGCCCAGAGTTCACTTACTCGGTTTTCCACTGGTGTGCCGGTGAGGGCGATGCGGAAACGGCTGCTGCGGCCGGGGCGGCCTAGATCCCTGGCAGCCATGCTCTGCTTCGCACTGGGATTCTTGATGGCCTGGGCTTCATCGATCACGACTCCTTGCCAGTCGATGCTTTCCAGCAGCTCGCTATCGCGTTGGAGCAGGCCGTAGCTGGTGAGCACCATGTCAATGTCCTTCAAGGATTTCTTGAGGGCCGCCGGGGTGGAAGGCCGGCGTGGCCCGTAGTGCTCCTTCACCATCAGTTCTGGTGTGAACGCGGCCGCTTCCCGTTTCCAGTTGGTTAGCACTGAGGTGGGGGCGACAAGCAGCACCGGCCGTTTCAGTTCCTGTTCGGCTTTGAGGTGTTGCAGAAACGCCAGCAGCTGGATCGTTTTGCCGAGGCCCATGTCGTCGGCCAGGCAGGCCCCTTGATCAAAGCGGTGTAGGAAGGCCAGCCAGCCCAGCCCGCGCTCTTGATAGGGCCTTAGCTGGCCACAGAACCCTTCCGGAGCCGGGAGCGGGTCTGGCGCTTTTTGCTGGTGGTATTGCTCGAGAACTGCCTGCAGACGAGGGCCGGCTTCAAGGCGATGCACCGGCAGCCGCATCAGAGTGTCGCCTTCTGTCGCCGTTAGGCGCAGGGCGTCATCGAGGCTGAGTTCTGGGTTGGCTGCACAGAACCGCTCGGCATTTTTGAGGTCGTTGGGACGCAGCTCGATCCAGGCGCCTTTGTGCCGCACCAAGGGGCTGCGTTTACCCGCTAACCGCTCGAGTTCCCGCAGCGTCAGGGTGACGCCACCGATCATCAGCTCCCACTGCCAGTCGAGGGTTTCTCCGAGCGTGAAGCCTCGGGATCGTTCGGGAAGTTCGGCTTTGATCGCCAAGCCGAGGCGGCTTGCTAGGCCACCGGAGAGGCTTGGAGGCAGCTCCACTCCCACACCCACATCGCGCAATTGGCGGGCAGCGGTGCGCACCAGCACAAAGGCTTCCGCTGGCGTGAGTTGCATGGCCTCGGGGGTGGCACTGTCGAGCCCTCGCTCGATCGGCGCGAACACGGTGAGGGCACGGCCCATGCCCTCCAGCAGCAACTCGCCGGGATGTTCCACCGCAATTTCACCCAGTTGCAGGCCCTGGGGTCCTGCCGCCCAGGCCACCCCTGCCGGCAGCTTCAGGGTTGGATCAGCTTCGGCCTGCAGAGCGAAGCGCAGTGTCCAAAGGTCCTCCCCGTCTTCAGGGGTTTCGAGTTCAAGACATGCCCTGGCGGCTGCCACATTGCCGGCCACGCCTTCGCGCCAATGGTTGCTGGCGGTGGCGAGTCGTTCAGCTTCTTCATCGTCCAGATGAATCACGCCCGTGTCAGAACCCAGGGCGTCCTGCCAGGCGCTCAGTAGAGGATCCAGTCCTTCTGTGTCAGGAGTGAATCCTGTACGCAGTTGGGCATCCACCAGGTCTTCCAGCAGGGTGGCGACCCGTAGGCGACCACTGCGGGGCCGGCAGCTGGCAACCGGGTTGGCGGCGCGCATGGCCTCCGGTCTTAAGCGTGTGGTGCGGTTGCTGCGCCGACCTGTCGGTTCTCGCCAGGGCAGGGCACAGGTGGCGACCAGAGGTAGACGGGCGGCAAGATCCTCCAGCCGGCGGCGGTCGTCTTCGCGGTTGAGCAGGGGCACCCAACGCGCCCTGTGGGGGTAGCCCTCACCTCTGCTTAATTCGACCTGGGGAATCCAGCGTCCCCTAGCGATCAGGCTGAGGGCCCAGCGCTGCATGTGGCTCCACCAGCGCAGTTCGTCGGCGAGGTCGGGGTGTCGACCCGAGAGGGGTAGGCGCGCGAGCCAGGCCGTGGCTGCTCCGGGTTCAATCGCCAGACCCTGCACCTGCCAGGGCCACCATTCGGTTTGCTTGGGGATTGGCTCACCAGCCTGAAGAGGAAGTCCGGTCCAACCGCTGTCGTCTGTAGCCGCTGCTTCGCCGCGTTTTCTGCGCGGCTTCACCGTGCGGCTCGGCAGGGTGAGGCAGGCCGTGGCATCAATGATGCCGTCGGGTAGGAGGTCGCGTTCGCTCAGCCAGGCCCGTAGGTCGTCGGGGCTGAGGCTGAAGGGATGGATTGCCGGCGTCGCCCCTGGGCCTGCTGGCTCGGCCACGCGCCAGGTATCCGCCCACACGAGTAGGGCAGGCCTCCCAGAGCTGGAGGGGGTTCGAATGGCGGGAAGCCAGGTGGCGTGCAGCAGGCTCATGGCCGCGACGCGGACAGCATGCGTTGGGTTCCGTGAAGCAGGAGTGCGCTACCGATCAACGGCAACCACGCCAATAGGAGTTCCACCACTAATGATGCCAGGGCATCTGCCCCGGCGAAAGGAGAAGGCAAGGTCATCCCCAGACTTCGGACGCCGCAGATCGCTCCCACAAGCCCTGCCTGGAGATGGGAGTCCTCGGGATCGACCCGTTCAAGATGAAAGGCCAACAACCCATAAAAGAGGCCGCAGCCGCTGGATCGCACAGCCATCTCGACACCAAAGGGCAGACCGATCAGTCCTGCTGCTAGGCCTGCGGTCAGGGCCCAACTGATCGACCGCCAGCGCAGGGCGGCACGGTTCAGACCCGGCGCGTCGGTGGGGCTCTGAGTGGTGTCAGGAAGCGGGGCGGCCAACGTCTGCGGCGGCTCAGGGGTGATCATGGCTGCTGGACCCGACTTTCCTGCCTGAATTCGCCATGGCTGTTGCGCGATCGTCGCGCTCTGGTGCAGCGCGTCCCCGCAGCGGTGCCGAGATTCGAGCGGCGTTTCTCGATTTCTTTGAGCAGCGGGGTCACAAGCGGATGCCCAGTGCCTCTTTGGTGCCTGAGGACCCAACGGTGCTGCTCACCATTGCGGGCATGCTGCCGTTCAAGCCGATTTTTCTCGGCCAGCAGGAGCGACCTGCCCCTTGTGCCACGAGCAGTCAGAAGTGCATCCGCACCAATGACATTGAAAACGTGGGGCGAACCGCACGCCAGCACACGTTTTTCGAGATGCTCGGGAACTTCTCCTTTGGCGATTATTTCAAGGAGCAGGCGATCCAGTGGGCGTGGGAGCTGAGTACCGGTGTCTTCGGTCTTGATCCGAGCAATCTGGTGGTCAGTGTCTTCCGTGAAGACGATGAGGCAGAGGTGATCTGGCGGGATGTGGTCGGTGTCAGTCCGAAGCGGATCATCCGCATGGATGAAGCCGACAACTTCTGGGCTTCCGGTCCAACCGGGCCCTGTGGACCATGTTCGGAGATGTATTACGACTTCAATCCCGAATTGGGTGATGACGGCATCGACCTGGAGGACGACGACCGTTTCATCGAGTTCTACAACCTCGTGTTTATGCAATACAACCGCGACGCTGAGGGAACGCTCACGCCGCTGGCGAATCGCAACATCGACACTGGCATGGGCCTGGAGCGCATGGCCCAGATCCTTCAGGGCGTGCCGAACAACTACGAAACGGATCTGATCTATCCCCTGATTGAAACGGCTGCAGATTTAGCCGGGGTTGATTACACGGCGCTTGATGGGAAGGGGCAAACCTCTTTGAAGGTGATCGGTGACCACAGCCGTTCTGTGGTGCAGTTGATCTGTGATGGAGTCACCGCCAGTAATCTCGGTCGCGGCTACATCCTGCGGCGGCTGCTCCGTCGGGTGGTGCGCCATGGCCGCTTGGTCGGCATTGGCAAGCCTTTCCTGACCACGATGGGGGAAGCCTCGATCGCCTTGATGCAGGAGGCCTATCCCCAGCTCGTGGAGCGTCGGGATGTGATCCTTGCCGAGTTGCAGAGAGAAGAGGCCCGTTTCCTTGAAACCTTGGAGCGAGGGGAGAAGCTGCTGGCGGAGCTGATCGCTGCTCATCCCAGCCAGATCAAAGGGGCACAGGCCTTTGAGCTCTACGACACCTACGGCTTTCCGCTCGAGCTCACGCAGGAGATCGCCGAGGAGCATGGGCTGGAGGTTGATCTGGCCGGATTTGAAACGGCGATGGAGGAGCAGCGCCAGCGTGCAAAATCCGCCGCGGTGAGTATCGACCTCACCTTGCAGGACGCCATTGATCAGGTGGCCGCCGAGCTGGAGGCCACGACGTTCCAGGGCTATGAGCTACTGGAGCAGAGCAGCAGCGTGCAGGCGCTGGTGGTGAACGGAGCTCCGGCTCAGAAGGCCGCTGCTGGTGATGCTGTGCAGCTGGTGCTTGATACCACCCCCTTTTATGGCGAGGGCGGCGGTCAAGTTGGTGATCGCGGTGTGCTGGTGGGCGATGGCCCAGATGGCAATGGCCTGATCGTTGAGATCGATGGCGTCAGTCGCAATCGCAGTGTGTTTGTCCACAGCGGACGGGTGGCCAGGGGCACCCTTGCGATTGGTGACGTGGTGCATGGTCAGGTGGATCGTGCCTGTCGTCGCCGTGCGCAGGCCAATCACACCGCCACCCATCTGCTTCAAGCGGCTCTCAAGCAAGTCGTCGACCCCGGCATCGGTCAAGCCGGTTCGCTGGTGGATTTTGAGCGTCTTCGCTTCGATTTCCACTGTCCTCGAGCAGTGAAGCCAGCGGAGCTTGAGCAGATTGAAGCGCTGATCAATGGCTGGATCAGCGAGGCCCATGCGTTGCAGGTAGAGGAGATGGCCATTGAGCGGGCCAAGGCGGCTGGGGCCGTGGCCATGTTTGGTGAGAAGTACGCCGATGTGGTTCGCGTGGTGAATGTTCCCGGAGTCTCGATGGAGCTTTGCGGCGGCACCCATGTGGCGAATACCGCAGAAATCGGTCTGTTCAAGATCGTGGCCGAGAGCGGTGTGGCTGCAGGGATCCGCCGGATTGAAGCAGTGGCCGGAGCTGCCGTACTCGCTTACCTGAATGAGCGGGATGCGGTGGTGAAGCAGCTAGGGGATCGGTTCAAGGCGCAACCCGGCGAGATCGTTGAGCGGGTGACAGCGCTTCAGGAGGAGCTCAAAACCACCGCTAAAGCGCTCGCCTCTGCTCAAGCAGAGCTTGCGGTGGCCAAATCCGCTGCTCTAGCTGCGCAAGCGGTGGCTGTTGGAGATGCCCAGCTCCTTGTGGAGCGGCTGGATGGGGTCGATGGCACCGGCCTGCAAGGGGCGGCCCAAAGCTTGGCGGATCAGTTGGGGGATGGTGCTGCGGTGGTGATCGGTGGCCTCCCCGATCCGGCTGATCTTGGCAAGGTCATTTTGGTGGCTGCCTTCGGCAAGGTGGTGATCGCGAAGGGGCAGCAGGCCGGCAAGTTCATCGGAGCGATTGCCAAGCAATGCGGCGGTGGCGGCGGCGGTCGCCCGAACCTGGCCCAGGCCGGTGGTCGCGACGGGGCGGCCTTGGATGGGGCCCTTGAGGCAGCCCGGGAGCAACTGACCACGGCGTTGACCTGAATCTGGATGGCAACAGACGACCCATCGGACACCGTCTGTTCGTGGCTGGTCTGCTGCAGGCCTTGTCATCAGGGCTGCGGTGTCATCGTCCTTTGCTGGATCAGCTCCAACTGCTTGGCGGCGCTGGCCAGGCTGCCGGAGCTTTCGCCCAGGATGCAGCAGCAGCGTTGCAGTTCGGCACTGTCGTTGGTGCTCAGGGCCTGAATGGCATCGAGTAGCAGGGCCTGGTTGTGGTTGGCCTGGCGACAGCGCGCCCCGCTGAGGGCCAGCATTTCCAGCACCAATTCCGTATCGAACAACAGAGCCTGGAGCAGGTCGTCACTGCGGGCTGCCAGCAGGCTGGCGGGACCCTCCTCAACCCGGACTTGAGCGCTGTAACGGTTGTCGCCGAATAATCCCATTTCTCCAAGGATGTCGCCCTCTCGAACCAGAGCGAGCACGCGCGCTGGTTTGCCTGCTTCGATGTGCTCCACCGCCAGCACGCCACTGCTCACAAGAAACACCCGTTCGGCGGGTGCTCCTTGTTTGATCACAATGTCGTCTGTTGCGTGGGTGTGAGTTTCCGGTTGCAGCTGGCTGTGGTGCGTGCTCAGCAGTTGCCTCAGCCGGGCGCGGATCTCTTCGAGTTGTGGCTCAATGCCCCCCATGGTTGGGTGTGCGGTCCCTTCCCATGCTGGGCGACATTGCTGATCCAGGCCGCAAGAACTGACCTAGCGTCATTGAAGTCGAGGTGTTGAGGCGAACGTCATCGCAGCACTCAACCTGCTGATCCTTCTGGGTATGGGCCACTTCGTCTGCGACTTTGTGCTGCAGACCGATCGCATGGCTCGCGAAAAGATTGCCGGTGGTGACGTCACCCTGAACTGGCGCTGGTGGCTCACTGCCCATGCCGCAACCCATGGGCTAGCGGTTGCACTACTCACAGGAGTTGCGGTTCTTGGGTTGGCGGAAATGGTTCTGCACGCGATCATCGATTGGTGCAAGGGGAGATTTCGTTTTTCCCTCGCTCTTGATCAGGGTCTTCACCTCGCCTGCAAGCTGCTCTGGGTGGTCCTGATGGTTTCGATCCAAACATGACGACCATGCTTAGCCGCGACGATCTGCAGGCCATCTCCCTGTTTGAAAGCTTGGAGCCCGATCAGCTTGATCAGATCCTTGATCGACACAGGGAATCCTCCCATCAGGCCGATCAGGTGATCGTGATGGAACAGGACTGGGGAGAGTCGCTTTTTCTGCTTTGTGATGGCTTGGCGAAGGTGCGCACCTACACCTCCGATGGTGATGAAGTGGTGATGTCGCTCCTGGGTGCCGGAGACGTGTTTGGCGAGATGGCAGCGCTCGATGGTGATGCCCGTTCGGCTGATGTGGTGGCGCTCACACCGCTTCGGCTGGTGAAGTTGAGAGTTCCCCCTTTTGCAGCTTTGCTTGATAAGCAGGCTGGTTTTGCGCTGGCTCTCGCCAAGCTGGAAGCCTCCAGGCTGCGGGATCTCAACCGACGTTTTGCTCTCCAGACAGCCGATGCGACCACCCGGCTGCTGGATGCGCTGGCCTATCTGGCACGCAAGAGTTCTGCGGATAACGATCCTCAAGCGCCGATTCCTGATCTGGCGCAGCTGGAAATTGCTCTGATTGCCGGCCTGGCTCGGGAAACCGCCTCTCGCACCCTGAGCAAGCTGCGCAGCCGCGGAACCGTGAGTGAGGAGTCCGGTCGCCTACGCCTGGCCGACCTACAGCCCTTGGAGAAGCGCGGGTTGCTGCTTTGACTCAGGCTCAGAAGCGGTAGCGGACCTTGCCATAGGCGCCACTGCCAAGTAGCCAGTCTTTCCAGAAGCCTGCGTTGTTGTCGGCGTGGAACTGGTCGTTCCATCCAAGCTCCACAGACCAGTGCTGCCCATGCAGCCAACGCAGCAGGATGCCCCCTGTCCCGATCGTGTCGTGGATGCTCACCTTGGCCCGGGTGGTCTGGATCCCCCCCACACCGATAAATGGCACCAGCTGCAGGGCATTGTCGTTCTGCTGCCAGAAGGTCCAGTTCAGCTCGCCGGTGCTGAGCCAGCCATTGTCTCCGCTGATCAGTGTTCCGGGTAAGCCTTTCAGGCCCACATCACTGCCGAGGGCAAAACCCATGTCGCTGGTGAGTTCGTTGAAGGCCACCTGGCCAGCGGCGCGCACATTGAGCTGCAGCTTGGGATCAATCCGCCAGCCAGCGGAGACGATTCCTCCCAGTGCGCGTGATTCACCCGGGGTGACGCCATAAAAGGAGAGCTCATGCAGCTCTTCCGAACTGCTGAAGCCGGCGATGCCTTGTAGCCCATAGATCTGACCTGACCAACCGAGGTTGGCGTTGCTGCCCGCATGGCCGAGGCCGATGCGTAGATAGCCCGTGCTCAGGTCACCGTCCGGGCCGCCACCGATGATCAGGGGAAAGGACTGGCCATCGAGGTAGCTGTCGTTGCGGTTGGCACTGAGTCCGGCCAGGGCATACCAGGTTTGATCCCCAGAATCGGCGAAGGTCCATTGCAGTTGTGCCAGACCCTGGTATTGACGGAAGCTGAGCCCGTGGGCGGGTTGACGGGCCTCCACGAGATTGCGGCGACTGGCTCCGAAGGATCCGGTGAGACTGACGGACTCCCCCAAAGGGATGGTGTAGCTGAGGGAGCCGATGCTCGCCCCTAGTTCTGGATCACCATCAGCATTCAGTTCGCCGTAAATCTGCAGCAGGTCTCCTTCCCCGAGTAGTTCCGGCTTCTGGAGCACGGCTAGCGCTCGCCATTCACCGCTGCCGGCGTTGCCATCGTTGCGCAGGCTCAGATCGCCACGCCAGGGATGGCTGGCGGGGGTGACGGTGAGGGTGAGCACCGCCTGGGTGGGGTCGCTACCCAGTTTGCCGAGGCTGCCTGAGACACTGCTGACAACAGAGCGTTGCTTCAACTGACGCAGCTGGCGTTGAAGGCTGGGCAGGTGGAGGGTTTGGCCTACCAAGTTGCTGAGACGCCGACGCACTCTTTGCTCGAGGCGTTGGTCGTCGCTGTTGATCTGCAATTCGACCAGACGGCCCATCACCACCGTCAGTTGTCCGGGGGCAGGCTCGCGCTCGATGTACACCCGCGAATTCACATAGCCGTCTTGTTGGAGCCCTCCAGTCAGGCTTTCTGCGCAGCGTTTGAGCTGGTCGTTGGCACTGGCCGATTGACTGCACTCCCGCAGCAGTTGATTCAGTTCAGTGGAGGTGTAGGGAGTCTCGCCATTGATCAGAGGTAAGGGAGAGGTCAGTGAACCCGAGCTTGCTTCTGGCGGAACCACCTCCTCTTGGCCCTGCGGCATCGCATCTGGGCTGATGGTGATCCCTTCGTCATCAGTGCTGCTATCTGGTGTGCTCTGGCGTGGTCGTTCGTGGGGGGCCGGATCGGGCACTCTGGCGGGACCTGGTTGCAGTGGAGGGGCCACCAGTTGCGCCAGCAGAAGCAGCATTGATTCGGCGCTTGTTACTCGCGCAAACTTTAAAGTTGTCTGAGAAAAATTCATCTAGCGTTCTCATGCAGCAACACAAGCGCTGCCTGTAGGTGCTGAGGGCGAATCAAATGAGACGACTGGCGCTGTTGCCGCTGTTGATCGCTTTAGGTGCCTTTGTACCGGCTGATGCTGATGTGGCGTCGTCGCGATCAGGGGGGCTAGGCACCCGCGTCAACGGAGCGCTGGGTGGGAGATGCAGCAGTGGTGTCTGCCGGATTGATGGGGGCAGTGCTGGCGGCGGCAACCGCTTTCATCGGCTCAGTGAGTTCGATACCCGCGGAGCGATTCAAGGAGTCTCGATCGATAGCGATGGCGTGCGCAATCTTGTGCTGGGGGTGACGGCAGCGGATGGGAGTTTCATCGACAAGAGCGTGTCGCTGACATCGCCGGCCCATTTGTTTGTGCTCTCTCCCGGTGGCATTCAATTGATGCCAGGGGCTTCGTTTCAGCAGATTCCCCAGCTGACATTGAGCACTGCCTCGCAATTGCGTTTCAACGGAGGGGTGTTCGACGTGTTCAGCACGCCGGCAACCGGCGTGGCTGGGTTGGCTGGTGATCCCTTGCCTGGTGCGTTGGGCTTGCTCCCTGGGGCCTTGGGGGAGAAACGTCCCTGGATCCGCATGGATGGGATCTCGATTGATGTGGATGAAGCCTGGTTGGTGGATGCGCCCGGGGGCCGTATCGATGTGGAGGGAAGCCGGCTGTCGGTGAGCAATGCCGCTGGTGATGGCGGCACGCTGACGCTCACGGGTGAGCTGATCCGTGTTGGCGAGGGAACTGAGCTTTTGGCCACCGGTTCTGGCAAGGGCGGTTTGGTGCAGGTGGGCGGTAGTTGGCAGAACAGTGACGCCTCGGTGCGCCAGGCCAGTCAGACCTGGATGCAGGCGGGTTCGCTGGTGGATGCCTCCTCAACAGGACACGGAGCCGGCGGCACCGTGGTGATCTGGAGTGATCTCAACAACCTCGATGGCGGCACGGTGGTGGAAGGATCGCTGTTGGCGAGAGGAGGCCCCTTGGGCGGGGATGGGGGACGGATTGAAACGTCTGGCCCTTTCTTGTTGGCTAATCCCGAGAAGATTGATGTGTCGTCGATCGATGGTCTAGGCGGGGAATGGTTACTTGACCCTTACAACATCACGATTGGTGGGTCTGGTTCAATCACTGATACCACTGACCCGAATGGTAATGGTCGGTTATTCGAATCTTCCCAAAGTGCATCAACTGTAGATGTTGATGATATTGCGAAGAATTTGAGGAGTGGTGATGTTCGAATCTTGACGGGCTCTGGAAACACGAGTGAGGGTGGAAACATTGTTTGGCAATCTGGTTATAATCTTGATTACTCGTCTTCCGCCTATAAGTTGACTTTGGATGCGGTTGGGTATATTCAGCTGAATTCCAGCATCACGACTGGTGGCGGGGGGCTTTCTCTGAAGGCAAGCTCCGGTTATGTGCAGGGTGCAGAGGCAATCACTCTCAGTCTCTCGGGACCGCTCGACATTGCGACGGGTGACAACACAATTGGTACGGCTGGATTTACATCACCAGCTCTCGCCTCCACGTTGAAAGGTACTGGTGGGCTGACCAAAAGTGGCTCCGGTCGTCTCATCCTCTCTGGCAATAACGTCGATTGGACGGGCACCACTATTGTCCAGACTGGTTCGTTGCGTGCTGTCGGTGCCAATGCGCTTGGTGGCGCGAGTGCAGGCACAGAGGTGCAATCCGGTGGCACTCTCGAGATCAGTGGCGGTCTCACGATCCCTGAGCCAATCACTTTGGCTGGCGGTAAGTTAATGAATCTTTCGAGTCAGAATATTCTCACGAATAAAATTCTTCTGAATGGTAGTTCGACTATCGATCTGCTTCAGGGGAGCACTCTTGAGCTCAAGCCATCAAGTGGTAATGCTTTGGCTGTTGATTCGTCCAGCACGGCATTCAATTCGAATCTGACGGTCTCCGGTGACGGTGATCTTGTCGTACACGCTCCAATCACCCTGAAGGATGGACAGACTGCTGCTACATATGGTGATTTTGTTCAGACTGGGGAAGGCATTCTTCGTTTCCTCGATGCCATCTATGTGGAAGAAGTGGCGTCCACTGGTGGAGGAACGCTTTGGATGGATCAGGCTGCTGGAGCCGATACAATTGAGGGCCCCGATAAATCATCAATTTTTCTTGATAATGGCGCTCTGTTGCGTCGAGATGCCAACGAAACTGTGAAATCTGCCACTCTCAAACTTGGCTCCGGTGGTGGTGGAATCAGCGTTGGTGATGGCTTTACTTTGATTTGGGATGCGGAGATTAAAGGAAGCGGAAACTTCAGTAAAGAGGGTGCAGGAACGCTTCGCTTTCCTGTCACATCCGAGATCTCGT